>Ga0208828_1000135_pt1 | contig 33475 bp, 29 predicted proteins | sample Kivu_160m_FD_185487 | JGI IMG/M metagenome (GOLD analysis project Ga0208828, IMG submission 185487) | Freshwater microbial communities from Lake Kivu, Western Province, Rwanda to study Microbial Dark Matter (Phase II) - Kivu_160m (SPAdes)... | ecosystem: Environmental > Aquatic > Freshwater >... | reverse complement strand
CTCGACACTTGGTTATAAGTCACCGGAAAAATTTGAGGAGGAATATCAAAATAGCCAGACTACTCTCTTAGCAATGGCTTGATTTTAAGGGGTGCAGTACAAGGATTCTTTATGACCATAGAGTTGACGAAAAATGAGAAGTAAAGCACCAAATATCCTATCAATAACCATTGATGCTTTGAGCTTTATAGGCTTGTTGGGCTACAAAGGGGACCTGTCAATGGTATAAAAACTAAGTGTAATGGAGGAGATTATAGTCAATAATTATGAGTAACTTTCTATATAGACTCTATACAGTTGTCCTCTGGCTATGTCAGTCTGTTGGAATAATGCACTGGATAGAGAGTTCTACACTTGCCATTAGGGCTGCCCGTTGGATGCGAGAGCACATCACTGGAGGTGGCGTTGTGGTTGTCACTGAAAAAATTGATGGTCACCAGATGCAAATAAATCCAGATTATATTGACCTTCTAAGAGGTCAGGGGCATGAAAGAGGCACTACGAAGGTATTTACAGAGCTTGTTAAAGAAGGTATGAACGTCGTTGATATTGGGGCTAATATTGGCTATTATACTCTGCTGGCAGCACGCAGGGTAGGACTACATGGTAGAGTGTATGCCTTTGAACCTGAACCTTATAATTTCAAAATACTCACAGAAAACATACGGCTGAATGGCTATAACAATGTGATTGCAGTCCAGAAGGCTGTTTCAAACGAATCAGGAACTGCACCTCTCTTTCTGAGCCCCAGGGGTGATGGGTGGCATGGCTTGCTCTCTTCCAAGGACTACGGTGAAGAAGCTATTGCAGTAGAGACGGTCACTCTAGACGAATTCTTTGAGATGGAGGGATATCCTGCTATTCAGGTGGTAAAGATGGACATCGAGGGATGGGAGGTGGAAGCTCTGGATGGCATGCACAAGGTTGTGATGCGCAACAGTCCTCTGACGATGATTGTGGAGTTTATGCCTCGGTTGCTTTTAACCAGAGACATGAGTCCTCTGGCTCTGACAGACAAGTTGATGGAGCTTGGATTTACAATCTCTGTGATAGATGAGGACTCAGGACAAACCGCGCCTTTTGCTGAGTATCATTCTGGCAAGCCATCCGAATTTGTCACCAAGCATAGAACCTCCGTTAACCTTTTAGCGCAGAAGGAGTGTAAGGCACGGAGGATATGAGCCAGTGTTTTGTGAAAATTAACAAGCAGGTCATTCTAGAGAGTAATTAAGAATGCGTAAGGTTATCCTTTTCGGCATAGATGGCGGCTCGCTTAAGTTAATAGAGCGGTGGAAGGATGAGTTGCCTAATTTCAAACGGATTATGGAAGGGAGTGTATTTGGTGAATTGGAATCTACTGTACCGCCGTTAAGTTGTCCGGCTTGGCCATGCATGTTTACTGGGAAAAACCCTGGGAAGTTAGGCATGTATGATTTCATTAGCCTTCAACCTATGCAAGAGCAGGGACTCAGAGTTTTTAACTCGTCGGATTATCACAACTCATCAATTTGGAAAATTTTAAATGATTATGGTAAGAAAGTCGGGCTTCTCAATGTTCCAATTACCTTTCCTCCTCACAGAATAGATAGCTTCATGGTTTGTGGCCTCGGCACGCCACAGACAGCAAATACAAACTACACCTATCCCCCAGAGCTAAAGAATAAGCTGTCCGAAATCGTCGGTGGTTATGAAGTGCTTCCTGCCATAGTATTGACTCGTCATGGTGAAGAAAAAGAATACCTAAAAATGTTTAATGAGACCCTGAGCAAAGGGGTAAAAGCTGCACAATATCTCATGAGCAGCTTCCCATGGGACCTCTTTGTCTGCGTTTTTTTCGTTTCGGATGTTGTCCAGCATTATTTCTGGCACCACATGGATGTTAATCATCCCAGGCATGTTGATAACAGCGCATACAAAGATGCAATAAAGAATTTCTACAAACGAATAGATGAGGCTATAGGGACATTGACCAAACAATTCCAAAAAGATACGGACATACTTATAGTCTCCGACCATGGGTTTGGCCCTCTTTATGGAGGTTTCTCAATAAACAAGTGGCTTCAAGATAATGACTTCCTGAGATATCAAAGTAGTATACAAGATGAACCTATGAAAAGCGGTTTGCTTAAGCTTAGGGATTTCTTGTTGATACGGCTAAATTTAAGGTTAATCCATCTGATAACTAGACTGATGCCAGACACGCTTGCGCAGAGACTGGTGTTCACAGCAGAAGAAAAGGATCAAACCCTGAAGATGCTCAGGAGCATAAATTGGACCCGAACGAAGGCTTACGCACTCGGTCAAATGGGCAAGATATTCATCAACTTGAAAGGGAGACAACCAAACGGTATAGTCGAGCCCGGAAGGGAATATGAACGTGTCAGAGATGATATCATTGAGGGGCTATACCAAATGGTCAATCCAGAAACAGGCAAATCTCTGGGCTTTCAGATTTACAAGAGAGAGGAGTTGTATCACGGGCAGTTTGCTGATCTGGCGCCAGATATTGTGGTCGTGGCTGAAAAGTACTATCCCCTGACTAGCAGCTCGGAATTGCGATTGTGTGAGCCGACCACAGCCATCTCAGCGACACATACTCGCCAGGGTGTGTTCATGGCATTTGGGACTGACATCAAGAAGGAGGGGCTAAGACTTGTTGGTCTAAAGATATACGACATAGCACCAACAATTCTCCATATTCTGGGTTTACCAGTCCCGAAGGATATGGACGGGCGGGTGGTTAGCGAGATTTTCAAGCCGGGGGCAGAGCCAGCAACACGGCCGGTCGTCTGCGAAGAGGTTAACGAAAGGCAAAGGATAAGAGGAAAAATAAAACGGCTCAAGGCTTCAGGTAGCGTGTAGCCGGTGTTTTTCATTAAGAGGATAGTAAAGACTGATTCATACAGTGACTATATGAATTTGCTCAATATCTTCTTTATGGGAGCGGCATTGATGCCGCTCCTTTTTTCTATGTCTAGGAGTATAACTATGTCCTCTTTATCAAAGCTCTTGGAGAGCACTGTAGCTATGCCGTATATGGCATAAAACAAGATAAATAGAAGTGGCAATGTCCACCAGGTGACAAAGATAAGCTTGCCAAATATGAATTGAAAAAGGAGCGTCAGGGCTACAGAAATCACGAGTGGCTTGAGCATGTTTTTGCTCATTGGCTGAGCTCGGCATAACAAGTAAAGCCTCCACACTCTGACAACAGCAAGCAAGCTCAGAGATGATGCTGAGGCAACTGCAGCGCCGACTATACCCAGCGGTGGGATAAGAGCAATGTTTAGAGCGATATTGATTATAGCTGCAGCCAAGGCAGTCCACATTATAAACCTGGATTTGCCTAGGGCTATCAGTGTTGCAACACTGGGACCGAGGAGGGTGTTGATAATGAAACCAACGGAGAGGATGCGCAAAGCCGGGGCAGCGGCAATATAAGCCGAGCCGAACAGAAGGTTAAGCACATATCCGGGATACAAGCACAGGACAAGAAAAATGGGCATGGTTATAAAGGCAAGCCACTTGGTCACGATGGTATAGCTTCTCCTTAAATCAGCCATCAAATTCTGGGAATAGAAGCCAGTTACTACTGGAGTGTAAATGAGCATGAGGGCAAATAAAGGCTGGGATATACATTGAGCTAGAGGAGTAGCAGCGTTGTAGATTCCAACTACCTCAGTGGACTTGAAATAGCCGAGGATGAAAGTGTCAGTCCAAAGCATTAGCACAGACAGCAAGCCCATAACAAGTAGTGGGTAAGAGAATAGCAAGAGCTCCTTACCCATGGCAGTATTAGCTCCTCTGATAAGCACTGTTGGTTTGGGCAATTTCCTGGTGGCGTAAATTGCTATACTCACGAAGGTGATGGCGAGGGCTGTCAGATAAGCGTAGATTACGGTAATAAATGGTAAGCCGACAGCGATAATCAGGAGCAAGAATCCGGTGAACAGGAGATTCAGCATGATGTATTGGAAGTATGTTTGTGGTTCTATTTGGTCAAAGCCTCGAAAGATAGCGGCAATGATACATATCAACGTAAAAAGTGGTGTCCCAATAGCAAATATTCTGAGAAACTGAGCCAACTCAGGGCTGTTGAAGATGTGCACAGCAATAGCCTCAGCGCTGAGGAAAAGAGCTATGCCGATGATAAGGCTAGCCGCAGTGGATAGCTGGAGAGAAAGAGATATGACCGCCTGTACCTTGGCTGCATCTTTTTTAGCTCGGAAGTAGGCAATGTATCTAGTGGCTCCTAGATGTAAACCAAGGCAAGCCAGCGTCATGGCAAAGGTTAATATTGCCAATGCCAGGGAGAACATGCCGTAATTAGCCTCTAAGCCGTACCTGGCGATGATAAGCTTGGCGATGAAGTTAAAAAGTAGCCCCAGAGTTATTCCTATGATGGCGATGCCAGTACCCCAGGCTACTTTCTTTAGAGAGTGGTCTAAAGTTTCAGACACAGGCTTAATATTATATACTAATTGTAATCACTGGGGAAATATTCATTAGAAAATTGAGGATTATGGCAAAAATAATATCAAGCAGGATGGACAGTGAATAAGCATAAGTTATCAAAAGACCAGGTCAACGAGGAGGCAAACTTCTGGGACAGTCGTTTTCGAGGTCAGTGTATAGGTAAAAATCGATTTGAGGGATGGCTTGTATCACTTCATCCTGCAATGCCTAATGCTATTGATAGGCTATTGATGGCATTGGGTCAGGTTGATGGCAAACATATATGTGACATAGGATGTGGCACGGGATTGCTCGCATGGGAATTAGCAAATAGAGGAGCTCGTGTTTCAGCGATAGACATATCTACTGAAGCAGTCGAAATGACGCGAGAGAGAAATAAAGAGTTCAGTGAGCGAGTTGATGTGCAGCAAATGGATGTTTCCAATCTTCTCTATAGCGACGAGTCCTTTGATTTAGTAGCAGGCATTTGGATTCTTCATCACCTTGATATAATGAAAGCAGCTAAAGAGATCGGCAGGGTGTTGAAGCCAGGTGGCAAGGCTGTTTTTATCGAGCCTCTGGCTCATAATCCGATTTCTAATGTATGGCGGAGACTAACCCCAAGTATGAGGACTCCAACTGAGCGGCCTTTGCCATATTCAGAAATTTTGGAAATGGGGAAGCATTTCAGCTCGGTAAACTACCAGGAATATGCCTTACTTACACTTTTGAGCTCGCTTGTTTATCTAATTACATATAACCATAGGTTTAAGAAAAAAAGTGCAGAGCTTCTTGCTAGATTGGAGCCACCGTTCCTAAAAGTGTGTAAGCCTTTAAGAAGATACAGCGGGCAGATACTGATCGAATTTACAAAATAAATTTGTCGCTCTCTGCTGGCGAGGGTCAGCAGTCATAGCCAATATACTTGGGTGCCTTATTCCGTACTACTATCCGTAGTCTTCAAGAAGACATCGCCAAAATATTGACGCCAGCCCAGTTAATGAAATATAATTAAGCAAATGGGACTATCAGAAACCTGTTGGGATTACGGCATTAAAGGAGGGGAAAACAATGGCTGAAGGAGAGAAGAAGTTTACTACTGTGTCTATCCCAGCTCCGCTATTTAAGAAAGTTGCGGAGCGGATTAAGGGTACAGGCTTTACCTCCGTGTCAAGCTATGTTACCTATGTGCTGAGGGAGGTTGTCTCCGAGGATGAGGGCGAAGCTGAGCCGTTTACCAAGGAAGACGAGAAGAGAGTCAAGGAAAGGCTGCGGGCATTAGGCTATTTAGATTAAATAAAATTAGAACAAAAGTGTTAGGCATGCAAATTGGTCTACTTCTCATAGGGCTAAATATTAGGACCATCCTCATAATTTTGTTGTAATCAGCCTAGAACTGGAGAGGTAGGTAGTAGCTTAAATGCTGGAACTGAAAGATTTAGAAAATAGGAGTATATACATACTGAGGGAGGCTTATGCTGAGTTTAAGAGACCGGCAGTTCTGTGGAGCACTGGAAAGGATAGCACCGCCACTCTTTGGCTTTGTAGGAAAGCCTTCTTTGGCAAAATCCCATTCCCTGTAATCCACATAGACACTACCTACAAGTTCAAGCAGATGTATACTTTTAGAGACAATTTAGCCAAGGACTGGGGCATGAATCTGATAATAGCTAGAAATGAGGAGGCGATTGAGAAAGGAGTCTGCCCCAATGATGGGAAATTTGAGTGCTGCAACAAGCTGAAAACAGAAGCCTTAATGAAGTGTCTTGAGGAGAACAGATTTGACGCTTTAATTCTAGCCATAAGAAGGGATGAGCACGGGATAAGGGCTAAGGAGAGATATTTCTCACCACGAGACGTTGATTTTAAGTGGAACTACAAGGACCAGCCGTTGGAGATGTGGGACCAATATCAGAGCGTAACTGATGACAAGACCCATACTAGAGTTCATCCCATTCTTCACTGGAGAGAACTAGATGTGTGGGAATATGTAAGGCAGGAGAAACTTCCCGTGAACCCGATGTACTTTGCCAAGGATGGTGAAAGGTACCGCAGCCTGGGATGTGAGCCGTGCACTTTCACTATCAAATCTTATGCCAGAACTATAGATGAGATAATTGAAGAGTTAATGGTTACCAAAATAGCAGAGAGGTCTGGGAGGGCACAGGACAAGGAGAAAGCTTTCACTATGCAGAAGCTAAGAGCACTGGGGTATATGTGAAGGAGGAGATATGTCAATAGGCAACCTGTTTCTAATCGGGTTTATGGCAGTCGTTATGGAGATGGTGGACTCCGGCTTGGGTATGATGTATGGCACATTATTAAGTCCACTACTGATACTGATGGGTTATAATCCGAAACTGGTAGTGCCGTCGATACTGATATCGCAGGCAGCTGGTGGCGTAACTGGGGCAATAGGGCACCATATGAGGGGGAATGCTGACTTTGGCGGTTGGACCAAGGCTATGAAGATAAGCATGGCTATTATTGTGCCGGGACTTCTTGCATGTGTCGCCGGGGTGTACTGCGGCAAGCTGGTTCCGGTTATGTGGATGAAGACTTACATTGGCATATTGGTGATAGTAATGGGTTTCCTATGTCTCTTCCCGATTTATTACACCTTCTCGTGGAAGAATATGTATATTGTAGGTTTGCTGTCTGGTTTCAACAAGGCTTTTTCAGGTGGTGGATTTGGGCCCGTCACCTCGACAGGCAAGATACTTGGGGGTGTTGACCCGAAGGTATCCATCAGCACAACGACATTGGCCGAGGGGCCTATCTGTATGTTGGGTTTTATCCTGTGGTGGTTGCTCGGGGGCGGTTTGGCGTGGCAATTCCCCGCCACCCTCTGCGCAGGAGCTCTAATCGGGGGGTACTTGGGGCCGATAATCACCAAAAAATTTAAGAATATGAAAATGCTGAGGTGGGTAGTGGGGGCTTTGGCAGTGATAAGTGGTATTTGGTTGCTTGTAGACCTACTCTTGGGCTTGAGGATGGGCCAATAAGGATGGATATAGTTGTAGTCGGCCATGTTGACCATGGCAAGTCCACCTTGATAGGTAGGCTTCTCTATGACTCTGGCAATATAACCGAAGGGCGGGTGGAAGAGCTACAAAAACTAGCTGAGGAGTATAAGAGGAGGTTTGAATTTGCCTATTTCCTCGATTCCTTTGATGATGAGCTAAAGGAAGAGAGGACTATAGATACCACCGGGGTGATGTTCAAGGGCAAAAATTTATATAGCATAACCGATGTGCCGGGGCATAAGGAGTTTATAAAGAATATGCTCACCGGTGCTTCTCATGCTGATATGGCTGTGTTGGTTGTCGCCGCTGAGGAAGGTATTCAGGAACAGACAGGAAGACATGCCTTTTTGATACATATGCTGGGTATAAAACAGCTATTTGTGGTAGTAAACAAGATGGATGCTGTCGGTTACAGAGAGGAGGTCTTTCAGAGTATTAAGACTGAGATTGCTCAACTTCTGTCTTCGTTTGGCTATCATGATGTGGAGTTCATTCCTGGTTCAGCCAGAGAGGGAGACAACATTTACAAGAGGTCGGAGCAAATGGGATGGTACCATGGCCCCACTTTAATAGAAGCACTGGATAGGGTAAAGCTAGGTAAAAAAGCTAAGGCACTCAGATTTGTTGTCCAAGACACATATCTGGTTGATTCTGGTAAGGTTATTGTAGGGAGAGTCGAATCCGGTGTTCTATATAAGGGTGATAAGGTAATTTTTCATCCCTCGGGAGTTAGTGGAAAAATAGAGGAGATAAAGATATTCGGGGGTGTGATAGAGAAGGCAGAGGCAGGGGATAGCATGGGAATTATTGCCAATTGCGAACCTAGGCGTGGAGATGTTTGTGGGCTGGTACAAAATCCTCCCATACCTGTAGATGAGTTCTTGGGTGAAGCCGTTTTGTTAGAGGACAGATTGAGGAAGGGAGAGACGGTAGAATTGAGGTGCGGCACTCGAAGGGTAAGCTCTGTGATAAAGGAGATACGAGATAAAATAAACTCAGAGACTGGCGAGGTGATGGATAGATATCCTGATTACATAAGCCAACATGAAGCAGCCACTATCGTTTTTGCCACCGAACCGTTGGTAGTGGAGAAATTCTCTGAAATCCCCGAGCTAGGCAGGTTTCTCTTGGTGCGGGGTAAGAATATCGGCGCCGGTGTGGTTTTGGAGGCACACAAATGATTTTCGTCTTGGGTATAGATGCCGCCACCTGGACAATTATAAGACCGAACTTGGATAAACTTGAGAGCTTTAAGAGACTCTGTAATATTGGTAAAAGTAAAGCTCTCATTCTTAGAGAGAAGCCAATATCCGCTTCTGTGTGGTGTAGCATGTTTTGCGGCAAGACTCCGCAGGAACACCGACACGAAAGCTATGTCGTCGGCAGGAATATTGTCAAGCGGGAAGATATAAAAGTAGACTTTATCTGGGATGTCCTGTGCCGGGAAGGGAAAGAGGTGAGGGCATTGAATGTGCCTTTCGTGGTGCCGGCTTATTGCTTCGGAGTAAATTTTAGACCAATAGGTTTTGGACTCCCCACCAATGAAAAGGAATGGCAGGAAGAGCTAGAAAGAGTTACTGAAGAGACAAAGGAATTGCTGGCGCAAAAGCCAGATTTGCTTATTTGTGTTTATACCCTTTTGGATAGAATTCAGCATTTCCACTGGGGCGAGGACTGTGTTGTAGAATGGTATAAGAAATTAGACGAAAAAATTGGGGAACTCATATTTAGCACAGGGTTTCTAAATAACGAAGCTAATAGTCTAATTATAATCTCTGACCACGGGTTTTGCTCATTTGGAGAAGCTAAGATACAAACATTGCCTAAAGAGACTGAGTATGAAGCTTTGAAGGGAGACCACGACGAGAATGCCCTGCTGATAACTGTGAATTTAGATTGTGAAATAAGTAAGCCCCAAGATGTGTTTTATGCCATTAAAAGGCATTTTATTAATAAGTGATAGTTTGGATAGAGAGAATTTGACACGGTTGAAAGTAGGCTTTGCATTTATGAATTCATCACTAGTGTAGGCTCTATGAAAACATATCAGTAATGTTTATGGTAAAGCGAAGGGAAAGACAAAAAACATGTCTACATATGGTGTTTAGCCTCAAGGATGCTTTATACTGAAGGTGGCAATGATTGTCGGATGTCGCCAAATGAAGGAGAAGAGAGTGAATGAAGACTGGCATAATTTTAGGAACTCGTCCGGAAATAATTAAAATGTCTCCGATAATAAGGGAGTGTGATCGGTTAAGGCTGGATTATTTTATTCTTCACACGGGGCAGCATTATTCCTATAACTTGGACAAGGTATTCTTTGAGCAACTTGGTTTGCCATTGCCAAAATACAACATAGGTGTCGGCTCTGGGACTCATGCCGAAGAGATTGGGAAAATGCTCATCGGTATAGAGAAGGTCCTGTTAAAGGAAAAGCCGGATGCCGTTTTAGTTGAAGGCGACACGAATACGATTCTTGCTGGTGCCCTAGTAGCCTCGAAACTACATGTAAAAATCGGACATGTCGAGGCGGGTTTAAGGAGTTACGATAGGCAGATGCCGGAGGAAATCAATAGAACTCTAGCTGACCATTGCTCTGATTATCTATTTGCTCCAACGGAGAAGGCAAAAGCAATCCTCCTCGGTGAGGGCATCCCTGAAGATAAGATATTTGTAACCGGCAATACCATAGTTGATGCTGTCTACCAGAATCTAGATATAGCTGGTAAAGAAGTAAATGCGCTTGATAATTTGCATCTTAACTCGAAGGGATACTTTCTGGTAACTATTCATCGTCAGGAGAATGTGGATAACTCAGCAAAGTTTGTTTCCATCCTAGAGGGGCTGGATAGAGTAGCTACCGAGTTCGCCTTGCCGGTAATTTATCCAATTCACCCCCGTTCTAAAAAGATGATGGCGTTTTTTAACCTTGAAGCTAAAAACTTAGAATTTGTTGAACCTTTAGATTTTCTCTCTTTTCTCCATCTTGAGAGCAAAGCCAAACTTGTTCTTACTGACTCTGGGGGGGTCCAGGAAGAGGCTTGTATCCTCAGAGTTCCCTGTGTTACTCTACGGGACAATACGGAGAGGCCGGAGACAATTGAGGTTGGTGCAAATATCTTGGCGGGTGCATCTTCAGATAAAATACTCGATTGTGTCAAGATTATGCTTAACCGCAAAAGCGAATGGGCAAATCCATTTGGTGATGGCAAAGCTGGCGAAAGAATAGTAAAAATTATCACGGGAGATTAGCTATGGCTAAGATATTGATTACTGGTGGACAAGGGTTTATTGGCTCAAACCTTGTTCCTGAACTAAAAAAACGAGGACACGATGTCTGGGTGTGCGACTTAGGTCATTCAGAGAGCCCAAATTATATTCGTTGTGACGTTATCAAATACCGCCAGCTTGAGAAAATATTTGACCAACACAACTTTAATTATGTCTATCATCTGGCGGCAGAATATGGACGTTGGAACGGCGAGGACTATTATGAGAATTTGTGGCTTACCAATGTGATAGGTACTAAGAATATGCTTCGAATTCAGGAACAGAAGAAGTTCCGCATGATATTCTTTTCCAGTGCCGAGGTCTATGGTGATTATGATGGGATAATGAGTGAAGACGTGATGGACAAGATCCCCATAAAGCAGATGAACGACTACGCTATCACTAAATGGGTAGGAGAGCTGCAGTGTTTGAACTCTCAAGCCATGTTCGGCACAGAGACTGTCAGAGTCAGACCGGTCAATGCTTACGGGCCACACGAGCATTATAGCCCCTACCGCGGTGTAATCCCGGCTTTCATCTATAAAGCTCTACATGATGAGCCATACACGGTTTATTTGGGACACAAGCGTATTTTCGATTATGTAGAGGATACTTGCTGCACATTCGCCAACATTGTAGATAACTTTGTACCTGGTGAAGCTTATAACATCGGTGGCAAGGAGGAGTGGGAACACGATATCAAGTATGTTTCCGACTTGATATTAAGAAATCTGGGCAAAGCTGATACCAAAGTTACCTACAAGGAAGCAGAACCGTTTACCACACGCTTCAAGCACATGGACTTCTCCAAATCCAGGAGAGACCTGAAGCACAATCCGGTAGTACCTATTGAAGAGGGTATTCCTCGTACTATTGAATGGATGAAAAAGATTTATGGGGTCAAGAGGTAAAAGAAATCAGTGAGAATTCTTATTGTCCAAGAGAGCGATTGGCTCAAACGAGGCCCACACCAGCAACACCAGTTAGCTGATAAACTTTCTCTCCGAGGGCACCAGATACGTGTGATAGATTACGATGTCCTGTGGAGGGAACAGGATAAGAGAGAACTTTATTCCAGACGCAAAGTATTTGAAAATGTATGGAAAGTAGATCCAGCGGCAAAGGCTACCATAATTCGGCCGGGTATAATCAAAATCCACATCCTTGTCTATATTTCCCTTATCTTCACTCACGGCAAGGAGATCGACAGGCAAATCAAAGAATTTAGACCTGATGTAATTGTCGGCTTAGGTATACTTAACAATTACCTCGCTTTGAGAAAGGCGAAGAAAAACAATATACCCTTTATATATTATTGGATAGACGTTTTACACCGACTTGTACCCTCTAAATCTTTACAGTTCATCGGCAAGGTAGTGGAACAAAAAACGCTAAGACAGGCAGACAGGACGCTGACAATAAATGACGAGCTTAAAGACTATGTTATCGTAGCCGGTGCTCCAGCCAAAAATACCCGCGTAATCAAAGCTGGCATAGATGTCGAGAGGTTTAAACCATCAGCTGGCATTGGCAGTTTGAGGAAACAATATGGGCTTGAGAAAACTGACATTGTGTTGTTTTTTATGGGCTGGCTCTATCATTTTTCCGGCTTAAAAGAGGTGGCTCGGGGGTTAGTAAAAGAAACTAACAAAGGCCTGAAATTACTCATAGTCGGCGAAGGCGATGCCTTTGAAGAGCTTAAGCAAATACGAGACGAACACAATCTGCAAGACAGGCTCATCTTAACCGGGCAGAAGCCGTATACAGATATGCCAGCTTTCATCTCTGCGTCTGATATATGTCTATTGCCAGCATATCCTTGGGAAAAAGTAATGCAGGATATAGTACCAATCAAGATATATGAATATATGGCAATGAGCAAACCAGTCATCTCCACCAAGCTATCTGGAGTAATGAGGGAATTTGGTGAGGATAGTGGCGTTATCTATGTTGATGAACCTGCGGATGTTATCGATAAGGCCAAAAGCCTTGTCAGTGATGGTAAAATGGGAGAACTTGGTGCTAAAGCCAGAAAGTTCGTCGAGAGATATAGCTGGGATAGTGTAACTGACGAATTCGAAAAAATTCTAGAGGAGGTTGTGAGGAGTTAAATGCTCTAAGCTAAGAGGTTCTAAGTTAGAAAAGTCAACGTGATACGTTGAATAGTGAAAAACTAAGCTTGGGAGAAGGTCGAAATTCGATTAACATAATTTACGATATTTCAAGTGAAGAGCTGTTTTTAATAGATTTAAGTACAATGAATCAAATCCGGGGTCTTTGGTTTTCGCGATCTCTAGCATTACCGTGGGATTTAGTAGGACAAATAGAGAATTAATACCAGTCCTCATTGATGGGGCAGGCTGCATTGTTAGTGCGGTAACGGCGAATACTGTATGAGGTTAGCATAGCGATGAGCAAACAACTTACAGATTCATGCCTAAAGAAGAATATGCAAGACGGAATTGAAGATGTCGACTCGTTTGGGCATAGTAGCAAAACTAAATCATATTTACGAAAAATCTTCTATGTGAATCCAATTGTTAGACAATTCAGAGGCTATGTGCTGGATATAGGGTGTGGCATTGGGGCTTACCTCGAAGAATATCCTGGTCGCAGCTTAGGAATTGATGCACACGGGAACAACGTAAGGCGTTGCAAAGCGAGAAAGATCAACGCAATCAAAGCGGATGCAAATTTCTTTGTTCGGAAAAATGCTTTTGACACAGTGCTATTAAGCCATCTTCTGGAACATTTAACAGAACCAAGTCGAGTATTAGAAAACGCCTATTTAAGCACAAAAAAGGGAGGGCTAATTATTATAGTTGTCCCCTGCCTTACGGGTTTTATGCACGGATTTAATGATTTACTGGGTCATAAGCAATTTATTACCGAGGAGTATGTTGACCATTATATTCTAAGAAAATTTGGTTGCAAGAAACTAAAATCATATACATTTCCTTGCATTCCATTGCCATTTTTTGATAGGTATCGCGAATTGCGTATAATATACCAGAAATGATATGAAACTATGTAGACAGATGATTCCAAAGTGCTCCTGTTGCGATTGGCGGCAAATATCCCTCCAACTATAATAGCAGAAACCTTAGCGGCCAATGCGGAGGAAACTGTGAAAATCCACTTTATTTATTCAGATGTTAGTACGTATTATTACCCTGGTGTACATCATGGTATTGCCTCTATTTCAAGCGTACTAAAATCACACGGACACCTAGTCTCTGTTCACCATGTCAAAAAGGAGCCTTCAAGGAACAACATATTGGATATAATACAGAAAGAGCGCCCTGACCTCGTGGCTTTCTCTGCGGTAACAAACCAAATTGGGTATGTTGATATATGGTCAAGGTGGATTAAACAGGAATTTACCATCCCCACTATCTGCGGCGGCGTCCATGCAACCTTATATCCAGAGGAGGTGATTGGTTTTGATGGCATAGACATGGTTTGCCGGGGTGAAGGCGAATACCCTATGCTTAAGTTAGCAGACGATTTAGAATGCACCGAAATTGAGAATTTGTATGTAAAGAGGGGTAAAGACATTATCAAAAATACCTTGGGACATTTAATCGCCAATTTGGACGATTTGCCCTATCCTGATTATGCTTTATTTGACTGTAATACAATATTAAAGGATAGGAATGGAGATTTTTCCATTCTAGCCAGTAGAGGGTGTCCATTTAGCTGCACTTATTGTTGCAATCATGCCTTGAGGAAAGTCCAAGAGGGAAAAGGGAAGTACGCTCGTGTTAGAAGTGTAGACAATGTTTTGGATGAACTTGAATTGCTCACGGCTAAGTACCCTATAAGGCACTTGAGTTTTGCTGATGATGTGTTTGGTTTGTCCAAAGATTGGGCACTAGAGTTTTGTGAGAAATATCCTAGAAGATTCGCTTTGGAATTCGAATGTAATGCTAGAGCAGATAGGCTGGACGAAGAACTACTTGATAGTCTTAAGAGAGCTAACTGCACCCGCGTAAGTATGGGAGTTGAGGCAGGCAACGAGTGGTTAAGAACAGAATTACTCCGCCGGAAGATGTCGAACGAACAAATTATCGGGGCATTTGATAACGCACATAGATTCGGCATAGAAACACTTTCCTACAATATGATTGGTCTACCTTATGAAACTCCCGAAATGATTCGAGAGACAATCAACTTGAATAAGCGACTTGCGCCAAGCCGTATTGCCATATTTTTTTTCTACCCGTACCCAGGGACAGAGCTCTATGAGTTGTGTAAGAGGGAAGGATTTCTCAGTGGGAGAAGTTCTACAAGTTATGTGGCGAAGTCTACCCTAGAATTACCTACTGTTACTGCAGGGGAATTGCAGAAACTATATGCCGAGTTTCATAGGCTTGCAATAGAAAGACGAATTCAATCGTTTCATCCTCTTCTACGCTCTCCACTCAGAATCATGAGCCTTGTCTTGATTAAACTTTTCGGTATACGTGCAGTTGATATGTTAATGAAAAGTTACTTACGGTTTTTCCGAGTGTTCTCATCCTTGGAGAGCAAGAGTGTCCGGTCTCAAAAAAAGGATGTCGTGAGAGCACCGGTCTCTTAGAACACAGATAGGGCTCATAAGGCTTGTCTGGCAAAGTGTTTAGCTTCGCCCTCGGCGGTTGTGCTGCTGTCTATGTACCCACTTAGCGTTTTTGGTATGTATATCAGTACTATTGGTGTCTTTTAAAGGGGAGTTGACAACCATATGCCGTTGATATTAATATTTTTGATAAGATCGATGTGTTATCGTGATTGCATCATCGGGAGTTGAAATAGTAACCCCCAATTATCATGAGCCAACAAGTACAGACACCTAAAAAGCAGATTATCGCATTGTATTTACTCTTCAGGATAGACTCACCAGGGCAGAAAAGGAATCAATATTGTATACGATACTGAAATTGATGATTTGTCCATTGAGCTTCGGGGGACATGCGCTAACTGTAATCTAGATATATATCAAGAGAATAAGAAGCGTGGATTTTGATGCTGGCGGTCATACAACTGGCATAGATATTGTAGATGCCTCGGAGAAATTGGGAGTCTATTCCGTTTTGAGTTTGACAGGCTTACTCTCAAGAATTAAGCCAGAAAGATTAAGCAAAGAAGGGGCAATTTGAAAAAATATTTTAATGAGTACAAAGACAGAGATATTCTTATTACCGGTGGGGCAGGTTGTATCGGCAGCAATCTCACCAAAGCCCTGATTAAGGCTAAGGCAGCTAAAATCATCGTCCTTGATGACCTTTCTGCTGCTGAGAAGTGGAATATCCCCATTGACCCAAGCGTAGTTTTTATCGAGGGCAGCGTATTAGATGAAGAGGTATTGAAGAGGGCATTTTCGACAAAACCTGACTTTGTCTTTCACCTAGCAGCCCACTTTGCCAACCAGAATTCGGTGGATAACCCAGAGACTGACCTTGAGGTCAACGGACTGGGTACATTGAAGGTATTGGAATATGCTCAACTCGTGGGTGTGAGAAGATTGGTGTACTCCTCTTCAGGATGTGGTGTTTATGGGCTGGATTCTAAGATGCCTTTTGAGGAACACGATATCTCAATCAGTTTGCATACCCCATACCAGGTAACAAAACTACTTGGAGAATTGTACACGAACTACTTTCATAATTTATATGACCTGCCTATCGTTAATGCTAGATTTTTCAATGTCTATGGTCCTGGTGAGATACCGGGAAAATACCGGAATGTGATACCAAATTTTTTCTACTGGGCGATGAAAGGGCAGACATTGCCCATCACTGGTGATGGAACAGAGACCAGGGATTGGACTTACGTGGATGACGTAATAAGTGGCTTGCTGGCAATGGGAGTGAGAGAGGAGGCGATAGGAGAAGCTATAAACCTTGGCTCAGGCAGAGAGCACAGGGTTATTGACCTGGCGAATATTATAAATAAGATTACGGGCAATAAGGCTGGGGTGATGTGTGTGGAGAGGAGGGACTGGGATGCCAAGCACAGGCTCCTATCCTCCATCGAGAAGGCGAGGAAACTTCTGGATTACGAGCCACAAGTGGAATTTGAGGATGGATTGAAGAAAGTGCACGAGTGGTTTATAGAAAATCACGAGAGTATAGAGGCGTGTGCCAAGTTCTAATTATCAGTAGAAAAATTTGCAACCTAGAACCTTGCATATTGAACCCCAGTGTTGTTGAGGCTGGATTCAGGCAAATCAGGATAAGATAGAAGGCAATATTGGTCTTTGAGCCTGCCGAATGACAGGTCCTATTTGATGGGTTGGGATCCTTTTAAAGATGAAAGTATTGATAACAGGTGGCTCTGGTTTCATAGGTACTAATCTTGTTGAATATTATCTTTCGAAAGGCGTAGAGGTTGTTAACCTTGATATTACTCCTCCTAAGAATCCTGAGCATGAGTCCTATTGGAAAGAAATGGACGTTTTAAATTTGGAGGGTTTGCGTGCTGCGGTTGTCGACTTCTCACCATCGCACATTATCAATTTAGCTGCACACACCGGTACAACGGATAGAGGGAAGACCTTAGAGCACTATGCTACAAATTTCCGAGGTGTCACAAATCTGATGGAGATAGCCAGGGATATGCGCTCTTTGGAAAGAATCATCTTTACATCAAGCATGCTTGTTTGTAAGAATGGTTATCAGCCTGAGAGCGAGACTGATTATTGCCCGGACACTTTGTATGGACAGAGCAAAATGCTTGGCGAGACACTCATACGACAAGAGGGTGAGTTACCTTTTTCATGGGCAATCGTGCGCCCCACTGGCATTTGGGGACCTTGGTTTGGTGTGCCATATAAGACTCTCTTCAAAGTCATACAGAGAGGCCTCTATATACATCCAACTGGTGCCAACGTTTATCAATCATTAGGATTTATTGGTAATACTGTTCACCAGTTAGACGAATTAATACAGGCTCCGAGCCACAGGATTCACGGCAAGACATTTTATCTAGCTGATTGCCCGCCGACAAATATGAGGGTGTGGACAGACCTTGTCCAAAAGGCTTTCGGGACGCGAAGAATTCGTGAGGTGCCAATTTGGACATTAAAGGTTGTGGCGGCTGTAGGAGATGCAATGAAATTAGCAGGTTGGGATGTTCCACCTTTGTCAAATTCCCGATTGAAAAACATGCTAACCAGTTTCGTGTTCGATTTAGACCCAATCATAACTGAGAACCAAGCTTATGGGTTAGAAGAAGCTGTCCAAATAACAGTTAATTGGATGTGTGAAAACAAGTGGTAGTTTAGTTCCTAGTGCCATGGAGGCGAAACTGTTTTACTTTAATGGTAAGTTGAGATTTTACAAAGGTCTATTTGAGTATGCCGGCTAACGATTGGCAAATTAAGAAGTGCCTGGTATTTTCGCTTAGCTTGTTATTAGCTTTAAATGGGCTGATCGGGCTGGGTGCCTTAGGTTTAGATATTCCCGTCCTGAGGCAGGTCGTTGGCTTTATTTTAATCACCTTCGTCCCAGGCGTTCTTATCCTCCGAATCTTCAAAGTCCACAATGCAGGCATGATAGAAAGCCTACTCTATTCGGTAGGTTTAAGCCTCGCCTTCGCTATGCTAATCGGCATAATAGCAAATTTTGCCCTGCCACTTTTAGGAATCCCCCACCCCTTTACCATATTACCGTTGCTAGCTACATTTACCACATTTTTCCTGATATTGTGTCTCATCGCTTATGTGCTTGATAAGGACTTCCGCCCAGCTAATATTCCACCTAGAGACAACGAAAAAAGCGCAAAACTAGACTTTAAGGCAGACTCCAGCCCTTTGCTACTGGCTATTTTGCTACCGCTTCTTGCCATCTTGGGAGTAAGTCTGGTCAATTCTTATCAGAACAACATTCTACTTATCATCCTTATTTTCATCATCGGGATTCTGGTTGGGCTTATCGCCTTCAATAAATTCATTCCCCCACGGATTTACCCATTTATGATAGTCATGATGGCTATCGCACTCCTATATCAGACCACCTTCATATCCAGCAATCTGGTGGGCAGTGATATCCATCTGGAGTATTACTATGGCAACCTGGTGTTAGAGAATGGTTTGTGGAATGCTACCACGGCTTCTCTTATCAATTCTTGTTTGAGCGTCGTCATGCTGACACCTGTCTACTCGCTCATGCTGAATATGAATGCCATTTGGGTAATCAAAATAATCTATCCCCTTGTCTTTTCCCTGGCACCACTGGCGATTTTTCAAATCTTCCATCTTCAAATGAGTTCTCGCTATGCCTTCCTTGCCACTTTTTTCTTTATCTCCATGCCCATGTTTTTTATGGACATGCCTCAGTTGGTCAGACAGCAAATGTCCGAGTTGTTCTTCGTTCTGGTGGTACTGCTGATGGTGGACCGTAAGTTAACAATGATACAGAGAACTATTTTAATACTCATCTTTGGTTTTGGTGTAGTCGTGTCCTACTATGGGTTGGGTACTGCCTATCCTATCGGTTACCTAGCTTTTGGTGCACTGGTGCTTATCATTATTAAAAGTCGTCCCGGTCGCACTCTATGGCAGTGGCTAATCGGGAAATCCAATTCCTTACCATCTGATTTAACCTCAGCCGGAGCTTTTAATAAGAAGACCCTAGCTATCATTGTTGGCATAAGTCTAGTTTTTATGCTCGGTTATTATAGTGTTGTTGCCTCAGGAGCATCTTTAAGGGGTAGCGAAATTGCTGTTAAGATTGCACAGGGCACGACTACAGGCATAGCTCAAGGTATTACTACACCTCCGGCTGAAACACCAGCGGGAACTAAGCCACCACCAGGAACTGAGGCACCACCAGGAACTGAGGCACCACCAGGAACTGAGGCACCACCAGTACTTGGGACGCCACCAGTAATAGAGTTGCCCGGTTTCATTAAAAACATAACTGCTAGATTTCCAATGTTAAACCCCTTAGGCAAAGAGCCTTTGTCTCGAACAGCATTGGGGCTTGATTTCCCCTCAGCCTCTCTGGGAGGGAAAATATGGCGTATTTTTCAGTACCTCGTCGAACTCTGCCTTATCGTTGGCTTCTTCAGGCTCATTTTTCGCCCCAGAGCGCCAGGGTTTGAATTCAGAGCTGAATATATCGCACTGACTATAGTAAGTGCCCTCATTTTACTGGGCATCTACGTTCTTCCCACTACAGGCTGGGGGCTGGGCAGCGTTCGTATTTTCCACATCGTCCTGCTTCTTATGGCTCCTTTGTTTCTTTTCGGTGGCGAGGCTATTGGGTATGGCATAATGAGGTTGGGCAGGCTATTCCGGGGAGGCTTTGCCTCTTTCAGATCAAGCCTTGATAGCCTAGTACCTTTACGGTGTTTGGTACTTGCCGTATTGATACCATATTTTGTCTTCAACAGCGGAGTTGTCTTTGAGCTTAGCCGAAGCCAGACTACCTATTTTATCGACATACCCTATTCTATCGCCCTGTCTAGCTATCGAGTGGATGTAAGCACGGTTTTTGCTGCGCAAGATGTTGCTGCCCGCGACTGGGTCTCTAAAGTAGCTGAAGAGGACTACCCTGTCTATGTTGACCATCACAGCGGGAAGCTGCTTGGCACACAAACTGGCGGTGTCATTAAAGTGTATCAATTTCCCCTTGATATCAGGGAGCAAAAGCTATACTCACCTAGCTATATATATTTAAGAACTTGGAATACACAGAAAGAATTACTGACCTTCGGTACAGCTTATGCGGCGCGACAAGGCATTAGTCTTGACCATATCCCCGGATTAATTACAGCCTTTGAGAGCAGCAACAGAATCTACACTAATGGCAGTGCCCAAATATTAGTGTCTAGATAGCTCATTGTATGAGCTCAGTGGCAGCTTCAGGGTTGAATAAGCCAATCTTATTCTACGATAAAATCTGACGCCATTTTAGGTCTAGAGGGGGTTCTAGCCTTATGGAGCGGGAGGAACTTTGTCATCAAGCTGTTTTATTGCCGTCTATCGTTGTGTTTGCAGCACCACTTGGCACTATTAAATTTAGTATCTGTTTCAGCTTCTCGAAGTTGTCCGCGCTATACAGAATCCCCTTCGTTAGTCTCTCGAAAGACTTTCTGCCTACATCAGGTGGTTGTAGATGTAGATTTACTTCGCTAGGCAATATGTCGGTAATCCTGATAGCCGGGATATTGTAAATGATGCTCGCGTATACGAGAGATGAACTATCATATCCAATTACACAGTCAGGCTTAAGCGCGGAGAACAAGATTTCGGCTGCCACTTTTTGTTCAACCAGTTTGACTTGCCCAGATTTAAATCTTTTTGAGATGTAATTGTATTTATTCTCAGTATCGTTAGGATGTGGCTTTATGACGACGGCGAGCCCCCTCTCAAGCAAAATACCAATAACGGCTTCCAGAAAGTTTGATTCTGCTACTAGGGTTGCCTCGTCGTTCTCTAGTAATGGGTCAGTAACAAGTATCGCCACGGGGCTGTTCCTTTCGACTTCCTTGTGTATGGCTCCTTTTCTTTCTAATATATTTCTATACGAGTCGGCGAGCTGCCTATTGGGGATTAGCTTACCTTGGTTCTGTTCGAGAAGAAACCTTTTTTCTATGGTCAGACACTTTCCACCTATAATTCTCATGAGATTGGCTGCATTGTACATCATCTTCACCCTAAGGAATCGCGTAACCTGGAACCATCCGGGCTCTTTCCCCTGGGTGGCTAATAGCTTGTCTGCGATACGCCATTCCTTTTCCGACAAATAAATACCTAGGCCCTCATCGATTAGGGAGAAAATCGGGTAATATTTACAAGCTAATTCCTCATTTCTGAATGCCCGAAGAACAAACACATTAGGAAATAGAGCGGTTACAATGTGCATCTCTCGCTTGCCCTCTTTATCTGTCTTTTTTAGCTTTCTTATCGCGGCTAGAATATCAAATGCTTTTCTAGCCAAATCAGTTTGTCTGGATATAGTTAACTCTTTAATGCTTGAGCCTGAATTAAGATAGTGAAATTCCACAGTAGCGAAGTTTCGGCAGATAAAATCTGCTTCACTGATCATAAATTTGCCTGTCCAGCAATCATTTATAACAACCACTCCTGATGGCTTTTTCTTTTTCTGTTGCCAAATATCATAGACTAAGGCGTCAACTCCGATCGCATGTATAGGAGAAATGATGGGGCAAGCTACGAAATCAATATTACCCTCCGTCATCAATTCTGCTATATAGCTATATAGTCGCTCCTCGTCTGTGAACCTCATTTTATCTCTCGGTTGAGTCGTCTCGATGAAAGATTATAACACTTGAAAAGAGCTGCTTCCAACAGGTGACATTGGTTGAGTGGCAAGATGTAAGTGGGAACTAACTTTTCTTAATTTTGGTCAATTCCCTGGTTGAGACCATATATCAAGTTATTCGTGGGCATTTGTTTATGTGCCTTACATCACTTGTTGGAAATTTATTTGAACTTATGACATACTGTATAGACTGAGAACAGGAGATATTACAAATACAAAGGAGTGAAAACGCCGATGTTTGACGGAAAAGTGATTTTGCTAACAGGAGGCACGGGCTCATTTGGACAGAAGTTTACTGAAATAGCACTACGGGAATATAACCCGGAAGTAATACGGATATTTTCGCGGGGAGAACTTCTCCAGCAAGAAATGCGGCAAAAATTCAATGATGACCCCAGACTCCGCTTCTTCATCGGCGATGTTAGAGATAGAGATAGAGTATACCGAGCTATGAGCAAGGTTGACATAGTGATTCATGCTGCAGCCCTGAAACAGGTTCCCACTTGTGAGTATAACCCTATTGAAGCCGTAAGGACAAATATCGATGGAGCAGTCAATATTGTTGATGCAGCTATTGACCATGGTGTTGCAAATGTGATGGCAATAAGTAGTGATAAGGCAGTCCACCCGGTTAACCTCTACGGGGCGACTAAATTGGTTATGGAGCGACTTTTTGTTCAAGCCAACATTTATACCGGATGGCAAAAGGCTCGCTTTAGTTGCGTGCGATACGGAAATGTTGCCGGCAGCCGGGGTAGCGTTATCCCTCTTTTCTTAGAGCAGCGGAAGGATGGTGTGATTACTATCACCGATGATAGGATGGCGAGATTTTGGATTACCTTGGAACAAGGGGTTCGTTTCGTCAGCGAGTGCATCGGCAGAATGCATGGTGGTGAAGTCTTCATTCCTAAAATACCTAGCATGAAGATTACCGAATTGGCAGATGTTATCGCTCCAGAAGCCAAGAGGGAAATTATAGGAATACGCCCGGGGGAGAAAGTGAATGAAATCCTTTTAACCGAGGAGGAAGCCAGGCATAGCCTGGAGTTTGATGACTATTTTGTCATAGAACCTGAGCATCCCTTCTGGGAAAAAGGCAACCTTAAAGGGGGAAAGCCTCTCTCTGAGGGGTTCACATACGCTAGCGATAACAATAGTTGGTTGCTAGCCAAAGACGAGCTAAAGAAGATGCTGGAGGAGCTTTAAGTGACTGAGCTAGCAATCAAAGGCGGGGAGCCAATAAGAAGTGAGCCTCTCCCTTACGGGCAGCAATGGATTGATGAGGATGATGTGGCTTCGGTCGTTGAGATACTTAAAAGTGATTGGATTACTCAAGGTCACAAAGTTGATGAATTTGAAGCAAAGATGGCCAAATATTGTGGCGCTAAACATGCCGTGGCTGTTTCCAGTGGCACTGCTGCCTTGCATATTGCCTGTGTTATAGCTGGAATTTCAGAAGGCGACGAGGCGATAACTACCCCTATTACCTTTGCTGCTACAGCTAATGTCATAGCGTACTGCGGTGGCAAGCCAGTGTTTGCTGATATAAGAGAAGATACTCTGAACATTAATCCTGAGGAAATCCGCAAGAGATTATCTTCGCGAACGAAAGCACTGCTGCCGGTAGATTTTACCGGTCATCCTGCTGAGATAGATGAAATAATGGCTATTGCCACAGAAAGAAACTTGGTGGTAATCGAGGATGCTGCACATGCTTTGGGTGCCGAATACAAAGGGCGTAGAATAGGCAGCTTGGCTGATATGACTGTCTTCAGCTTTCACCCGGTAAAACATATTACCACCGGTGAAGGCGGCATGATATTAACAGATAATGAAGAATTTTATGAGAAGCTCAAAATTTTCAGGCATCATGGTATAGTGAAGGATAGTCCGAACAAGGGCTCTTGGTACTATGAAATCCATAGTCCAGGTTATAACTTCAGGCTCACCGATTTCCAATGCGCTCTGGGTATCAGCCAATTGGGAAAGCTAGGTCGCTTTATTCAGCGAAGAAGGGAAATAGCAGCAAAGTATAACGAGGCATTTGCTGAAATGCCGGAGATTATTACTCCGGTAGAGAAAAAGAACGCCAAAGCAGTATATCACCTATACGTGCTCCAACTGGAACTGGAGAGGTTAAAAACAGGTAGGAAGCAGATTTTTGAAGCGCTCAGAGCCGAAAATATCGGGGTAAATGTCCATTATATTCCGGTACATCTTCACCCCTATTACCAAAAAGAATTCGGCTACAAACAGGGCGATTACCCCAGGGCGGAGAGATATTATGAAAGAGCAATCACCTTGCCCATCTTTCCGAAGATGAGCAATGAGGATGTTGGGGATGTAGTCAAAGCTGTAAAAAAAGTTATTGCTTATTTCTCAAAAACACACTCGGAGGTATAAGATGTATCATCCATTTACTGTCGGTGAGAAAATATATTTGCGTGGCTTAGAAAGAGCCGACTTAGAAGGCGCCTACTTTGATTGGCTTAACGATAGAGAGGTAACCAAGTTTCTAGAGGCCGGCCGTTTCCCTAACACCAGGGAGGCAATGGAAGAATATTACAATAATACTGTATTGAGCAACAATAATGCCGTGTTTGCTATTGTTGACAAGAAAACGGACGAACACATTGGGAACATAAAATTGGGTCCCATAAATTGGATAACAAGAATTGCATCTTTGGGCATTATGATTGGAGATAAAGAATCTTGGGGCAAGGGATATGGTACAGAAGCCATAAGATTGGTTTTAGATTATGCCTTTAATAGGCTTAATCTACACAAGGTCACTGCTGGTATTGCTGCTATGCATCAAGCCTCGATAAAGGCTTTTGAAAAGGCTGGCTTCACCATTGAAGGTCATGCCAAGAGCCAGTTTTACCTTGATGGGGAGTATTCCGACTCGCTATATCTGGGTATAACCAGAGAGGATTACTTAGAAAAGAAGTAAGTCAAATGCGCTTTCTGGTAGTGGGTTGTGGCTCTATCGGCAAGAGGCATATTCGTAATTTGAAAGCCCTAAGGGTAGGGGATATAATCGCCCACGATGTCCAGCCGGAGCGGTGTCGCGAGGTGCAGCAAGAATGTGGGGTTGAGGCACATACCAAGCTGGAAGATGCTCTGGCACAAAAGCCAGAGATAGCTTTAATCTGCACTCCTACCAGATTGCATATTCCACCTGCCCTATCCGCTGCCCGGAGTGGCTGTCACCTATTTATCGAAAAACCTCTCTCGCATTCCTTGGAGGATGTTGATGAACTGGTCGATACAGTGACTCGGAAGAATCTAGTAACCCTGGTTGGATGCAATTTGAGGTTCCACCCTGGAATAGTAATGATTAAGGAGTTGTTAGATAAGAAAAGTGTTGGCAGGGTAATCTGTGCTAGAGTGCAGGCAGGACAGTATCTACCTGACTGGCACCCATGGGAGGATTACCGCAAGGGGTACAGCGCTAATCGCTCTCTGGGGGGTGGGGTTATTCTGGACGGCATTCATGAGCTAGATTATATTACATGGTTTTTGGGCGAACCAAGCCAAGTATTCTGCTTTTCGGGTGGGCTTAGTTCCTTGGAAATCGATACCGAGGATACAGCAGAGGTTCTGTTACAGCTCAAATCGGGGGCAATTGTCGAAGTGCACCTCGATTACATACAGCGTTCCTATGGTCGTTCCTGCCAGATTATTGGGGAAGAAGGGACAATCCTCTGGGATTTCAACGAAAAGCAAGTCAGGTTATATTCTGCCAATACTGGGAGATGGCAAGCATTCCCTGAGAGATTTGACTATGATATGAATGATATGTATATTGAGGAAATGAAGCATTTCCTTCAGTGTGTGGAGGGAAAAACCAAGCCTATGCAGGATATTGCGCATGCTGAGAGAATCCTAGAGATTGCTCTGGCAGCAAAAGAATCAGCAGTAACTGGAAAGGTGATAAGCTTATAAGGACCAGAATGGAAGTTGTAGCCATTGTTCAAGCCAGGATGCGCTCTACCCGGTTTCCGGGGAAAGTGACGAGGGATATAGTAGGAAAGCCTGTGCTGTGGCATGTAATTAACAGACTCAAAAGAGCCAAGTTTATAGATAAGATAGTTGTCGCCACTACTGACAGTGAGATTGACAGAGCTGTTCTAAAGCTAGCTGAGGATTTGGGAATAGATAGTTATGCTGGCAGCCAAGACGATGTCCTAGATAGATACTATCAAGCGTCCAAGGAGTATAGTGCAGAAATAATAGTGAGAGTCACTGCCGATTGTCCTCTAATTGACCCACAGATAGTTGATAAGGTCATTAGCTACTATTTAGAGAATAAAGACAAACTGGATTATGTACGCAGTGGGTTAAGCTTTCCTGACGGCGTTGGAGATACTGAAGTATTCTCCTTCGCTACTCTTGAGAAGGCTTGGGGGGGAGCGAGGTTATTATCTGAGAGGGAACATGTAACTCCTTATATCTGGAAAAACCCGGAGATTTTCAGAATTGCCACGGTTGAAAATGACGAAGACCTGTCGGATATAAGACTGGTGTTAGATGATGGGAATGACTTTTTGGTCGTAACGGAGATATTCAGCAACCTATACAAGGAAGATGAGATTTTTCACCTGAAAGATATCTTGAATTTCCTGAGCAAGACCCCTGAGCTTCTAGAGCTAAATAGGCATACCATCAGAAATGAAGGTTATTTAAAATCTGTAGCAAAAGATAAACTTGCTAAATAAAGTTTATCAGAATAGTGAGAATCTATTATGAGGATATTAAAAAGGAAGTTAATGAAATCGAGGGAATATTGGGCCCGGGCGGAACAAATAATCCCGTGTGGAACCCAAACACTTAGCAAGGGACCTACACAGTTTGTCCGAGGAGTAGCGCCTGCATACCTTCAAAGTGGTAAGGGGAGTCATGTATTCGATGTTGATGGCAACGAATACATTGATTATGTCATGGCATTAGGCCCGATAACCCTGGGATATTCATACCCTGAAGTGAATGAGGCTATTATAAGACAGCTAAAGCAGGGAATCACATTCTCCCTCATGCACCCTTTGGAAGTTGAATTAGCCGAGCTGCTAGTTGAATTAGTCCCTTGTGCCGAGATGGTTAGATTCGGTAAGAATGGCTCTGATGTCACTTCTGGAGCAGTCAGGGTCGCACGTGCCTATACAGGCAAGGAAAAGATAGCCTGTTGTGGCTATCATGGATGGCAGGATTGGTATATCGGAACAACCACTAGGAGCAAAGGGGTCCCAAAATCAACTAAACAGTTGACTATCCCTTTTGAATATAACAATATTGAAAGTCTGAGAAAAATATTTCTTGAGAATAGAGACGAAATTGCAGCTGTCATCATGGAGCCGATAATAATAGCTGAGCCTGAGAATAACTTCTTAGAGGAGGTCAAGGAACTTACTCATAAGAATGCAGCTGTATTGATTTTCGACGAGGTCGTAACTGCCTTCAGACTCGCTTTAGGTGGGGCTCAGGAGTATTTTGATGTGACGCCGGACTTAGTTACGTTTGGTAAAGGGATGGCAAATGGTATGCCCATCTCAGCGCTGGCGGGAAGAAAAGAGGTGATGAGCGAGCTTGAGGAGGTTTTCTTCTCTTTTACCTTTGGAGGCGAAGCTCTTTCGTTAGCTGCTGCTCTTGCAACTATCAAAGAAATGAGACAGAAGGATGTCATTCAGCACCTTTGGAAGCAGGGGGGAAAGTTGAAAGATGGTTACAATAGGCTGGCACAAGAACACGGGGTGACCGAATATACAAAGTGTGTCGGTTTGCCAGCACACGCCGCCATTTACTTCAAGATAGACGGCAATGACTCATTGGAACTGAAAAGCCTGTTTCAACAGGAGATGATTAAGAGGGGAATCCTGACTATGGGGGTGCATAACCTTTGCTTTTGCCATAGTGACGAAGATATTGAAAGAACACTAGAATCTTATGCGGATGTACTTACTGCCCTCAGACAGGCAATTGACGAAAACAACATCGAGAAGTATTTAGAAGGTGAAAAAGTTAAGCCGGTGTTCCGGAGCTTGGTTTAAGAAAGAGAGACAAGTGACTCAAAAATTGCAAATTGCAAACAGGATGATAGGAGAGGGTGAGCCTTGCTTCGTAATTGCTGAGGCAGGAAGCAACCACGATGGCAAGCTTGAGCAGGCGAAGCAACTGATAGACATTGCACTTGATAGTAAGGCTGACGCTGTCAAGTTTCAGACCTTTCAGGCGGATAAAATAGCAGCTAGAACCTCAGACGAAATCGTGAATATAGATATAGCTGGCTCAAAAACACTTTATGAATTGTATAAGAAGATGGAGTTGCCTCGAGAATGGCAGAGTGAATTAGTAAATTATGCGCGGCATAAAGGTATCATCTTCCTTTCTACTCCCTTTGATGAAGAAGCTGCAGACCAGCTTGATGTACTGGACGTACCTGCTTTTAAGGTTGCTTCTTTTGAACTAGTGCACTTACCCTTACTTAAGCATATCGCTCGAAAGGAAAAGCCTGTACTTTTATCTACGGCGATGGCAGACATGGGCGAAATCGAGGAGGCTATTGAGGCTATCTTGGAAGAGGACAACGACCAGATAATTCTTCTCCATTGCGGAGTTGGATATCCACTTAGAATGGAAGATGTTAACTTAGCGGCTATGGATACTCTGAGGCAAGCCTTCCCTTACCCTGTAGGCTATTCTGACCACACTATAGGCAGTACTGTTCCTATTGCTGCCGTTGCCCTGGGAGCTAAAGTCATTGAAAAACACTTTACCATTAGCAGAAATCTGTCTGGACCAGACCATCACTTTGCTTTAGAGCCGCATGAGCTAAAAGCTATGGTGCAAGGAATAAGAGATGTCGAGAAAGCTATCGGGGCTGCACAGAAAAGTGTGCTGGATAGTGAAGCAGTGCATTATCAGCGGGGGCGACGCAGCATTTTTGCTGCCGTGAACATACCAAAGGGCACCATAATCACCGAAGATATGGTGGCTATCCTTCGCCCTGGTATAGGGCTCAAGCCGAAATATCTAAGCCTGGTGGTTGGAAGGAAAGCCCAGGTTGGTATCCTAGCTCATGAACCGATAACATGGGATAAAATATGAACTCCTCGAAGAAAACAATCTTAATAAGGACAGTCGGAGACCCCCGAATCGGTATGGGGCATGTTTATCGTTCCTTGGGTCTTGTCAAAGAGTTAGAAACGGAGTTTAATGTTCTATTGGACATCAACAATATCCCTCAGGTAAGAGCTCTTGTTGAAGAGCAAGGTGTGAGATATTTCGCGGACAAGAGTGTGACAGGCGTGATAGAAAATGAAAAGGTAGACCTTCTTCTCTTTGACCAGCTTCGCGATGACGATGGACTTTTCGAGGCTTTAAAGACCCGTTTCCCGTACTTGAAAATCGCGGCTCTTGACTATTTCAACTATGACAACGAATTTACAGATGTGATTATAAATTTGTTCAACCAAAATCTACAGAAGTCCAAGCCTGATAGAGATGGCGTACAATACTATGAGGGTTTAGAATACGCTATCATCAGGGAGGAATTCCAGGGTTATGTTTCTCAAACGAGGAAGATTACTCAGAGGGTGAGCAGTGTGTTGGTAAGTTTTGGAGGTGTGGATGCCAAAGGAAACACCAGTAAAGTTCTTCAACTTATTGAGATGGCTGGCTTTTCAGATGTTAAGATAGAAGTTATTCTTGGTCTACTATGGACGGGGGAGTTGCCTCAAGTTCTTGCGCCTAATATTCATCTGCACTACTCAATTCCTCCCTCTGCTATGCCGAGCTTTATGTCAAAAGCTGACCTTGCCTTTTGCGGAGCCGGAGTAACTATGATGGAGCTTCTTTCTCTGGGAACGCCTGCTATTGTACTTCCGCAGAATCACCTAGAAGAAAGATTTGCCCTCAGTGTGGAGCAAAGGGGAGCGATTAAGGTCATTAAAGATGACGCTCAACATGACGATATCAGCTACATTTGCAGTATGTTTACTTCTCCACAGGAAAGAGAAAAGCTGAGCTGCAAAGGTCAGTCGCTCGTCGATGGGAAGGGAATGGAGAGGATAAAAAGACTAATCGTCGATTTGTTTTCAGAAGGTGTGAACCCTTGAAAAAAACCCTGATGGTTATAGGAGCCGGCAAATACCAATTGCCAGTGATAATCAAGGCTAAGGAAATGGGGCTCAAAGTACTGGCTACTGATTTGAATCCAAAAGCCCAAGGGTTTGAATATGCTGATTTTTATAAAGTGGTTGACGTGAAAGATGCAGAGACCAACTTAGAAATTGCCAAGGAATTTGCTATAGATGGAGTGATTAGCATTGTTTCAGAGCTTAGCATCACAACTGTGGCTTATATTGCTGAGCAATTAGGTTTGCCTGGGTTACAATATGAAGCAGCCGTTGCAGCTACCAATAAAGCGATAATGCGAACTAAGTTCCTAGAAGCAGGGCTCTCCTCCCCACGTTTCTTCAAGGTAAATACTAAGGAAGAAGCAACTACTGCCGCTCTCAGGTTAGGTCTACCAGTGGTCATGAAGCCTACGGATAACTCGGGAAGCCGAGGCGTTACTAAGGTTGAGAAGCTGGCGGATTTGGAGTTCTCATGGGGTTTAGCTAAAGAGAACTCTCGTAGTGGTGACATCATTGTTGAGCAGTTCTTGGAAGGGACAGAGATGACTATCGAAGCCCTATCCTATAAAAGAGAACATCAGGTCTTAGCTATGTCTTCCAAAAAACGAATACCTTTTCCCTACTGTGTTTCTATTGACCTTACATACCCTCCTCCATTTTCTAAAGAAATCTTATCGGCAGTCAGAGAACTGGTTATCTCTGCCTTAAACGCTATCGGGATAGACGTAGGCCCCACTCATTCCGAGGTGATTCTCACTGAACAGGGGCCAGTTCTGCTGGAGATAGCGGCTCGCGGAGGTGGATATGGTGTGTTTTCGGAGATAATCCCCCTAGTTTCAGGGGTAGATGTTGTCAAAGAATGCATCAATCTGGCTTTAGGCTATGAAGCTGATATTATTCCCAAGTTCTCCAAGGCTGCTGTGCTCAGATTCTTCAATCTCCCCCAAGGAAGACTTGTAGCGATAGCAGGGTTGGAGAAGGCACGTGCCGTAGACGGAGTGCACAAGATCGAGTTAGATGTAGCTCCTGGGGATGTAATAAATCCTATAGTCAGTGATGGAACTCGTCATGGGCTTATCATTGCCTTTGGTGATACCAGAGAAATGGCTGTCCACAGAGCTGACAAAGCAGAAACTGCAGTCAGATTTGAAATTATAGCATAAGCCACAAAAGGTATATTGGAGGAAGTCTTATGGAAACTTGGATCTCTGAAAGAACCAAGAATATAGTTCCATCAGCATCTGTAAGCATAGCAGATAAGATACGCCAGATGAAGAGGAAGGGACTAGACATAGTCGAACTGCAAACCGGAGAGCCGGATTTCGCCACTCCTGAACATATTGTAAAGGCGGCTTACAAGGCTATGCAACAAGGGTATACTCACTATGTTTCAAGCCGAGGAGTACCTGAATTGAGAGAAGCCATAGCTGAGAAACTCTGGAGTGAAAATAATATCAAGGCCGATCCGGAGAGGGAAATTTTGGTGACTCCAGGCGCAATCCATGCTGTCTTTGCTGCTGTTCAGGCAGTTATAAATGCCGGGAATGAGGTTATTATCCCTGATCCATGCTGGGTGGCATATCCAGGCTGCATCGCTCTTTCTGATGGGATAGTTGTCATGGCTCCTTGCCAAAAGGGAAGCTTGGAAATAGATGTAGAGCGCCTCAGGGAGGCTATAACACCTAAGACTAAATTGTTGATTTTAAACTATCCTTCAAACCCTACAGGAACGACTGCGACTCTAGACCAACTCGAACGTATTGCTCATATAGCTATAGAGCACAATTTACTAGTTTTGTCTGATGAGGTTTATGAGAAAATCCTTTATGATGGGAAAAAGCATTACAGTATAGCAAGCTTGGAAGGTATGAAAGGAAGGACCATTACCATAAATGGCTTTTCCAAAACCTATGCCATGACCGGTTGGCGGATAGGTTATGTACATGCTAGTATGGAAATCATAGACCAGATGCTGAAGGTTCAACAGTATTCAGTCACCTGTGCTAATGCCTTTGTCCAGAAGGCAGCCATAGCTGCGCTTAAAGGCTCACAGGAGTGTGTACAAGGAATGGTCAGGGAATATGATAGGAGAAGACAAGTAATTGTTGCCGGGTTAAATACTATGAGCCGAATTTCCTGTTCCCCACCCCATGGTACCTTTTATGTGTTTGCTGACATTTCTCAACTCGGCTTATCATCAGTGGAAGCAGCAGAATTCCTGTTGAATACAGCAAAAGTAGGAGTAGTTCCAGGTTCAGCTTACGGACCTTCTGGAGAGGGATATGTGCGTTTGTCCTTTGCGAATTCGGTAGAAAATATAGAAAAGGCTTTATACCAAATAAAAGAAGCAATAATAGTAAGGGGGACATGAATGGCAGGAATCATCAACTCCAAGATTAAAAGACCACCCAATAAGTTAATTACTGAATTTGAAGAATTAAATACAAGCATAATCTCCGATACAATGAACCGGCTGAACTCCATGAAGGCAGAGATAAAACCTATTATCGAAATATACCGTGCAGTAGCGGGTCCAGCAGTGACGGTACAGTGTATTGTGGGCGATAATCTAATGATTCACCAAGCAATGTATATAGCTCAACCGGGCGATATCTTGGTTATAGATGCTAGGGGACACAAGGATACTTCAGTCTGGGGTGCAATTATGACCAAAGCCTGCATGGTTCGCGGTATTAAAGCCGTTGTTATTGATGGATCAATAAGGGACCTTAGAGAGAATAAAGAGATGGGATTCCCTATTTTCTGTCTTGGTGTTGTCCCGGCAGGTTCACAAAAAAATTGGGGTGGCAACATTAATGTTCCTATTCATTGTGGTGGAGTGGAGGTTAGCCCCGGAGATATCATTGTGGGAGACAGTGATGGGGTGGTGGTAGTGCCTGCTGATATTGCAGCGGAAGTATTGGCGATGGCACAAAGAAGGGTAGCTATGGAGGCGGAATGGATAAAAGGGATAGAAAGCGGGAAAACAACCTTAGAGGTCATCGGATTAAATAAAAAGCTCAAAGAATTGGGTATCACGGTCGATGGTTTTAATAAGTGAGTTAAGAGCTTTGAAATAACAAAAGCAAGCTCTTCAGATTGAGATTCCAATGAATTAAGAAGACTGGAAGGGAATAATTTTGGATGGAAGGATTAGAATGGGTAAAGTGTAATCTGTGTGGTAGGGATTGACCTGCCCCCCGAAAACGATACCAGATATAATCTCATAAAAAAGGGGGGATAAATGGCCAAAAAGGGATACACACCGGAACAGATCATCAACAAGCTCCGAGAGGCTGAAATTCTCTTAAACCAG
>Ga0208828_1000133_pt1 | contig 33565 bp, 24 predicted proteins | sample Kivu_160m_FD_185487 | JGI IMG/M metagenome (GOLD analysis project Ga0208828, IMG submission 185487) | Freshwater microbial communities from Lake Kivu, Western Province, Rwanda to study Microbial Dark Matter (Phase II) - Kivu_160m (SPAdes)... | ecosystem: Environmental > Aquatic > Freshwater >... | reverse complement strand
GAAGACAAGCGGACAAGCGGACAAGCGGACGAGCGGACAAGCGGACAAGCGGACAGGCGAAGACAAGCGGACAAGCGGACAAGCGGACAGGCGGACAGGTGAAAGACGAAAAGCGAATAGCTAATAGCGAACAGCGAATAGTGAACTGCCTACTGCCTACTGCCCACTGCCAACTGGCATCCGGCATCCGGCACCCGATATCTCCCATCCCCCATCAGATATCTCCCATCGCATATCTCGCATCCCGAATCGCGCATCTCATATCAGCGAATTACCTTTTCTGGTATTGGTTTTCGTAGTACTTCTGGTAATCCCCCGAAGTGACATTCTTCATCCAGGCTTCGTTGGCGAGGTACCAGTCGACGGTTTTTTCCAGCCCGTCGGCGAACTGGAGAGAGGGTTTCCATCCAAGATCCTTTTGGATTTTTGAGGAGTCGATGGCATAGCGGAGGTCATGACCGGCACGGTCTTTCACAAACGTGATCAGCTTTTCGGAGTCACCGGGGGCACGGTCGAGTTTCTTGTCCATGATGCGGCAAAGCAGCCTGATCAGGTCGATGTTCTTCCATTCGTTGTTCCCGCCAATATTGTATGTTTGCCCTATCGCTCCCCAATGATAGATCAGGTCAATGGCACCGGCATGGTCCTCCACGAAGAGCCAGTCGCGGATGTTCTCCCCTTTCCCGTAGACTGGGATCGGCTGGTTGTGACGGATATTATTGATCGACAAGGGGATCAGCTTTTCCGGGAACTGGAACGGACCGTAATTGTTGGAACAGTTGGAGACCACCACCGGAAGCCCGAATGTATGATGATAAGCCCTGACCAGATGATCGGAACTGGCTTTGGAGGCTGAATAGGGACTGCGCGGATCGTACGCGGTTGTCTCCTTGAAGAAGCCGGCATCTCCCAGCGAACCGTAGACCTCATCGGTGGAGATATGATAAAAGCGATGGTCGTCGTCCGTACTCTCTTTCCATGCGTCACGCGCTGCATTCAGCAGGTTGACCGTCCCCACGATATTGGTGTAGATGAATTCCATGGGGCTGCTGATCGAGCGGTCCACATGCGACTCGGCCGCCAGGTGGATCACCCCGTCAGGACGGTAGGCTTTGAAGATCTCCATGATGGTGAGCCCCTCCACAATATCCGCTTTGATGAACTCATAGTTGGGCATCTCCTCGATGTCGCGGAGATTCTCCAGGTTCCCCGCATAGGTCAGGTTATCGAGGTTGATGATCCGGTATTTCGGATATTTGCTGACGAAGAGCCTGACCACATGGGAGCCGATAAATCCCGCACCTCCGGTAATTAAGATTGTTTTCATTGTTTCGCTGTTCGTTGTTTTTCCAACGCTTTTTCCCATTTCCAGGCTGAGCCGGTCATCTCATCCAGGGTTTTTTCCGCTTTCCAGCCCAGCTCTTTGTTGGCATATCCGGTATCGGACCAAACCTCCACTACATCACCCGGACGGCGGTCCATGATCCTGTAATTCAGTTTGACACCGGTGGCGCGCTCGAACGATTGGATCACCTCCATCACCGAAAAGCCATTGCCGGTCCCAAGGTTGAAGACCTCCACCTTCTCTTTGCCCCTGCTCTCCAGCATCCTTTCAATGGCGATCACATGTGCTTTGGCAAGATCCACCACATGGATGTAATCGCGAATGGCGGTTCCGTCGGGCGTGGGATAGTCGTTGCCCCACACACGTAAATACTCCCGGATGCCAATGGCCGTCTGCGTGATATAGGGCATCAGGCAATTGGGGACACCAATGGGCAGCTCCCCGATCAGGGCTGTTTCATGCGCCCCGATGGGATTGAAATACCGCAGGAGTATCGCCTGGATATCGTTGACCTGGCTGGTGAAGGTGATGATCTCCTCCGACATCTGCTTCGTGTTACCATATGGCGACCAGGCTTTCTTGATCGGTGAATCCTCCCTGACGGGAAGTTTGTCGGGTTGTCCGTATACCGTGCAGGAGGAGGAAAAGACGATATTCCGGATCTTATTGTCGATCATCCCCTGCAGGATGTTCATCAGCGAGATAAGATTATTGCGGTAATACATCAGCGGCTTCTCCACCGATTCCCCCACCGCCTTGAATGCGGCAAAATGAATGATAGAGGCAATGTCGCTGTTGGCCTTGAAAAAGGTTGCTGTACGCTCCCGGTCGGTCAGGTCAAACTGCTCAAACAAGGGCCGTTTCCCGGTGATCAGGGCGATGTTGTCCAACACTTTAATTGATGAGTTGGAGAGGTTGTCCACAATGATCACCTCATACCCCTTCTCCTGAAGCTCCACCACCGTGTGCGAGCCGATGTACCCTGTGCCGCCTGTGACTAATATCTTCATTTTCGTAAGCTTTTGGCTGTTGGCTTTTGGCTATTGGCTATTGGCTATTGGCTATTGGCTGATGCCGGATGCCAGATACTGGATGCGCGATGTCGTAGCGAAGCGGAGATCACGCCCTGGCGTGGCGGGATGCGCGATATTCCCTGTAATTCGTCATTCGTCATTCGTAATTCGTAATTGCTTAAAGGCTCCAATATACTAAATTTTTCGTCTGATGCCTGTAGATTCCTTTCACATCGATCAGAATCCCCGGAGCATTAGTAATGCTTTTAAAATATTCCTCCGTCAGGTCGAGATAAGGCTTATGGCTGACCGCCACGATCACCACATCATAATCCTTCCGGGGAGTTTCAGTGAGTCCGTAGCCATATTCCTCCATGAGTTCATGGCTGTTGGCATAGGGATCGGTGACATCCACCTCCACGCCGTACTGTTTCAGCTCGCTGACCAGGTCGGCCACCCGGCTGTTGCGGACATCGCTGACATTTTCCTTGAAGGTGGTTCCCATCACCAGCGCCCGGGCATGGAGGACATTCTTACCGGAAGCGATCAGTTGCTTGACCGTTTGTTTGGCCACATAAAATCCCATGGAATCGTTGATATACCTTCCGGCATTGATCACCCGTGCATGGTAACGGTACTCTTCGGCTTTGTAGGTGAGGTAGTATGGATCGATCCCGATGCAGTGTCCGCCCACCAATCCGGGATAGAACTTCAGGAAGTTCCATTTGGTGCCGGCCGCTTCAATCACGTCGAAAATGTTGATCCCCATCCGGTTGAAGATCACTGAAAGTTCGTTCATGAAGGCGATGTTGATATCCCGCTGGGCATTTTCGATGATCTTGGCTGCTTCGGCCACCTTCAGGGAAGGGGCCCGGTGAACGCCTGCCGTCACCACCAGTTCGTAAGTACGTGCCACGATATCCAGTGTTTCCGCATCGCAACCCGACACGATCTTCACCACGGAGGTCAGGGTATTGACCTTGTCGCCCGGGTTGATCCGCTCAGGTGAGTAGCCCACCTTGAAATCCTTTCCCATCTTCAGCCCTGACAGTCGCTCCAGGATGGGCACACAATCCTCTTCGGTGGCCCCTGGATAAACCGTGGATTCGTACACCACATAATCGCCCGCTTTCAGGATCTTCCCCACGGTCTCGCTGGCTTTGATCAGGGGTGTCAGGTCAGGTTTGTTATGATGATCGATCGGGGTGGGGACCGCCACAATGTGAAAGGAGGCCTCCCTCAGATCTTCCGGGTCGGAGCTGAAGGTGATGTCGCATCCCTCGAAATCCTCAGAGGAGAGCTCTTCGCTGGGATCCTTGTGGTTCCGCATCATCTCCACGCGCTCCTCTTTGATATCGAACCCGATCACGCGGATCTTGCGGGCAAATTCAAGTGCAATGGGGAGTCCGACGTACCCCAGTCCGATCACGGAGAGTTTCGTCTCTTTTATTATTAGCTTATCATCAAGAGTCATGTCCAATGCTTGTTAATGCGTATGTTAGCGTATTTCCTTAAAGTGAAATGTTTTTCAGCAACGGGTGGTAATCCCCCTTCAATCCTTCCGGGGTGGCGTTCCGGATGGTATAGACGATCTGGATGCTGTTGCGGGCATCTTTCAGGCCATACCCTTTTCCGGCCAGGATCTCCTTGTAGCTGACCGTATGCAGATCGGTGAATCCGTCGCTGAACTCGACCTCCTCCCCGTCGATCGAGAGGGAACGGTAGGTGGTTTTCCCGTCCCTCACGGCAACCTCCGGAAGGTCCCCGGAGTTGAGGCTTAGGAACCAACGCACCCGGGCATGATCCAGCTCGAGCAAACCTGCCGCCCGGCTTTCCGTCAGGAGATGGACCCTGTTCTCCTTCACCCCGCCGAAGATCCAGGAGAGCATGTCAAAGAAATGAACGCCGATATTGGTCCCGATCCCCCCTGATTTCTCGATGTTCCCTTTCCATGACCGGTAGTACCATTTCCCGCGGGAGGTGATATAGGTAAGGTCGATGTCGAATAGTTTGTTTTTGGGGCTTTTCCCAATCTTCCTTTTCAAATCGAGGATAGCAGGATGATGCCTGAGCTGCAGGATGGTATAGACGTTTTTTCCCGACTCCTTTTCGATGGTCCTCAGGGCATCTATGTTCCAGGGGTTCAGCACGATGGGCTTTTCACAGATGGCGTGTGCATCGTTTCGCAGCGCCAGCCGGATATGTGCATCATGCATGTAATTCGGAGAACAGATGCTCACAAAATCGACCTTGTTGTCAGCCAGCCGGTTGCGGGCGTGCGACAGCCGCCTGAGCTTGTCAAGGTGACGGTCGAACCGTTCCGGTTCAATGAAGAAATCCGCGCCGGGGAAGAAACTGTCCATGATCCCTACGCCGTCATAAGGATCCAGTGCTGCGGCCAGGTTGTTTCCGGTCTCTTTGATCGCTTTCATGTGACGCGGGGCAATGTACCCGGCCGCGCCGATCAGGGCAAAATTCAACGCTCTTTTTTCCTGTGTCATGTCAATTGGTGCATTTTGTAACAACTCCGTCGTTCAGCCGGTACCTCTCCCCGCTTTCGGGACAAACGGCCAGTCCCTCCGTATCGAACTTCAGGCGGTGGCCATATTCGCTCATCCAGCCGATCTGCTTCCCCGGGTTCCCCACGATCAGTGCATAGGCAGGAACATCGCGGATCACCACCGCCCCGGCGCCGATAAAGGCAAACTGTCCGATCTCATGACCACAGACGATGGTGGCGTTGGCGCCGATCGAGGCCCCTTTCCTGACGAGGGTCTGTTCATACTGCCCCCTTCGGTTTACCGCACTGCGGGGATTGGTGACATTGGTGAATACCATGGAGGGGCCCAGGAAGACATCCTCCTCACAGATGACTCCGGTATAGATGGATACGTTGTTCTGAACCTTCACGTTGTCTCCCAGCTTCACGCCTGGGGAGACCACCACATTCTGCCCGATATTGCAGTGCTCCCCGATCTCGCATCCGGCCATGATGTGGGTGAAATGCCAGATCCTGGTTCCGTTGCCGATCGTGCAACCGAAATCGATGACAGCGGTCTCGTGGGCGAAATAGTCTTCTTCCATCGGGTTACCTGTTAATGAATTCAAGAAGGGAAGAGGTGATATAGGCCAGTTGCTCTTCATCGAGCTCCGTATGCATCGGGAGGGAGATGACATGTTCCGAAAGCGTTTCCGTTACCGGGAAATCCCCCTCCTTGTAACGCGGATCCAGGTAAGCTTTCTGCAGGTGGAGCGGCACAGGGTAATAGATCATGACAGGGATCTGGCGCGACGCCATGAACTCCACCAGCGCTTTCCGGTCCACCTCGCTGGTCACCAGGGTATACTGGTGAAAGACATGCGTGGATTTCGGATACCGCACCGGCGTCTTCAGTTTCGGATGGCCGGCAAAGGCTTTGTCATAATGATCCGCTGCCGCACGCCGCTTGGATGCATACTCATCCAGGTAATTCAGTTTCACATTCAGGACGGCGGCCTGTATGCTGTCGAGACGCGAGTTTACCCCGATCAGGTCGTGGTAATAGCGCACCGTCATGCCATGGTTGACGATGACGCGCAACTGGTTGGCGAGCCCGTCATCATTGGTGAAGATCGCCCCCCCGTCGCCATAGCATCCCAGGTTCTTAGAGGGGAAGAAGGAGGTGCAGCCAATCTCGCTGATCGTACCGGCTTTTTTACGGGCGCCATCGTCAAAGAAATAATCTGCCCCAATGGCCTGGCAGGCATCTTCAATAACAAACAAGATGTGTTTGCGGGCGATCGCCATGATCTCCTCCATGGGGGCACACTGGCCGAAGAGGTGCACCGGCACGATGGCTTTTGTCTTTGGTGTGATGGCTCTCAGGATAGCGGCCGGGTCGATGTTGAAGGTGTCGGGATCCACATCCACCAGCACGGGGGTAAGCTTCAGCAGGGCGATGACCTCCGCCGTAGCGATGAAGGTAAAGGAGGTGGTGATCACTTCGTCGCCCGGCTGAAGCCCTAATGCCATCATAGACACCTGCAGCGCATCTGTTCCGTTACCGCAGGGGATGACATGCTTCACCCCAAGGTACTCTTCGAGGTTGGACTGGAAGGATTTTACGGCCGGGCCGTTGATAAAGGCAGCGGCATCAATGACCTCCTGGATGCCTTTGTCGATTTCGGGTTTGATCTTCTGATACTGCTGCTGCAGATCGACCATCTGGATTTTTCTCATCGCGCTTCTGTTGTGTTCGAGTGATTGTTTTAGTTCCCTGCAAAGGTAAAATATTTATCTTTGGTCATAGAAACGGAATTATAGTCAAACCTTGTATATCATGAAAAAATTTGCAGTCTTGTTAGCCGGTTGCGGTGTATACGACGGAGCGGAGATCCATGAGGCCGTCCTGACCCTCCTGGCGATCGATCAGCAGGGGGCGGCGTTTGAATGTTTTGCCCCTGATATCCCCCAGGCCCATGTGATCAACCACCTGAAGGGAGAGGAGAGTCATGAGACCCGGAATGTGCTGGTGGAGTCGGCACGGATTGCCCGCGGAGAGATCAAACCGATCAGTGACTACACACCAGATGATTTCGATGCCCTGATCCTTCCCGGCGGGTTCGGCGCTGCCAAAAACCTCTGCAACTGGGCTTTTAAAGGAGATGATTGTTCGGTGGACCCGGATGTAGAAAAAGCGATCCTCTCCACCTACAAAGCAGGAAAACCCATCGGGGCCATGTGCATTGCCCCGGTGATCCTGGCCAGACTGATCCGGGGAACCAACCTCACCACCGGGCAGGATCCCGCCTCGCGGGAGTTCATCAAAAAGAGCGGGAACACCTATACCCACACGACCCACGGAGAGGTGGTGGTTGACCGGGATAGGAAACTCTTCACCACCCCCTGTTACATGCTTGATGCAAGTATAAGCGAGATCGCCGATGGAACAGCCAACATTGTCAGAGAGATGTTGAAGGTAATGTAAACAAGCGGACAGGCGGACAGGCGGACTAGCGGACAAGCGGACATCGCGCATCCCGCATCGCGCATCGCGTATCATACATACTCCTTCGGCGTAATCTCTCCGCGAATCACCATCAAGCCGTTCATGGCCAGGGCGCGCATCTCGTCTTCGCCGGGATAGACATGGACAGGAGCAAGCCGGTAGATCCGTTCCTGGATCCAGGAGACAAAGAGTTTATCATAGGCAATTCCGCCGGTGATTAAAATCGCGTCCACATCTCCTTTCAGCACGGTGAACATCTCGCCGATAAATTTCGCCACCTGGTAGGCCATCGCCTCGTAGATGATCCGGGCATTCCGGTCGCCGGCTTCCACCATCTTAACCACCTCAACCGCGCTGTTGGTCCCAAGGTAAGCCACCAGCCCTCCCGAGCCGGTCACCATCTTCCGGATCTCCGCTTCACTGAATTTTCCCTGAAAACAAAGGGTGATCAACTCTCCCACCGGCAGGGTCCCGCTACGTTCGGGACTGAATGGGCCTTCGCCGTCGATACCCTGGTTCACATCCACCACCCGTCCATGCCGGTGCGCCCCCACTGTGATCCCGCCTCCCAGGTGCACTACGATCAGGTTCAGCTCTTCGTATTTCCGCTGGATCGATTTCGCGAATTCATGGGCAATGGCTTTCTGGTTGAGAGCGTGAAAGATGGATATCCGCTGAAAGTGGGGATGGCCGGCGATGCGCGCGATGTCATCAAGTTCATCCACCACCACCGGGTCGGCAATGTAAGCTTTTGAGCCCGGTATCTCTTTGGAAAGGTCGTGTGCAATCAACCCGCCGAGGTTGCTGGCATGTTCGCGGGAAGTGCGGTGCTGCAGGTCGTGGACCATCGCGCTGTTCACCTCGTACACCCCCGACTCCACTGGTTTCAGCAAGCCTCCCCTCCCCATGATGATCCTGACATTCTCCAGGTCGATATCGGCTTCGACGAGCTGCTGCACGATGATCTCCTTCCTGAACTGGAACTGGTCGGTAATGCGTTTGAAAGGGGATAACTCCTCGGCGGTGTGGCGGATGGTCTTCAGAAAGATAGCTTCCGCATTCTGATAGACGGCAAGCTTGGTGGAGGTGGATCCTGGATTGATGGCGATGATTCTGGGATTGTTCATAGTTTGTTCCCTTCCTGGTTCACTGGATTCCGCAGTTTGCTCTTTTTGATTCCGTAAGAAAAATAGATGACGAGTCCAACCGCCAGCCAGATCAGAAGACGAAGCCAGGTATCCAGAGGCAGTGCCGCCATTTGGGCCAGGCAGATGATCGCTCCGAGGGCCGGTACGACAGGCACCCAGGGGGTTTTAAAGGGACGGTGGATATCGGGACGTGTTCTGCGCAGGACGATGATGCCGATGCAGACGATCGTAAAGGCCAGCAGCGTACCGATCGACACCAATTCTCCCAGGATGCTGATGGGAAGCACGCCTGCCAGGATGATCGCCACTGAGCCGGTCATCAGGGTGCTGACATAAGGAGTTTTAAACCGGGGATGCACTTTGGCGAAGAGAGGTGGCAGCAGTCCGTCTTTGGCCATCGTGAAGAAGATCCGTGGTTGTCCCATGAGCATGACCAGGATCACCGAACTAAGGCCGGCGATGGCAGCAATTTTGACGATAGGCCTCATCCAGAACATCTTATTGCCCATGGCGTTAACGCCAACGGCTACCGGATCGGCCACGTTCAGCAAGGAATAACTGACAATGCCCGTCAGGACGATAGCCACCAGGATATAGAGAAATGTTGAAATTCCAAGGGAACCCATGATGCCGACCGGCATGTCCTTTTGTGGATTTTTTGCTTCCTGGGCTGCAGTAGAGACGGCGTCGAACCCGATGTAAGCAAAGAAGATGACCCCCGCTGCCCGGAGGATGCCGGAGAGTCCGAACTCTCCCCAGGTACCCGTGTTTTTCGGTATAAACGGATGCCAGTTACCTGACTGGACAAAGGCAAAGCCCACCGCTATGAACAACAGGATGATGGCCACCTTGATGATGACCATGATATTGTTGAACCGTGCTGATTCCCTGATCCCGATAACCAGCAACAGGGTGATGGCGGCCACAATGACCATGGCCGGCAGGTTGATCAGGGCGGTCACATGGGGCAAGGAGTCGACCGGCATGCCATGAGAGGTCAAGGTGGTTGTCAGTTGTTTCGTGAGTTCGCGCCAACCTTCCCCCGGAACCTCCACCAGCACACTTCCCGTGGCGGCGGTCAGCACGGTGGGAATATGGATGCCGAAATCCTGAAGGAAACTGACCATATATCCGGACCAGCCAACGGAAACCGTTGAGGCGGCGAAAAGATATTCAAGGATCAGATCCCATCCGATGATCCAGGCAAGAAACTCCCCGAGCGTTGCATACGAGTATGTATAAGCACTTCCGGCAATCGGGATCATCGAGGCAAACTCAGCGTAGCACAGTCCGGCAAAGGCACATGCCAGCCCTGAAATGATGAACGAGATCACGATGGCAGGCCCCGCATACTGGGCCGCAGCCTGTCCGGTCAGAACAAAGATCCCTGCGCCGATGATGGCACCGATTCCAAGCGTTGTCAGGTTTGTTGCGGAGAGTGCTTTTTTAAAGCCGTGTTTGGCATCCTCCGACTCTGCCTGCAACACATGCAACGGTTTTGTTGTGAAGAGTCTGTTTGACATAGAAAGTGGTCTTCCTCCCGTCCGCTGGCCAGGACATGGACCCCGGCAGGACAGGTATTTCAATCACTCAGCGGCAGCGGCCATGATGATGCTGGCCTGTTTTGCCTCCTCCGTATCCGATCGCGAAGTCAACACAACAGGAGCGGCCGCTCCCAGCACATTGGCTGCCAGGATGGCATTGCACGAAAATCCATAAGCTTTGTAGAGGATGTTACCGGCTTCAATGTCGGGGACAATCAGCAGATCGGCATCCCCGGCCACATCGCTGACGATGCCCTTGTGATGGGCGCTCTCCTTGCTCACGGCGTTGTCATAGGCAAGCGGACCGTCGATGATGCAGTTTTTGATCTGTTTCCGCTGTCCCATCTTCGCGATGATGGCGGCATCCATGGTGGCGGGCATCGATTCGTTCACCAACTCCACAGCCCCCAAAACAGCCACCTTCGGGTTGGTGATCCCCAGCCGGTTCATGAAGTCGACTGCATTGTTGATGATGGCGATCTTGGTCTTCAGGTCGGGAGCAATGATCATGGCGGCATCGGTCAGGCCGATCAGCTTATGGTATGTAGGCACCTCAAAAAGCGCGAAATGCGACAGGACATCACTTTTACGCAATCCCCATTCCTTGTCTAGCACTCCTTTCAGCAGGACTGCCGTTGGCACGTTCCCCTTCATCAGGATATCGCCCTGGTGATCATGAACGATCTCTACGGCCATCTTCACCGCTTTCCTGTCATCCTCCTCGGGCAGGATGGTCATTCCCGAGATATCCAGTTTCAGTTTTCCGGCAATGGCCTGGATCTTCGATTCGGAACCCACCAGCACCGCGTCAATAATTCCTTTGTTGGCCACCGTGGTCACTGCGCCAAGGGAATGCTCATCCTGGGCAACAGCAAGGATCAGCTTCTTCTTTTTGGTTGAACGTTTTGCAAGTTCTTCAAGTTCAGATAGTTTTGTAAGCACCTTTCCGGATGCCTGGTCAGACTGGTTCATTGGCTTTCCTCCTGGAATTGATTGTTATTGAGCTAACAAAACTACAGCAAATTTGCAAGATGAACAAACTGTCAGGCTAATATTCAATTAAAAAATTTCTATTTTTGGAAAGTCAAACCAATCGCTGCCATATGGAGCTACCCTTTGCTGAATCTTACAAGATCAAGATGGTTGAATCGATCCGCCGGAGCACCCGCGAGCAACGGGAAGAGTGGATCCGGGAAGCGCACTTCAACCTCTTTCAGATCCGGAGCGACCAGATCTTCATCGATCTGCTGACCGACTCGGGGACCGGCGCTATGAGTGATCAACAGTGGGCTGCCATCATGACAGGCGACGAAAGCTATGCCGGGGCCTCCTCCTATTACAAGCTCAGGGATGCCATTCAGGATATCACGGGATTTCCCTATTTTCTGCCCACGCACCAGGGAAGGGCGGCGGAGAATGTTCTCTTTTCAGCCCTGATCAAAGAGGGGGATATCATCCCGGGCAATTCCCATTTTGACACAACCAAGGGGCATATTGAGTTCCGGAGGGCTTCAGCGGTTGACTGCACCATTGACGAAGCCTTTGACACCACGGTCAACCACCCCTTCAAGGGAAACGTCGACCTTGGGAAACTCGAAGAGGTTCTGAAAAAAGAGGGTGACAGGATCCCTTTCATTATCCTGACACTCACCAACAATTCGGCAGGCGGCCAGCCTGTCTCCCTGGAGAATATCCGTGCCGTAAGGAAGTTAGCCGACCGGTACAACAAGCCGGTTTTATTCGATTCAGCCAGGTTTGCCGAAAATGCCTATTTCATCAAGATGAGGGAGGCAGCCTGCCGGGAGATGAGCATCCGTGAGATCACCTCCGAGATCTTCGCCAATGCCGACATGATGACCATGAGCAGTAAAAAGGATGCCATCGTGAACATGGGCGGCTTCATTGCCATGCGCGACCCGGAACTCTTCCGGCAGTGCAGCATGTACAACATCATGTATGAAGGTTATATTACCTATGGCGGGATGTCGGGCCGTGACATGAACGCGTTGGCGGTCGGACTCTATGAGGGAACCGATTTCGATTACCTCGAAAGCCGCATCAAACAGGTGGAATACCTGGGGGAACAGCTGCTCAGATTCGATATCCCGCTGCAGGTCCCTATTGGCGGGCACGCGATCTTCATCGATGCCAAACGGTTTCTCCCCCATATCCCCAAGGAGGAGTTCCCGGCCCAGACGCTGGCCATCGAGCTCTATCTGGAAGCAGGGGTACGTGGCGTGGAGATCGGGACACTGTTAGCCGACCGTGATCCGGTGACCCGCGAGAACCGATATCCCGCTCTCGATATGGTGAGGCTGGCAATCCCCCGACGGGTTTACACCAACAACCACATGGATGTGGTGGCCGTGGGGCTGAAAAATGTGTTCGACCGCCGCGACAGGATCCGGTCGGGACTCAGGATCGTACGGGAAGCGCCGATCATGAGGCATTTCACCATAGAGCTGGAACAGGTCTGAAATGAAAAATGAGGAATGAGGAATGGAGAATAGAGAATGAGGAATGGAAAATAGAGAATGAGGAATGGAGAATGAGGAGTGAGGAATGAAGGCGGAGGTGAAGAGGAGGCGGTATGAAAGGATTCGGGAGCAGTTGGCGGGATTGCTGACCAAAACCCGGGATCCGGATGCCCGGATGGCTACGATTTTAGCGGTGCTGCACCACAAGTTCACACAATTTTTCTGGACCGGTTTTTATTTCCTGAAGCAGGGGGAACTAACCGTGAAATGTTACCAGGGGCCGCTTGCCTGCCAGGTGCTCCAAAAAGACAAAGGGGTTTGCTGGGCCGCCATCAACCGGGAGAAAACCATCGTGGTCTCCGATGTGCACAAATTCCCCGGACACATTGCCTGTGATTCCAGTTCCAACTCGGAGATTGTGGTCCCGGTGAGGGATAGAGAGATGAATATTGTTGGCGTGCTGGATATCGACAGCACGGAGCTGAATGCCTTTGATGAGGTGGATGCCGGGGAGTTGGAGGCAATTGTGCAGATGATCTATGGCTGATTTTAGATGGGAGATGGGGGATGGGAGATGAGAGATGCGTGATGTGCGATGTGCGATAAGCGATGCGCGATAAAAAATCCAGAGTACCCGTGAGTTTGTAACATATATTCTCAGGAATTGACTCTCTTTGAACTGATATTGATCGCCCTGGGGCTCTCCATGGATTGCTTCGCCGTGGCGGTGGGGATCAGCCTTGGGCAGCGGCTTCCGTGGAGGAAAGTCCTGCAGTTAGCTCTCTTCTTCGGGCTGTTCCAGGGAGTGATGCCCGTGATCGGATGGGTGGTGGGTGGATCCCTCCGGGAGATGATCTCCTCGGTGGACCACTGGATCGCCTTTGCACTGCTGGCCTTTATCGGCGGGAAGATGATCCTGGAATCCTTCGGCAAGAAAGAGGATGAAAAAAACATCTCCCTGACGATTCCGGTATTGATCAGCCTCTCCCTCGCCACCAGCATCGATGCCCTCGTCACCGGGCTTGGATTCGGCATGATCGGTGTGAACATCCTGGAGGCCCTAATCATCATTGTCGTGATCACCTTTCTGGTGACTATCACGGGAGCCAAACTCCCTGAAAAGACCACCTTCATCCCGGCTGCCTGGGCCGAACGCCTTGGAGGCGTTGTGCTGATCCTGATCGGCCTCAAGATCCTGCTGGAGCATCTGGGGATATGGTAAGATGACATACAGGAATTAAGCTTATGTTTTTTGCTTTTCCGGGAATTCTCAGGTAAATTTGATCCTGTCATCCGGCTTTTTAAAACAGAAGTTCCTGTTGACTTGAAGGGAACAGGTTATGAGAACTTTCCTTCCCCTTATTTCGACTTTGTTGGTTGCGAGCCAGTGTTTCGCCCAGGGTGAGTTCAACAACTGGTACTTTGGCGCTTATACGGCCATTACTTTTAATTCCGGAGATCCCGTCTTATTGACCGACAATCCTGTAAATTCAGGTGGCTGGATATTGGAGGTATCGGTATCTGATTCCAATGGAAACCTTTTATTTTTTTCAGGAGGGATTCGGGTATATAACCGAAACCTGACAATGATGCCCAATGGAGACAGCTTGATGGGAGGCACCTGGAGCCTTGGGAGTGCAGGTGAACTAATTACGGTTGTTCCATTCATAAACGACAAAAACAAATACTATCTTTTCACGGTAAATAATTATTATGCAAATGATTCGATTCCAATTGATGGCCTTCGTTATTCCGTTCTGAATATGGAATTGAACGGCGGGCTGGGAGATATCGAACCGGGCATGAAGAATATACCCGTGCTGATGGGTGACAGCGCCGTTGACCAGATTACCTCCATTCGCCATCATAACAACAGGGATGCCTGGGTGGTCACAAAACGGCATGGACTGAACGGAGCCGATTACCTGGCCTACCTGGTCACCTCCGAAGGGATCGATATGGACCCGATAGTCAGCCCAAGCAGCATTCACCGTCCATTTTATGGATTTACTGGAGTGGGAGGTTGTAAAGACGACCATATCAGGATCTCTCCTGATGGCCGGTTTCTCATCAGCCGTGATTCCCTGATTGAAATCTGCCGGTTTAACTCCTCCACGGGAGAGGTAACCCCGAAATTTATCCTTCAAACAAATGATAGTGCGGTAATGGGTGGATTTGAATTTTCGATAGACTCCAAATACCTGTACATAACGATGTCACAGATACAGGTTGGTGATTCTGCACAAAAGAATGATTATCTCTTTCAATATGATATGAACAATGAAGATTCGTTGTCATTCATCCAGAACCGGGTTCTGATAGGCGACAGCGCCGGTTATTCCATTCAAATGGCTCCCGATGGGAAAATATATCTTAACCAAACTTGGGATTTTCAGTATCTGAACAGGATTAATTTTCCCTCCCAGCCTGGCTTATCCTGCGGGTATGAATCACGCATCCTTCAATTTCCGGGCCCGAAATGGAAGAACTATTACCAGTCATTACCCACCTTCCTTCAGCGGTACAAAGCCTATGTGCACCATACCATTCATTGTGTGGGGGATTCCATTCGCTTCACCTCCGATATCTGGCCACCGGCCGACAGCATCCATTGGGATTTCGGAGATCCCGCTTCAGGAGCCTCCAATGGCTCCAACCTGGCCAATCCGGCACATCTCTTTTCCGGACCGAGAACCTATACCATAGAGCTTTGGGTGAGGCACATCGACCTGCGTACCGACACCACCTGGGTGACAATTGCCTTCCCAAACCCTCAATTAGGCCCCGACAGAATCGCCTGTTTTGGTGATTCAACCACCTTTGATGCCGGGTATTGCGAAGGATGCACCTACTTGTGGCGAAATCTTCCGGGTGGAGATACCCTTGGAACCGCTCAGACCTATACGGCCACTTCTCCCGGGACCTATGAGGTGGCCGTTACCGACACCAATTATTGTACGGAGCGGGATACTGTGCAGTTCAGCCTGACCGACATCCCCTCGGTGACCAACTCCCCGCTTTCCAAGACCATCTGTTCGGAGGACTCCACCAACATTGTGCTGACCTCTTCGGTTGCCAATACCACATTCACCTGGACTGCGACGCTCCTTTCAGGAACAGTGACAGGCGCTTCGGCAGATTCGGGATTCATCATCAACCAGGTACTGACGAACACCGGATCAACCCCCGGCGTGGTCAGCTATCATATCACACCTCATGTAGGAAGTTGTACTGGAGATACGGTCAGTTACCTGGTGACCGTCAATCCCGGTACCCCGGTGAGCATTACCATTGAAGCATCCGCGAATAATGTCTGTGAGGGAATCCCGGTCACCTTCACCGCCACACCGGTTAATGGCGGGAGCTCTCCCACGTATCAATGGAAAGTCAATGCAAACAATGCAGGAATGAACAATACAGTGTTTACCTATGTTCCGGCTTCCGGCGATCAGGTATCCTGCATCCTGACCTCATCCATCATTGACTGTCCCACGAACAATCCCGCCACCTCCGATACGATCATCCTGACGGTCAATCCTATTCTCCCGGTCAGCGTTTCGGTGGCCGCTTCACAAAATCCTGTTTGTGAAGGAGTTCCGATCACCTTCACCGCCACCCCGGTCAACGGGGGAAGCTCCCCAACGTATCAATGGCAGGTCAATGAAAACAATGCAGGAATGAACAATGCAGTGTTTACCTATGTTCCGGCTTCCGGCGATCAGGTATCCTGCATCCTCACCTCCAACGAAGCCTGCACCTCCAACAATCCCGACACCTCCGATGCGATCATTCTGACGGTCAATCCCAATCTGCCGGTCAGCGTTTCAGTGGCCGCTTCAGAAAACCCCGTGTGCCAAGGAGCCCCGGTCACCTTCACCGCTACACCCGTCAATGGTGGTAGTTCCCCCACATTTCAATGGCAGGTCAATGCAGGCAATGCAGGAATGAACAATGCAGTATTTACCTATGTTCCGTCTTCCGGCGATCAGGTATCCGTCATCCTGACTTCCAATGAAACCTGTACCTCGAACAATCCCGACACCTCCGATGCGATCATCCTGACGGTCAATCCCAATCTGCCGGTCAGCGTTTCGGTGGCCGCTTCACAAAATCCCGTTTGCGAAGGTGCTCCGGTCACCTTCACCGCCACATCGTTCAACGGAGGAACATCTCCTGCATTTCAGTGGCAGGTCAATGGAACGAATGCCGGAACCAACAGTGATGTTTTTACTTATTATCCGGCATCCGGCGATCAGGTATCCATCATCCTGACTTCCAATGAAACCTGCACCTCCAACAATCCCGCCACCAGTGACACCCTTGAAATGAATGTGGTGGAAGCGCCAGTAGTGAGCCTGGCGGCCTGCTTTGACACCATCACCACTACCCACGCCAAACCCATCCTGCTGCGGGGAGGGATTCCGCTTGGCGGGACTTACAGTGGGACCGGTGTGACAAGTTCGACCGGTAGGACGGGTGGGACAAGCTGGACGTTTGATCCGGCAGTAGCAGGCGCGGGAGTTCATGAGATCACCTACCGCTACACCAACTCCGCCGGCTGCCTCGACTCAGCAAAACTTTCCATTCTCAATTCTCAATTCTCAATTCTCAATTGCGGCGACAGCCTAACCGATATCCGCGACAACAAGAAGTATCCCACCGTCCAAATCGGCTCGCAGTGCTGGATGGCAGCCGGCCTTGACTACGGAACAGCCATTTCTGCCAGCAGCCCACAGAGAGACAACTGCATAGCAGAAAAATATATGCCTCCCTCGTCCTTCGTCCCTCGTCCTTCGTTCTACCAGTGGGATGAACTGATGCAATACCAGGAGACCGAAAGCCTTCAGGGCCTTTGCCCCCCTGAATGGCATGTTCCTTCGGAAGCAGACTGGGAGATCCTGTTTGCCAACTGGACCAACAATGCCTTTGCCGGCAAACCTCTGCTTTATACCGGATTCTCGGGGTTCAACGCCCTGCTGACAGGCGTTCAGTTTTTTAACCGCCTCTGGGAGTTTGAAGATACCGCCACCTTCCTGTGGAGTTCCACCGCTCACGGTCCCTGGAAAGCCTGGGCACATGCCATGAACCAATACAACTACTCGATCTCTTATTACCCCTCGTATCGCATCAACGCGTTTTCGGTGAGGTGTGTGAGGGATTAGGGGAAATCCTGTAACTTTGCCGGGAAATTACGCTCTATGCCCTCGATCCGTATCACCAAAGAGTTCTCCTTCGAGGCGGCACATGCCCTGAAGGGCTACGACGGCCCCTGCCGGAATATCCACGGGCACTCGTACCACCTCTCCGTCACCGTCACAGGAACTCCCGTGGCGAAGCCTGGTTCGCCTAAACGCGGGATGGTGATGGATTTCAGCGAGCTGAAAAAGATCATGAAATCGGAGGTGATCGACCGGATGGACCATGCGCTGATCCTGCCTTCAGACCTGGATATCCGGGAGTTGCAGAAGATGGGAGAGCCCTTCTCGAAAATCATCGTGGTGGAGTACCAGCCCACAACCGAAAACCTCCTGGCGGATTTTGCCGGACGGATCAGCAAAGCATTGCCGCAGGGCGTGACACTCTTTAGCCTGAAACTTAGGGAAACCGCCACCTCCTACGCGGAGTGGTATGCCTGACCGGATCCAAGATTTTTTACCTGTTTTTCGGAATCCTGATTACATAGGTATCCTGCGGATGGTCGGTGGAGAGTAGCCTGGCGCTGTCCCAGTGAAGCTGGTCCCCGTAATATCCATGGAGGTCCCGTTGGCCGTTCACCTCATCATGCCCTGTGTGTATTCTCAGCAGGTAGGACCCGGAGGGGAGATCCTCAAAGAGAAAATGTCCGCTGGAGTCGAGTTCGGTCTTCCTGAGCAAGCCAACCGAATCATAGGGCGCCTGCTTGTCGTGGATCCGGAAGAGGTAGGCGGTTCCTTTGGTCAGCTCGGTCTGGTCGATGAAGGCCTGCCCTTTGATCTGGTGAGAGGGCTTCACCGCCAGCCAGATGAACAGTGTGATCAGGAAAAGCCCTGCGATCGCCAGGGCCGGATAGAGCCGGCGAGGCTGCCACCAATTGGCCAGAGGCCAGACTTCCCTGGGGGCTTCCGCAGGTGCGCGCTTTCCGTCAAGCCGGCGGCGGATCGCCTCCCAGCTTCCGGCAGGAGGCTCCGGCTCAAACCCGCGGAATTGTTCGCGAAGTTGCCGGCTCACCCTATCGTCTTTCTCTTCCATCGCTGTTCGCCAATTCAAGTAATTTTTTTCTCAGACTCCTTTTCGCCCCCAGAAGCTGGGATTTCGATGTGTTTTCAGAGATCCCCAGTTTCCGTCCGATCTCCTTATGTGAATATCCTTCGATGACATAAAGGTTAAAGACGGTCCGGTATCCAGCAGGCAACTCCTGAATCAAGCTGACCATATCATCCATGTTCAGTTTCATGAATCCGTCCATCAGGTTGCTTCCCGCTTCAAACCCCGCAGTCAGTGGCTCCCTCATGCAATACCTCAGCTCTTTTTTCGAGAGCGTGATGGCCGTGTTGATGAAGATCACCCGGATCCAGGCTTCCAGCGGACTCTTGAAGCGGAATTGCTTCAGCTTGCTGAAAACCCGGATGAACCCCTCCTGCAGAATATCCTGTGCCTGAAGGTTATGAGCGGCAAATCGCAGGCACACTCCGTACATCCTGCGTGCATACCGGTCATACAACTCCTTCTGGGCCACAGGATCTCCCCGTAAACACCGTTCAATGAGATCCTTTTCCCTGTCCACCTTCTGGTGAAAAAGTTGATCTGGTAAATATAAGAACTTGTTTACTATTCAGACAAGAAAAAGAGGAGAAAGGTTGGGTGTGCGCAGCGAGGAACGAAATTATTGGGCAAACTTCCTGTGGTTTGCTTCCAGCACCTCGCGTCCGGCTTCACTGAGGATCCCGTTCAAATGGTAAATGAAGATCTCGTGAAAGACATTAATGGAGGTCAGCTCCTCCACCGGGAAGAGTTCGCTTTCGAGAATGTTCTCCACCCTAAAAACGTGAAGCCGTGCAAGGACAGAGGCATTCAGGTCATGCCGGTAGAGACCTTCCTGTATGCCTTTGTTCAGGTTCTTCAAGGAATGCTCATACAACCGGGCGCGTTTGATCTCCTTTATCTGGGCATACATGGAGGGATAGTACTTCCGGATATCATACTCCACGGAGGGGTTGAACTCCCTGAAGATCTTCTTGATCAATTGGTAAACCTCAAAAAGCTCCTCGATCGCATTCAGCTTCTTTTTTTCAATCTCCTGAAAGTAACCCAGCCTGCGGTCGTAATCCCAGAGCTGCACCTGCCTGACCAGGTCCTCTTTGTCATTAAAAAACTCGTAGAGCGTTTTCTTTGAGATCCCCAGGTGGTGGGAAACATCATCCATGGTCACGCTTTTGATCCCGTAACGCTGATAAAGCTTGAAAACCAAGGGGATGATCTGTTCAGCTCTGCTTTCCATAGTGCAAAGGTAGGATAAAAGGGAACAAGGGAAACTATTTATGTGGAAAAAGTTTTTTCGCCCTTGTTTTTTGCCGTATCTTTGCGGGGTTTAATCCATCAACCATGAGAAAATCACTTCTATTTCTGGGCATTGTTTCACTGCTGATATCCTGTGGCGGACCGCAAGACAAAGAAGCCAGACTTGAACAACTGAAAAAGAAACGGGATCAGCTCTCCATAGAGATCATGAACCTTGAGAAGGAGATCTACCCCGGGGGGAAAGAGAACATCATGACCGTCAGGATAGACACCCTGCACGATCAGCCTTTCAGCCATTTCATTGAAGTGCAGGGATACATTGACGGAAACGAGAATATCGGGGTCAGTCCCCGCACGCCGGGAGTGGTAAACCGGATTTATGTTACAGAAGGTGATCGTGTCACCAAAGGGGAGGTGCTGGCGGAGCTCGATGCCGATGTGTTGAAGCAGACGCTCAACGAGCTGAAGAACCAGCTTGATTTTGCCACGGAATTGTATTCGAAACAAAAAGCCCTATGGGACCAGAAGATCGGATCGGAGGTGCAGTACCTCACGGCAAAAAACAACAAGGAAGCCCTTGAAAACAAGATTGCCACGATAGAGGACCAGATCAAAATGTCGAAGATCACCTCGCCGATCGACGGAACGATCGAGGAGATCCCCATCAAGGTAGGCCAGATGGCTGCGGTGGGGTACCCGGCCTTTCGTGTGGTCAATTTCTCCAAAGCCAAAGCGGTGGCCGACGTGGGGGAAGCTTACACCGACAAGATCCAGACGGGCGACCAGGTGCAGATTTATCTACCCGACCTGAACAAAGAGCTGGAGGAGCGGGTCAGCTTTTCGTCAAAATACATCGATCCGGTCAACCGAACCTTCACGGTGGAGGTGGGACTTCCCTCCAACCATTATGTATTTCGTGCCAACATGATCGCTGTAATGCGAATCAAGGATTATTTCAAACCCTCAGCGATTGCTATTCCCCAGAATTACATCCAGTTGTCGCGCAATGAAGGTCAATATGTCTTCGTGGTTTCGATGGAAGAGGGGAAAAAGGTGGCCAGGAAACGGACCATCGAGACAGGGATCACTTACAACGGGTTGACCGAGATCGTTTCCGGTCTTCAGAACGGGGATGTGATCATCACGGCCGGCTACAGGGACCTTTACGACGGACAGCCCATTGACTACATGAAATAGAAACACGGTATGAAACTGACCAAAGATAGAAAGCCTGTCAAGGAATTCTTTGCAACCAGCTGGGCCATTGATAACCAGGCAAGCGTATATGTTCTCACCCTGATCATCACGGCGCTGGGGTTGATGTCCTACTTCAGCATGCCGAAAGAGCAGTTTCCCGAGATCATTATTCCTACCATCATCGTCTCGACTCCCTACCCTGGAACCTCTCCCGAAGACATCGAGAACCTGGTGACCCGCCCCATTGAAAAGGAGGCCAAGTCGCTGGCTGATGTGAAGACCATCACCAGCAACTCGGTGCAGGACTTCTCCATGATCGTGATCGAATTCAATCCCGGGCTGGAGGTTACCGAGGCCAAACAACGGGTGAGGGATGCCGTGGACAAGGCAAAATCGAAGTTGCCCAACAACCTGCCGAGCGACCCGAACATCCAGGAATTTGACATCGCCGAGATCCCGATCATGAACATCAACCTCTCGGGAAATTACGACCTCCAGCGCCTGAAGAAATATGCCGAAGAGGCGCAGGACCAGATTGAAGCCTTGCCCCAGGTGACCCGGGTGGATATCGTGGGAGCGCTGGAGCGCGAGATCCAGGTGGATGTGGACATGTACAAGATGCAGGCGGCCAGTGTCTCCTTCTCCGACCTTCAGCGCGCCATCTCCAGTGAGAATGTCACGGTTTCGGCCGGTACGATCTCCACTTACGGTTCCAAGCGGACGATCAGGGTCAGCGGACAGTTTACCGATCCCGAGGAGATCGGCAACATCATGCTGAAGTCGGCCAGCGGCGCCATCATCTACGTCAAGGACATTGCCGATGTGAAAGACGCCTTCAAGGAGCAGGAGAGCTTTGCCCGGTTTGACGGAAAAAACGTGATCACCCTGAATGTGATCAAGAAGAGCGGGTTGAATCTCCTGAAAGCTTCCGACAACATAATAATCATTCTTAACAACCTGAAGGAGACCTCCTTCCCTCCCGACCTGGACATCTCTATCACGGGCGACCAGTCGCGGTTCACCCGGAGCACCCTGGAAGAGCTGAACAATACCATCATCATCGGATTTATCCTGGTCACCCTGGTGCTGATGTTTTTCATGGGGCTGAACAACGCCTTCTTTGTGGCCATGTCGGTCCCGCTCTCCATGTTCATCACCTACCTGATCTTCCCCGGGCTGGGGTTCACCATGAACATGATTGTCATGTTCGGGTTCATCTTTGCCCTCGGGATCATCGTAGACGACGCGATTGTCGTCATTGAAAATATTCACCGGATCCACCGGTATGAAACCGATATCGTAAAGGCTTCCAAATATGCGGCCGGTGAGGTGTTTGTCCCGATCCTCTCGGGAACCCTCACCACCCTGGCCCCCTTCTTCCCGCTGGCTTTCTGGCCGGGCGTGGTGGGAAAATTCATGCATTTCCTCCCGGTCACGCTGATCATCACCCTGTTTGCATCCCTCTTTGTGGCCTACATCATCAACCCGGTGTTTGCCGTAACCTTCATGAAGCACGAATACGAGGATGAGAAAAAGGGGACCAACTGGCGGAAGCTGCTTGCCTCTACGGCCATCATGCTGGTTCCTGCAGTGATCTTCTACATTGGCGGGATCTACTGGATCGCGAACCTGCTGGTCATTGCCATCCTGCTGAATGCCCTCTACCGGATCGCCCTGAAACCCGCGATCCATTATTTCCAGCATGTGACCTTCCCTTGGATCATGCGGTTCTACGAACGAACCCTGTGGTTTGTCCTACGCGGGAGCCGGCCATTCTACCTGCTTTATGCCGTGACAGGCATCTTTGTGCTCACCATCGTGCTCACCGGCCTCATGAAGCCGTCCGTGCTTTTCTTCCCCAACAATGAGCCGAACAGCATCATGGCTTATATTACCCTGCCGGAGGGTACGGATCAGCTGGTCACCGATTCGGTGACCATGTTGGTTGAGAAAAAGATCAACGGCATTCTGGGAGAGGAGAATCCCGACGTGGAATCGGTCATCACCAACGTGGGATTCGGGGCAGGCGCCGGCTTCTTTGACCAGAGCGTGGCCTCCAACAAAGGAAAGGTGACGGTGAATTTCGTCGAACGGAAAGACCGGACAGGGAATTCCACCACCATCTACCTGGACGAATTACGTGAGAAGGTGAAAGATATCCCCGGCGTACAGGTCACCGTGGAGAAAAACAAGATGGGCCCTCCTACTGGTAAGCCTGTCAACATTGAAATTTCAGGGGAGAACCTGGAAGAGTTGATCGTTACAGCCGACGCTTTCAAGAATTATCTCGATTCACTGGAGATCCCAGGCATCGAACAGCTTAAATCCGATTTTGAAAACGACAAGCCGGAGATCATCATCGACATTGACCGGGAGCGTGCCAACCGTGAAGGGATCACCATGGGGCAAATCGGTAGTGAGTTGCGCACAGCCATCTACGGACTGGAGGCTTCCAAATACAAAGAAGATGAAGATGAGTACCCGATCCAGTTGCGCTATGCCCCCGACCAGCGTGACAACATCAATAAGGTAATCAATGCCAAGATCACTTACCGGGATATGACATCAGGGAAACTCCGTCAGATCCCCATCTCCTCCGTGGCCAGCATCGACTACAGGAACACCTATGGCGGGGTGAAACGGAAGAACCTGAAACGGGTCATCACGCTGAGTTCCCAGGTGCTCTCAGGCTACACGGCCAACGACGTGGTAGCCACCATCAACCGGGCCATCCCGGGATTCAGCCTGCCCAAGGGGATCAAGATCGAGCTCACAGGTGAGCGGGAAGATCAGGCCGAAACCATGGCTTTTCTGATGAAGGCCATGCTCATCGCACTGGGGATCATCTTTTTCGTTCTGATCACCCAGTTCAAATCCCTCAGCAAATCCCTGATCATCCTCTCGGAGGTGATCTTCAGCATCATCGGGGTGCTGATCGGCATCCTCATATTCAAGATGCCCATGATCATCACCATGACGGGGCTTGGGATCGTGGCCCTGGGAGGCATTGTCGTGAGGAACGGGATCCTGATCGTCGAATTCTGTGATGTCCAGAGAGAACGGGGATTGAAGATCCGGGAAGCCATTGTCGAGGCCGGAAAGGTGAGGATCACTCCCGTGGTGCTGACCGCCACCGCCACCATTCTCGGGCTGGTGCCCCTGGCTGTGGGAATGAACATCAACTTCATCACCCTCTTCACCGAATTTAATCCGCACATCTATTTTGGAGGCGATAACGTCATGTTCTGGGGACCTCTTTCCTGGACGATCATCTTCGGGCTCACATTTGCCACCTTCCTGACGCTGGTGCTGCTACCGGCGCTCTACCTGATCGATTACAAGATGAAATTGCGGATCCGCCGGAGGAGACAAAGAAGGGAAATGGCGAAATAGCGAAATGGCGAAATAGCGAAATGGCGAAAAGTGTTATCCGGTATCAGGCATCCGGCATCTGATACCGTGCATCCTGCATCGCGCATCTCGTATCCGGAATACCACTAAACTTTTTCTAGAAGCTTTGAGAGCGCGATATTCGATTTCAGCAGATTAAACATCGCCTGTGTGTATTCGGTCTCGGAGATAAGGAACTGGTTGTATTTCTGATTCAGATCAGTGCTTGAGGCAATCCCCTCACGGTATTTGATCACCGTTTGTTCATAGATCTTGGTAGCCGTCTGCAAGCTTTGCTTTTTGTTCAGGAAGATCATGTAGGATTTGTTGAAATCGTTCCGTACTGTCTCCACCTGCAGCTTCAGCGAATTCTTTACCTTTTCATCCAGAACCTTCATCTTGTCCACCTCCAACCTTGCCTGATCCACATTGTATTTTCTGCTCCCGCTGCTCCAGATGGGAATGGTCAGGGAGAGGCCCCAGGAGGCAGCGCCATACCACGATTGTTTGGTGTCGAAAAAGTCCCAGACCTCCCGGTAGGCATTCGTACTGGCGTTCAGGTAAGCTGCCAGAGTAGGCTGGTAGGCAGTTTTGGCCAGCTTGTATTGCATAAAGACAAGCTTCTCCTGTTTCTTCAACAACTTGTAATCGATGTTGAACTGATAGTCAAACTCGCTGTTCAGCAGGTAATCATGGTTGATCTGACGGAGGAAGAATTCCAGGTTATCCGCCAGGATGATCTCCTGGTTTTCCTGGAGCCCCAACAAGAATTTCAGGTAATTGTAGGCGATAATCCGCTGGTTCTTAGTGGTGATCAGATTCGCCTCCAGGGTGGCTTTGTTCAGCTCCATCTGCTCCACATCCATCTCTTCGATCAACCCGGTCTGCTGAAATGTCCTGGCCTCCTCCACCATCTGGTTAACCGTTTTGAAGGTAGAGTCAAGGATATTGATGCTCTCTTCCACGATCAGATAGGAGATGTAGGCTTCCGCGACCAGATCCCTGATATCCATCCGGTTCTTTACATCCTTTTGCCTCTCCGTCTCAAGAAAAGCTTTGGCTGTCTGCAGTCCCACGAGGTATTGTCCACTGTAAAGCAGCTGGGTGATCTGCCCCGACAAGGTGGTGGTGTAATGCGACCCTATCTGGAGGGCAATATCCGATCCCGAACCGCCCATGAATTCGGCCGGGATGATCATGGTTGGCCGGGCGAGGTTATCCATGTAGCTAAGCGACCCGTTGATCTGGGGCAACCCTATGGAGGTATTCTCCTTCACCAACTTTCTGGCGATCTCAATGTCGTATCGTGAATTTTGCAAATCGTAGTTATGTTCGTAAGCATATTCCTGCGCCTGTTTCAAGGTGAAGGTAAAGGATCCCTGTGAGAAAGCTTCCGCTCCCCAAAAGAGCCATACGATCAAACTGATCATGATCCGGATCCGTTGCATGGTTATCGGTTCTCCTTTCTGAAATTCACTTGGCCTTTTTGCCGTTCATAATAATTGATTCCCTCTTCGGTAGCAATTCCCCTGATGAAATTATCGAACATGGTATCAAACAAAATCTGGAATGAAAATTTCTCGGGAAAATATTCCGGGTTATGAATATCAATCAACCGCCGGATGTAAAGACGGGCGATCAGCTCGGTGCTCAGGTCGCCCCGGTACATCCCGTCGCGGATCCCTTTTTTGATATTCAGCTGGATCTGTGCAAAGATGAACTCCACGCGGGTTTCAATATGCTGGGTATAGATCTCCGGGTAATATTTCTTCATGTCGAAAGTCATCGAAGGACTTACATCCCAGAAACGTTCGCTGATCTCTTTGCTTACGGTGAGGAGGACATCGATCGAGTTGACCCCGTCGAAATTGTGGGTTTCAAAGATGACCTCAAAATTTCGTCGCTCCAGCTCCAGGAGCCGGTCAACCAGTTCCCGCTTGCTCTTCACGTGTTGGTAGAGCTTCTTTTTTGAGATCCCGAGGTCTCGGGAAATATCATCCATAGAGACACTCCGGACCCCGTATTTGAAAAAAAGTTCCCTGACTCGGATCAGGATATCGACCAATGCGTCGTCCATAAAAATCGCCATTTCAGACCCGGTTAACCGTTCTGCAAAAGTAGGAATAAAAGGTCAGGAAACAAAAAATGTGTAAAAAGTTTCTGTGTATCCGGATCACTCCACCACCATTTTCCGCTTCATTGTCTGATCCCCGACCGTAAGGGAGATGAGGTAAAACCCCCGGGGGAGTCCGGAAGCGGAAGCATCAAACCGTTCAACATATTTACCGGAAGGGTAATATGCATCATCCACCACGGTGGCCACCTCGTTGCCTAACAGGTCATAGATCTTCAGGGTGACCATGGAGGATTGGTGAAGTTTGAAGGGGATGAGGGTATAGTCCTGTACAGGGTTGGGATAATTCTGCTCAAGCGTAATCATCCCGGGGATCTGCCTGCCGGGAGATATGCCCACATACATGGTGTCGATGATCGCCGTCCATACGCTCAGGGCGCTCCATTCAAGACGGGCCCACACCGGGCGGATCATCCCGTCATGGGCCGAGATATTGGTATAATCACCAAAGAACACCGAAGCGGTGGGGCTGAAGGGCGATTCGCTGATTTTGATATTGTCAAAGGTCTCTCCCCCATCCCGGGAGATGGCCAGGAAAACATCGGTGTAGTTATCGGAATAATTCCGCCGGTCGTAAAAGACAACATAGAGGTAACCGGTTGTTTGGTCGATCGCCATCCAGGTAAAAAACTGCTGCTTGCCTGCAGGATCGTCATTGACCCGTTTGATTTCACTCCATGTCTCCCCTCCGTCGTCGGAATAGGCCAGCCATACATCAGTGTCTTCCAGCCCATTCCTTTGGTCCGACCAGTTGATGTAGATGCGTCCGCGATGGGGACCTTCGCTCAGGTCGCACAGGGTAACCGGCATGCCATTGGCACGGTAGATCCCGGGGATCGCATAATCCCAGCCGCCGGGCATGTCGCTGACAAAAATGTTCTCCTCAGGCCAGGTCACCCCCTGGTCCAGGGATTTGGTAAAAACCAGTCCGGCCGGCCCCGCCCAGGAGACATAGATCTCACCGTTGGGCCCCACGGCAGGAACAGCCCCTTCCACCGTGTTGTCGCTGTCGATGCAGTCGCCCGCCACTTTGTTGATACGCACTGCTTCGCTCCATGATTCCCCGCCGTCGGTCGACCGGGAAAAACGGATGATGGAAGAATCCAGGGGGTTGGAACTGCCATAGTCATCAAATTGTGTCCAGGTGACATAGATGTTATTGGTTTCCTGATCGACGACCGCCCATTCTTTGTCCTGCTCTTTTTCGCCGTTCAGTCCCATATAGCTTCCGTCGTTCCAGTTAGCGCCACCGTCGGTACTTTTCTGGCACACGATCCGGTCAATGAAATGGCCGGCAGAGGGGTTCGACAGATGGAAAAAATAAAAATCGCCTGCCGTATCCACAATAACGCAGGGATCCCCCCATACGCCGTAGGTGGTTGTAAGCACACCATGGTTCCAGGTGACTCCTGCATCCGATGAGTAATAATAGTTGGTGATATTGGCTCCTGCCACCATCTGGTCCGTATTTTTGGGATTGATGATGAGGGAGGGCTCCTCGGGAACGTTCTGGTTCCCGATCATCACATTCTGGAATTGGGCGGTTACAGCCAGGGGGAAACACAAAGCAAGGAAGAACAGGACTCTCATAACGCGTGTGTTATTATTCGGTTTCATTCAAATATCGTTTGTTCAGATCATCATAGACCAGAATGACCTCGGTGGCTTTTCCCTCTTTTGTAAACAGGTCGCTGTGCCAGCTAAGGGGTTCCCAGATGCAGGCTCCTTTCCCCATGTCGCCGGGAAGGGCGAAGACGATTTCATGAACCTCCTTTTTGAAGTTGGAATATTCCGCTACGTTCACCGGTTTCTGGTACCGGCCGGCCAGGTCTCGGAGGTTCATCTGCAGATCTTCCAGGGTGCCATGCCACCGTGGATAGTAGGAGAGCCCGATCACATCGAACTGAAGTCCCCGGGCGATCATGTTGTCGAGCCAGAAAACAGCTTCATCATGCTGCCCGCCAAGCGCCAGATGCATCATCACCGGGATGTTAGGATCAACGGCACGAACCCCCTCCACCCCGGCCATCAACAGGCCGGCTAACTGGTCGGGATGGCTGATGTGCCCCTCCGGCCACAGGATCCCGTGGTTGATCTCATTCCCGATCTGAACCATCGCGGGAAGCGTTCCCTGGTCTTTCAACGCCAGGAGGATCCGGGTGGTATAGGCTTTCACCGAATCCTTCAGCGTTTCAACATCAAGTTTGGCCCAGGCCAGCGGTTTATTCTGCTGCTGGGGATCGGCCCAGTAATCGCTGTAATGAAAATCAAGAAACAGCTTCATCCCCGCCTGGTTGATCCTCTTGGCCATCTCCAGGGTATGAGGCAGTCCGCAATAACCGGTCCCCGGGGTATATCCCCCGACATTCTCCGGATTCACAAAGATCCTCAGGCGGATATAGTTGAATCCATGATCGCGAAGAAGCTCCATGACATCTTTTTCCTCCCCGTTGTCAAAAAAATGCAACCCGCGGTCTTCCAGTTGAGGAAGGAAGGAGATGTCGGCTCCGATCATCCGGTCGACCGGCCTGGTGGCCGGTGTTATCTGTTCAGGAGTTGGCTTCATCAGCTCAAACCCGGCCGGGAGGGTATGGATCTCATGGGATCCGGGCCAGAGCTTTCCCGACCGGGCCTCCACCTTCACTCGGCCGGGCTGTGTGCCGGCCACCAAGAGAAGGTTGGCCACCCCGTGCTCCAGCCGGAAGTCGTAGTAAATATGTTCAGTCGTATCTTTCCCGGAGGAGAGGGACTCCCCCTCCGCCACTTTCACAATGGCATCTCCCGTGACCACCAGCCGGATGGAATCACCGGCGGAAGTGATCTCACGGCCCAGGCTGTCGGTCACTGCGATCCGCAACCGGGTTTGGTCCGTTCCGTTAGCCAGCAGCGTGGTGCTGTAAGCCGTGAGCATGACCGCCGAAGGAACACCAGAGTCCACCCGGCTTATTGCATCAAATTCACGGGTCTCGGCGGCGGGCCCCTTGCACTGGACAATCAGGATCAATCCGACGAGAGAAAAGAGAATCTGTGGTTTCATGATCCCAAAGTTAATAAAATGGCAATATTTTATGTATGTTTGAAACGCTAATCATTTTTCTGCCATGAAAACGATCCCGTTCCTCGTGATGATCCTGAGTTGCTTTTACCTGTCGGCCCAAACGGAGTGGCAAACCTGGTTTGAACGATCGGGTGGCACCCAAACTCCCAGGTATGCTGAAACCATCTCCTTCTGCCGGAAGCTGGCAGAGGCATCCCCGATGGTGAGTTACAGCCCCTTCGGGATCAGCCCTCAGGGCCGTGAGCTGCCATTGCTGATCGTCGACCGGGAGGGGTTAAGCGATCCGGGGGCAATCAGGGAAACCGGACGGATCATCCTGCTGGTGGAAGCCTGTATCCATCCCGGCGAATCGGAAGGAAAAGACGCCGGTTTGATGCTGATCCGAGACCTTGTTACGAAAGACGTGGAACGTAAGACGTGGGACATACGACGCGAAACAAAGGAGGTAGTTAACGATACCGCGCATCCCGCATCCCGTATCCCTCATCGTACATCTCCTATCTCCCATCCCCCATCGTCCATCTCCCAACTCCTTGACCACGTCTCTCTCCTCTTCATCCCCATCTTCAACGTCGACGGGCATGAGCGGTTTGGCCCCTACAACCGGATCAACCAGAACGGCCCGGAGGAGATGGGGTGGCGTGTGACAGCAACCAACCTCAACCTGAATCGTGATTTCCTCAAGGCAGATGCCCCGGAGATGCAGGCCTGGCTTACCATGTTCAACCGGTGGGATCCGGATTTCTTCATGGACATCCATACCACTGACGGCGCCGATTATCAGTATGTGCTGACCTATATGATGGAGACCCGGGGAAACATGGATGCCGGATTGACAACCTGGTGCGATCGGGTGTTTCTGCTTGCCTGGACTGAGGAGATGGAGGACGCCGGGTACCTGGTGTTTCCCTATATCGAGTTCCACGCCTGGCATGACCCCAAAAGCGGATTGATAAGGGATGCCGCCCCTCCAATGCTTTCGCAGGGGTATGTGGCCCTGCGAAACAGGCCCGGCCTGCTGGTGGAGACCCATATGCTGAAACCCTATAAACAGCGGGTGGAAGCAACTTGCCAATGCCTGCTCTCCACACTGGGCATCCTGAACCTGCATTACGAACAGTTGAAAACGCTTAACAAAGCCGCTGATGACTTTGTGACGAAAGAGGCATTCCGCTCGGAACCTTTCCCGCTGTGGTTTGAGGTGTCCCGTGAAGACAGCCTCATGGTCGATTTTAAAGGTGTTGAGTACAGCCCCGTGAAGAGCGACCTCACCGGGGGCATCTATTACAAGTACAGTGACATCCCTGTGACGTTCCAGGTGCCTCTCTTTGAAACAGTGAAACCGTCAAAGAGCGTCATCCTTCCCAAAGCCTACATCATTCCGGTGGAATGGAAAGAGGTGATTGACCGGGCAGCATGGCACAACATCTCTATGATCCCTCTCTCCCGCGACAGCGCCATCAGGGTGACCTCCTACAAATTCAGCAATCCTCGCTGGCAGGCAAATCCCTATGAGGGCAGGCATCCACTCCAACGGGTTGAAAAAGATACCTTTTCAGAAGTCCGCGTCTTCCCGGCCGGATCGGTCATCATCCCTGTCAGCCAGCCAGCAGCCAGGGTGATTGCACAACTGCTGGAACCCGATGGCGACGGATCCCTGCTCTATTGGGGCTTTTTTGATCCCATCTTCGAGCAAAAGGAATATGTTGAATTTTATGTGATGGAGCCGATGGCAAAAAGAATGATGGAAGAAGACCCTTCCCTTAGAAAAGAATTGGAGGCCCGGATGGCCTCCGACAGCACCTTTGCCACCAGCCCATGGCTGATCCTGAATTGGTTCCTGGAAAGATCACCTTATGCCGACCAACGAAGAATGGTCTATCCGGTGGGAAGAATTGAGAAATGAGATAGGGGATATCAGATCTGAGAGATGTAATCCCATACCTTATGATCAAGAGCCAATAACTTAGAACCTTTAAGCCCGCACATATGAAAAAGAATTTGTTACCTTTTATCATTTTACATTCTGCTATCGTACTTCTTCTCGCCGGATGCACCACTCAGAAAAATGATGAAGCGATCTCCCTGAACAAGGGTTGGAAGTTTAAACAGGGTGACGACCTGGCCTGGGTGAACCCTGCACTGGCCGATTCAGCCTGGGATACGATTTCTGTAGCCCGGATCTGGGAAGAGAGCGGTTACGATCCCTATGACGGATATGCCTGGTACCGGCTCCATTTCAGGCTCCCTTCATCATTGAAAGAGCATGCTTCCCTTAAAGACAGCCTGCTGCTCTTCCTCGGAAAGATCAACAACTGGGATCAGACCTTTCTCAACGGAGAGATCATCGGGATCAACAATGTAAATGTTCCTGCCGGGACCACCCCCGACACTGCCTTCCTGAACGCCCCCGTCGGATACTGGGACCTGGAACGCCGCTACACCCTGGCAACCGATGATCACCGGATCCTGTGGGACAAGGAAAACGTGCTGGCGGTTAGGGTATTTGACCAAGGGGGGCAGGGAGGTTTGTGGACCGGCGATCAACTGGCCAGGATGACTGCACTTACCGATTACCTGAAGATCGATGCCAACCGGGAACCGTTTCAGTTTATCCAGGGGCTTCTGTCGAAGAAGATATACCTGAAGAACAACTCCTCTGACTATCCAATAAAAGGTGCTCTTTCCATCACGGCAACCAATAAGCTTACCGGTGAACGGATCAAGAAGGAAGAGAAAAAGATCGACCTGAATCCGCTTGATTCCGTATTCTTTCCCATCTCCATTCCACAGTTGGATCAGTCGGTACTCTTCGCCTACCGCTTTGAAAATGACCGGGGCGATCACATGGAAGTCGTGGAGGAGAGCCCCTACCTCTGCACACCGCCTCCTCCTGCCGAACCCCGCATCAACGGAGCTTCTGTGGTGGGATGCCGTCCCGGGCATCCTTTCATCTATGCTGTGGCAGCCACTGGAAACCGTCCCATGCACTTTGCAGCGACCGGCCTGCCTCCTAGATTTATCCTGGATGAAAACAAGGGTATTATTACAAGCGGACAGGCGGACAAGCGGACAAGCGGACAAGCGGACAAGCGGACAGTTGAAGAGGGGGATTATGAAGTGGAGATAGTGGTTTCCAATCAGTTAGGTTCAGATACCGCACTCTTGCACATCATCATCGGAGATCAGATTGCGCTGACGCCGCCGATGGGATGGAACAGCTGGAACTGCTGGGGGCTTTCAGTCACCCAGGAGAAGGTGCTGGCCTCGGCAAAAGCATTCTGCGAGAAAGGATTGAGAGACCACGGCTGGAGCTATGTCAACATCGACGACGGGTGGGAGATCCCGGCTGCTGAAGAGCCCAAACGCGCCAAGGACGGGACGATCCTGTGCAATGAGAAATTCCCCGACATGAAAAGCCTTGGAGACAGTCTCCACGCTATGGGACTGAAACTGGGCATCTACAGTTCCCCCGGTCCCCTGACCTGCGGAGGGTACACTGCCAGCTACCAGCATGAATGGCAGGATGCGCAGACTTTTGCAGGATGGGGGATCGACTACCTGAAATACGATTGGTGCTCCTATGGAAATATCGCCAGAGACACCTCCCTGGAGGAACGGCAAAAGCCCTATTTCGTGATGCAGGATGCCCTGCGGCAGGTGGATCGCGACATCGTTTACAGTCTCTGCCAGTATGGCATGAGCCAGGTGTGGAGGTGGGGTGAAGAGGTGGGTGGCAACCTCTGGCGAACCACCGGAGACATCACCGACACC
>Ga0208828_1000130_pt1 | contig 33861 bp, 32 predicted proteins | sample Kivu_160m_FD_185487 | JGI IMG/M metagenome (GOLD analysis project Ga0208828, IMG submission 185487) | Freshwater microbial communities from Lake Kivu, Western Province, Rwanda to study Microbial Dark Matter (Phase II) - Kivu_160m (SPAdes)... | ecosystem: Environmental > Aquatic > Freshwater >... | reverse complement strand
TCGCAACGGAGGGGGAGACGGTACAGGCGCCACGGACGGGCCCCTGGGCGCGGCGCCCGGAGGCGACAGGTCCCAGCCGAGGAAAGGGCCTCGAGCTTCCATCCATATCCCCGGCAAACGGCGTCGAGGGGGCCGGAAAGAGCCGCCTTTCTCCGCGCATCCACCGCCGGCTCGTCGGCGATGACGACCTCCTTTCCAAGATCCCGAAGGCCGGCCAGGACGGCCGCCAGGAGTTCGGGAGATGTCGTCGTCGGGTAGGGCTCGGCGGAGACGGCGTTCGGCTTGACGAGAATCCGCTGTTTCATCTCCAGGGCCGGCCGGAATATGTCCAGAATCCGCCGGACGAAGTCCGCTCTTTTCTCCGTCCTCCGTCGGTAAATCACGCTCATGGACGCCATCCTCGGCCTAAGGTACCTACTATGGAACGGCCGGCCGGGCCTGTCAAGGCGCCGGGGCGGTTTGACGGGGCCCGGCCGCTGTGCTATAAACGCGGGCGGGATTCCCGGTCGCCCGAGGCGTCCCGGCGGCCATGAATTCGATCCAACGAGTTACGACGAAACAAACCTCCGACGAATCGGCCGCCCGCCCCCGCCTGGAGTGGTGGTTCGTCCACGGCTCCTTTAGCCTCCCCAAGGGTCCGCCGTCCCATTTCATGATCGCCGTTTTCAAACAGGATTTCTTCTTCAAGGACCGCAAGGTCGCCGGAGGATTTTCTAGGATCGAGGCCCATCTCGACGGCGATACGGGCGAAGTCCACACGGATTGCCGGATCGATCGCAGCCTTCTCCGCGTCGCCCGCCGCATCCGGCGCGACGAGATCGACCTCAACGCCGACCCGAGACTCATCCAGGCCTTTCTCGAGGAGCTTCAGAGAAACGGCGCTCCCCGGGAGGTCCGCCTCTCGCGGAAGGAGGCCGTTTACCGGGCGAGGCCCCTCCGCCTCGATTGGGACGGCTTTCGCCTGCGGGAAGGGAAAAACGAATACCTGGTCTCCTTCTCCCCTACCCTCGACGGCCGCGGGCGGAGGGCCTTTCATCTGACGCCCGAATACGAGGGCTTCGAGATCCGGCCGCCCGATTCGGGGGCCCCCCGGCCGGAGATGAGCTATCGAACGACTCCCCGTCTGAGGCTCCGCGGGACGGTCGCCGGACGGCCGGTCGCCGGCACGGCCTGGCTCGACCATCAATGGGGGCATTACGACTGGCTCATCGCCAACGCCGCCGGCGGCCGCGTCCTTGGGTGGAACTGGTTCGGCTTCAACCTGGACGACGGCTCGGACTGGGTGATCATCGAGCACCTGGACGGTCAAACCCGATCCGTCCTCAGCCGCCAAGGGGTCCGGAGGGACGGCCGCGGCGAGATCCGCTCCTTCCAAAACTTCACCTGCCTCCCCGGCCGTTATTGGGAAAGCCCGCGGACGGCGATCCGCCATCCGGTCGAATGGACCCTGAAGGTGCCCGATTTCGGCGGCGAGCTGCGCTTCAGGCCCGTCCGCGACGAGCAGGAAGTCCCCGTCTTCGGCCTCGCCCGGGCCATCTGGGAGGGCGCCGGGACGGTCGAAGGCCGGTTCGGGGGACGACGCGTCGCCGGCCGGGGCCGGGGCGAATTCCTGGGCTACGGCTATCTCTTCACCCTCAACGACCTCGTCCAAAGCTACGCCCCGCGGATCGACCGCAACCTGGCCGCTTTCTTCCCGCGGGAAATGAACCGGTCCGCCATTCAGTCCTACACCGGCGTCCGACGGGACTCCGTGCCTCCGCGGATCATCACCGAGATGGTCTCCCGGCCGGTCTGGGACCTCCTCGACCGGAAGGGAAAACGCTGGCGGCCGATTTTCGGACTCATCCTTCTCGACGCCCTGGGGAGGGATACGGCCCCTTATGAGCGCCTGATCTCGGTCATGGCCGAGCTGCCCCACACCGGCGCCCTGATCATCGACGACATCGAGGACAAGTCCCTCCTCCGCCGCGGCCGGGAATGCATCCACCTCCGCTACGGAGAGGACACGGCGATCAACGCCGCCAACGCGATCTACTTCTTGCCGACGCTCCTCAACTTCTCCCACCTCCGGCTCTCCGACGCCCAGAAGCTCAAGATCCAGGACATCATCATGACCCAGTTCGTCCGGGCCCATCTCGGCCAGGCCATGGACCTCTTCTGGAGCCGGAACATGGCCCCGGCCGCCCTCCGGCGGTGGCTCGCCGACGATTCGTTCGAGAGGCAAATCCTCCGGATGTACGAACTCAAGACGGCGGCCTTCGTCGAAGGGCTGGCCCGGATCATCGCCATCCTGGCCGACGCTCCGCCGGACGTCAGCCGGGCCTGCGCGGCCTTCGCCCGGCGTCTGGGGACATCGTTCCAAATCGTCGACGATGTTCTCAATTATTCCCGTTCCGCGGATTGGCGCAAAACGGCCGAGGAAGACCTCGAAGGTCGAAAAATGACCCTCGTCCTCTGCCGGGCTCTGCGGCGGCTGCCGCCCGCCGACAGGCCGCGCCTGGAGAAAATCGTCGGGGCCCCGCGGGGCGAAAACGGGCCGGAAGCCAGGGAGAAGGCGGCGGCCCTCATCCGCCGGTCGGGCGCTTTTTCCGAATGCCGGGAGATCGCCCGGAAATCTCTCGATTCGGCCTGGTCGACGTTTTCGCGGCGCCTCCCTTCCTCCCAACCGAAAATCATGCTGAAAACGCTCAGCCAAAACCTGATCGACCTGGAATTCGACGCTTGAATCCGCTGGAACGGCGTCTCCGCGACGCCCGCGACAAAGCCGTCGCCGCCATTCTCCGCTCGCAGAGAGAGGACGGAAGTTGGGATGTCCCCGGCGAAACAGACCCCGCCCCGGCGGCCTTCCATCTTCTTCTCCGCCGCTATCTCGGCCGCCCGGAGGCCGGCCTCGAAGCCGGCTTTGCGGCCTATATCCGGTCGGCGGCGCGCCCGGAGGGAGGATGGGCGGCATATCCCGGCGGCCCGGCCGATCCCGACGTCACCGCGCTCTGTTACGCGGCCCTCAAGGCTTCGGGAATCGGGGCGGACGACGCCCTCCTCGAAAAAGCGGGACGGGCCTTCTCCGACTCGGGCGGCTGGGCCGCGACGTCGTTCTACGGGCGAATCATGCCCGCTTTTCTCGGGCAAATCTCCCTCCGCGCCCTTCCCTACGTGACTCCGGCCCTCCTGGCCCTTCCCCGTTGGCTGTCCTTCCACCCCGACCGCCAGCCGATGCATGTCCGGACGACGATCATCCCCTTGGCTTTCCTTCTCCGGAACAGATGCGTCCGCCCTCTTCCGCCGGACCTCGGCACGGGAGAGCTTGGAGGTCGGGCGATGCCGCGGACGATCTGGCCGCCGGCAACCTGGCTGTCTTCCCGGGCGAGATGGCTCCGGCGATCGGCTGAGATTCTCGGCCGGCTGTCGCGATGGATCGACGCGATCTCTCCGCGGGCCGATTGGGGAAAGCGGGTTCTCGATAAGCTATCCGGATCCCGGAACAGCGACGGGACGTTGGGCGGATTTTTCCTGAGCACGGTCCTCGCCTTGATGGCTCTGGACAACATTCCGGGACCGAGGGCGGCGGAGCTTCTCGTTCAAGGGCTCGCCGGTCTCGAAGGTTGGATCGTTTCCGATCCCCGCGGCTTGCGGCAACAACTCCTTCCCTCGGCAAACTGCGACGCCGCCGTCGCCCTCCAAGCGCTTCAGGCCGCGGGACTTCCGCCCGACTCGCCGGCCGTCCGCCGAGCCGCCGAATGGCTGGTCCGAAGACAAAGTCGAAGACGCGGCGCCTGGGCGAATCGACTTTCGAAACGGGTCCGTCCCGGAGGCTGGGCCTTCGGCCTCGATACGGATCTCTTCCCCGAGTGCGATACGACATCCATCGTCCTTCGCGCGCTTCTTCCCGGCCGGGACCGATATCGGGAGACGTTCGACCGGGGTGCCGATTGGCTGCTTGCTTTTCAGGACCGGAGCGGCGGATGGGCGGCCTGGGATCGAGGGAACAAAAGACGTTTCCTTTTCCCCAGCGAAGCCTTCGTCTCCTATCAGGATCTCCCCGACCCCGAAATCACCGCCCGCGTCCTCTTCGTCCTCGGCCCTCTCGCCCGCGACGGCACCGACGGCCGCCTGCGGAGAGCCGTCCACAGGGGAGTGACCTTCCTCTGGCGGTCGCAGCGCCCCGACGGATCTTGGCCCGGACACTGGGTCGAAAGTTACGCCGCCGGGACGGGCCACGCTCTCCAAGGCTTGGCGGCGGCCGGCGTTCGCCCCGGGGATCCCAGGATAGGAAAAGCCGTGTCCTGGCTTCTCTCCGCCCGGAACGCGGACGGCGGCTGGGGAGAATCGGAAGCGATCCCTCCGAAGGGGCGCTTTCCATCCGGGCCGAGCGACGCCTTTATCACGGCGGCGGCTTTGCGCGGCTTGCTGGCCGCCGGAGAACGGGGTCACGGGGCGGTCCGCGCCGGGCTGGAATTTCTTCTCCGGTCTCAAGACCGGGATGGCCTCTGGGAAGATCGGGCCTGGAACGGAATCGCCCTGGCCGGAAAGATCTACCTTCGATACGGCCTCATCCCCTCCTGCGCCGCCGTCCTGGCGATCTCCGGCTTTCTGAAGCCGGATGCAAATTAGACGCGGAGTTCGGCCAGGAGAGCGCGGCGCATCCGGCCCAGCTCCTCGGGACGGCTGGCGGCGAGATCGAGTCTTTCCCCCGGATCTTTCCCGAGGTCATAGAGTTCGTCCTTTCCCCGCTCCTCTTTATGGACGATGAGTTTGAAGTCCGGGGTCCGGTAGGACAGAAAGTATTTCGTATTCGAAACGATGCCGCCTTCCCGGGCCTCGAGAAGGTTTTTTCCCCGGAACGCCGGGGAGCGGATGATCCCCACAGAATCGCAGATCGTCGGGGCGAGGTCGAGAAGCTGGACGGGAATTTCGACTTTCCCCCGCCGGCCCAGTCCCCGGACGATCAGCGGAACGCGCAGCAGCTCATCGTAAAGCGTCGCCCGGAAGGCCTGGCCGTGCCCGAAGTCCCCATGCTCGCCGAAAGCTTCGCCGTGATCGGAGGCGACGATGACGAGGCTCCGATCGCCGATCCCGGACGCATCCAAAAAATCGAGGAAGGCACCGACATGGGCGTCCGCCTCGCCGACGCACATCTCATAGAACCGCCGGAGCCGGCCGATTTCGGCCGGCGAGAGAAGGGCGGGGAATTCGCGGTGTTTCGCCACGAGCCGAAGGTCGTCGCGGGTCGGCCGGGCCGCGGCCGGAAGATAAGGGTCATGGACGTCCATGTAATGCATCCAGACGAAGAAGGGCTCCTTCTGAGCCGAGATCCATCTCCACGCCCGGGCGTTCAAGGCCTCGCCCGAAGGGACGGCCTTCTCGCCGAAGGCGCGAAAGCCCGCGGCCGTCAGGGAAAGCCACGCCTCGTAAATTCGATAGGCGAGCCGATACGTCCGCTTCCCCGCGCCGCGCGCCCCTTCCAGACCTTCCCGCAGGCTGCGCAGGGCGGCGATCCGGATCGTTTCGCCGAGGAGACGGCGCCGAACGCCGGCCGGGAGCATCAGGTCATAATGGTCGAAGTGCCGATCCCAGCGTTCCAGGACGGGACCCGCGCCCCGATAAAACAGGACGGGATTGGGATTGAACGCCGCGGCGCGATAGCCGCCGCGGCGGAGGGAGCGGGGAAGGCTCTCCGAGGCGTCGACCCCGCGCCGGGCGAGCCGGGACAAGAGCAGGGCCGGAAGGGAATACGGCGTGTTGGGCCCGTTGGCGAACGCGTTCGCGTAAAGAAGACTCTCCCCCGCCAGGGCGTCGAGCCGGGGGGTCAGCGGCCGCGGATGGCCGAGGCAATGGAGATGGTCGGCCCGGAGAGCATCGATGGTCAAAAGGATGACATTGGTCATCGAAGTGACGGGGCGGCCCGGGAGGCGCCGCGGCGGCGGCCGGAGCGAAGAGTCATGGCCGCGAACCGGGCGTAAAAATCGTACTTTTCCCCTAAATAGATATCTTCCGTCGGGGCCCCGGCCGCTTGCGCGTAGGCGCAAAGGAAGTCGAAATCGGGAAATGTCCGGCACGTCCGAGGAAAAATCTCCTCCAAAAGCGCTCGTAACGTACCCGGCCGGTCGGTCAGCGGGCACCCCGCCCGGGGATCGTCGAGCTCGGCCATTCGTCGGACAAGGACGGATTTCCGGAAGGCGTCGACGAGCGGCATTTTGGCGTCGAGCCGGACATCCCCATAAAAGAGATTGCTGCAGGGTTGAAGAAGACCGGCCGCGCTCACGTAGATGGCCAATCCCTGGGTGGCGATACAGCCTCCCAGGGGGCCCATGTCGAACTCGTGATCGACGGCGACAATCGGAAGGAGGGATCTCAATTCGACGACCCGCCGGTAAAGCCTCCGCCGCTCCTCGGGCGTCAGGACCTGGTTTGGATCGGGCGATGAGCCGACGGGCTTATAGGGCAAATAATAAAGGAATAGAGCGCCCCGATCGATCATCTCCCGGACGAATCCGAGCGATTGGGCGGCGGCGAAATTGTCCCGGCCGACAAGGACGTCGACGGCGAAGGGGAGCCCCTTGGTTTTGGCGAAGGCCATTCCGGCGGCGACTCTTCGAAAAACGCCGCGGCCTCGCTTCCGGTCCGTGTCGTCCTCCGGCCCGTCCACGCTGAAAGTCAAGGCCGCGTTCCCCGCCCGGCGGAGAGTTTCGGCCCAGGCGGCGTCGAGGAGAAGGCCGTTCGTGGCGATCTGAAAATAGACGTCCGGATGGCCGGCGACGAGGTCGCGGAGGCCCGGCCAGAGGAAGGGTTCGCCTCCCAAAAGGATGAACATCCTGGTCCCCGCCGCCCGGCCTTCGGCGACGATCCGGTCGGCCGATTCGAAGCTCATGTCGACGGGCGCGTCCTTGCGGACGCTGCAGCCCGGACAGTCCAGCTGGCAGCGCGTCGTCAGGCTGAGAAAGACGAAAGGAGGAAAGCCGCCGCCGGGCTTACGGGCCGACAAGAGGAGATGCTCGATAATCTTGGACCGGCAGGCGGGGTCGACCTCGGAAAAAAAACGCTTGGCGAATCCGACCGGGACTCCCGGCCACACCCGCCCGAGGAGGGCAAACCCTCTCGCCGGCCACCGGCTGCGGGCCAGCTCGAGAATCCAGCTCAAAGTCGTCCGGTTTCCGCCTCGCTCAGAACCGGATTCCGCCCAGGATCAGGAGGACGTTCGTCTTCGGGCTGAAGCCCGAGGACACGAGCTCTTCGTATCCGGCGTTGTTCTTCTGCATGTTGGCCATGCCGAGATGATATCGGGCTTCGGCGAAGAGGCGGGAGGTGCCGAGGGGGAGACTGACCCCGCCCCCCAGGACGACCCCATAATCGAGCTGATTGATGTTCTCCTTGAAATCCTCGCTGCCGGAATCGCTGCCGAGGCCGGTGACATCGTAGCTGTAGTTCGCCTTGGCCGAAAGGACGTAGGCGATCTCGCCGCCGCCCAAGAGATAGATGCCGGGCCTGGAGGCGACGGTGAGCTTGATGAGGATGGGCACGCTGATTTCGGCCGTGGTGATTTTGAAGTCGAAGGTCCCGGCCGCTCCGAATGCATCCGTGGTCCCCTTGTAACGAACTCCCTTGGGCAGATAGAGGACGTCGACCTCGAGCCCGAACTGGCCCCCCGATTCGAAGCCGAAGCCGGCGGCGATCCCGCCCAGCGCCTTCTTGTAGTCGTCGAGCGCGGCCGTGTTGGCGTCGGACGAATAGCTGTAGTTGGCCAATCCATACGCCGCGAAGACCTTGAAGCCGCTCTTCATCGGGGCATAGCCTCGGTCCTCGATGGGAGTCTCCGTGGAGACCGGTGTCGTCGGCGGCGCGGGTTTGGGCTTCACCTTGACCGGGGGGGAGGCTCCTGGCCGCCGACCTCGTCCACGGTGTTCATGTGGATGTAGCCCGTCAGGCTGACGCCGAGGTCGTTCGTGACCGTGACCTCGTACCATTCTCCGCTCTTTTGCGTCGCCTCGAGGAGAGTCCCCTGGGTGACCTCCTTGATGACCGGAGCGGTCATGTTCATCTCCGACCGGATGTTGGCCCTCTGGACTTTGACCTTGAGGACGATCTTGTTGGTCTGGGCCGCGACGAAGGCCGCGCCAACGAGGAGAAAGAGAATGCCGAAAATCCGCGTCCGTTTCATGGGTCCCTCCATTTTTTCACGGCCAAGGCGAGCTCATCATGCCACTAACCCCGACGAAAAGCAAGACGAACGGCGGCCAAATCGACCAGGCCGGCAAAAGCGTCCTCGACGAGGACCGTCTCCTCGCGCTCCACGCCGGTCGAGATGATCGCCGCCCGGGCCTCGACAAGATCCTCGAGGAGCCGGACATAGTCCCGGAACTCTTGGGGCAGAGCCTCGAATTCCCGAATCCGGCGGACGGGAGCCGTCCAGCCCGGCAGGGTCCGGTACTCGGGCGTCACCTTCTCCAGGATCCAGGGCTCGGCCGGAAAGTCCCGAAGGACGCTCCCCTTGTACTTGTAGCCCGTGCACACCCGGATCTCGGGAAGAGAATCGAGGATATCGGCCTTCGTCAGGGCCAGCTGGGTGATCCCGTTGACCCGGCAGGCGTAAGCGACGGCCACGGCGTCGAACCAGCCGCAGCGGCGGGGCCGGCCCGTCGTCGCCCCGAACTCGTCGCCCCGCCGGGCGATCGCCCGTCCCGTCTCGTCCAGGAGTTCGGTCGGAAACGGACCCGAGCCGACCCGGGTCGTGTAGGCTTTCGCCACGCCGAAGACGGCGTCGACGACCGTCGGCCCGACGCCCAAGCCCGTGCAGGCGCCGCCGGCGGTGGCGCTCGAGGAGGTCACGAAGGGATACGTCCCGTGGTCGATGTCCAGCAGGGCGCCCTGGGCCCCTTCGAAGAGGACGGACGAGCCGGCCTTGATCCGGTCGGCGAGAAGGCGGCTCGTGTCCTGGATATACGGCCGCAGGGCGGCGGCATAGCCGGCATAGAGGCCGAAGACGGCCTCCGGGAGGAGAGGCTCGAGGCCGCAGGCCCGGAGGGCGGCGTTCTTCGCCGCCGTGTTGTCGAAAATCTTGTCTTTCAGGACGTCGAGGTCGAGCATGTCCCCGGCCCGGATTCCGCGCCGGGCGGCCTTGTCTTCGTAGGCCGGGCCGATTCCCCGGCAGGTCGTCCCGATCTTCTTCTCCCCCAGCCTTTCCTCACAGGCTTTTTCGAGAAGGCCGTGGTAGGGGAGGATGAGATGGGCATGGGTGCTGACGGCGATCCGTTCGGGGCCGACCGCCGTCACCGGCCGGAGGGCTTCGACCTCCTCGAGGAAGGCCTTGGGGTCGAGGACGACGCCGTTGCCGATGACGCACAGCGTCCCGGGCCGGAGGATTCCCGAGGGGACGAGGTGGAGGACGATTTTCCTCCCCTGGTTGTAAACCGTGTGGCCGGCGTTGTGCCCGCCCTGGTAGCGGGCGACAACGTCGAAAGCCGGGGTGAGAAGGTCGACGATCTTTCCCTTCCCCTCATCGCCCCATTGCGTCCCGAGGATAATGATGTTCGCCATGGCTCCCTCGCGAATTCAAAACCTCACGGCGGCCTGGAGACGGAGAATGTCGTTCCTCGATTCCCCGTCTTTCTCCCGGTTGAGGTCGTACTCGAGCTTCAACCGAAAGTTCGGATGGAGGGGATAGACGAATCCCAAGGCCCATCGGGTTTCCCCCCGGGAAATCCCGGTTCCCGGACTCCCCGCTCCGCCGAATCCCGGCCCGTGGAACGGGTCGTCATAGGTCAGGGATTCATAAGAGGCCAGGGGGAAGAAGGGCCCGAACTTGAAGGTGACCATCCCGAAAAATGCTTCGGCCTCGCCCGGAGCGAACGGCTCCGGATTGGCGATTTCCGCCTTTGCGTATTCTCCCAGGATCATGAAGGCCTCCGACCCCCAGGCGAGGTCGGCTCCCCACATCTTCCGCCTCCGGCTGCCGGCGGGATCGACGAGCGCCCGGCTGTACGAAGCCCCGACCTCCAGAGTCTGGGTGAGGGCATAGGACAGACGGCCGCCCCACCCCTTGTCCCGGTTATTGTCGCTGAATTGTTGTCCCTCGGCCAGCGTCTCCCCTTCCGCCAGGCCGTTGCCGATATAACCGGCGTATTGGAGACGGCCCATCCGCCCCGTCAGGACGAGGCCGAGGTCGCGCCATGAAAAGGGGTAGAGGGTCCCCACGGGATGGGGATCGAGGACGAGGCTCGTCTGGAAGGGGCGCCGGGATTCGTTATACCGGCCGAAGGGGACGAGATAAAGTCCCGCCCGGATTTGGATGGCCTCCGAAAGGCGGGCCACGGCCCAGGCCTGCTCGATGCCCGCCGCTCCTCCCGAGACCAAAGTGAATTCGAGGGCATAGCCGAAGTTCGCCGACCAGTCGCCCGAAAAAAGAAGGCCTCCCCGGGCGTTGGCGAAGCTCCCCGTCCATCCCCCTCCCGGGTCCTGGGAGCGGACGTAATCGGCCGAAAAATATCCGGCGACCTTGAGCGTCGAGACGGCCTCAGGCGCCGTCTGGGGAGGGGCCGTCTGGCCCGCGGAGGCGACGGCCGCCGCGGCGGCGAGCCCGACGAGGAAAAGACGGATTCTCATAAGGATTTGAAATCGAACCCCTCCCGGAGCAGGTCATGCTTCCGGGAGGCCGCCTGTTTTCTCTGATTCACGGCCTTGACGAGATCGGGAACGCCGGCCTGGGTCCCCATCCAGACGGCCCCGACGAGAGCGCCGTCCTGAAGGACGATCTTCTTGTATACCCCCGCTTCCGGATTCGAGGCCCGAAGCTCCTCGAAACCGGAACCTTCGGGATTGACGACTCCGACCGAGGTCAAGGCCAGGCCGGAGACCTTGAGGCTGTTCGAGGGCACGGTCCCCTTATAAAGCCCGTCCCGGCCCTGGATGGCGGCGGCGGCGATTCTCGCCTGTTCGAAGGAGGCGGGAATGATGCCGTAAAGGCGGCCGCCGTGCTGGGTGCCGTCTCCGGCGGCGTAGATGTCGGAGACGCCGGTTTCCATCCGGTCGTTGACGAGGACGCCCCGGTCGACGGCCAGGCCGGCTTCGCGGGCCAAGGCGAGGTTGGGCTTGACGCCGGCGGCGATGAGAACCATGTCCGTCGGGGTCTCGGACCCGTCTTTGAACCGGAGTCCCCGGACCTCGGCCTCACCGAAGATTTCTTCGGTGGCCAGGCCGACCCGAACAACGATCCCCCGGGCTTCGATCTGGGCCTTCAGGACGGCGCTTCCCGCGGCGTCGAGCTGCCGCGGCAGGAGATAGGGCAGGAATTCGATGACCTCGACTTCGGCCCCGCGCATTTGCAGGGCGCGGGCGATTTCCAGCCCGAGAAGGCCCCCGCCGACGACGGCTGCCCGTGGATGCGAGCGGGCGAAATCCAAGATGGCCTCGGCGTCGTCCAGCGTCCGGAGAGTGAAGACTCCCCTCTTCTCCACTCCCCGGATCGGAGGGACGAAGGCCGAGGCCCCGTCGGCCAGAAGCAGCTTGTCGTAGGACAATCGCTCTCCACCGGCAAGCTCAACCTCCTTGGCCGCGGGATGGACGGCTTTCGCCGGCGTCGAAAGGCGGAGGTCGATCCGGCGCTCGTCCGGCCAGTCCGCCGGAAAAGCGAAGAGGCGCGGCCGGGAGAGAACGCCGGCGATGTACTCGATCAGGTTCGGACGGGGATAATAGGGATGGCGTTCGGCCGACAGGAGGATGATCGACGCCTCGGCGTCGTTATCCCGGATAGCCTTCGCCGACAGGGTGCCGGCGACGCCGTTCCCGACGATGACGACCTTCATCCCGGACGGAAGGCGCGGCTCAGTCCTCGACCTTCTGGAAATAGTCCTTGCCGACGCCGCACTGGGGGCAGGTCCAGTCGTCGGGGATGTCCTCGAAGGGCGTCCCCGGGGCGATGCCGTTGTCCGGATCGCCGACCGCAGGGTCGTAGATGTAGCCGCAAGCCGTGCATTCCCATTTCGACATCATCGGCCTCCTTTGGGATTGGCGCGTCAAAACTCGGGCAGGACGCGCGATTCGTATTCCTGCTCCAGCCGGAGCTTGTGGCGTTTTTCCTGGCCGGCAAGAAACTCGAAGAGGTCCCGATGGGCGGGATTCGCCGCCTCCCCGGCCAAACGGGCGTAGAGGTCGACGGCCTGGGCTTCCTTCTTGGCCGCGACGATCAGGATGTCCTGGAAGGAGCTCTTGTCGTCGAGGGGCTCTTCGGTCAGCCCGTCGGTGAGTCCGAGGTCGGGGACTTTCCCGGCCTTGAAGACGAAGGCCCGGCCGGCCCGGAGCTCGATGATGAGCTTGGCGTGGTTGCGTTCCTCGCCTTCGAGCTCGGTCAATAAAATCCGGACGGACTCGGTCCGGACGCGGCCGGCGAGGTCATGGTACATCCGGGCCGCCGCCTCCTCCTTCCCGAGGGCGAAAGTCAAAATATCATCCACGCTCGCGAACGCCATGAGATTGATCCTCCTTCGGACGAAGCGAAGCCGGTCCGCTGTCTGAGCTCTCATTATAGCCAATTGGGCGCGGGAATCAACCGCGACGATGCCCGACTGTCGCCTCGTTTGAACTTACTCGATCGACCCCCGCCGGTCGCATCCGAGAACGGCCTTCACTCCAGATCGGGTTTGGAGGTCCGCTTCTCGGCGCTCTTTCTCGGCGCCTCGCATCTTATGCTCCCCGCGATTTACCCGTTCGTGGCTCATCTGCCCGTTTCCCAGGGCGTGTTGCGGCGACATGGCCATCCTCTCACCCCGGCCCCGGGGAACCAGTCCCGTCGGTTCCCCCCCTCGGCAAAGCCAGGGGGGCCCCTTCCGCTACGGGGTCACGAGGACGGCCATGCCGCCGCTTGACACGCCGAGCCTTTCGAAAAGCGCCTGCGAGGCGGCAAATCCTTATGACGTTCCGGCCGTTCCCTTTGGCGACCTTCGATTAAAGTCGGGTACGCTGACAGCGGGGACAGAAGAACGTCGACCGGCCGCCGACGGCCGTCCGGCGGACCGCGGCGCCGCAGCGGCGGCAGGGCCGGCCGGCCCGGCCATAGACGCGGTGGCGGGTTTGAAAATCGCCGAACTCCCCCTCGAGGCCGCGGTAATCGCGGATCGAGCTTCCGCCCGCGGCCACGGCCCGGCGGAGGACGGCCCTCATCGCCACCCAAAGGCGGCGCCGCTCCGCGGGCTTGAGGCGGAGGGCCGGGGCGAGGGGATGGAGGCGGGCGGCGAAGAGCATTTCGTCGGCGTAGATGTTGCCGATGCCGGCCAGGAACTCCTGGTTGAGAAGGAGGGACTTGAGCCGTCCGCGGCGGCCGCGGAGCCGGTCCTCGAACGCCTTCCGCGAAATTTCCAAAGGCTCGGGGCCGAGCGGCCCGACCTCGGGACAGGCGTCCACCGCCTCCGCCGCCAGGCAGCGGCAGAAGCCGAATTTGCGGACATCCCGGAAACGCAGTTCCCCCGGCACCCCGGCGAAGGTCATGACGAGGTGGGTGTGGGCGTCGGACGGAGCGCCCGGGCCGACCCACAGGAATCGGCCGGTCATCTTGAGATGGAAAAGGAGGTTCCGGGGTCCGCATTCGAAAATGAGGATTTTCCCCCGGCGCCGAACCCCCGTCACGGCCGCCCCGGCCAGGGATTCGAGGTCGGCGGCCGTCGTCGCCCGGAGAAGCTTCGGCAGGGAAACGTCGACCCGGCGGATGACCAAGCCGACGACCCGGGAGCGCAGGCCGGCGGCGATCGTTTCGACCTCGGGCAGTTCCGGCATGGCCACCTATTCTATGTCATCTTTAAAAGAATGCCCATCTCCAAAATTTGCGCGATACGCGGCGGCATGGCCGTTCTCGGATGCCGGGATGTGAGTTCAGCCTTGATTTCGCGGGGCGTTTCTTTTAAGATGCTCCTTCATGAAAGTCCGCGGATTCTTCCTGATGGTCGCCGGATGGCTCGTCCCCGGCCTGGGCCATGCTCTCCAAAAAAAGTACGCCCGGGGCGCGGTCTTTTTCGGCTGCGTCGCGGCGATGACCGCCCTCGGCCTGGCGATGAGCGGCCGGATCTATCCCTTCCAGACCGAAAACCCCCTGACGATCCTGGCCTTCTTCGCCGACATCGGCAACGGCCTGTTGTACATCCTCTCCCGGTTCCTGACGATCGGCCTCGGCGACCTCAAGCGGGCGACCTTCGAGTTCGGGACGGCCTACATCGCCGGCGCGGGCCTCCTGAATTATCTCATCGCCCTCGACGCCTACGACATCGCCGTGGGGAAGAAGTCATGATCTTCCGCAGCCACGTCTTGTCGATGGTCCTCTACGCCTTCTTCGTCGCCGTCGTCCTGGCCCTCCTCCGCCGCCAGGAGAAGCGGGCCCGCCTCCGCTACGGCCTCTTCCTCTTCCTCATCATGTCCGGCGGGGCGATCCTCTTCGGCTGGCTGATGTACCTCTTCACCCTCTAGTCTTATCCCCTCCGAAGCGCCGTTTTCCGGGATCATCCGACACCCGATGGGTGGAAGGCTCGGGGGCCCCCCGCCCACCCGCAGCGTCAGCGAGGATGGACGGGGGTGAGCCGAGCCAGGACCCATCGGGTGTCCTGACCCTGCGAAGCCGAGACATGATTGTGTTATAATCGCCGCGGGCCGGGGCTATGATCGAACTCGTTCACGTTTGGAAACAATACCATCCCCCGAGCTGGGCCCTGTCCGACGTCTCCCTCACGATCCGGCGCGGGGAAATGTGCTTCATCACCGGGCCGAGCGGCTCGGGAAAGACGACCCTCCTCAAGCTTCTCTACCGGGAAGCGCTCCCGACCCACGGCCAGATCCGGGTCGGAGAGACGGATATCCTCCGCCTGCCCGCCTCGAAAATCCACCTCCTCCGCCGGACGATGGGCGTCGTCTTCCAGGATTTCCGCCTCGTCCCCCGCCGCCGCGTCTTCGAGAACATCGCCGTCTCTCTCCAGGTTCTCGGGACGCCGGCCAAGGACGTCCGCCGCAAGGTCTTCATCGCCCTGCGGATGGTCAACCTCCACCACCGCATCTGGGATTACCCCGAAGCCATGTCCTCGGGAGAACAGCAGCGGGTCGCCATCGCCCGGGCCGTCGTCAACAATCCCCGGTTCCTCCTGGCCGACGAGCCGACGGGCAACCTCGACCCCGAGATGGCGGCCGAGATCATCGTCCTCTTCGAGGAGATCCACCGCCAGGGCACGACGGTCGTCATCTGCACCCATGACCGGTCGCTCATCCGGTCGCCCAAGTGCCGCGTCTTCGCCCTCCACGAAGGCAAGCTCCGCGGGAAGGGGCCGGCATGATCCTTCCCAAACTCCTTCACGCCGGCCAGGACGCCCTGAGGAACGTCTGGCGCTTCAAGGCCCGCCATCTGGCCTCCCTGGCCGTGATCGTCCTCGCCTTCCTGACGGTCGGCCTCTTCCTCTCCCTGGCCAACAACCTCCGCCTCCGGGGGGCCGAGTCTTCCAAGGACGCGGCCGTCGTCTTCTATCTCCGCCCCGACCTCCCGTCCCTGGAGCGGGACCGCGTCCTCGAGCAGGTTCGCTCCGCCTCCCTCATCGCCGAGGCGAAGCTCGTCGAGGCCGACGCCGCCCAGGCGAGATTCCTGGACCAGTTCCCCGACCTCAAGGCCGTCGTCCAAAGCCTGGGCCGCAATCCTTTTCCGGCCGCGGTCGAAGCGGCCCTCCGGGACCCGGCCGCGCCGGCCGACGCCGTCCAGTCCTTCATCGCCGAGGTCCGCCGGAATCCGGGCGTCGACGACGCCGTCTTCAACCGGGAAGGAGCGGACCGGATCCGCGCCTTGGGCCGGATGGCCGAGGCGATCGGCCTGGGATTCGGGGGCCTGCTCGTCCTCGCCTCGATCATCGTCGTCTCGGGGGTCGTCAGCCTGAACGTCAACGCCCGGCGGGACGAGATCGAGATTGACCGCCTCGTCGGGGCGACCCGGGGCTACATCCGAAGCCCCTTTCTCGGCGAAGGCTTCCTCCTCGGGGTTCTGGGGGGCCTCATCGCCGTCGTCCTGGTCGCCGCGGCGGGCATCGTCTTTCCGGCCGTCGCGGGAAATGCCCTCGGCCCGATCGGGGAGCTCATCGGATTTCGGCCCTTGAGCGTTCTTCAAATCCTCGGCCTCGTCGTCGCCGGAGGGACGGCCGGCCTTCTCGGAAGCGCCTTTTCCCTGGCCCGCCTGCTCAAGATTTGATACAATTTTCGCACCGATGACGACCCTCGGAGAGGACCTCAAGCGGGAGCGCGAGCTCCGGGCCGTCCCCCTGCAGGAAATCGCCAACACGACGAAGATCTCAGTCCGCTTTTTCGAGGCCCTCGAGGCGGACCGGTGGGACGGCCTTCCCGGCCCGTTTTTCATCAAGGGGATCATCCGGTCGTATTGCCGGACGATCGGAGCCGACGAGGATTATTTCCTGAACAAATACCACCACGAAGTCCTCCTTCAAAAAGCCGCCGAGACGGCCGAAATCCGCCGGTTTCTCGGCCGGACGAAAACCCTCTCGGCCGCCCGGAGGCTGAGGCCCAACCGCCGGACGGTTCTCGCCGCCCTGGCCGTCCTCGCCGTCGCGGCGGTCGTCCTCTTCCTCGTCTTCCGCCCGCGCCGCCCGGTCCTCCCCGCCGTCCCGACGCCGGCAAGCTTCGTCGCTCCCCGGCTCGCCGCTCCGGCCGTTCCCGAAAACCTGACGCCCGCGGCCGGCGTCTCCGAGGCCCTCCTGCGCGTCGAGCTCGAATTCCGGGCCGAGACCTGGATGCTCGCCTCCGCCGACGGCCGCGTCGTCCTGGAGGGAATTCAAATGGCGGGGGAAACGGTCCGCCTCGAAGCCAAGGACGTCATCATCCTCAACACGGGCAACGCCGGAGGGGTCGAGATGAAGATCAACGGCCGGCCGGCCCTCCCCCTGGGCGCACCGGGCGCGGTCCGGACCGATATCAAGATCACCCGGGACAACGTTTCCTCCTATCTCCGGGATTCGGCGCCGGCGGCCGATGCCGGCCGGTGAGGCGCCGATGGAAGAACGCCGGGAGGAGCGGCAGAAGAAGGGATCCCGGATCATCGGGGGGGTCATCGCCCTCCTCATCGTCCTCTTCTTCGTCATCGACGTCTTCATCCGCCAGTCTTCGGAGTTCTCCCCGGGCCGGGTGACGAACCTCCTTCTGACTGCCCTCCAGTTCGTCGTCATTCTCCTCGCCCTCATTCTCTTCTTCGTCCTGGGGCGCAACCTCATCAAGCTCTACCTCGAGCGCCGGCGCAAGGTTCCCGGGGCCCATTTCAAGACGAAGCTCGTCATCTTCTTCACGGCCCTGTCGTTCATCCCCGCCCTCCTCCTCTTCTTCTTCGCCAGCGACCTCATCAACCGCAACATCGCCCAGTGGTTCCAGCTCGACCTGGCCAAGCTCGTCGAGGACACGCGGTCGGTCGCCGAGGACTTCTACACCTCGACCTCGGATCAGACCCTCCACTTCGCCCAGCAGCTCAGCCGCGAGATCCGCCGCCAGAACCTGGCCCTTCCCGAAAACCGCTCCCGGCTCGAAGCCTTTGTCCGGACGAAGCTCGAGGAGTACCGGCTCGACGAGATCGGCCTCTACGTCGACGAGGATCTCCTCTTCTCCTTCATCAATCCCAACCTGCCCTTCCAGGACTACCAGGACCTCCAGACCGAGGCCGTCCGGCGGGCCCATCTCGGCGAGACCGTGACCGACATCCGTCCCATGGGGACGGGTCATTTCGTCCGCCGCGGCGTTTCGTTCGCCGTCCCCAAGAGGGGCAACCTCCTCGTGACGACCGGTAAATTCCTGACCCAGAACGCGGCCCAGAAGATCCAGACGATCGTCAGCTACAGCGACCGCTACCGAACCCGGAAGACCCAGCAGATCCTCGGCAAGACGCTCTACAAGATGACCCTGATCTTCGTCACCCTGATCATCGTCTTCGTCGCGACCTGGATCGGGTTCCACATCGCCAGGGGGATCACCGTCCCGATCGAAAAGCTCGCCCAGGCGACCAAGGAAGTTTCCCGGGGGAATCTGGACGTCAAGATCGAAGACCCGGCCTCGGATGAAATCGGGAGCCTCATCGACTCCTTCAACCAGATGACCGCCGACCTCCGGGCCGGCCAGGACGCCGTCGCCCAGAAGACGGCCGAGGCCGCCTCCCGCCAGCGCTACATCGAGACCGTCCTCAACACGATCACGACCGGAGTCCTGGCCGTCGACGCCGGGGGAGTCATCACGACGGTCAATCCGGCCGGCCGGGAAATGCTCGCCCTGGCCGGTCCGGATGTCGTCGGGAGGCTTTATCCCGAAGTCTTGGCCCACGACCGCTACGACGAGCTCCGGGGGGCGATCGACGGAGCGCTCAAGGCCCGGGCCCGCCTCAACGACCGGGCCATCACCCTCGCCTCCGACGGGCAGACGATGACCCTGGCCCTGACCGTGACTCCCCTCCGCCTGGACGGACGGGAGTTTTCGGGCCTCATCGTCGCCCTCGACAACCTGACTCAGCTCATCAAGGCCCAGAAAATCGCCGCCTGGAAGGAAGTCGCCCAGCGGGTCGCCCACGAGATCAAGAATCCCTTGACCCCCATCCAGCTCAACGCCGAGAGGATCCTCCGCAACCTCCGCAAGGGCGAGGGGGGAGGCGGCGAAATCGTCGAGGAGGGCGTCCAGGTCATCATCCGGGAAGCCCAGACGATCAAATCCCTCGTCGACGAGTTTTCCGACTTCGCCCGTCTGCCGACGATCAACCGCCAGCCGGCGAGCCTTCACGACATCATCCGCAAGGTCGCGGTGATGTTCCAGGGGATCTTCGCCGAGGTCCGGATCGACCTCGCCCTCGACCCGGCCGTGCCGCCCGTCCTGTCCCTCGACCCGGAGCAGGTCAAGCGGGTCTTCATCAACCTCTTCGGCAATGCCATCGACGCGATGGACAAGAAGGGGACGATCACCGTCCGGACGTTCTTCGACCCGGCCCTCCATCACGTCCGGATCGAGGTTTCGGACACGGGGCCGGGGATTCCGGCCGAGGACCGGGAAAAGATGTTTCTTCCCCATTTCTCGACGAAAAAAAAGGGGGCCGGCCTGGGGCTTTCCATCGTCAACCAGATCGTCAAGGAGCATAACGGGACGGTCAGCGCCCAGAACATCAAGCCGACGGGCGCTCAATTCGCCATCGAGCTACCGACATGAACACCGAGCCGATCCTCGTCGTCGACGACGAAGCCAGCATCCGCTCCTCCCTCCGGGGCGTCCTCGAGGACGAGGGCTACCGCGTCCGGACGGCCGCCACCGGGGAGGAGGCCCTGGCGGAGATGCGAAAGGCCGACTACGCCCTCGTCCTCCTCGACATCTGGCTTCCGGCCATGAGCGGCCTCGACGTCCTGGGCGAGATCCAGAAGCTGGAGGAGCGCCCGGCCGTCGTCGTCATCTCCGGACACGGGACGGTCGAGGCGGCCGTCCGGGCGACCAAGCTCGGGGCTTTCGACTTCCTCGAGAAGCCCCTGACCCTCGACAAGGTCGTCGTCACGGTCAAGAACGCCCTCCGCCAATTCCGTCTCGAAGAGGAAAACGTCCAGCTCCGGGAGCGCTTCCAAGCCCGCTTTCAGCTCGTCGGCCGGAGCCCCGCCCTCCAGCGCCTCCGGGCCGAAATCCACAAGGTCGCGCCGACGAACGGCCGGATCCTCATCACCGGCGAGAACGGGACGGGCAAGGAGCTCATCGCCCGGCTCATCCATCAACAAAGCCGCCGGGGGGACAAGCGCTTCGTCGAGATCAACTGCGCCGCCATCCCCGACGACCTCATCGAAAGCGAGCTCTTCGGCGTCCTCTCCGGCCAGGGGCCGTCGGCCGTCAAGGACAAGAAAGGCAAGCTCCTCCTCGCCGACGGAGGGACGCTCTTCCTCGACGAAATCGGAGAGATGAGCCTCAAGACCCAATCCAAGCTCGTCCGGGCCATCGTCAACCAGAAATTCGAGCCCGTCGGGGCGATCGAGCCGGTCGCCTTCGACGCCCGGATCATCGCCGCCTCGAGCCGGAGCCTCAAGGACCTCATCCAGCAGGGAAAGTTCAAGGAGGACCTCTTTTTCAAGCTCAACGTCATCCCCCTGATGATCCCCCCGCTCCGGGAACGGACCGAGGACATCCCCCTCCTCATCGCCCATTACCTGAATTTCTACGCCAAGGAATACGGCAAGAAGCCGAAGACGATCCACGACGACGCTCTCGCGGCATTCATGGCCTATTCCTGGCCGGGCAACGTTTCCGAGCTCATGAACGTCATCGAGAGGTTCGTCATCATGGTCGAGGAGGCGGAGATCGGGCCGGACCATCTCGCCCTCCTCGTCGAGACGCGGGAGGCGGCGGGGATCCCCATCGACCGCCCCCTGGTCGAGTCCCTCGGCCAGTACGAGCGGAAGGTCATCCACGGGGCCCTCGTCCGCCACGCCTGGAACTTCGAGCGGTCGGCCAAAGCCCTGGGACTGTCCGTCGAAGCCCTTCGAGCGAAGGTCGACGCCCACCGCATCACTCTCCTGGACTGAGGCCCCCGATGCCGCTCGACCAGGCCGAGGCCATCGTCCTCCGGGCCTCCCCCATCGGCGACCAGGACAAGCTCGTCGTTTTCCTGACCCGCGAGCGGGGCCTCCTCCGGGGCGTGGCCAAGGGCGCCCGCAAGTTCGGCAACCGCTTCGGCAGCGCCCTCGAGCCGATGTCCCACGTGACCGTCTTCTTCTATGAAAAGGAGCGCCGAGACATCGTCACGGTCAGCGCCTGCGACATCCGACAATCCTTCTTCGACCTCCAGCGGAACCTCGACGCCGCCCTGGCCCTGTCCTATTTCGCCGAGATCGTCGAGGAATCCGTGCCGGGGCGGGCCCATGAAGACCTCCTCTTTCGCCTCCTCCTCGCCGTCCTCGAAGCCCTCCAGGACAGCCTCGACACGTCCCTCCTGGCCCGCTATTTCGAGGCTTGGTTTCTCCAGATCCACGGCATTCTCCCCGACGTCCACCGCTGCCGGCGCTGCCGCAAGGCGATCGCCGAGGCGGAGGCCGGCTGGTTGGGCCCGAAACGGGACGGAGTCTACTGCGACGCCTGCGCGCCCGCCCGGAAGGAGGAAATCCGGGCGGCGCTCCCCCGTTTCGTCGCCTGGGCCCGGGCCCATCCTCCGGCCGCCTGCACGGAGGCGCCGTTCACCCGCGAGGAGCTGAGGGAGATCGGGGCCGCCTTCCAGGAGATGATCGTTTACCACCTCGAGCGCGAACCGAAGAGCCTGCGTTTCGTCCGCTGAATGCCGGCGGACTCAGAGAAGATAGAGAATCACCCCCACGGCCGCGATCCAGAGGAGGATCGAGACGGCCAGGGGCTTGTCGTGGATGACGATCTCTTCGGGGCTTCCCCCCAATCCTTTCTGGTGGACGAGGTAGAGGTAGCGGAAGATCCCGTAGAGGACGAAAGGCATGGTGAAGATGAGGTCGGCGGTTCCGAACTTCCGGACGGTCTCCTCGGAGACCGTGTAGAGGCAATAGGCGACCAGGGTCGAGGCCGTGACGACGGAGATCATCTGGTCGAGGAGGTAGGGGCTGTACTCACGGAGGATCGGCCGATGGCCCGGGGCGTCGCCCTCGAGGAGGACGATCTCGTGGCGGCGCTTGCCCATGGCCACGAAGAGGGCCAGGAGGGTCGTGCAGATGAGGAGCCACGAGGAGAGGGGGACGCCGATGACGAGGCCGCCGGCGGCGACGCGGAGGACGAAGCCGGCGGCGATGACGAAGATGTCGATGATGACGACGTGCTTGAGCTTGAACGTGTAGGCCAGCTGGATCAGGGCGTAGGCCGCGGCGGCGGCGAAGAACGGAAGGCCGAGGGCATAAGAGGCGGCCAGGCTTCCGAGGCCGAAGACGGCGGCGAGGAGGACGGCCCGGCGGGCCGATATCCGGCCCGCGGCGATCGGCCTCCGGCATTTCTTGGGATGAAGCCGGTCCTCGGCCGCGTCGTGGAGGTCGTTGACGATGTAAAGGGCGCCCGAGAGGAGGCAAAAGACGGCGAAGGCCGCCGCCGTCCGGAGGAGGAGCGGCGGGGAGAGGGCCTGCTTGGCGAAGACGAGGGCGGCGAAGACAAAGAGGTTCTTCGTCCACTGGGTCGGACGGAGCGTTCGGACGAGGTCGAGGACGTTCACGGGGGGGGCCTCGCGGGTCGAGCTTATTGTATTGAAAAGGACGCGCCGGCGCAATTACAATGCCCTCATGAAACACGCGTTCGTCCTGCCGATCCTCGTCGGGGGCCTCCTCCCGGCCTCCCTCCCGGCCCAAGTCCTCATCGACCTCTCCGGCCAAGTCGAACGCCAGGTCATCGTCGACCGGGAAGCGGGCCAGTACCTCGGCCATCCGACGACGGTCCTTCTTGAAGACGGAAAGACGATTCTCTGCGTCTATCCCAAGGGCCACGGAAAGGGAGCGATCGTCCTCAAGCGCAGCGGCGACGGCGGCCTGACATGGAGCGGGCGCCTCCCCGTTCCCGAAAACTGGGCGACGAGCCTCGAGACGCCGACCCTCTACCGTGTCGTCGACCCCGCGGGCCGGAAGCGACTACTCGTCTTTTCCGGGCTCTATCCCTGCCGGACATCGGTCTCGGAGGACGACGGCGCGACCTGGACGCCCCTCGCCCCCGTCGGCGACTGGGGAGGGATCGTCGCGATGTCGAGCCTCGTCCGCCTCGAGGACGGCCGCACCGCCGCCTTCTTTCATGACGACGGACGGTTCTTCGCCCAGGACGGCAAAGCGACGGGGACGATGACCCTTTACCAGACGTTTTCGGCCGACGGCGGACTTCATTGGTCCTTCCCCGAGAGAATCTATGCCTCGACCGAAATCCATCTCTGCGAACCGGGAGCGGTCCGTTCGCCCGACGGAACGACGATCGCCCTCCTCCTCCGGGAGAACCGGCGCTTCAAGAACTCCCACGTCGTTTTCTCGAAGGACGAGGCGAAGACCTGGTCCGCCCCGCGCGAGCTCCCGGCGGCCCTGACGGGCGACCGGCACACGGCCGTCTACGCCCCCGACGGCCGGCTCTTCATCTCCTTCCGGGACATGGCCAAGGGCTCTCCGACTTGGGGAGATTGGGTCGCTTGGGTGGGGACTTATGAAGACATCGCCGCCGGAAGGGCGGGACAGTATCGCCTCCGCCTGATGGACAACCTCAAGGACTCCGACTGCGCTTATCCGGGCGTCGTCCTTCTTCCGGACGGAACGATCGTCACGACGACCTACGGCCATTGGACCGCGGGAGAAGCCCCTTACATCGTCGCCGTCCGCCTCAAACTCGAAGAGTTCGACGCTCTGGCCGTCAAGTCCCGCCGGCCTTGAGAAAAGATGGGGGACACTTTAATGTGTCCCCCCTGGGACACATTAAAGTGTCCCCCATCTTTATCGCCGGCCTTGATTTCAGCGTTTTCAATTGCCCATTTCGTTAATATCTGATATATTCGTTTTTCCGCGATATGTTATCGGGGGATTTACGCCGAGATTCTCGCCCCTGACATAAACGGAAAAATCTGTAAAGATTGCGCCGCAGAGGAAAATAATACTGATTTGCGGGATCCCCAAAGGAGAGCGACGGTGAGAAGAAACACCGCCACGGCCCTTTTGACGATCATGATTCTCGGAGGCGGAGGAGAACGATTGCTCTCCCAGGAGGCGGCCGCCCCCAAGACCGCGGAAACGGCCGAAGCCGCCGGCAAAGCAAAAACCGAAGCCCAGAATATCGACGAGCTGCGAAAAGACGCCCCCCGCGTCTTTCTCGACGGCGAGAGGCTCGACCTCAGCTACATCAAGACCGAGATCCAGTTCGTGAATTACGTCCGGGACCGCAAGGAGGCCGACGTCCACGTCCTCATCACCGAGCTCGGCACGGGGAGCGGGGGACGGGAATACACCCTGGCCTTCATCGGTCTGGGGCGATATGAAGACCTCCGGAACGAGCTCAAGTACTACGCGAACCGCGTCGACACGAGGGACGAAAGCCGGCAGGGACTCGTCCGAACCCTCAAGCTCGGCCTGGCCCCCTATGCCGCGAGGACGCCCATCGGCGCGATCCTCAACCTCGGCTTCGCCGGCAAGGTCAAGTCGACCGAAGTCAAGGACAAGTGGAACTTCTGGATTTTCAGCCTCAGCGCTAACACCCGGCTCAACGGCGAAAAGAGCCGGAAGTCCGACTCCCTCTCCGCCAACCTCTCGGTCAACCGGGTAACCCCCCAGGCGAAGTTCCGGGCCGGCGTGTCGGGGAACTGGGACGAGAGCCGGTATGACTACGAGGATTACAAGAGCACGAGCAGCTCGAACTCCCGCAACTTCGACGGGATTTACGTCCACGGCATCGGCGGGCACTGGTCGGCCGGCGGCTTCGTCAATTTCAATTACTCGACCTACAGCAACATCAAGTTCGGGATGACCTTCGCCCCGGCCATCGAATATAACATCTTTCCCTACGCCGTCTCGACGCGGCGCCAGTTTCGCCTCCTCTACCGCTTCGGCTACAACGTCGACAACTACATCGAAATGACCGTTTACGGCAAGACCAGGGACACGACCTGGAATGAAGCCCTGACGGCAACGCTCGAGTTCAAACAGCCCTGGGGAGACGCGGAAATATCGGTCGAGGGCTCGCACTATTTCCTGGCCGAGAAAGACGGCGCGCCGGCGGGCTTCAGACTCCTTCCACCCTATGACTTCTACCGCTTCCGCGTCTGGGGCAACCTCTCCGTCCGTCTCGTCAAGGGGCTGTCGGTCTCGATGGAAGGGCGCTACAACCAGATCCACGACCAGCTCGCCCTCCGGGCGGGCGACGCCGGCCTCGAAGAGCTCCTCCTCCGCCGGACCGAGCTCGCCTCGAGCTATTCCTACCAGCTCCGCGTCGGCCTGAACTTCAGCTTCGGCTCGGTCTACAGCAACGTCGTCAACCCGCGCTTCGGCGGCTCGGGGGGCGGGGGCGGCTGGTATTAGGAGGAGACGTAGGCCGCGGCGTTCTGGTTGAGGTAGAGGAGAAGGATCCGGATCAGGATAAAAATGATCCCCCCGGCCATGGCCAGGGCGTAGAGCGTCAGAAGGGCCACCGAGAGAATCGACTTCCTCCGCGAGACATCCTGGGGAAAAAGGAGGTCGAAGAGGGTTTTCCCGAAGAGGATGATCATGATGACGATTCCCGTCGCCGACCGGACGAAAAACCCCTTGACGCTTTGGGTCGTGACGTCGGTCACGAGGACGAGGGGAAGCAGCAGCCAGGCCGTGAAAACCCAGACGGCGAGGAGATAAAGAAAGTGATAATTCTTTTTGGACGCCGCCGCCGCCCTGGGCTCCATCTCCCTACCAAAATAAGCGCCGTGGTCCGAAAAGTCAATCTGGAGTAAAATGCCGACGCTTATGGCGCGCCGGGCCTTTGTCGTCCTCCTCTTCCTCCTCGTCTTCAACTTCGCCGACCAGTCGTTGACCAGCCCCCTCGTCAATCCCCTTCTCCGGGATTTTTTCGGCGATACGGCCGACGTCGTTCCCCTGGGATGGGTGACGTTCGTCTTCACCATCCTTTCCGCCGCGGCGATGATCGGGGCCGGTTTCGCCGCCGACCGGATTTCGCGCCTCCGCCTCTCGGCCGCCGGGGCGCTCGTCTACGGGACGGTCTCCGCTCTCGCCTTCGCCGTCCCCCACGGCCGGGCGGGATACGCCCTTTTCTTCCTCATGCGCGCCCTGGCCGGCCTCGGCCTCGGGGTCATCGTCCCGGCCGTTTTCTCGCTGGCCGGCGACCTCGTCGCCGCCGACCGGCGAGCGACCTCGTTCGGCTTCCTCTCGGTCGCCATCCTCGCGGGACGGATGGCCGGCTTCGGCCTCGGCGGAGGTTTGGCTAGCGATTGGCGGCAGGCCTATATCATCGTCGGCCTCGTCAACCTCGCCCTGGCCGGCGCCCTCCTCGCCCTCCGGGAGCCGGCCCGCGGCGCTCAAGAGAGAGAGCTTCACGACCTCGTCCGCGAAGGGGCAGCCTACCGTTACCGCTTCTCCCGGGGAGACCTCCGCTTCCTCCGCTCCAGCCGGTCGAACGTCTGGCTCATCCTGAACTTCATCGACGTCCTCCCGAGCTCGGTCATCCTCTTCCTCATCTTCAAGTACATGAAGGACGTCCACAACATGGAGGCCGGGGCGGTCAATGTCGCCATCGCCGTCGTCTTCGCCGCGGGCGCCGCGGGGGCCGTCGTTTTCGGCCGACTCGGCGACCGTCTCTTCCGCCGCGACGGGAGGGGCAAGGTCGCCGTCGCCCTCCTCTGCAACGCCGCGCCGGCCGTCTTCATGGTCCTTTTCCTCCTCAATCGGACCTGGATCCCCGAGGGGGCGAATCTCGGCCAGACGCTTTCGACGGCAGGGGCATGGGGTTTGATCCTGACGGTCGCGGCAGCCGTGTTCATCAACCAGGGCGTCAATCCGAACTGGTACGGGACCCTGACCGACGTCAACCTGCCCGAGCACCGGGGGACGATGATCGCCCTGGCCTCGGTGGCCGACATGGCCGGGAACGCCCTCGGCCCGCTCGTCGGCTCCTACATCGCGACGATGGCGGGACTGCGGACGGCGATGGCCTCGGTCTTGGTCTTTTGGGTCGCCAACATCGCCTTCTGGCTCCCCGTCCTCCGCCATGTCCGCGGCGACCTCGAGCGCGTCCATGGAATATTGGAGGAGCGGGCCGCGTCGATGCGGCGCGACGAATTTGGCCTGCGGCGAGACCGTTAACAAGGAGAGTCGTTTCGGGCATAATGAATTCCGTGCCCCGGCTGTATGTTCCTCCCCTTCCCATTCTTCTCAACCCGTCGGCCGGCGGGGGCCGGGCGAGCCGGAAGAGAGAGCACCTCGAAGCCGAACTCAAGCGGCAGGGCATTCCCTATCTCTTGATGGTCACCGAGAGCGAAGGAGAACTTCGCGAAACGGCCCGTCGCTTGGCCGCGACGGAGCGGGCGATCGCCGGAGCCGGAGGCGACTCGACGTTCCTCATCATGGCCGAGGAGATCTTGAAGGCCGGAGGAAGGCCCGTCCTCGGATTGATCGGCATGGGCTCGTCGAACGATATCCCCGATTCCTTTGGGTTGAATACGATCGAGGCCGCCTGCCGGGCGTTGGGCGAGGGGCGGCCCCGAGGGATCGATGTCGGCGTCGTCGAGTCGGACGGCAAGCGTCTCGGATATTTTCTCGGACAGGCCAATCTCGGGCTGGGGGTCGCCGTGAACCGTTATGTGGCCGGGCTGGCCGCACGGCGCTCGCGGCTCGCTTCTCGCCAATTCCTGGCCGGCCTTCTCGGCGTCCGGGAGGCCTATCGGAAGGGGCGGATTCCTTTTCCCGCGTGCGTTGAAGGCGGCGAGGCAGGCCGCATCGAAGGCTCATTCGTCACCGCCGTTTTCGCCAACATGCCGCTCTGGGCCTCGGGACTCCGCATCGCTCCGGGAGCCAAACCGGACGACGGGATGCTCGACCTCTGCCTCGTCGACGCGTGCCCCTTCCGGCGCCTTCTCCGGGTCTATTCGGCGGCCCGGAAAGGCCGCCACGCCGGCCGCCCGGAGGTCCACCTTTTCCGCGCCGGTCGTTTCGAGGTCCTGCTTGAAGGGCCGGCCTTCGTCCAAACCGACGGCGAAATTATCCGGGTCGCCGAGGGGGAAGGACCCCAGACCCTCATATTCGGCCTTCTCCCCTCCGCCTTGAATATCCTTCTTCCTTAATCTATCATCGGCAGGGAGCCCCGATGGCCGTCTTTATCAACATCGCCATGGCGATCGCGACGTTCTATTTCTACGTCCTGGCCGGGCGGCGCTTTTATCGCCACAAGGAGCCATTCCTCGGCTATTTGGGATTCGCCGTCGTCCTCGACGTCGCCACGGCCTTCCTGGCCTCCTTCAGCGTGACACCGACGACGAATCTTCCGGGCGTTCACCGCGCTCCGTGGGGAAGCATCCTCTTCCTGACCCACATGACGGCGGCGACGCTCGGCATGTTCGGCTACATCTTCGTTTTCGTCCTGCTCCTCATCAAGGGCAAGGACCGGCCCTATCCCAAGCTCCGGGTTTTTCAGTACCGGGTTCTCCTGCCCGCCTGGGCCATCGGGGAAACCATCGCCCTGACGAATTCGATCGCCAAGGCGATTATCAAGATCCGGATTTACGATTATTTCTAGAAATCATTCAACAAGCCCTGATGATTTTTCTTGCTCCAGACGGATTCTCAATAAGAAGAGGACATCTTTCCTGAGGTGGATCCTCGCCCAGGATTTCTGTTTTTCATCGAGCAACTCGCCCATGCCGGAAAGAATGTTCCGATCGCTCAGGGATTCGACGAAGGAAATGCATTTTCCCAAATGTTCCTTCAGGCTCGTTTTCGTCCTCGCCTCGACGATCTTATCGTTGACCGGCCAATAGGTTGTCAAGAAATGCCAAAGATCGTAGATATCCCGGTTCGCCGTCTTGGTCCGTTCCAGAACGGCCACCAATTTATGAGCGAACATGTCTTCCCTGACCATGACCAGCATGGATATCCCAAGATGGTTCTTCAGCTCGTATCGTGAACCGAAGGTTCTCAAGCTGATTTCGACCTTGATGTTCTGGGCTTTCTCTTCGTATGAAAGGACGAAGAACAACGTCCGCTTCTTTCTGTGCTTTTCCCTGAGGACTCCATATGCGCGGAGGAGTCTCTCGATCTTCTCGAAAACAAAGGCCTCCTTTTCCGGGATCAGCAAGTCGAAATCCAAATCGACCGAAAAACGGCCAAGTCCATAAAAAAGATGGGCGGCCGATCCCCCCTTGAAGCCCAAGAGGGGGCCCAAGGATGTGTCGGTGTAGACGTCCTTCAGGATCCGAAGGAGGATCGTCCTGTGGACATATCGATCAAGCATGGTCGGCCAACCTGCGGTAAGAATCCAACCTTTCCGCCATGGCTTTGTTGGCATAACCGGGAAGGATTTGAAGACATCGGTCCCAATCGATCGAAGACAAATTATCGAAATAGGTGCTCTTGTTCAGATAAATCGCATCCAAGAAGGCCCGCTCCCTTGTGGCCATATCGTAATGGCCTTTGTTCTCCAAGCCGTCAGGATTCGTCAGAACGGTCTCTTTCACTCGCCGAAAGACATACCTTTGGCCATCGCAGAGAATCTCGCGGCTCAAGTAGCTGATGACGAAGATGGCCTCATAATGCTGGAATATGACCCCTTCCCTGGACAAGACCGTTTCGAGGCTGACGTAAGCGGGCCGGAATATTTTGACGGCCAGCTCGAGCCGGTCGTAATTTTGATCCTTGGCATAAACGCCCTTGCGGATGGGATAAAGTTCGCCTTGCTTGATATAGTAGTTGATCCGCCTCTTCAGGAGGTCGGGATTGGTTTCCCTCGAGTCCAAGACCATATCTTTGAACGTAAAGACCGTATTTCCCCGGCGGAGGATGCTCAAAAGGCCCGCCTTTTCCATTTATTTGAACTCTAGGCTACACATAATGTTACCTACAGTTTAAATTAATGGACATAGAAGTCAAGGTCTATCTTTGCCGCCCTTTTCTTTCAGCGTTATGGTGTAGCGCTTTTCGAAGGCGAGGAGCGTTTTGATTCTCTCGGCGACGTGGGGCGTCCATTGCCCTTCCCCTAAGGCCTTCTCGAGGGCGAAAGGATCGAGTCCCGCGACCTCATCCCAGACGCCGAGGTCCTTGAGCTCGCGCTCGAGAGTCGCCCGCTCCTCGCTCCCCTTGGCCGGAACGACGACCTTCTCCTTCCCCGTCAGGCGGAGTTGGGAGTCCGTGCCGGCGATGACCTTGACGCCCTCCTTCTCGCCGAAGGCAATCGCCGCCTCCCGGATCTCGCCGAGTTCCTCTTCCACGGCCTTGACCTCCGCGTCGAGGCCTTTCTTTTTCCGCCATCGCTCGGCGTAGGCGTCGACGAGCGCAACCCCGGGCTCGTCCTTCCATTTGTTCGGGGGCAAGGCCTCGACCTTGACGAGGTGCTTCTTCAGCGGGCACAGATCCCAGTAGGGGCACCAATTGCAGAGCATGCTCTCGCAGGGAGAGAACTCGGGCTCGGCCTCGATCTTGTCGATCAGGCCGGAAATCTCTTTCCTGAGCTCGTCGAGCTTCTCCGGCGTCCTCGCCGACCGCATCTCCATGTCGAACGCGACATAGTGCCAGACGAGTCGGACTTCCTTGGCCTCGGGCCAGAGCCTCTGGACGCCGATCTGGTAGAGGGCCAGCTGCCGGTCCTCGTCGAGTTCCTGCTGCTCCGGAAGCTTCGAGCTGGTCTTGTAGTCGTGGATCTCGAAGGCCCCGTCGGAGGCCAGCATCAGCCGGTCGATGATCCCCTTGCACCTGTATCGCCCGGCCTCATCGAGCGGGAAACGGATGTAGCGCTCGAGGCCAAGGACCCGCCCCTCGTCGAACGGATGGTGCTTTTTGTAATAATCCTCGATGAAACGCCGCCCCATCGCCCGGTAATCATCGGCCGTCCGGTCCGTCCTGTTGATCTTGATTTCGGCGTGCCATTCTTCCGCCCAACGCTTTTCATAGCGCTCCAGGAGCTCCTCGAGCGGCGCGACGCGGCAGGCCTTCTCGGCGTACAGCCATTCGAGCGCGTCGTGGACCATCTGTCCCAAGAAGGCCTCGACGCCCTCTTCCTCCCGCTTGACCTTGTCGACATACCGGAACTTGTACTGAAGCGGGCACTCCTCGAATTTGTCGAGTTGGGAGATCGAATATTCGGGCATGGCTCTATTCTATCCTATTCTCCCCTCACGTCCGGAATGACCGGCGGCGGCTCGGCCCCGCCATGTTGCCGACCTTCTGGCTTTCGGCGGCGCTGAAGAAGGCCGCATGGACGAGTTTATCCTCGACCACGAGGGCCGACCCGACGATCCCCGGGCCGTCGAACCGGACGTCCTTTCCCATTCCGACCGAGTCGTAGCTTTTCTCTCCACATTCGGCAGCCGCAGCCAGGAATTCCCGCGCCCTCGCCGCGTCGCTTTCTTCGGCCGCCTCCTCTCTCCCCGCCGCCTCGCCCTCCGCCTTCTTTTCCTTCCGCCCAGCGATCCAGGCCTCCATGGCATAGCTCTTGATGAGTTTCGGGAAGAGGACCGCGAACGCCGACTCGCGGGAGACAAAGTCGAATCCGACGACTTCTCGCCCGATTATGACCAGGATTCCCTTTTGCTGCGGACCGCAGACGAAGGCCTTCAGGGAGGTGTCGAGATCCTCCATTTTGGATTCAAAGACATCCTTCATCGCCCCAGTGCTCGATTTCGTTCCCGTCTCGGCCTCCATTTGATGAACGTTTTCCCAGACCGTCCCCTGGTCGCCGCGGAACTCCCGGATCGATTCGAGCGAAGCAGCGACGGCGGCTTTGTTCATCGACCTCATCGCCGGCGACATGACATGTCCCGATTCGAAGAATACGCGGGCGGCGTAACTCCATCGGCCCTGCTCCGTGCAGCTGACCGGGATGACGATCTCCGTTCCCTCCTGGACAAGGATCGTCGTGTTGAGGACGCGGTTCTGTTTGGCCCCGGCCAGCTCCTCGCCGTCGAGGAGGAGGACGGGGACCTTCCCCTTGTTCGACACCTTCAGATTCGGGACGTTGCCTCCTTCGCTGACTTCCGTGATGACGAACGAGCTCTTTTCGAGCGCCTCTTTCAGGGTCACGTACTCGGGGCCACCGTCGAGCGACGTTTCCAGAGGAAAAACGGCCATGTTCTTGTGGCGTTCCACCCGGCCGAGCTCGAACGAAACGAGAAAATTCCTCACCGCTGAATCCATTTCACCCTCCTTTAAGGGCCTCAACCATGGCCTTGTATTGTTTCGGCGACGGCGCGTTTTCGTCCCGGGCGGCCCGGAAAAAGACGGTCAGCTTGTCTTCGGCCTTCGCCGAGGGCAGAAGGTCCTTGGGGATGTTCCCGATCGCCGCAAGGTCGAACAAGGTGTGCCAGTCGTCCGAATCCTTCTCCAGGAGAAGGACGTTGGCGATGTCGCTGACGACCTTGCGGCTCTTGGGGGGAGGAAGGAGGCCGCGCTCGACCTTGCTCCAGTTGCTGGGGTCGACGTTCACCAGCCGGCAGAACTCTCGAAGGGCCAAGCCCTTCCGGACCCTCATCTCTTTCAGGAACCTGCCGAAGCTTGACATGGGCTCTCCACCTGTTGTATTTTCTTACTACGTGGTATAATATTACCACATCGGGCGAGAATGTCAAGCGGTTTTTTTGGGCTTCTCCATCTTCGGCGCATGGTGAATAAGGCCATTGAATATGTTTCCGGATCCGGATAGGATTGAACCGGCAAAGCAAGGGAGGCCGCTTCGATGCGCATCGTTTTCGACCCCGACTTCGATGCCGGATTCTGGCCCGGACCTCTCCGCGTCGACCCTCCGAGAAAGGCGGCTGCCGGAGAGGCCTGGGCGGGCCCGCGCAGTCTCCAAGGAATTCTCGAGACCTCGCTCGGCTTGGGCGGCCTCTCCCCTTCCTCTTCGGAGCGAACGGTCACGCTCGCCGGGAAGCTCCGCTCCCAATCGGGCTTCTGGAGCGAATCGGCCGAAAAGGACCCGATCGGCGTCGCCCGGACCCTCCTCCGCTGGGTCGACTGGCTCAAGCTTCACGGTTGGGATGGTCAACCGCCCCCATCTTCTCCCAAGACGCGCCGTCTCGTCGACCTCTCTAAGATCGCCGCTTCGATTCTTCCTGGAGATCCTGACCGGCTCCGAACCATCGACGCAGCCCTCGTCAAACGCCGCCCGGACATCGAATCGATCGCAACCTACGAGCCGATCGACCGCCTTCTCCCCCTCTGGCGCAGGATTTTCGGAAAAATAGAAGCCCGCGGCGTCTCCGTCGGATATTCACCTCCCCCTCCGCTCTCCGCCTCCTCATCATCCCCCTCTTCGGACCTCCGTAGCGCCCTCCGCCCCATCTTCTCCCCTTCGGGCGATGGCTCGCTCACCCTTTTCCGCCCCTTCAATCCTCTCGGCGCCGCGGAAAGCGTAGCGGCTTGGCTCCGCTCTCTCGATGACCTCTCGGACACCCTCATCATCTCCCCGAGCGTCGTCCTAGATGAAGCCGTCCGGCGATTCGGCCTTCCCGCCGCCGGCGCGCGAGAATCCACGAACGACGGTCCATTCCCCCAAATCCTCCCCCTCGTTTTGGCGATGGGTTGGAACCCTCCCGACCCTCAGCGCGCCCTCGAGCTTCTCCTCATCCCCGACGGGCCGGTGCCGGCTTTCCTCGCCGGCATGCTCCGGTCCGCCCTTCAGGAGTGGCCCGCCGTCGGCAGCCCCGATTGGGAAAATAAGCTCGCCCGGGGACTCGAAAAAATCCCCGATGCGGCCCAGAGGGAAACCGTCCGCGAACGCCTGGCCTCGATCTTCCGCCCCGAGGTGGAAATCCAGTCGGCCTATCCCGCTTCCGCCATGCTCGTTCGCATCCAAACAGTTAAAAAATGGGCCGCCGCCCGCATCCACGCCGCAACGGCCAAACGCCCGTCCGGATCGCCACTCTCTCCCGGCGCCGAAAACATCGAAAGCCTCGGCGCCATCGTCGCCGAATGCGAAGCCTTCGAAAAACTCATCGAGATTTCCGGCCTCGAAACCTTCACCGCGCCCCAGATGCTCAAGCTCAACATCGAGATTTCCGGCTCGCTTCGCCCCGGCCGCCGTTTCGAGCCTCAAGCGGGCATCGTTTCCCTCCCTTCGCCCACCGCCCTGGCCGGCCCGGCCAGTCGGGTCATCTGGTGGGACTTCACTCTCGAAGCCGCCTCCTCGCCGTTCTCGCTTCCCCTTTCCCGCCCGGAACTCGCCGCCCTCGAATCGTTCGGCGTCAATCTCACGCCGGCGGCC
>Ga0208828_1000127_pt1 | contig 34007 bp, 30 predicted proteins | sample Kivu_160m_FD_185487 | JGI IMG/M metagenome (GOLD analysis project Ga0208828, IMG submission 185487) | Freshwater microbial communities from Lake Kivu, Western Province, Rwanda to study Microbial Dark Matter (Phase II) - Kivu_160m (SPAdes)... | ecosystem: Environmental > Aquatic > Freshwater >... | reverse complement strand
GATGCTGTAGCTCTAATCGTTAACGGTTATGCAAAGGAAGTTTTGAATAAATTACCAATGGAGTTTGCCGTCGAAGCACAAAAACTTCTTGCAATTTCACTGGAGGGAAGCGTAGGATGACTTATTCAGGTATAGGTTTTCAATGTTCGGTGTTCGGGCTAGCAACTAATAACTCAACTGAAGTCGGGTAACCGAATTATACATTTTACATTATTAATTATATATTAAATAAAAAACAGACATTCAGATAATGTTACAGATAAAAAATTTAAAAGCAGGAATCGCAGATATAAGTAATACCGGATTTTCAGGACTAAAGTCAGATAAGCCGGAAAGAACAACTAAAGAAATTCTAAAAGGCATTAATCTTGAAATCAAAAAGGGCGAAACACACGCAATAATGGGACCAAACGGTTCAGGTAAAAGTACTCTTGCCTCTGTGCTGACAGGAAAAGAAGGGTATGAGGTAATCTCAGGGGAGGTCTTATACAAAGGAATAAATCTACTTGAGCTTGCGCCTGAAGAAAGAGCAAGAGAGGGAATGTTCCTTGCTTTCCAATACCCTGTAGAAATTCCGGGTGTTTCTAATGCAAACTTTCTCAAAACTGCAGTAAACGAAATAAGAAAATCTAAAGGTCTTGACCCTATTAGTTCTGTAAATTTTCTTAAAATGATGAAAGAGAAAGCCGCTCTGGTTGAGCTTGAATCAGAATTTACAACCAGATATGTTAATGTAGGTTTTTCAGGCGGAGAAAAGAAAAGAAATGAGATTTTTCAACTTGCAATGCTTGAACCTGAGCTTGCTATACTGGACGAAACAGACTCCGGACTTGATATTGATGCCTTGAAAATTGTATCCTCGGGAGTCAACAAACTAAGAAATAAAAACAATGCTTTTCTTGTTATAACTCACTATCAAAGATTGTTAAATTATATAGTTCCTGATTTTGTCCATGTAATGTTTGACGGAAAAATTATTAGAAGCGGTGACAAAGAGCTTGCTTTGCATCTCGAAGAGTACGGATACGATTGGGCAAAAGAAAATAATAAAAAATAATGTATAAAGACACATCGGGCACCCAATGGGTACCCTGGATGTCTGCCTTGACTTTCGGTTAAATGGATAATCTTAACTCAAATATAATAGAAAAAATATATAACTCCTATATTTCCTTTCCCTGGTACCCGGGACAAAGAGATATAAAAAACCCTGAGGTTCACAACATTAGAAATAATGCAATTACCAGATTTAAAGAGCTTGGCTTTCCTGAAATGAAGGATGAAGACTGGAGGTACACAAACCCCAAAGATTTCTATAAGGGTATACCTTCAGGTATCACTCCCAAGGGGCTGAGCATCCCGACTAAAGTCAAAAGTTCTCGGGACAAAAATGCCTTCCTTACCCCTGACCTGAGTCCAGCTTATGCAGGAATGGAAATGGATAATATTGTTGTTAATATAAACGGTAATTTCTCAGAAGATTTTTCCTCGCTTAAAAATATTCCAAGGGGTGTTATTGTTAAAGATTTTAAAAAGGCAATAGAGGAAAATCCTGAAATTATAAACACGTATTTTTCGAAACTGGCAAACTATAAAACTGAGAGTTTTACCGCATTAAATACTGCATTTGCTAACTGCGGTATTTTTATCTATATACCTTCTAATGTTATTATTGATAAACCTCTTGCCCTTTTGCATTTTTCGGGCTCTGATAATCAAGACGTGCTACTTCAGCCCAGAAGTTTAATAATTGTCGAAAATAACTCCACTCTCTCAATAGTTGAAAGCAGGTATTCGTTAAATAATTTCAATTCAAACACGATTAATAAAAAGAATATTGTATTTACAAACCACGTTTCTGAAATATATCTTAAAGAAAATTCTTCCCTGCATCATTACAAAGAACATAATGAGAACGATAATTGTCTTCACCTTGGAAACACTTATGTTAAACAGGAAAAATTTAGTAAATACAAGTCCTTCAATATTTGCTGGGGCGGAAAAATACAAAGGAGCAACATAAATACGGTTCTGGGCGGTGAAGGTTGCGAGTGTTATTTGAAGGGTTTATATCTTTTAGACGGAAACAGACACATAGACATAAGAACGGTCGTAGACCATGCCGTTCCCAACTGCAGCAGCGATGAACTTTACAAAGGAATTATGGCAGGAGAATCAACAGGAGTGTTTAACGGTAAAATAATAGTAAGAAAAGATGCGCAAAAAACGGTTGCTTATCAGTCAAATAAAAACCTTCTATTATCAGATAAAGCAGTTATAAATTCAAAACCTCAGCTTGAAATTTTTGCCGATGACGTTAAGTGCAGCCACGGAGCTACTACAGGACGGTTAGATAAAGATGAAGTTTTTTACCTGCGGTCGCGCGGCATCTCAAAAAAAGAGGCTGAAAATTTATTAACTTATGCTTTTGCAAGCGAAATAATAACCGATATTGATAATTCTTTATTGAGAGAATATCTGGAAGCAGAATTACATAAAAAAATTACCCTGAGTACCCTGACGTAATTTCGGGGCAGATAATTCTTCATTATAAATCCTACAATAAACTTAAGTTAAGTAAACCCATGGATATAAAAAAAATAAGAGAAGATTTTCCGATACTTAAGAGAGAAATAAGAGGTCATAAGCTTATTTATTTCGATAATGCCGCAACAACACAGAAACCGTTATGCGTCATAAACGCAATATCCGAATACTATAAACGAGTAAACTCGAATGTACACAGAGGAGTACATTTTTTAAGCGACATGGCAACCGATAGTTTCGAAGAAGCAAGGAAAACAACAAAAGAATTCATAAATGCCTCAAAAGCCGAGGAAATAATTTTTGTCCGCGGAACAACCGAGGGGATAAATCTTGTAGCAAGTTCTTTCGGAGAAAAATTCATAAAAGAAAGCGACGAAATTATTATCTCCGCAATGGAGCACCACTCCAACATTGTTCCCTGGCAAATACTGTGCGAAAGAAAAAAAGCCGTTCTTAAAATCATACCTTTTAATGATAAGGGAGAGATTATATTCGATGAATTCAAAAATTTATTATCCGAAAAAACAAAAATCATATCATTGGTTCATGTCTCAAATTCCCTCGGAACCGTCAATCCCGTAAAAAAAATCATTGATTATGCACATTCAAAAAATGTACCCGTGCTAATAGACGGTGCACAGTCTGCACAGCATTTCAAAATTGACGTACAGGAACTCGATTGTGATTTTTTCGTCTTCTCAGGACATAAAATTTACGGACCAACAGGAATAGGCATACTTTATGGAAAAGAAAAATGGCTCGAAGAAATGCCGCCGTATCAGGGGGGCGGAGAAATGATTGAAACAGTCGCTTTCAAAAAAACAACATATAATAAACTGCCGTATAAGTTTGAAGCGGGAACACCGGACATTTCGGGTGCAATAGGACTTTCGGAAGCATTAAAATATTTAAACCGACTCGGGCTCGCAAATATCTCAGAACATGAAAAACAATTGCTTGAATATGGTACAAATAAGCTAATGTCAATTGAGGGAATTAAAATCTTTGGGACTGCAAAAGAAAAAGTTTCTGTGTTTTCATTCCTGCTTGGTAATTACCATCCGTATGATGTAGGAGTTTTACTCGATAAACTCGGAATTGCACTCAGGACGGGTACCCATTGTACTATACCGGTAATGGATATTTTTAAAATTCCCGGAACAGTTAGAGCATCTTTGTGTTTTTATAACACAAAAGAAGAACTTGACTACCTTTTCGAAAACATTAATCGGGTTAAAGAAATATTAAACTAAAGTACTAACTAAAGTCAAGAATACAGGAAGGAAAACAATTAAAAATTAATAATTGTAAATTAATAATTAAAAATTAATAATAGAAAAAAATAAAAAAGAAACACAGTGAGCACGGAGCCACGAAAAACAATTAAAAATTAATTATTAAAAAAGAAAAATAGAAATATTCAACGCAGAGACGCAAAACAATTAACCCAAAGGGAAAAATTTAACAATATAAAAAAATATAAATTAAACACGGAACTAAAGTCCGGGAGCACGGAAACACAGAGAAAAATAAAAAATGAACCTAACTAAAGTACTAAAGTCAGGCAGAGAAGCAGACGGGAATGATGTAATAGTGAACTGTGAACGGGAAACGGTAAGCTGTAATGCGTAATGCGTTTGAAAACGAAGAATTTATAATGTAGAATACAAAATTTAGAATATAGTATAGTAACCGTGAAACTAAAGTCAGAAACATAAATTGAACATTAACAGCAATAATGATTGCATTGATTAAACTAATTTACTATTATAATTTTATTTTCAGAACTAAAGTCAGGACATAAGTCAGGTGAATAAAAGTATTTCAGAAATTGAAAATGAAATAATCGAAGAGTTTTCCACCCTTGGGGACTGGCTTGACAAATACGAATATATAATCGAACTCGGTAAAAACTTGCCTTTGATTGAGGAAGCTCACAAAACAGACGAATACAAAGTCCCGGGCTGTCAGTCCCGTGTTTGGCTCAAGGCGATTTACGAAAACGGAAAAGTATACTATAAAGCAGACAGCGATGCAACAATTACAAAAGGATTAATCTCGCTTTTAATAAGAGTGCTATCCGGACAAACCCCTGAACAGATAATGAATGCAAAATTAGAATTTATAGATAAAATCGGAATGAGAGAACATCTTTCTTCAACCAGGGCAAACGGGCTTGTTTCCATGATATCAGAAATGAAAAATCATGCATGCCTTGTTAATGAAGAATGTAGAAAGAAAAGAGGATTAACCGACAAAAAATTATGAGCCAAACAGAAGTAAATACAGATATTTTAAAAGAAGAGGCGGTTAAGGTTCTGCAAACAATCTATGATCCCGAGATACCTGTTGATATTTACGAGCTCGGTCTAATTTATGATATAAAAGCCGCAAATAACGGGGATGTTCTTGTAATAATGACACTCACGGCTCCTAACTGTCCTGTTGCTGAATCATTACCGCTTGAAGTACAAAATAAACTCAGGGAACACCCTTTGATACATGATGCTAAGGTCATCATTACGTTCGACCCGCCGTGGGATATGTCAAAAATGTCAGAAGCTGCTAAACTCGAACTTGGATTTTTATAATTCACTTTTATTAATTAAAAAACAAAGGCTATGAAAGAAAAATCAAAATCAATTTTTGTTTTGTTACTTTTTGTTGTATTGACATTAACTTTTTTCAGTTGTGCCGGCATCAAAGACACAATTACGAATGTTCAAAGACTCCAATTTAAACTTGGTTCAGTCGATAATTTTTCGCTTGCTAACGTTAAGCTGTCAAATATCAATTCAATCAGCAATATCAGTCTGACAGACGGGGCATTATTATTAGCTGCGTTTGGAAGCGGGCAATTACCGGCATCTTTCACCCTTAATGTAATTGCAAAGAATCCAAATGACGGTACCGGAGGAACCCCTAACACAACTGCAATAATAAAATCGCTTGCCTGGAGGCTTTTAATAGACGACAAGGAAACTATTAACGGAAATATTGACAAAAATATAGAGGTTCCCGGTGTGGGGCAGGCAACAACAATACCGGTGGCAATATCTCTTGACTTACTGAAGTTTTTCAAGGACCAGGGATATGAAAGCCTTGTCAATTTAGCTCTTGCTCTCGGCGGGTCTTCCGGTTCCTCAGCGAGGTTAACCCTAAAGGTTCAACCGACGATAGATACTTTTTTAGGTCCTATTACCTATCCCGGAGAAATATCTGTTATAGATAAAGAGTTCCGCGGACAGTAAAAATTATTCCTAAAGGCGGGCTTGAAAGGCAAGCCTGAAAAAAATAATAAAAACTTTACATTAATATTTCTAAGTATCCTCCCAGATAAATCTGAACAGCATTAAAGAAGCTGTGATTACTACTATCGCATAAGATATCAGTATCTGAAAATCTGCTATAAACTCTCCTATTGGTGCACCCGATGCAGACTTTATTGTTGAATTAACCACAGTTAGAAAAACGGGTAGTAAAACCGGAAAAGATAGAATAGGATATAAAGTACCTTTGGTATTTGCCTTCGATACTATCGCCGCTACTATTGTTAATGCAGACACAATCCCAAGATTTCCAAGTACTAAAACTATTAAAAAAGCTTGAGTATTTCTTATCTCAAAACCGGTTACAATCGAAAAAAGTAAGATGGCTACAATATTTATCGCAAATGTCAGAAGTAAATTAAAGAAAAGTTTTCCGGTAAAAACAGATATGGGTTCGGTACAAAGTTTTAATGCCAGGGATGTTTCCTTGTCCTCCTCTTTTATAAATACCCTCGATAAACCGCTCACAGAAGAAAAGAATATTGTTATCCATAACAAACCGGATAATAATTCAGGCTTTATAAATCCGTCCCCAAGTGAAAATCTTATAATAGATATTGTTACAATTACAAACATCAACAAAGAGTTTGTAGTATATCTATTCCTTAGTTCGGATTTCAGATCTTTTTTAAATATTATATAAGTTTTCACAAGAATAAATTTTTGTTTTCCCGACTAAAGTCAAGACTAAAGTCAAGTATTTAGGAACACATCGTCGTTGCTAAGCAATTAAAAATTAAATAAAATAAAAACAAATGGCAAGCTATTCGTAAGGTTACTCGGGTAATTACGGTAATTTTGTATCCTTACTAAAGGCCTAAAGGCAGGCAGAACCAATGTTCGGATACTTAAAACTAAACCTGACTTTAGTCCTGGCTTTAGCAAAGTCTCGAAAACTTCTCTAATAAATATAAACCTTTAGCAAAACATTATAACACCTAAATTGATAATATGGATCTTTCCCTCGGCTAAAGTCGTGGGTTGTAGACTAACTAAAGTCAAGAAGTCGTGGGCTGTAACAAACACCAAGAGTTCGCGGGGCAAGTTACTTTAAAAGAACCATGCGTCTGGTTTCGGTGTAATCACCTGCTGTCATCTTATAAAAATAAATACCGCTCGAATAATCGGACGAAGCAAACCAAGCCACTGTATACTTGCCCGGAGAATATTTACTATTCACAAGTGTTACCATTTCTCTGCCCCGTATATCGTAAATTGTAATCTTAATATTTTTCGTCTCCGGTACATCAAATTCTATGGTTGTTTCCGGATTAAAAGGGTTCGGATAATTCTGGTACAATAAAAACTTTGAAGGAATAATCACAACATTGCCGTTATCGTATGGTTCAATTTCATTCCTGTAAAAAGTAATTATGCTGTCCGAATACTCCTTGAGTCTTTGAACCGAATGTGTATTGCTTGTTCCTCTTCTAATTAACTGAGCAATTATTACCGTTTGTGTCTCTCCCGTATTAACCTTCACTTTTCCGGTGCTAAAAAGAAATCTTCTATCTATTGGGGTGTTTGGGATTATTAAATTACCAGTTGTATCTCTTCCGCAGTTTCCGATACTGCCTCCGTATTCTGTCCATTGTTCTCCGGTATAAGGATTCCCGGGATAAAGGAATTTAGTCTTTCGGGTTCCTGTTGTAACATAGGGGTTCAGCCAGCAAGTCGAATCTTTTTTGAAACCTGACATAAAAAGGTAAGCCGGATACGGCTCGCCATTCGGATCTGTTTCACATATGGGGGAATTTGAGCCAGTACCTTTAAATTGCACAAATGATTTCATTCCTGATTCAATATCGGGATTAAAAATATTTTTTCCCGGGTTCCCTGACTTTAGTTCGGGACAAGTTACGGCTCCCTTCAGTAACACCATCCCAACTGCCGGAGGTGCATTCCCGTATACGCGGTCATAATCGTCAGCATTATAGCAGTATGCAAGTCTTCGTATGGTATCAACCCCGATATAATCATCATCAAAACCTCCTAAATCAGGGTCGCATACAACAGAAAATATTGTACTGTCCCACCGATAAATTGATTTATTAATTATTTTCCACCTGACAAATTGTACATCTTCAAGACCCGGGTTATCGTAGCACCATGCTGTTAAATGGATTTCTGCAAACATCGGTGTTGTTCCACCACCAAAACCTTCCCCGCTAGTATGTGTAAAGGTAAAGCCATCTGTAATACATAAAAAAAGTGTCTGTGCAGCATTTCTAAAACCCGGGGTATCTATCAGCGGTTCATATATACCGTTTTTATCAACATCCGTGAATGGAGCCCCGTAAGTTACCATTAAACCCCAGTCTCTCCAGTCCTGACTGTTATAGTAATTATCTCCTTTCTTAACTTTATAAAATTTAAATGTCGTATTAGTAAACGAAATTCCGTTAATGCAATACCCGGGAGAATATTCCCCGCAATAAGATGCCGAAGCCATACAAAAATTATTATTTAAAAATCCAGCTATAGTAAGTCCGGCAGTAAAAATTGCATATTTGTTTGAACCCTTTGGCCATTCAAACCCGGGATGGTTTGTATAAGATATATTTTTATCAAATGTTCCACTTGTTTGAAAATATGCCTTTATGTTGTTGCCGTCAAGACATTCCTGTTGATTCATTGTTTGTAAATTAACCCGTTCGGAAATCGTAACTAAAGTCAGGCAAGGCAAGAATATAATTACGGAATAATATAATATTAAAAAAAATATTTTTTTCATATTTCCCAAACTAAAGTTCGGAGCAAATTTCAAATTCCTGAGTCCTCGGGACAAGTTTAAATATTATTATCAACTAAAGTCAGGACTAAAGTCAAGTATTTAGGAACACATCATCGTTTCTAAGCAATTAAAAATTAAATAAAATAAAAACAAATGGCAAGTTATTCACAAGGTTACTCGGGTAATTACGGTAATTTTGTATCCTTACTTAAGGCCTAAAGTCAGGCAGGAAGTTGCAGGTAATTTATACTTACCTGACTTTCGGTTAAATTTTCAAAATTAAATATTAAGAGAAAACCGTTGAAACGGTTTTTTATTATAAAACGATTCTTTTTCCCACGACTAAAGTCGTGGGCTGTAAATAAAATCTTTCCAAAATGAAAGTCAAGCGAACAAAATCAAGATTAAAGTCATAACTAAAGTCAGGAAAGTCAGGAAAGTCAGGAAAGTCAGGAAAAGGAAAGTCAGGAAAGTCAGGAAAGTCAGGAAACAAGATAAAATATGTTATATGTTCTGTGTTATATGTTCTGTATTATATGTTATATGCTATATGTTATATGTTATATGTTATATATTATATATTATATGTTATATATTATATGTTATATGTTATATGTTATATGCTATATGTTATATGTTATGCCTAACTTTCTGTATTATCTTTCCGTTTTTATCTTTTATATGAAGCTCAAGGGGCATTTGGCCGGGCAGAGTATGGGTGGCGCATCCTAAACACGGATCATATGCTCTAAATGCCATTTCTATTTTATTCAGTGTACCTTCTGTAACTTCCTGTCCTTTTTTTATTAATCCCTCTGCAGCTCTTTTAATTGACATAGAAATTGCTGCATAATTATTTGTTGTTCCAACGATTAAATTTGCTTTAGTAACAATTCCTCTTTCATCAGTTGCATAATGATGTGTCAGTGTTCCTCTTGGAGCTTCCACTGTAGCAATTCCTTCGGTAGGTGTTTCTGTTGGAAGTATTCTGTAATCCTGAGAAGTGATTTCCGGGTCGGTAATCAAATTCATAACTCGTTCAGTGGCGTATTGTAATTCTATTATCCTTGCCCAGTGAGTTGCCAGTGTATTATGTACAGGTTTTTTTCCCGAACTATCTCCGGTAAGTGTTTTGTAGTATTTTTCGTATTCAGCCTGTGCAAGCGGTGTAGGCATTCCGTCCGATGCATTCAATCTTGAAAGAGGCGTTGCCTGATAAACACCGCTATCTTTACCGCCGACAAATCCTTTCCACCCTATTTTTTTCAGGTAAGGATATTTTAAGTAACTCCATTGTTCCACGTGTTCTGCAATATGGTCAAGATACTCAGACGGGTTATATTTGCAAAATTCATTTCCCTGAGGGTCAACTACACGAATTTTTCCATCATAAAAGTTAACTTGATTATTCTCGTCAACCAGTCCCATATAATATGTTTCTTGGGTATAAGGTCCGTTTACTATCAGGTCTACATACTGGCTGTTTTTCAAAACAACATCATCAAACAATTTAAATGTAAACTGGCCAAAGTCAACCATATACTTTGCATATTCTTCAAATTTCTTTCTTTCTTCTTCCGTAATTCCTTTAGATACTCCACCCGGAATTGCCGTTACCTGATGAATTTTTTTTCCGCCGAGCGTTTGAATTATTTCCTGGCATCTTGCGCGCAGTCCGATAACTTTACCACCTATTTCAAGTCCCACTTTTTTAATAACGCCGAGTATATTTCTTTCACCCGGGGGTGCTTCAGGACCGACTACAAAATCAGGTCCGCCCAATGCATAGAAGTGCACCGTATGATCAGCTGCAAAAAAGCTATTGTACAGAAGCTCTCTCAATTTTCTACCGGCAGAGGGTATTTTTACTTTATACACTTCGTCGGTCGCTTTTGCCGCTGCCATATGGTGTGCTTCCGGACATACTCCGCATATTCTTGGTGTTATTCTTGCCATTTCTTCAACCGGTCTGCCAACGGCAAACTGTTCAAAACCCCGCAATTCAGGAACTACGAAATAACAGTTTGCGACTTCGCCATCATCATTTAGAAAAATATCGATTCTACCGTGTCCTTCAAGTCTTGTTATTGGGTCAATTTTTATTTGTTTCATATCTAATCAGTTAAAAATTAATAATTAAAAATTAAAAATATAAAGCCATTTATCTTAACTAAAGTCAGGTTTCCCGGAGCTATCAAGATGAGTTTTAGGTTGTACTCTTTTTAATATTGAACTCGCCATCGAAAATCTGTAAAATGTTCCAAGAGGATCAACAAGTGTTTCCATAATTTTTCTTGCTTCCTCCGGAGTTTGTGCGTCGATTACAGAACTTAGTGCCGATACCATTTTTGCTCCCTGATCTGTAACGTTGGGAGGGGCGCCATAACAACCCCGGCAACCAATATTAGCTTTAACACAAAGTGCATCACATCCGCTTCTTGTTGCCGGTCCCATACACATTATTCCCTGGTCGAGTAAACACTCGTTTGGATCAGGAATGATTTCCTGTGGTCTATAAAATCTTTTAATCTTTTTTTCTTTTCTTTCACGGGGACATTCATCACAGCATGTTTTATCACCAGCCCCAAGAACGGTTCCTTTTGGGGGCAACGGTTTATTATTTTTTAAGATATCTATGACAGCCGTTACTGCATTCACGATTTGAAAAGACTGCGGAGGGCAGCCGGGAATATAGTAATCGACATCTACTACCTGATCCAGTGTTTTCACGGTATTCCAGAACTCGGGTATTTCAATTTCTCCCTCCGGCATCTTTGTTACGGTAACAGGATAAATTCCTTTCGATTGTTCGTCAACAGACGGGCTGTTTTTATAAACAAACTCAAATATAGAGTTTTTATCATAAAAATTTGCCAAGCCGGGAATACATCCTTCGTGAGCACAGGAGCCAAAAGCCACCATGACTTTAGATTTAGCCCTTAAAAGTTTTGCCAAATGTTCATTTTCAGATGTTCGTATAGCGCCGTTAAAGAAGCATAATGTTATATCGCCGTCTGGCATGGCTTCGACATCTTTATACTTAAAATCCATTATGCAGGGCCAGAAAACAATATCGAAAAAATCAGCTACGTCGAGGATTTTGGTCTCAATGTCCACAACTGCTATTTCGCATCCGCCGCAGGAAGATGCCCAGTAAAGTGCTAATTTGGGTTTCATAGTTTTTTTAATGTATAATTTAACATTTGAAAAAATAATTTAACATTTAACTGAATTATCTGTTATCAGTTTATTCAGTAAGTTGTAATGGTCCTAATTCTCTTAATTGCTGCTCAAAATCCAGTGTCGTATGTGCGTATTTATCTCCTTCGGAAGCGGATATCCATTCGAGTCTAAGTCTCCTTGGATCTATACCGTATTGGTCTAGCAATATTTTTAACATTTCAACTCTTCTTAAGGTTTTGAAGTTACCTTCCGAATAGTGGCAGTCTCCTATATGACACCCGCCTATCATTACTCCGTCAGCTCCTAATTTAAATGCTTTCAGAACAAACGTCGGATCTACTCTCCCGCTGCACATTGTTCTTATTACTCTTACCGAAGGTGAAGATTTAAGTCGTGATACTCCGGCAAGATCAGCTCCTGTATATGTGCACCAATTGCACAGGAAAGCAACTATTCTCGGACTCCAACTCTTTTCTTTTGTTGTACTCATATTTTACCTGACTTTCAGTTATATTATATATTATATGTTATGTATTATATGTTATATGTTATATGTTATATGTTATATATTAAATGTTAAATTGACAATAATCCTTCTATTTCAGACAAAATTTGCATATCCGTAAATCCTTTTCCCGTAATGGCTGAGGCCGGGCAGGCTGCGACACAGGTTCCGCATCCTTTGCATAGCATTTCATTAATATTAGATATTTTCTTATCATCAACAAACGAAATAGCGCCATAAGGACAAAGGTTATTACAAATTCTGCATCCGCTGCAATATTCGTCCACAACCTCGGCTTTAACTGGATCAAGGGCAACTTCGCCAAGCGAAATAAGAGATAACATCCTTGCAGCTGCGGCAGAAGCCTGAGCTACAGAATCAGGAATATCTTTCGGTCCCTGGGCACAACCAGCTATAAAGACTCCGTCTGTCATTGTTGATATAGGATCGAGTTTAGGATGCCTTTCAAGAAAGAATTTATCCGGACTTTGACTAATTGAAAATATCTTTTTTACATCCGCTGCATCAAACTGTGGTTCGATTGCCGGGCAGAGTATCACCATATCCAGGGCAATCTCTCTGAATTTTCCTATTAAAGTATCTTCACATTTAACTAACAGATACGGTTTGCCTTCACTTCCCGAATGAACTTCCGCTATTTCGGCAACTTTGCCTCTTATCATATTTACTCCTTCATCAAGAAGCCGCTTGTAAAATTCCTCATATCCTTTTCCGAAGGCTCTCATATCTATGTAAAATTGATATACTTCTGCTTTGGTTCTATCTTTAACAAGGTGTGCAAACTTCAGTGCATACATACAGCAAACGCGTGAACAATACTTATGGTAGTTTTCATCCCGCGAACCGATGCAGTGAATTATTCCGACCGCTCTTGGTTCGGAACCGTCTTTGCATTTGACCAGTCCTCCGGTCGGACCCGTAGAGTTCAGCATATGTTCAAATTCAAGAGATGAATATACGTTATCAAGTCTGCCATAACCGTATTGAGGCATTTGTTTCAGGTCTATTAACTGAAATCCGGTAGTTAACAGTATTTGTCCAACTTCAATTTCTACTTCTTCGTCTTTATCTTCATAATTTATTGCTTCGGGTTCGCAGTAAGTTGAACATATTCCACATCCTCCTGTTTGTGTTTTTATACAGGATTCCTCATCTATTTTAGGTACTCTTGGTACAGCCTGCAGGGTAGGGATGTTTATTGCGGTCTTTGGTCCGAGATACCAATCGGCTACAGCACCTCTTTCATAATCGAGTGATTTTATTTTAATATGGCCTGTAGGACACACATATGCACACGCACCGCATACTATACATTCGCTATTCATTTTTTCATATGGTAAGACAACTTCTCTTTTAATTCCTCTGTTTGCAAACCCAAGAATGTTTGCCTTAACAACATCGCGACATATGTTTACACACATTCCGCAAAGTATACAGGCGTCTTCAGCTTCATCTCTTTCCAGCGAAACAAATCTTGGTTCTATAACTCCGAGCGAAGCGGCCATATTTTTTACCACAGGAACATTAGGCCAGCGTGAAAGCATAAGTTCAATAAGAACTTTTCTTATTTCCTGTATTACAGGAGAGTTTGTTCTTATCTTCAATCCGTTTTCTCTTAGCGGATAATTACAGGCTGTGACTATACGTGTTCGTTTTCCACGTATAATTTCCACGCTACAGAGACGACATATACCGTAAGGTTCAAACAGTTCCGAGTAGCACATTGTAGGAATCCAAATACCGGCTGATTCAGCTGCTTTTACAATGGTAGTTTCTTCCGCTACCTGTATGTCTTTACCATCTATGTTTACAGTTATCATAATTTAGTTTTCTTTAATTATTTGTTTGTTTTGTTATTTATTCTACTCTTATAGCGTTAAAACGACAGACATCATAACAAACGCCACATTTGCCACATTTGTTCTGGTCAATATGATGCGCTTTTTTTATTTCTCCAATAATGGCATTATCAGGGCAGTTTTTTTTACAAACACCGCATCCATGGCCGACTTCAACACATTGTTTTTCGTCAATTGTATAAGTAAGAAGCTGTTTACAAACTCGTGCAGGACACTTTTTATCTCTAACATGAGCTTCATATTCCTCTCTAAAATATTTGAGTGTTGTTAAAACGGGATTTGGAGCTGAGCCACCGAGTGCGCAGAGTGAAGATTCTACTATGACATTTGACAGTTCTTCAAGTAAATTTAAGTCTTCTTCTTTCCCTTTACCTGATGTAATGTTTTCCAGTATGTCGAGCATCCTTTTAGTTCCCTCCCTGCACGGAATGCATTTTCCGCAAGATTCTTCCTGTGTAAATTTAAGAAAATACTTTGCCATATCTACCATGCAGTTGTCTTCATCCATTACTACCATACCTCCGGAACCCATCATAGAACCAACTTTTGTAAGTTCCTCATAGTCAACAGGAAGGTTTATTAAGTTCTCAGGTATAAATCCACCTGAAGGTCCCCCGGTTTGAACTGCTTTAAACTTTTTTCCATCTCTTATTCCGCCGCCAATGTTAAATATTATATCTCTTAATGTAATTCCCATTGGTACTTCTACTAATCCAGTATTATTAACTTTTCCAGCAAGTGAGAACACCTTAGTTCCTTTGCTTCCTCCCCAAGCATCGTGGGTAACATCTCCTGTTCCAATACTCGAAAACCATTCTGCTCCTTTTAAAATTATCGGTGGAACATTGGTCCATGTTTCTACATTATTAAGACAGGTTGGTTTATCCCATAATCCTTTTTCTACTGTGTGAATATATTTTGCTCGTGGCTCCCCGGGGTTACCTTCGATAGAGGTCATCAATGCTGTGGATTCACCACAGACAAAAGCCCCTGCTCCTCTTCTTACTTTTATATCGAAGTTAAAATCTGTATCAAAAATCTTTTCTCCGAGTAAACCATATTCTTTCGCTTGTTCTATTGCTATATTAAATCTTTTAATTGCAAGAGGATACTCCATTCTTACATAAATATATCCTTCACATATGTTTTGTATTGCATATGCGCCTATCATCATTCCTTCTATGACGCTATGAGGATCTCCTTCTATTATGCTTCTGTCCATAAATGCTCCCGGGTCACCTTCATCTGCGTTGCATATCACATATTTTGTATCGCTTTGTATTCGCTTACAGGTTTCCCACTTAATCCCTGTTGGGAAACCACCGCCCCCACGCCCCCTTAATCCAGACTTTTTAATTTCCTGAAGTACTTCATCCGGGGTCATTGACATTAAAACTTTGGCAAGTGCCTTATAACCTCCTCTCGCTATATAATCGTTTATGTTTTCAGGATCTATCATTCCTCTGTTCCGCAAAGCTACTAATGTTTGATCAGAAAAAAATGGAATATTTGACATTTTTGGAATTGGTGCCTCTTCCTTTGGTGGTACATACATCAATTTTTTTACGGGCCTTCCTTTTAAGAGATGCTCTTCAACAAGAAGTGGTATATCTGAAACCTTTAGCATTTGATAAAAAATACCATCCGGTTGTACAACAACCAGAGGACCAGCTCCACAAAATCCGTTGCAACCGGTTGTCACAACTTCTGCTTCTGTTTGTAATTTGTGTTTTGCAATTTCCTTTTCAAGAGCATCCTTAATTTCAAAACTATGATTCGAAACACATCCTGTTCCGGCACAAACCATTAATTGTAATCTATATGATTTCATTATACTTTACTTTAGTTTAAGTATTTAGTTGTTTAATCTTTTTCCAAGTTTTAGAGTTTTAGAGAACTACGTGAACTATTGTATTCTTTCGCTTCCAATAGATAGAGCATAATCTTTTACTAGAACACCCTTCAAAACGTGTTCTTCAAAAATTTTTTTAGCTTTTTCAGAATTAAGGTCAACATATTTTACCGGCGCTTGTCCAAGTACTTCAACGGTTGCCATTGGTTCCCGGCTACAAAGCCCTGCACATCCTGAGGTTGTTAAAATAACATCCTTTACGTTTTTCTCTTCTATTTGTTGTACAAAAGTATTCATTATCTCCCTTGCACCAGCAGCAATACCACAGGTTCCCATATGTACGGTGACCTTTACTTTACCTCCTCCTTCTCGAACCGTCATTGTTCTCTTAAACTCATCACTGATTTTTTCTAAGTCTTCTATTTTAAGTTTTGGCATAATTTTAAGATTATGAATTATAAAATTAATCCCGTTTAATCCCGAGTTCTCCCGAGCAATCGGGACAGGTCGGGACAAGTTCGGGAAAATACCTGTTATTTATTTTTATACTTGTTGACTAACTTAGGAACTCCCTGAATGCCAACCGGACCATATAACTCATCTCCAATAATTACAACAGGTGCTAAGCCGCAAGTTCCTACACAACCCGAAATATCAAGACTAAACTGCATATCTTCCGTTGTTTCTCCGCATTTAATCTTTAATTCTCTTTCAAGAGCACTAACAACTTTAGGAGCTCCCAGGGCATGACAGGGGGTACCCATGCAAACACAAATTTTATGTTTTCCTTTTGGTTTTAAGCTAAAAGCATTATAAAAAGTAGCTATATTGTAAATTCTAGCAATGGGTACTGTTGTTTCTTTGGAGAGGGTCTCCAAAATTTCTTTAGGCAAATAATTAAACTCGTTTTGTACATCGTGCATCATTTCAATAATGTTTTCGGGTTTGTTTTTCCATCTTTTGGCTATTTCTTTCGCTTTCGTTAGAATTTCTGCTGACATATTACGTGTTATTTAGTTAAAATTATTATAGTTTTCTTTTAAATATCTCCTTGCTATTGGTAATAGCATACCGTTTTCAATCCCTAGTGTCTTTAGGTGTTCCTTGAATATTTTGCTTTCAAATGTAAATTCCTTGACGACACAACTTATTTTTTCTGAAGGGCTTGCATATTTTCTGGTATGACAGAATTTTAAGTTATATTCCTTTTCGCTTGCCAACAATGCTAATATCGTATCCATAATATTTCCCGTTGGTTGTCTATCAAAATGCGACATTTGAAAGCTTGTATAAATTTTAGTTCCTTTTCCGGTTTCGGAAATTATTTCAAGCTTTCCGTTAGCCATTTCTGCTGCTTGTTTAAGCAAGGGTATACCAAGCCCAACTTTTCTTGTTGTACGAGTTGTTACAAACGGGTCTGTTACTTCTTCAAGCATTGCTTTATTCATTCCTTTTCCGTCATCTTTTATTTCTAGTGTAAATAAATCATCTTTAAAGTTTTCCTCGACCAAAATTTCAATATTTTTTGCGCTAGCGTTTATACTGTTTTCTGCTATGTCAAGTATATGTAATGAAATATCATCCATTCTTGTGGCTATACAAATAATTTACAAAATTGTTGAAACTGTTATTTTCTGAATAGTACTCCGTATATGCGGTCCCGATAATGTTTAGCGAGTGTGAATCAGAACCTTTCACGAATTTGTATTTATTTGCATACTCCGGATATTCTTTTTTCGCTTGTTCAATACTTCTGTTCGGAGAAATCTCAAGAGCGTCAAGTTTGCAATTTTCTGGTATAAATCCAAGCTGACTAATTATAGAAAAAGTAGGTCTATCAATATGTGCCGCGATTGCTACTCCTTTGTTTTGGTGAATCAGTTGTATGGTTTCATCAAGAGATAAACCAACCGAACTAAATAAGGATTTATGGTAAAATCCTTCTACTTCGTCTAATTCGTTAGCAAGTACTTGCATGTTTTTTTCCTTATCGCTTATTGCGTCAGGCAATACTTTGTTAATCTCTTGCTGAACTTCAATCGCAGAATCAATTTTCTCAAACAGGGCAAGTAAATGTACTTCTTCTTTTGTTGTAATTTCCATTCCCGGGAATACGTTTATTGTCTGGTCATTTACTTCGTTGAGACCATCTTTTCTTCTTTGATTATAGTTTGCTTTTATGGCAGCTTCTGCGTTTTGCATCGTATTATGGTCTGTTATAAAAATCATATTTAACCCTTTTATATGTGCCTGCCTCACAATTCTCAAGGGTGACTGAGTAACGTCTGCACAGGGTGACAAACATGTATGAATATGTATATCTGCTTTTATTAGCCGTGCCATTATTCTTCATAGAATTTCCGGATATATTTTCCCGCTTATCTGAAAAGAGGTTAGCTCGGTTTTTAAAATTGTAATTTGCTCTTCTTCTGCTTTTTTTAATGTCTCCGGGGGCACTTCTTTATTCATTACAATAACAATGACTGCAATTTCCTTAAGGGTTGCTACTGCTACGATGTTTAAATGTGTTTGCATTGTTATCCAGATATTGTCTTTTTTGGCGTTAGCAATAACGTCACTCAAAAGATCTCCGGAATACCCTCCGGAAATTTCCCTTTCCGGTTGGAACATTTTTGTTAATTCTTCTAAACTATATTTTTCAACTAATTCTTTAACTTTCATTATGGTCTGATACTTGACTTTAGTTATGCTGTTTTTTTAATGGTTTATTGAATATAAACTTATGTTGTTTAACGGGGTATCTCCCGGATCCTCTGTTTTTTCTGCTTCCTTTTTTTTCGGTTGTTGTTCTCTTGGCTGTGGAGAGCTATCTAAACTCTTGACTTTAGTAAAGTCAGGTGCAACACAATTTTCCAGTTTTAATATTCCCTGCACCACTTCTTCTGCAAAAACCAGACAAGACGGGCACCCACATGCACCACAGTTAATTTGGGGCAACTGTTTATATATTTCTTTTTGTTTTACCACTTTAGCAATTGCGTTTCTTATGTTTATGTCAATTGGTTTAATCGGTTGCGGTTTATAAATATTCTCATCATATATATTTCTATTCTCATAATAGTCCTTTTTACCGATGGGTGGTTTTTTGTCTCCATAATATCTAATTAAAGCATTAAGTCTGCTTCTTGCAATATAAGCATTTTCAACAACCATTGTTCCTCCGAGACATCCTTCCATACAGGCATGCATATCGACTAAGTCAACATTTCTAAGTTTACCGCGTTCGATATCTTCAAGAATGTAAATAATATTATTCACTCCGGAAACAGCAATACAGTTGTCATTTTCAAGCATAGAAGTCAAGCCACCGAGACTTCCGTATTTCAAACCAAACCCATTTATGTCATAGTGTTCACACTGCGTTGTATGTGTAACCGGTTGATTGACTAAACGCATGAGAAGCGGATATATTTCCGAAATTGGAATTGCTCCATCGATACAGGGTTTTCCTTGGTTTGTATAAGCAAGTTTTTGCAAAATCAATATTGTCTTTGATGGACAGGGTGTAATATAAATAATTCCTATTTCTTCATTCTTTAGACCGGTCCTTTTGGAAATTTGACTTTTAACCACACTTGCTATAAGTTCTAACGGGGATATTATCGGCAATAAATGTGAGAGTAGTTCGGGATACTTGGTCTGAATTAACCTAACAACCGTTGGGCAAAAGGGTGAAATTAAAGGTTTAACGTTTGAAGACTGGAGATATTTTTCAATACTTCTGTAAACTGTAATTGAGGCTTGTGATAAATCAAAAACCTCGTCAAAGCCTATTTTTTTAAGAAGAGATAAAATTTGTGGCGGCTTTATGTTTTTCTCAAATTGAGTATATAAAGTAATTGAGGGTATGGCAACTGTATACTTGAACTTGGAAAAGTCTTTAAAGGTATTAGTCAGTGGAACTATTGCTTCTGACCTGCACACTTTCACACATTCACCGCAATCAATACATTTATCTTTGAGCATAACAGCAACTTTATTTCTGATTCTGATTGCTTCTGTAGGACATACTTTCAAACACGCCATATCGCCGATACATTTTTCAGAATCAAAATAAATTGAGTGTCCATATTTATCTGTGTTTTCCATCAGGCCTGACTTTAGTTTAGTCTCAATCTTCTATTTTTAATGTCCTCAAGTAATTTCTCCAGATTTATCATGATTGTTTGGTTTCCGATCAATAAATATTCCGATAAAAAGTTTTGTTCCTTTGTTCTCTTCCGATTCAATATAAAATTCATCAGAGTTCATTTTTATATTCGGTAATCCCATTCCGGCCCCGAATCCCATTTCTCTCATTTCGCTGGTTGCCGTAGAATATCCTTCTTTCATTGCAAGCTCAATATCTTTAATTCCCGGGCCTTCATCATTAAATTTCAATACAACCTTATCCGGTGTTATTGAAAAATCAAGGGTTGCCCGGTATGCATACATTATAATATTCATCTCTGCTTCATAGCAACAAATCGATACCCTGTAAATTATTTCAGATGGTATTCCGATCAGCTTTAGTGTTTTTTTCACATTTACCGATGCTGAGCCGGCATCAATAAAATTACCGCCTTTTATTTCAAACAACTGATTATAAATTAAACTTTGTTCATTATTCATTCGTCGCTGTTATATCTTAACTCCTTCTCTAAGTCCGTTTTGATATAAGATTCCGCAAGTATCAAAAAGTGATTTATTGGTTGTCAATAAAGGTAATTTTCTCTCCTCTGCTTTTTTAATTATATTCTCATCCGGTTTTTTTCCTCTTACAAAAACAATTCCTTTCAAGTCCATTATTTCGGCAACTTGCAGAACCTGATTGTTAGTAATTCCGGTTAATAACAGTGTTTCTGCTTTTCCAAACCTCAAAACGTCGCTCATTAAATCGGAAGCAAAGCAAAGACTAATATCTCTAACAAATAAGTCTTCGTCTCTTGTAAGTTTTGTGCAGTCTAATATTTTAACGATTTCTTCTATTGTCATTTTCATAGTAAGGTTCTGCTTGATGTTTCACATATTAGGTAATTTGTTTAATGTATTAAACTCTATCTTTTTTCATTTATTAAAGTATCTTTACCTATTATAATTTGCCTTCTTGAAGGAAACTTCGTTGCCGGACAGTGACTCCAGCATTGCCCGCAACCCGTGCATTTTTCCGGATCAACATATCTTGCTCTCTTTTTGACTTTAACCTTGTAAGAACCCAGATATCCCGAAACAGAAACGACTTCACTCCACGAAAAAAGTTTAATGTTTTCTCTATGACCTACTGAAACCATTTTCGGGGTTAGAATACAGGCAGAACAATCGAGTGTTGGAAAGGTTTTGTCAAATAATGCCATTTTTCCACCTATTGACGCTTCCCTTTCCACAAGATAGACGTTATGTCCTGCATCTGCTATTTCAAGCGATGCCTGTATTCCCGCTATACCGCCACCCACAACAAGAACATCTTTATTTATTTTTTCACGCTTAATCTCAAGTGGACTTTGATAAGCAACACGGCTAACCGCTGCATGTGCCAGTGCTTTTGCTTTTATTGTTGCTGCTTCTTTATCGTCATGTACCCAGGCACAATGCTCTCTAATATTTGCCATTTGAAATAAAAATCTGTTAATTCCCGCTTTTTCACACGCATTTCTGAAAGTAAGCTCATGCATCAGAGGTGAGCAGGCGGCAACTACCACGCGGTTAAGTTTCTGTGTTTTTATTGCTCTAACTATCAAATCCTGCCCGGGATCAGAACACATAAATTTATAATCCTGTGAAACTACGACTCCGGGGATTGATGCCACATAATCTCTTACTTCGGCTACGTTAACGATTGATGAAATATTTACACCGCAGTGGCATACAAAAAAACCAATTCTTACTTCTCCGTTTCCTGATTTTTCTTTCTCCGTAATGTTAGGATCGGGTTGATTCCTCATTTCATTTTCCATTTTTCTGTTGTAATAAATTATATATAATATAGTGTTTTTTATTTTATAACCAGGTCGCTGAATTTTTCACTGTCAATAAGAAGCTTGTCAATTCCGAGTTCCTTATTATTAAAACCAAATGCAAGTCCCATAATTTGAGTAAAAAATAAAATAGGCATATTATAATTTGTTTTGTACTCTTTGTTTATTACGTCCTGATATGCTTCCAGGTTCATCTGGCAGAGGGGACACGTTGTAACAATACAGTCCGCTCTGTTTTCAACCGCAGAGGCGATAATTTCTTTTGATAACTTAATTGCTACGTCTTCATAGGTAGTCATCAACATTCCGCCGCAACATTTCACTTTAAAGGGAAAATAAATATTAACACCTCCAAGTGCTTCAAATAAATCATCCATTAACATCGGTTCTTCCCTGTCGTCGAAACCTCTTTCGGGCCGTACTATCTGGCATCCGTAATAGTTAGCGATTTTAAGACCGTTTAAATTATGTTTTGCTTTCTGTTTAATTTTTTCTATGCCGATATCATTCATAAGTACGTCAAGAGGATGTCTTATGTTCACCGAGAGATTATATGTTAGGTTTGCTTCTTTTAAACACTCGTTTATAGTTTGGTGGAACTCCGGTAATTCCTTAAGGTATCTGTTTGTTTTTGCCAGGATAGTATAGCAAGAACTGCAGGGTGCTACTAGATCTCTTTTGTGCTTTTCGGCAAGAGCAAGATTTCTTGCCGATATAGCAAAACCCACAGTTTCTTTAACGGACATATAAGCGGTTGCCCCGCAACAATTCCAGTCTTCAAGTTCTATCAGATTACAATCAAGGTGGTTAAAGACTTTTTTAACAGAGTCGCTGTAGCTACTGTGTGCAGATTCTAAACTGCAGCCCGGGTAATAAGTATAATCCATATTTATCTAGTTAAGTTGTTCCTCCGGAAAAATTATTAAGGAGTAAATTTTGTTTTTTAAATATATATATATCATTTTAAACACACAACTAAAGTCAGGTTATTTTTTCGATTCAAGAACTGTATCTTTTTCAACTGCGCTGTATCCGACAGTTTTTTCAAGATATGCTTTCTCTATTACTTCTCTTGGCATATCACTCAACTCGGCTTTTTTAATTATCTTTTTAAAATTTTCCAAATCTTTAATCTTAGATGCAGTATATCCAATTCGTTTCTTTTTTGCCATTCTTAGACCAAGGGGCATAAAACTAAATAGTTTCGCGGGGTTTGTCTTTAAAAAGTAATAAACCAGAAGTCTTGCTTCGTGAAGCCGGCCGAATTGGTTCATTATTTTAACAAAAGATTCAGAGAGTGAATGAACGGGAAAATTCGGGGGATATATTTCTTTTTCCATGGCAAGACGTTTAAGAGCATAAATAATATCGGTAATCTTGATTAGTGCAGGACATCTTGTTTGACATGCATAACAGGAAGCACATACCCAGATTGTTTTGCTGTTTAAAATTGTTTCAAGATCCCCAGCCCTGAAAAGTGCTATCAGCTCTCTCGGTGATATATCCATTGCATACGATACGGGGCAGGAACCTGTACATGTACCACACTGTATGCATGTTTTTATCTTTTCGCTGTTAGGCACAACCTCAAGCTGCCTTAAAAAAGACTCCCTTAGGTCTTCCTCTTTTTTAGAAAGTTTTCCCGGAACTTTAATGTTTTCAATTTTCATTATATTATAAATTATATGTTATATACTATATTCTACTGGCTGAAAATCAAGCTGGTAATATTTTTTTAAGGTTTCGTTTTCTACAACTGTTTCAAAATTTTCGTAATTAATTTTTATATCATCAAGTACATTCTTTTTTACTAAAAGTTCTATTACTTTTCTAGAGCATTCCCCTATTGCTTTTCTAATAATATCCGTGAGATTTTCGCAAATTGTATAATTGTTCTCTATCTCAACTGCTAAAATGTCGATAGTATTTGGAATTTTATATCCCATTGAATCAGCGATTTTTATTGCTGTGATAAAATTAATATCATGATATGAGTTTAGACGGAGGGTGTGAAGCAGGTCTCCTGCTTGAAAATGATGAATATGACCTACAGATGCTTTTTTTTCTCCCGTGTGTTTTATCGAATCAATAACTATTGCATAATCATAATCTTTAAGAATGTCAATTATTCCAAAGCCGCCCCACGAAGTCTCGGCAAAAGAAAGGATACTAGAGTCAGGAATACAATCGTTGGTTATTTTTTCTTCGAGATATCTTTTGGCGATAATACCTATACCATCGTCACACAGCAGTGTATTTCCCATTCCCAATATAATTGTTTTCATTCGATAGTACAGGTTTTTTTGTCTTTTTTTATGAGGTGAATATATTCTTTAGCTCTGCGGTTTTTCAAGTAATGTATATATAAGATAATAAGACCGTTTTGTCCTAAATAAAATTATAGAATATTTATTATTAAATCAATATAAATAATTTTTTCCAATGTTAAATTATAAATGTTAAATTATAAATTAATAATAGAAATATTCAACGCAGTGACGCAAAGACGCAGAGACAATTAAAAATTAATAATTAAAAATAGAAAGATTCAACGCAAAGACGCAGAGACAATAATAAATGTTAAATTATAAATGTTAAATTATTTATTTAAAGAAACCGAAAGACAGGACTAATAACTTACTACATAAAAAAAGCCGCCCATGAATTTGGGTGGCTTCTTTAGTGTATAAATATTTATTCGTTTCTATCCGGCTAAGACTTCTGCGGTTACGTTCTTTATTTCCTCGGGGGTAAAGGGCTTTGGAATAAACTGATACGCTCCGAGTCTGGTGGCTTCAACTGCTTTGTCTATTGTAGCAAATCCTGAAATCATAATAACAGGTGTATTGGGATATTCTTCCTTAAAGGATTTTAAAATTTCCATTCCGTCTTTTTTAGGCATTTTTAAATCAAGAAAAACAACATCATATTTATTTTCTTTCATTTTTTGCGTTGCTATATCAACGTCGAATACTTCATCTACCGCACAGCTTTGTTTTGTTAAAATTCTCCTGAGGCTGTGGCATACAATCGGTTCATCATCAACAACCAAAACGCTGTGTCTTGTAACTGTGTTTTTTCCGTACAGTGCTGCTCTGGGATAATCGGAATGATCCAGACAATCAATGTATTCGGCGCCAATTAATCTTTCAACTTCAGAGTAATTAAACGGCATATCGACATCTATTAATTCATTAGTTTTTTGAAATACTCCTTTTGTTGTTTTTGCAGCTCTTTCTCTCTCTTTTTTAATTATCGGACATTCACCAGCACACTCTACTCCTTCGGTTACCAGGCGTCTGCATTCTCTCTGTCCGGTGTTACAAAATGCTGTCCTTTTTTGAGTTCTTGCGACCGGAACATCAGAACGAGAAAGTGTATCAACGTAATCTCTCGAGGTTGCCTTTGTAATTTCCCTCTCGCTGAAAGGAAGATCCACGTCTATTAAGTCTTCTTTCTTTTCCGGTGCTTCTGTAATTATTGTCGGTTTGTTTTTCTTTTTAGAGAGAACTTTTTCTGAAATAGTAGTTAATTCCTCAGGGGTAAAAGGCTTTGAAAGATATTCTGAGGCACCGAGTTTCGTCGCCTTCACGGCTGTATCGATAGAGGCATAACCTGTAACAACAATTACATCCAACTCGGGATAGTGTTCTTTTATAATCTGAAGTAATTCTATTCCGCTTGTCTTTGGCATCATAAGATCGGTAATAACCAGGTCGAAATTTGTTTCCTTTATTTTACTCATTGCTTCGTCAGCATTTAATGAGTTTTCAACAGTATATCCTTTTCTCGATAAAATTTTATTTATACTGTCACATACCGTTTGTTCGTCGTCTACAACTAAAATTTTCTTGTTTAACATTTTAATTTCTCCTTATATTTAAATTTATTAATTTTATTTTCTTTTTATCTTTCATTCTACTATTTATGTTGCAATTTCCGTGCCAAAGCTAAAATTCCCACTTTTTTAGCTTTTTCAGTACTTTTTCAATTTTTAACTTTTTTCTTCCTAAGTTAATTTCTTATAATGAAAATCTACTCCAACTGAAAGTCAGAGTTGGGGAAACAATAAAAATAATTATATTTATATGGTTATTTCCCTTTTTTCTGACAACTGAAAGTCCGGGGGGCGGGGGAGAAACTTCATTTATTACAATACCTTTTGTGTATAAATTTTTATACGCCTGTATAATTATTTATACGTCTCCTGCAACTGAAAGTCAGGACTAATCTAATCCTGTCATCCTGAACTTGTTTCAGGATCTCTTAAGTCGGTAATGTTAAATTAAAAATGTTAAATTATTTTTTTACAACTGCTGAAAGTCAGGGTTAAAGTCAAGATTAAAGCCAATACTAAAGTCAGGACTAATCTAATCCTCTCATCCTGAACTTGTTTCAGGATCTCTTAAGTCGGTAATGTTAAATTATAAATGTTAAATTATTTATTTACAACTACTGAAAGTCAGGGTTAAAGTCAGGATTAAAGCCAATACTAAAGTCAGGTTTAGTTTTCAACAAATCTTTGGTCAGACGACAAAAGTGTTGACTGAAAGTCGGGGTTACTGTGTTTTCAATTTTATGTTATATGTTATATGTTATATGTTATATATTATATGTTAATGTTTTACTTGGGGTTTATATTTTTGTGAGAAGTTTTTGAGACTTTGTTAAATCCAGGACTAAAGTCAAGTATAGCTTTATACAAATTTTATTCTATACTATACCTGACTTTAGTAAAGACTTATTAACCATCTTTGTTTATTCCATATTTTTTCATCAATGCCTGAAAGTTTGGACGCTGCATGCTAACGTCACGCGCTGCTCTGGATATATTCCAGTCGTTTCTTATTAACGCTTCCAGCACAAACGACTTTTCTATTTCAAAAATTGATGATTCTCTCAGTTGTTTCTTAATTGTGTTTAGCTCATAAATATCCTTGGGAACTCCTATTTGTATAGCTGATTCACTGTGATACAGGGCTGTAGAAATATGGACCGGTTTTATCTGGTCTTCTTCTGCAACAATTACCAATCTTTCAATGGTATGTTCAAGCTCTCTTACGTTCCCGGGCCAGTTATAATTCATCAATATATCCATCGATTCTACCTGCACAAAGGGTATTTCTCTGCCTACTTTTTCACAATGCTTTTTTAAAAAAAACATAACAAGTTCCGGTATATCTTCTCTTCGCTCACGAAGTGACGGTAGTTTAATCGGAAAAACATTAAGACGGTAATATAGATCTTCTCTGAATTTCCCTTCGGCAACAAGGTTTTTCAGGTTTTTGTTTGTGGCAAATATAAGCCTTACATCAACATTTTTAACAGATGTGCTGCCTACCGGGATTATCTGCTTCTCTTGCAATACTCTTAATAACCTTGCCTGTGTTTCAACTGATAAATTACCTATTTCGTCAAGAAAAATAGTTCCATTATTTGCCACTTCGAAGATACCCTGTTTGGTTGTGTATGCTCCGGTAAAAGATCCTTTTACGTGTCCAAACAGCTCACTTTCAAGTAATGTCGGCGTCAGAGTGGAAATATCAACGGCAAAATATTTTTCATTCTTTCTGTTACTTTGTTTATGAATTGCTTTTGCCGTTAAATCTTTTCCCGTACCGCTTTCTCCTACTATTAAAACAGTAGAATCGGTTGGGGCAACCTTTTGAATTAAGCTATATACCTCACACATTCTTGAGCTTCTGCCTATCATTCCTTCAAATCCTGTGTCTGTAATATAGTTATACTTATGTTGTGTAATTTGTATGATTTTTCTTTTTTCAAGAGCCTTCTCGAGAACTCCAAGTATTTCGGCCGGAGTAAATGGTTTTGGTAAATAATCAAACGCCCCGTATCTCATTGTTTCAACAGCAGAAGCTATGGTGGCATATCCCGTAATAACTACTACAAGGGTATCCGGATATTTTTGTCTTACGGTCTGCAGAACCTCCATTCCTCCTATATCCATCATTTTCAGGTCTGTGAATACAACATCAAATGGCTTATCTTCGGGCTGCATTGATAAAATTTGTATAGCTTCTTTTCCGGATGTTGTGTAAACAACCTCGTGTCCTGCCCTTGTAAATATCTTTTCGCAACTTCTGCAAATCACAAGTTCGTCGTCCACTATTAGTATTTTTGCCTTCATCTAATTTATATTAAGGGTTTTAGTTCTGTTTATCCGGTATTTTCTTTGTTTCCTTAGAGCCTTTATATACTTTAAATATACCAGCCTCATTCCTCATATTCTGTAATCCTCACGGGTAAATGAATAATAAATTCTGTTCCTTTTCCCGGCTCACTTTCCAAATTAATTGAACCATAATGACGCTCAATTATTCCAAAACTGATTGATAATCCGAGACCGGTTCCTTGTTCCTTTGTTGTAAAAAACGGGTCAAATATCTTCTGCTTGTTTAGCTCTGATATACCGCAACCGGTATCTTTAAATCTGATTTCGATATAGTCTTTATCATCGCTCAGCTTTGATTCAATATATAAATTTCCTCCTTTTTGCATCGCTTCAGAGGCGTTTATTATTAAATTTACAAAAACCTGCTGAATTTGATCGCTGTCCACTTCAATTTCGGGTAAATTGCTCTGCAGCTTTTTTTCAATAACATTATTCCTAAAAGAGGTTTGGTTCTTAACAAGTAAAACAATATTTTCAATAAGTGAATTTATGTTTACCAGTTTTCTTTGCGGTTTGGTTTGCCTGGCAAAATCCAGAAGACGTTTTACAATTTCTCGGCATCTTATGGTTTCTTTTACTATAATTTCCGCATCTTCTCGTTTTGGGTCTCCCTCTTCCATGTCTTCAAGCAATAAACTTGCATTTGTTAAAACTCCCGTTAGGGGATTATTAATCTCATGAGCAACTCCTGCGGCAAGTTTTCCAAGAGAAGCCAGCTTTTCGGAACGGAATAATTGATTGTGAATTTTCTTCAACTGTTCGGTTCGTTCCCGAACTTTTTCTTCAAGAGTATTTGCCCATTTTTCCAGCTCGTTTTTTTCACTCTCCAGCTCTATTGCCATTTTATTAAGTGAGGATGCAAGGTTTTCAACCTCTCTGGGTGCTTTTTTTAAACTGAAGGTCTCATTGTAGTTTCCATCAGCTACTTTTTGAGCTACATTTTCCAGTTTTTTTAATGGAGCAGCAATTTTCCGGGCAAGTAATATTGCGACAACAATAATAATTACAATAGCCCCTACCGCAATACCGATAAATATTAAAATTGTATTTTGCATCAAATCGTCAAATGGTTCTTTCAATAAGCCTACATATAAAACGCCGACAATATTGTTATCAATATTTCTAATCGGTTCATAAGCGCCGATGTACCAAGCGTTTACAACAAATGCATCCCCTATAAACCTTTCACCCTTTGAAATTACGGTATTATAGACTTCGTCAGAAACAAGAGTTCCGATTGCATAACTGCCGTCATTGTTCTTAACATTTGTGGACACTCTAACGTCACAATTAAAAATTGTTGCCGTTCCCATTTCTTTGCCGCGATAAATTTCTTCTTCGTGAACGATATGCTTAATTTTATTTACAATTTCAAAGTTTTTGTTCAGTAAAACTCCCCCTATAAGAATTCCAATCATGTTGTTGTTTCTGTCAAATATAGGTACGGCGCTCTTTAATACCATTCCTCTTGTTTCTAAAACCAAGCTGTCTGTTGAGTGTGGTTTCGATTTTTCCGTAGGAATTATTTTCATTTCTGCCTGCTTTACCAAGTCGGGTGATTCCTTCATTAAATATTCTGCTGAAACTATATCTGTTCCTGAAACTGGCTCTCTTGAAGAAAGCACCCTGTCAACAAAAATATCATTTATTGTATCCCCATATAAAACAGGATTACGTCCCCGGCAAATAACTTTTTTCTTTGTATCAACTATTGTATAAATATCCAGTTTCTCTCTTGTAAGAATCTCAAAAAGGTCTTTTTGAAGTGTGTCCCTCTGATAGGCGATAACAGAAGAAACTATAAAGCTTCTTGCCGCCGATTGTCTTGCTATGCTTTCAATGCTTAAAATCTTGTTGTTATAGATCTCTCTTGCAGAGTTTAAGTCTGAAAGTGTTTTCATCTCGGCCTGACGTATGATTTGATTGTAAATTAATTTAGTTCCTATCACACTTGTAATTATCGTCGGTATTATTATGGCAATACTAAAGTATAAAATCAATTGTGATTGAATACTTCTTGCTGTTATTTTCTTTATTTTCATTGTTTATATATGTGTGTTATATATTATCTACTGCCTGAATAAGGAATTATGTTCTTTGAATTCCGATATAGTTGTATTACTAAAAAAATCTATAATTGCAGCTTTAAACCTGTTACATTTATCATATAGAATACAGTTGCTCTGTTTTTCCGGGTACCATACAGAATTATCGTGTTTTGGTATTATATCCCCACATTCCCTGTCTCCAAATATACACTGAGAAAAATCTTTTACACCATCGCTCCATTCTATAATATCCATCAATGTAAGCTTGCTGCTGTCTGCTATAAGTTTTACTCCTCCACGTTTTCCTTTTTTGGAAATAATCCATTTTTTGGCAGCAAGTTTCTGAAATATCTTGGACAAAAAAGGATGTGGAATATTGGTGTGTTCCGAAATACTTTTTATCATTATGTACTCTTCCTTATCAAAGTTAGATAGGTATACAAGTGCTCTGATGATATACTCGCTTGATTTGGAATATAAAAACGACATAAAAGATAAAAAGGTCTTTATATCCTAAGTTAATAACTATGTTTAAAAAATCAAATGCAAAACAGCGTTCATATTAAAATGTTGTTTATTAAATATATATTATTGACGTTTTTTGTGAGGACTCTTTTATCCTAAATTTCTATATAGCAAATATAATACAGTTTATATAATTTAGTAATATTAATACAGATGTTGCCTGTTTTTGTTAATCATTATTTATTATCCCGGCTAATCGGAATATCTTTTTACTAAAATGAATATTTTAACATTCGTAAGGATGAATTCTGTAATCCAAGAACGTGCAACTGAAAATTTTTCCTTATTTAATTGAACAAAATAACAAATGAATAAAGTAACTAAGCAACAAAGAACCGGACCGGTAATTTTCTCGCAATATGAACGTGGACAAGGAATAAGAAAGGCGTTTGAAATCGGCCGTGAAAATATCCTATATGAACTAAGAGAATCAAAGTTAAAGGGCCGGGGTGGTGCCGGTTTCCCGACTTCTATGAAGTGGATGCTTGCCGCAGCTGCAAAGGGAAGCGAAAAATTTTTGGTGTGCAACGCGGATGAAGGTGAGCCGGGTACATTTAAGGACAGGGTATTGCTTACCGAATATCCGGAACTTCTTTTTGACGGAATGATAATCGGTGGATTTACAATAGGGGCAAAACAGGGAATAGTATATCTACGGGGTGAATACGAGTATATGAAAGACAATCTCGAGGAGTATCTTGAAGATTTAAAAAAGGGAAATCTACTTGGAAGTAAAATTATAGGAAATGAAAATTTCAGTTTCGATATAGAAATAAGATTAGGTTCAGGTGCTTATGTTTGCGGAGAAGAGACTGCCTTGATTGAATCTTTAGAGGGACATAGAGGAGAGTCAAGAAATCGCCCTCCTTATCCTGTTAACACTGGTTTTAATGGAAGACCTACGTCCGTAAATAATGTTGAAACCCTATGTGCTGTTCCTCACATTGTTTTAAAGGGCGGCTCGTGGTACAGCAAGTTCGGCACAAATAAATCTACAGGAACAAAATTATTTTCGGTATCCGGAGATTGCGAAAACCCAGGTGTTTACGAGCTTCGCTGGGGAACAACTATTAATGAGCTACTGGTTCTTGTCGGAGCTAAAGAAACAAAAGCGGTTCAGGTTGGAGGAGCTTCCGGTGTTTGCATTCCTGAAAACCAATTCAACAGGAAGCTTGCTTATGAAGATGCTTCTACGGGCGGCTCGATAATGATTTTTAACAAGGATAGAAACATGCTTCAGGTTCTTGAAAATTTCATGGAGTTCTTCACCGAAGAATCTTGCGGTCAGTGTACACCCTGCAGGGCTGGAAACGTCAAACTTCTGGAGGGTGTAAAAATGCTCAAATCCGGAAATTACAAGAAAGAATATATTGATAGCTTAAAATCCCTTGCAAAGACGATGCAATTATCTTCAAAGTGCGGTCTTGGACAATCAAGTCCGAATCCCTTTTTAACGATTTTAGAAAATTTTTCACTTATTACATAATATAAACTATGAATTCAAAAGAATCCCGTGCCCCCGTTAGCCAAAAGGGTCTGGCTGTAACCCCCGTTAAGAACAGCGATATAAGTACGGTTGGCGGCACAATTAGTATTGAAATTAACGAGAAAAAGGTATCCGTACCATTCGGAATTACAATTCTCGAGGCTTGTAAAAGAAATAAGATACATATTCCTACGCTCTGTTACCATCCTGATTTATGCATTGCCGGAGTATGCAGGGTTTGCGTCGTTGAGGTAGAAGGTTTTAGGACCCTCCAGGCCGCCTGTGCTTTTCCAATTACTTCTCCCCTTAAAATTAAAACATCAACACCACAGGTGCGAACTGCAAGAAGACATATTATTGATTTGCTTTTAAGCGAACATTCCGGAGAATGTTATTCCTGTGTCCGGAATGGCAACTGCGAGCTTCAGTCTCTTGCCCAAGAATACGGGGTTGACAGCTATACTTTTGGACACGTATCACAACCAAAATATGAGGTCGATAAGTCAAGTACTGCGGTAATCAGAGATATGAGTAAGTGTATATTGTGCAAAAGATGCGTAAGAACCTGTATAGATTTACAGGAGGTTGGCGTTTTAGAAGCGGTTGACAAGGGAGATAAAACCCGTATAGGAACATTTTTAGATAAACCCCTGGCTGATGTAATCTGTATAAGTTGCGGACAGTGTATTAACCGCTGCCCAACCGCAGCTCTTCACAGCAGCGATCCCTCAGATGAAATCTGGAAAGCAATCGATGACCCAAATAAGCATGTTGTGATTCAAACCGCACCTTCTCCAAGAGCTTCTATAGGAGAATTATTCGATCTTGAGCCTGGAAACTCTATGACTTTTCAATTAAATACAGCTTTACGAAGAATTGGGTTTGATGCTGTCTTCGATACCAATTTTGCGGCAGATTTAACAATTATGGAAGAAGGTACAGAGTTGTTGCTTCGCTTAAAAAAATTACTGGTAGAAAAAGATAAAACTGTGAAACTACCGCAATTTACTTCTTGTTCGCCCGGCTGGGTTACGTTTATTGAACACTTCTATCCTGAATATCTGGATTATTTATCCACGGCAAAATCACCCCAGCAGATGTTTGGCGCTGTGTTGAAAACATTCTATGCAGCACAGGTTGGTATTGATGCAAAGGATATTGTTTCGGTTGCCGTTATGCCATGCTCTGCAAAGAAATTTGAATGTAATAGACCCGAAATGAATGCTTCCGGTTATAAAGATGTCGATTATGGTTTAACAACACGGGAAATGGCTAAAATGATTAAAGAAGCCGGTATATGGCTTCCTGAAATGCCAAAGTCTCATTTTGACAGTCCTTTTGGTGATGCTTCCGGGGCGGGATTAATATTCGGTGCTACAGGAGGTGTAATGGAGGCTGCCCTCAGAACCGTTTACGAAATTGTTACAGGACGGGAAGTTCCATTTGAGGGACTAAACATAACCCCGGCACGCGGATTCGAAGGAATAAGACAGGCGTCAATTAAACTGGAAAATTGTTTAAAAGAGTGGAAATTTTTAGAAGGAATTGATTTCCGATTTATTGTGTCACACGGTACTGCTAATGCAAAAAAGGTTATGGAAATGCTTAAGTCCGGCATGTTAAAGGATGTACACTTTGTTGAAATTATGGCTTGTCCGGGTGGATGCCTTGGCGGGGGCGGGCAACCAATTCCTACTACTCCGGAAATCAGGAAAAAAAGAGCTGAGGCAATCTATTCGGAAGATGCATC
>Ga0208828_1000126_pt1 | contig 34080 bp, 24 predicted proteins | sample Kivu_160m_FD_185487 | JGI IMG/M metagenome (GOLD analysis project Ga0208828, IMG submission 185487) | Freshwater microbial communities from Lake Kivu, Western Province, Rwanda to study Microbial Dark Matter (Phase II) - Kivu_160m (SPAdes)... | ecosystem: Environmental > Aquatic > Freshwater >... | reverse complement strand
ACCGAGCTCAGCGCCGGCCACACCTACACCTCTGGCGGCGACGTCGAGCAGGTCGTCCCCGTCCTGACCGGCTTCCTGGGCATCGACTGGAAGCTCGAAAACGGGACCTACCGGATTCAGCGGATCGTCCGGCCTGCCCCCTGGGACACGGCCGTCCGCTCCCCGTTCGACGCCCCGGGCATCGCCGTCAAGGAAGGCGACGCCATCCTCGCCGTCAATCAGGTCGAGCTGCGGCCGGACTGCGATCCCTACGCGGCCTTCGAAGGGCTTTCGGGAAGGACCGTCTCCCTCCTCATCGGCCCGGGCGGCAACTCGGCCGAGGCCAAGACCGTGGTCGTCAAATGCCTCACCGGCGGGGAGGAGTTCGCGCTGCGCAACCTCGAGTGGATCGAGGCCAACCGGCACCGGGTCGAGACTTTGTCGGGCGGCAAGCTGGGCTATATCTACATGTCGAATACCGGCGGCCAGGGCCAGAGCGAGCTCGTCCGCATGTTCTACGGCCAGCTCGACAAGGAAGGTTTCATCATCGACGAGAGATTCAACGGCGGCGGGCAGCTAGCCGACCGCTTCCTGGAGCTTCTCCGGCGGCCGATCGTCTACAACATCCACTGGCGCCAGGGAAGAAACACGACCCAGCCGATCAAGGCCAACAACGGCCCCCTGGGGATGCTGATCAACGGCTGGGCCGGCTCCGGCGGCGACGGCCTGCCCTGGGCCTTTCAGGAGCTCAAGGCCGGACCGATCGTGGGCGAACATACGCTGGGCATTCTCGTGGGGCCGGCGACGGGCCACGTCCTGATCGACGGCGGTGCCATCACCGTGCCCGACGGCCGGCTCTACGACAACGACGGCCACTGGTTCTGGGAGGGCGAGGGCGTCGCCCCGGACTTCGAGGTCTGGGACGACCCCAACGCCCTCGTCCGGGGGAACGACCCGCAGCTCGAGAAAGCGGTCGAGGAAGTCATGAAGCTCACCAAGACCAACCCGCGCCGCGTCACCCCGGCCCCGGCTCCCGAGAACAGAACGGCGGCGGGATTGAAGAAGAAGTAAGCCGTCGGAATCTATCTCGAAGCGGCGGGAATAGCCCGGAGTCCGCTTGGGATTCCGCTTGACGATACCGGCTCCGCAATATATCATTCATATTAAATTAATAAAAATGTTAATTAATCGGGAATGATCGATGGACCAAGAGGCGGCCGAATACTTATCCCGCAAGATGGGAATCGCCGTCGAGCAGATTGTCCGGGAGGAACTCGAAATCGCCGTCCTGAAGCCGTTTCTCGAGTCCCGGCTCGGGAACGTGCTCGTCTTTAAGGGAGGAACGGCCCTTCGGTTGGCGTATGGATCGCCCCGCTTTTCCGATGACCTGGATTTTTCCGCTCTTTCGACCATCGATGAAAACGATTTCAAGAAAGCCAGCCTCGCGGCCGCCAAAAGCGTCGCTGAAGCCTCTTTGATCGAAGCCCTGGCCAAATTTCACACGTTGTTCGCTCTCTACCGGCTTCATGTTCCTTACGTTCGCCGGCCGTTTTCCATGAAGATCGAAGTCTCGACCCGGCGCGAATCCTGGGAGAAAGGCCGGGATTATGAATTGAAACTCCTTTCGAGCGAGGTCACCAACCTGACGGTTCTCTCTCAGGTGGCGACGCTTGAGCGCCAGGCCAGAGACAAGAAAAAAGCCTTCGAGGCGAGGCATCAGCCGCGCGATCTCTATGATCTCTGGTTCATTTCCCAGAAGCTCGGCCGGGAATTCAAGCCGGACGCGGCGGATTTCGAACCGTCTCTGCTCAAGCGCGACCTGAGAAAATATCTGCCGCGGAGTCATTGGAGACTCGTCGACACATGGATCGGATAAAGCCCCGCGACGTCGAGCTTGTCCGGAGCCTCGGCCGGTTCAACAAGCCTTATTGGTCCGTGGCCGACCTTCAAAAGGTCCTGGGATATCGAGGCCGCCAGACGCTCTTGGTCGTCCTTCATCGCCTCGTCCGGCAGGGCGTCCTGACGAGGATGCGGCGGGGGATCTATCGGGTGTCGATCTCTTCGGTGGAGGGGGCGCATCTTGCGAATCTTCTCTACACGCCCTCCTATCTTTCTTTCGAGTCGGCCCTCTCGCGATATGGAATCTTGAGCCAGATTCCCTATACCATCACCCTGGCCACGACCCGCCGATCGAAAAAAACGATCTTGGATGGAACGGCTGTGGAATATCGACAGCTCCGCAAGGATCTTTTTTTCGGACATCGGATCGATAAAGGTCTCGATATTGCCGAGCCGGAAAAAGCGCTGTTGGACGCCCTCTATCTCGCTCGAAGAGGGACATTGAGCCTTGCTTTCGATGAGCTCGACTTCTCGGGATTGTCTTCCGCTAAGTTGAGGTCCTACGGATCGCGATTTCCGCGTTATGTGCAGGCCGCCCTCTCCGGCATCCGCGATAAAACGCAAAAGGGCAGAAGATGAGATGCCCGAAGTGCAAGACCGAAAACGGAGGCCCTCCAGAGATTCAAGGTCCATTGATTGACGAAATTCGAGGTCTGGGACGACCCCAACGCCCTCGTCCGGGGGAACGACCCGCAGCTCGAGAAGGCGGTCGAGGAAGTCATGAAGCTGATCGAGAACAGGACGGCGGCGGGATTGAAGAAGAAGTAACGGCCTGGGTCAGGGACGGTTCGACCCCAAGGAGAGGGCCTGGTGGGCCGAGCACAGAAGAGCCCGGACGGGGAGGCCGTAAGGGCAGGCCGATTCGCAGTACCCGGGACAGCCTTCGCAAACGTCCGCGCGCGATCGGAGCTCCGCGTAACTGGCCATCGCGTATCTTTCCCGGCCTTGGGAAGCGAAGTAGTGATCGTAGCGCATGATCGTGTTCACCGGAACGTGATGCGGACATGCGGGCTCGCATAGACCGCAGGCGTGACGGCAATAGAGGACCCCGCAGTCGGCTTTATAGGCCGCCAGGAGGGAAGCTTCCCTTGGTTCCAGCCGGCTTCCCGAAAGCCTGAGGTAATCCAGGGCCTGCTCGTGATTCAGAACGGTCAGGCAGACGGTGTTCACCTTCGGATTGCTCAGGCAGAATTTCAGGGACGCCTCCCGGATCTCCTTTTCGCCGACGAGGTTGTGCCGCTTGATGAATTCCTGGGCATTTTCGACCTTCCTTTCGAATCGGGCCGCGTTGTTCTTCTCTTCCTCGGTCAGATCCTGCCCTCTCGAGGTCCGCGTCCGATCGATCCACTGCTTGAGGAAATGGTAGGTCCGGATCGGATTGGTCTTCATCAGCGTGGTGCCGATGTTCTCGCGGGCGCAGAGATCCAGGACCCGCTCGCTCTGGTCCTCTTTGAGAAAATTGTAGGCCAGGAGCATCACGTCGAAGCGACCGTCCTCGGCCGCGGCGGAGAGGACCTTCTCCATGGATTCCTTCGGCTCGCCGAAGACCCACTGAGAACCGTGATGGGTGACTCCGGAAAACCTGACCTTTCCCTCTTTCTTCAGCTGCTTGATCGCCTCATGATACCCCTCGCAACGGAGGTCCTCCCTGGTCTCGGGACTGGAAAGCATGAGGCAGTCCAGGTAATCGGTCTGAAGAGCTTCCATGACCCTGAGGGTTCGCCGGATGAAGCCCTCCTTGGTGATCCCCTCCTTTCCGATGCGCCTGATGGAGGAATCCGCCCTCAGTTTGGAGGAGATGAAGAGGGAGCCACGGTCCCGCCCTTGGATGGCCTCCCCGATCATTCGGCCGTGTTGCCCGTAATCTTCGGATGTGTCGATGTAGTTGACCCCTCCGTCCAGGAGGACCCTGAACGGCCCGGGATCCTCGAAGTCCCCCGTGCCGAGGTCCGAGACCCTGAATCCCGTGCGGCCGAGAGTCCGGTAATCCTTGATCCGGGGCTCGTCGGGCACGGCCTCCGGCCGCGGGCGGGAATGGACGTTACGGCCTGCGGCCGCGCCTCCAATCAAGCCCAGAGCCGATTTCTTAATGAAGTCCCTGCGGCTGGCTCCCTTGTTGTCCATGATCGAACCTCGTTGACATCAAGATGCCTATGTGAAAGGCAAAAAATAGACCAACCTCGCCCACGCGCCAGGAGAGAGATCGTGATTCTGCTCGTATTCGCCGTCTTTCCTCCTGCAGAGATCCGATCTCGCGCCCCGATTGACGCCCCCCTTCATTCGACGATCTCGTACTTCACGACCTCGAGTTCGCCGGTCTCGAGATACTCGAGGGCGAGCACCGTCCGTCCCGAGATCGTCAGGGGATGTCGGACCAGCCTCGGCAGCGAGACCCCCTTCGGCAGGGGGAGATAGAAGTTGTCGAGGTACTCGCCGCGAGGGCTGATGACGTCGACGAGAACGCCCTTGGCCGGTTCCAGCGTCGAGGTCACGGCCCAGATCCGGCCTTCGACGGCGTAAACCTTCTGGATGTCGTTGAAGTGGGCCAGCGGGAAGGCCAGGCCGCGAGCCCCGCCGGGCGGATCGGCGTCCTTCTCGGGCGCGTATTTCACCCGGCGGTAGTCGCGGCGGATCGTGCGGACGACCGCGTTCCGTCGCGGATCGGCAATCTTGACGGCATAGCCTTCCTCGTGGGCGACGGCGACGAGCCCGTCCTCGAGCGGGACGCAATGAAAGAAGGTTACGTGGTCGGCGATGAAGGCGCCGCCCAGACGCATGGCGAACCACTTGATGGGAAAGGTCAAGGAGGTCGCCTCAACGCGGCCCTCCTCGTTCATGAGCTTGAGGGTCCAGACGATGTCCAGGAGTTCGCCCTCGGGCTTCCGGACCTTGTCGAACGCGGGAAACGATTCCTCGGCCGCGAGCAGGCGGTCGCCGCAGCGGCCGAGGAGCCGGGAAACGCGGGCCTCGGGTTTGACCTCCCGGAGGAATTCTCCGTCGAGGTCCATGGAAACACACTTCATCGGGTTGGCCTGGAAGGCCAAGAGCCGGAGGCCCTGGATGAGGTAGTCGTCGATCCGCCGGAACTCGCCGGGCCCCTGACCCGCCCGGAACATGTTGACGATGAACTTCCCTCGGGCGTCGAACGTGAGGAACTCGTTCTCGTCGACGACGAGGAAGCCTCCGTCGGGGGCGGGCTGGATGTTCTCGGGACTCTTGAAGAAGAACGCGCTCCCGGAATCGGAGATCCGCAAGACCTCGCGGAGCCGGAGGACGCGCCCGGCCGCGGGATTCGAGGGCTTGGCGGGGAGAGTCACGGTCTCCTGGCCGAAGGCCGCGGTGAAGATGAGGATCGACGCGAGGGCCAAGGGAGCTTTCTTCACGAGGGCCTCCTTGCGAAACGGTCTCAACGAGAATACGCTCGGAGCCTCCGATATGTTGCAGAAGGGACGCCCCGGGAAGGAAGGGCGTCGCCCCGGACTTCGAGGCCTGGAACGACCCACGGCAGGAGAAGCGGACTCCGGCTCATTTCGCGGATTTCGAGAGCAGCGCCTTGCGTGCGTCCGAGGCGATAAGCCCGGCCAGAACAACCAGCACCAGGCTGATCCCGCCCAGCAGGTAGCTCCCCTTTTTCAGATAGCCGAAGCCCTGGTAGAGAAGGGCGGCCAGTGTGGTCACCAGCATGAACAGGGCCGGGTAGAGGGTTGCCTTGCGCGGCTGCTTGACCGCGACGAGGTACGAGGTGACGACGATCAGGGCCAGGGCGGCCACCAGCTGGTTCGAGGCCCCGAACACCGGCCAGATGGCCTTGTAGCCCTCGCTGGCCCCGAGCACGGCGGCCAGGATGATCATGAAGAACGAGGCCGCCCAGCGATTGTTGAACACGGCCGCTTTCTTGCCCAGCAGCTCCGAAAGGATAAAGCGCCCCAGGCGGACCGCCGTGTCGAGCGTCGTTAGGACGAAGGTGTTCAGCATGAGCATCCCGAAGAACAGCCCCATGTTGAGGCTCAGGGCGGGCAGCGAATCGATGAGCTTGCCGTAGCCCGTGGCGAAGGCCCGGATGGGATCGCCGGTCGTCATCAGGTACTGGAAGCCGAATTGCGAAGGGACCTTGCTCGGGTCCCAGATGAGGGCCGCCGCGGCGATGAGCGTCACCAGCCCGGCCAGGGCGGCCTCGGTCAGCATGCCCCCGAAGGCGATGAGCTTGCCGCTGCGCTCGTCAGGGAGCTGCTTGGCGGTCGTTCCCCCGGCCACGACCGAATGGAACCCCGAGATGGCCCCGCAGGCGACAATGACGAAAAGCATCGGCCACAGCGGTCCCCCCGGGCTCGAGAACCCGGTGAAGGCCGGGGCGTTGAGCTCCGGCCGGGCCGCGACCAGCCCCAGATATCCCAGGCCCAGCCCGATGAAAAGGATCCAGGTGCTGATGTAGTCGCGCGGCTGGAGCAGGAACCAGACCGGCATCGACGAGGCGAAGAAGCTGTAGACGAGCAGCGCGAAGAACCAGATGGTCTGGGGCGACAGACCCAACACCGAGGCGGGCAGGGTGACGGGCAGGAGCTCCCCGATCCAGATGAGCAAAGCCAGCACGACGAGGGCCAGGACCGTACCGCCCACCACGCTGAAGCCCTTCCGGTAGACGGCCCACCCGAAGATCATGGCCACGAAGATGAGCCCGAAGGTCGGGATGACGATCTCCGGCTGGGAGACGAGCGTCTGGGAGGCGACCACGGCGAACACGGCGATGACCAGGGTCAGGGCGAACCACAGGAAAATCGAGAAGACGACCTTTGTCCGGCCGCCCAGGGTCCGGCCCGAGATGTCGGCCAGGGAGCGGCCGCCGTTGCGGACCGAGGTCATCAGCGCCGTGTAGTCATGGACCGCGCCCAGGAAGACGCTGCCGAAGGCGACCCACAGGATGGCCCCCAGCCACCCGAAGTAGAGCACGGCGAGCAGCGGCCCGAGGATGGGCCCGGCCCCGGCGATGGACGAGAAATGGTGGCCGAAGAGCAGCAGCTTCTTGGCCGGGGAATAATCGACGTTGTCGCACATCTCGCAGGCCGGGGTGGCCCGTGACGGGTCGGCCCGCATGACCTTCTTCTCGACGTAAGCGCCATAAATGCGGTAGGCCGCGAAGAGCCAGATAATGAGCAGCCCGGCGATGAGCAACGTGTCCATCTCACCCTCTCATGGTCGCGATTCCTGCGGGGGATACTATATCGCAATCGGCCCGGCCGGCCAAGACTCGGCCTGGCGCAGCCCGGACGGCGCCTTGTGGCGTTATTGCCGCGAAGAACGCATGCCCTGACCGCATTCTTTCGTTTTTTCCCGCGCATCTCAAACCGTTCCGGACGAGCCCCCTCCTATTCCGCGACTTTATCAAGAAAACGGATTTTTAGCGGACTGTCGAAACCGAAAGACGGGTTCTCGTCTCGCCGCCGCGATCCTCCGCGATGACGAGACAATTCCGACGATATGGGGATCCGCGGCTTGACAAGTAGGATTAAATACTATATAGTTATATATAGGAAATGGAAAGATGAGCCACACAATGCCGGGTTTGTTTTATCGAAAATCCAAGGAAAACGGGCTGAAAATCACGCCCCAGCGGACGGCGATCTACGGGGAACTCCTGAAAGCGAAGGATCACCCATCGGCGGATGACATTTACAAAAGAATCGTCAAGAAGATACCGAATATTTCGTTCGATACGGTCAATAGGACCCTGTTGACGTTCTCGAAAATCGGCATCACCAAGGTCGTCGAGGGGTACGGGCAGGCCAAGCGCTACGATCCCGACATGGATCTTCATCATCATTTCCGATGCGTTCGGTGCGGCCGCATCATCGACTTTCACAACAAGGATTATGACGACATCCCTGTCCCCGAAGAAATCAACCGGCAATTCACGGTGACGAGCAAAAAGGTGGTGCTTGAAGGTCTTTGCGGCAAGTGCAAAAAAGGTTAAAAAGGAGGAGATTTCATGAACAAAGAGAGAAAAATCCCAGCCGTGGGATCCACGGCCGGCGGCGGCATGTCGAACCGGGACTGGTGGCCGAACCAGTTGAACCTGCGTATTCTGCACCAGCATTCCCCGAAGTCCAATCCGATGGGCGAGGATTTCGACTACGCCGAAGAATTCAAGAAACTAGACCTGGCGGCCGTGAAAAAGGACCTCTACGCCCTGATGACCGCCTCCCAGGACTGGTGGCCGGCCGACTACGGCCACTACGGGGGGCTCCTCATCCGGATGGCGTGGCACAGCGCGGGTACCTACCGCATGGGCGACGGCCGCGGGGGCGCGGGATCCGGCTCCCAGCGCTTGGCGCCGCTCAACAGCTGGCCCGACAACGTGAACCTCGACAAGGCGCGTCGACTGCTCTGGCCGATCAAGCAGAAATACGGCCGGAAAATCTCCTGGGCGGATCTGATGGTCCTCGCCGGCAACTGCGCCTTGGAGTCGATGGGGTTCAAAACCTTCGGTTTCGCCGGCGGGCGCGTGGACGTCTGGGAGCCGGAAGAGGACATTTATTGGGGCAGCGAGGACACGTGGCTCGGCGACAAACGCTACAGCGGCGACCGGAACCTCGAGAATCCCCTCGCCGCCGTGCAGATGGGCTTGATCTACGTCAACCCGGAAGGGCCGGGCGGCAATCCGGATCCGGTCGCCTCCGGCCGCGACGTCCGCGAGACTTTCGCCCGCATGGCGATGAACGATGAAGAGACCGTCGCCCTCGTGGCGGGCGGGCACACCTTCGGCAAATGCCACGGTGCCGGCCCGGCGTCCCATGTAGGGCCTGAGCCCGAAGGAGCCCCCATCGAAGACCAGGGCCTCGGCTGGAAGAGCCGCTTCGGCCGCGGCAAAGGCGGCGATACGATCAGCAGCGGCATCGACGGCGCCTGGAAGCCGAATCCGACCAAATGGGACATGGGCTATTTGAAGGTCTTGTTCAAATACGAATGGGAACTCATCAAGAGCCCGGCCGGCGCGCATCAGTGGATGGCCAAGAACGTGGCCGAAGAGGACATGGTTGTCGATGCCCATGATCCATCGAAAAAGCATCGTCCCATGATGACCACGGCCGACCTTTCCCTCAAGTTTGATCCGGTTTATGAAAAGATCGCGCGACGCTACCTCGCGAATCCTGACGAATTCGCCGATGCCTTTGCCCGGGCGTGGTTCAAGCTGACCCACCGCGACATGGGCCCGCGTTCGCGCTATCTCGGCCCGGAGGTCCCGGCGGAGGAGCTGATCTGGCAAGACCCGGTGCCCGCCGTCGATCATGAGCTGATCGACGAGAAGGATATCGCCGACCTCAAGGGCCGGATCCTCGGTTCGGGCCTGTCGATTTCCCATCTCGTCTCGACCGCCTGGGCTTCGGCGTCCACGTTCCGCGGGTCCGACAAGCGCGGCGGCGCGAACGGAGCCCGCATTCGTCTGGCCCCGCAAAAGGACTGGGAAGTCAACGAGCCCGACAAACTGAAGACCGTGCTGCGGACCCTCGAGGGAATCCAAAAAACGTTCAACGGCAAGGCGTCAAGCGGGAAGAAGGTTTCGCTGGCCGACTTGATCGTCCTGGGCGGATGCGCGGCCGTCGAACAGGCCGCGAAAAATGCCGGCCACGATGTGACCGTTCCGTTCGCGCCCGGACGCACGGATGCGTCGCCGGAGCAAACCGACGCGGCCTCCTTCGCCGTGCTCGAGCCGAAGGCGGACGGGTTCCGCAACTACCAGAAAACCAAATACGCCGTCGCGGCGGAGGTGCTGCTCGTCGACCGGGCGCAACTGCTGACGCTGACCGCCCCAGAGATGACCGTTCTCCTCGGCGGAATGCGCGTCTTGAACGCCAACTTCGGACAGTCCCGGCACGGCGTCTTCACCAAGCGGCCGGAGACGCTCACCAACGACTTCTTCGTGAACCTGCTCGACATGGGCACGGAGTGGAAGGCCGTGTCGGACGACAAGGACGTCTTCGAAGGGCGTGACCGCAAGACGGGCGAAAGCCGGTGGACCGCCACGCGCGTCGACCTCATCTTCGGTTCGAACTCCCAGCTCCGGGCTGTGGCCGAAGTCTACGGAAGCAAAGACGCGCAGACGAAGTTCGTTCAGGACTTTGCGGCGGCCTGGACCAAGGTCATGAACCTCGACCGCTTCGACCTGAAATCGAGGAGATGAAACGCTAGCCGGTTCATATTTCACTCGTGGCGCAGAGACTTGACGGGGTCGGCTCTCGCCGCTCTGACGGACTGGAAGCTGATCGTGACGAGGGCGATGGCCGCGGCGATCACTCCGGCCGCGACGAAGATGTCGAAACGCAACGGGGCGCGATACAGAAAACCCCGGAGCCACCGCTGCAGGAAGTACCAGGCCGCGGGCCAGGCCACGACGTTTGCCAGGAGGACGAGGCGGGTCAGATCCCCTGAAAGATGGATCACGATCTTGGAGACGGAAGATCCGAGGACCTTGCGGATCCCGATTGGGAAGGTCGTCTTTGATCACGCCGATCACCGTGTAGTTTCGACCGGTATAAGGCCAAGACAGCCGCATCCCGATCGGATCTTTTCGCCCCAGGAGTCCGGCCATTTTTTCATTGACCACGATCTCCCCGATATTGCCGGAACGATCGTCCTCGCCGCGAAAGAAACGGCCTTCGGCCAGCGGGATCTCGAAAGCCTTTAGAAAGTCGGAGTCGACGCTCATGTCGGTAATGAGGGGTTCGAACTCCGGATCCTTCCCCTCCCACTGCCAGTCTTTGCTGTTCGACCGGCCTCCCGTCGGATAGGTGGAACCGGCCGAAACCTTCTTGACGCCGGGGATTTGCAGGAACTCGTTTTTGGCCGTCTCGTAGGACTCCAGCAGCTTCCCTCGGCTCGAGAAAAAGACAAGATTTTCCATGTTGTAGCCCAGGTCCATCGTCTGAACATGGCGGAGCTGGCGATAGACCCCGCCCGCCCCGGCGATGAGGCCGATGGCCAGGCTGAATTGGACGACGACGAGAATCCTGGATCTTCTCGTGGAATTTATCGAAGCTCAGCTCGTCCTGGATCCATAAGAACAGCAAAAGGACGCAGGTCAGGCCGATGGTCAAACCGGCGAAGGACCCAGAAAATGAATTTCGTCGGTCTGCCGGCGGGGGCGGTCATTTTCACTTCTCGAAAGCGAAATCGGCCACGTCGCCCCAGGCCTGCTTGTGGACCCTATGGGCGTACGACATCGCCTTCTTCCCCTCTCGAGTCAGGGTATAGAGGACTTTTCTACGCCCGCCCTGTTTGAGAAGGGGCTCGCTTTCCCGCGGCTCGACGAAGCCTCTGCGAACGAGAAGGTAGTGGATTCTGATAAGTATTTATCGTAAATACATAGGTAAAGACGCGAGAGGGGCGAAGAAGGTTGCCTTTTTATTGATTTTTCAGCCTTCCTGGACTATGTTGAGGCCATCCAAGGAGGCCTTCGATGCGCCGTAACTTTTTGATTATATTGACGATATCGATAGCCATAGCTTTCTCCGTCGCCCAATCCCCTCTTCCCCGCCGGGACGCCTTCTTCGGCCTCCACTTCGACCTCCATCCCAACGAGACCGATAAAGCCCTGGGAGCCGACGTCGACGAGGAGATGGTCGCCCGGCTCCTCAAGCGCGTCAGGCCGGATTACGTCCAGTACGACTGCAAGGGCCACGCCGGCTGGGCCGGGTATCCGACCAAGATCGGCTGGGCGGCGCCCGGGATCAAGAAAGACAGCCTGGCCGTTTGGCGAAAGGTCACCCGGAAGTTCGGCGTCGGCCTCTACATCCATTATTCCGGGGTCTGGGACTCGCAGGCGATCGCCCATCATCCCGACTGGGCCAGGATCGACGAAAAGGGAAAGCCGGATCCGAACAACACCTCGGTCTTCGGGCCGTATATCGACAAGCTCCTCATCCCCCAGCTCAAGGAGGTTGCGGAGGCTTATGATCTGGACGGGCTGTGGGTCGACGGCGAATGCTGGGCCGCCCAACTCGACTATTCGCCGCGGGCGTTGGCCGCCTGGAAGAAGGAGACGGGGCGGGACGACGCGCCCCGGGACACGAAGGACCCGCGCTGGCTCGAGTGGAAGAATTTCCACCGGCGGGCCTTCGAGGCCTCTCTCGGCCGTTGGGTCGACGCCCTCCACGCCGCCCGGCCCGGCCTCCAGATCACGAGCAATTGGATGTACACGTCCTTCGCCCCCAAGCCGGTTGAGGCGAAGCTCGATTTTCTCTCCGGCGACTACTCCTGGTCGCTTTCCGTGGACCGGGCCCGGGTCGAGGCCCGCTATCTCGCCTCGACGGGAATGCCTTGGGACCTGATGGCTTGGGGGTTCACGAAGACCACGGACCTCAACTGGACGCTCAAGACGCCGGTCCAGCTCATGCAGGAGGCGGCCGTCGTCCTGATGCAGGGCGGGGGGTTCCAGATCTACAACACGCCCACGCGCTCGGGCTTCATCCATGAGGCGATCATCGACCAGGAGGGGCGCCTGGCCGATTTCTGCCGGGCGAGGCAGGAGGCGAGTTTCAAAAGCACGACCATCCCCCAGGTCGCCCTGCTTCTGTCGGCGGAGTCGCACTGGGACAAGAGCGATAGGGTTTTTGCCCCCTGGGGAGGCGAGTTCAACGATTTGGAGGGGGCGCTCCACGCGCTCCTCGAGCTGCGCTACTCGGTGGATATCATGGCCGAGCATCAGCTGGGGCCGAGGTTGAAAGAGTTCCCGCTCGTCGTCGTGCCGGATTCGCACAAGCTGGGGGAGGGATTTAGGCGGGCGCTTGTGGCGTATGTGGAGGGCGGCGGGAGCCTTCTGCTTCTGGGCGAGAAGTGCGCCAGGCTGTTCGAGCCGTGGCTGGGGGTTGGGATGGTCGGGACAGAAAGGGCGATCGACGCCGAGCTCGCCGCCCCGGCGGGGCCGGTCAACGTCAAGGGGGAATGGCAGGATGTCGTCCTCAAGGGGGCCCGGGCGGCGGGGACGAGGCACCCGACACGCGATACGCGGCGGGACGGGGAGGTTGCCGCCGTGATGAACAACGTCGGGAGGGGAAAAATCGCCGCCGTCTTCGGTCCGCTGGGCAACATCTATTTCCGCAACCATCATCCCTGGCTGCGCGAACACATCGGAACGCTCGTCAAGGAGCTCTTCCCCTCCCCCGCCGTCACGGTCGACGGCCCGGCATACGTCGACATCGCCCTGCGCAAAACGGCCGGCGGCATGCTGAGCCTCCACCTCCTCAACCGGACGAACCTCCCGATGCCCGACCGCCATGACTTCACCGACTATATCCCCGCGGTCGGGCCGCTGCGCGTTGAGATGGCCTGCCCGGAGCCGCCGCGGAGCGTCACGCTCGTCCCAGACGGGACCGCCCTCGACTGGCTCTGGCAAGGAGGCAAGCTGCGCTTCACCCTCCCCCGCCTCGACGTCCACTCCGTCATCGTCGTGGATTGATTCTCTTGACGACGACAAGCGTCTGGTCGTCGAAGCGGGGGACCTCTCCGATGAAGCGCTTCGCGTCGTCGGCGACGGCGGCCAGGAGGACGGCTAGCTTCCCCTTAGAATGAGATTTACTTGCTCGAGAAAAATAAGGGGGAGGAGCCGTCTATATTATCGGGCGTGACAACATCCGTCCTTGTTGACGCCCTAGTGAATATTATGTATAATATGATTATACGATATTACAGAATTATCAATCCATGGAGAAGCAAATCAAGGCAACAGATGCGGTTAGGCGTTTTTCCGAGCTTCTCAATATGATTAAATATCAGGGCGAAAGCTACACAATCATTCGCGGAGGAAAGCCGGTCGCCTCGCTTCGCCCTTTAGAAAAAAGAACGACGAAAAAAATCCTCGCCGAGCTCAAAGAAGCCCTACCTTCAATTCCCAAATTGGGCGCCGAATGCGGGCCGTTCGAGGATGACCTGCGAGAAATAAGGACCTGCCAACCTTCGCTTCCAGCTGAACGACGATGGGATTGATCTTCGACACGAGCGTCCTCATCGCCCTGGAACGATCCGCGTCTCCACTCGAAGAGGCGATCTCCGGCCGAGAGGAGGAGGCTTTCGGAATCTGCGCGATCACGGCCGCCGAACTTCTCCATGGCGTCCATCGGGCCGATTCTCCGGCGCGCCGCCTCGTCCGAGAAGCTTTCGTCGAGAAGATCATCGAGATCTTTCCCGTCTTCCCTTTCGATTTGGCTTCGGCCCGGATTTACGCCCGCCTCTGGGCATCGCTTCACAAGAAAGGCGCCGCTTTGGGCGCCCACGATGTCATGATCGCCGCCACCGCGATTTCTCTCGGCTATGCGCTCCTCACCTCCGACGCGGAGCACTTTGGCCGGATCGATGGCCTTTCGCTTTGTAAATTTCCATAATCGCCGTCGGGAAAATACTCGGGCGAAGATCGCGCGCGTCCGGGCGCATAGACCTGAAACGGCTGTGGCTTCTTGAGTTCCCTCTTCTGGGCGGATCAAGGAGGGCGAGAGGCTGCGCTTCACCCTCCCCCGCCTCGAAATCCACTCCGTCGTCATCGTGGAGCCCTAGGCGGCTTGACTTACGCCGAGGCGGGACTTAGATTGAATTCAGAGCGCATCCCGGGAAGGAGGAGGGAAATGAAAGCCATATGGTTCGTGCTCTTATCCGCGTTCGTTTTTTTTGCTGCCTGCGCGGCGGGTCCCCAGGCGAAGGAATGGGTTCCGGGCGCCGGCGCCATCAGCGATGAGTCCATCGCGCAAAACTGGACGCCGCTGGGCGAACAGACCTACCCGGTCGAAGGAGAGACCTACGACCGGGTGTGGGAGGCCTGCGAGCAGGCCCTCATCAATCAGGGCTTCAGGTTCGAAAAGGCCGATAAAGAGGCCGGCGAAATCAGGGTCATGGGCACGTATAAGTCCCAATTATCGAAGGAGGGCTTGAGCGTGGAGGATACGGAAATGAGCCGCATGACCGTCTCGGTCGTCAAGGCCGAAAACAATATTCTGGTGAAAGCGGCTCTTTTGACCGTGAAAGCCGGCACGCCGAGCCGGGACCTTGTCAACAAGGCCAAAAACGAGGTGGCCCGCTTTCTTTCGAGACTAAAAAAAGAGCTCCGGTCATCGTTGAGCTTGTAAGGGTCTCGTGTAGACGACCTCGCCGCCGATGACCGTCATGTCCGGCTCGATTTTCCAGATCTCCTCGGCCGGGACGGTCATGTAATCGACGGGAATGACCACGAAATCCGCAAGCTTTCCTTTCTCGATCGATCCCAGGATGTCCTCCGCGAACATGACGTAGGCGCCGCCCATGGTGGCCGCCCGCAGCGCCTCTTCCCTTGTCATGGCCTGCTCCGGGATCCAGCCGCCCGGAGGGTTGTTGTTCCGGTCCTGCCGAGTGACCGCCGCGTGCAGGGTGTAAAAGGGATTGTAGGGAGACACGGAATAATCCGTCCCCGTGGCGACCACGACCCCGAGATCCAAGAGATCGCTCCAGATATAGGCATACTTCAAGCGTTCGCGACCCATCCGGGATTCGGCGAAGTGCATGTCTTCGGTGGCATGCAGAGGCTGCATGGAAGCCACGATCCCCAGCTTGGCGAGTCTGGGCACGTCCTCGGCGGTGAGCACCTGACAGTGCTCGAGAGAGAACCTGGCCTTTTTGCCGTCCATCCCGGCGGCTTTCAGGGCCCTTTCGAAGGCGTTGATGGCGGCCCGGTTGGCCCCGTCGCCGATGCAATGGACCCTCATGTTGAAGCCGATCTTGAGCAGCTCGGTCGCCGACCGGGCGAGTTCGTCCTCGCTTTTTCGGGGTTCGCCGCGATAGCCGGGATAGTCGCTGTAGTCCTCGAGGAAAAGCGCGCCCCTCGATCCCAGAGCGCCATCGGCGAAATCCTTGACCGAGCGGACGAAGTACTTGTCGTTGTAGTCGAACGGTTTGCCCAGCTTTTTCGCCGCGTCCTCCCGGACCATTTCATTGATCCTGATCCTGAGCAGACCCACCTCGTAGAGCTTGATCCGTCTCTGAACCTCGTCATATCCGGTCATGCTGGCACCGTGGATCGTCGTCAGCCCGCTGGCCACGGCCAGCTGGGTCCCCTCGACGAGGTTCCGGCTGATCTCATAGTCGGTCATGGGGGGCAGGGGGGGGATCAGCCGCATCAATGGGGCCGGCGCCCTTTCCACGAATTCTCCCGTCGGCTCCCCGTTCTTGTCTTTCTTGATATGGCCTCCCGGGGGATCGGGAGTGTCGCGGGTGATGCCGGCGAGCTCCAGGGCCTTGCTGTTGGCCCCGCTGCCGTGGGTATAGCGGCTGATGAAGACGGGATTATTCGGCGCCACGGCGTCGATGAGCTCCTTGTGGAATTCCGGCGGATCCCAGACATCGGACATCCAGCCGCCGAGCACCAGCCACCGCGGCTCGGGTCCCGGCCGCATCCCCTCGCCGGTCGCTAGGCACCGTTTGATCACCTCCTGCATCCGCTGGACGGAAGCCCACTCGCCGATCCTCGGCCGGATGTCCGGAACGCGCGGATACAGGACCCTTTCTCCGTAATTGATGTGCACATGGGCGTCGTGCAGGCCGGGGATGACCGTCTTGCCCTTGAGGTCGAAAACGAAGGTCAGAGGACCGATATGGGACTTGACCCCGGCGTCATCACCCACGTAAATGAACCGGCCGTCTTTCACGGCGAGGGCTGAGGCCGTGCTGAAATTCGCATCGACGGTGTAGATCTTCCCGTTGACGTAGGCCCTGTCCGCTTCCTGCGCTCCGCCGGCGGCCATCGCGAGTAAGAGCGAAAGAAGCGCCGCGGAAAGGAGACCCGGCCGTCTTCTCTCAGCTGTCATCTCGACTCCTCCTTTCTCCCCTTGTCGGGATGTCCACACGATAATCATTATCAGCGGATGAGTCAAATAAGAAAATGCGGGTCACCGCGGCCTTGATCCTATCCAGACTCTCTTTTATACTCCTTCAAGATGGCTGGGTGGGACGACCGCAAATTTACGATCATGGCCCTCGTGGTTTTCCGGTTACCTCGCGCAGCTGGAAGACCATGAAGACAATCGCCGCCCTGCTGGGCACGGGCTATGGCGGGGGTGCGCCCCGGGCGCCTTTGGGGCAAGACGCAAGCGGCGCTCGCTTTCCTCCCCGGGAAGCCATCGTTCTTGACACCCGCTCGCGGGCATAATACGCTCTGATTCGCTCTATGAAATCCAGGCCGCTTCTTCTGGCACTTGTTCTGGCCGGCGCAACGTTCGCCGGCGCCCTGCAATCGGCCGCTCTCCCCGACCCCGTTCCCGTCCGGATCAAGGCCAAGGGGGCGGTCCTCTCCGGCGAGATCCTCCTCCCGGTGCAAGCGTCCGAAGGGCCGGTCCCCGGCGTCGTCATCGTCCACGGCTCCGGCCGGCTCGATCGCAACGCCTATCGCGATGGGGCGGAGGAGCTGGCGGCCATGGGAATGGCCGTTCTTATCTACGATAAGCGCGGCACAGGACAATCGAGCGGCCGCTACCACGACGTCACGCCCATTAACAGCCCGGCGATGATCGCCGAGCTCGCCGACGACACGAATCTCGCCCTGCAGTCGCTGGCGGCCCAACGGGCCGTCGACAAGACCCGCCTGGGGTTGTTCGGCGGGAGCCAGGCGGGATGGGTCCTTCCCCTGGCCGCGGCTGATAATCCGGAGGTCCGGTTCCTCGTCGTCCTCTCCGGTCCGGCCGTCAGCGTCGGCCTCATGGCCCATTACGGCCTGCTCGCCGGCGCGGACGAAAAAGACGTCGGGGAGGAGGAATTGGGCAAGCGCCGGAGCCCGTTCATCATCATCCATGGCTTCGACCCGCTGGAGACCCTGCGCCGCATTCGAACGCCGACGCTCTGGATCTTGGGCGAGCGCGATCGGACCGTCCCGCTCATCGAAACGCTCCGGGTGCTCGAATCCCTCCCGGCCGTGGAGTCCGGGACCCTCAAGGTGGTCCGTTTCCCGGAAGCCGATCATCAGCTGGCCCTTCCGGACGGAACCCGCGTCGATTATTGGGGGACGATCGAGTCCTGGCTGAGAGACGTCGGCATTCTCGCTCCAGCGCGTTGAAGACAGCCGTCAAGCCCGCCCACTTCAGCCTGAAATTGACGGGATCGGCGCTCCGGCGTTTCCCGCTTTTTTCGATACGGCGATAATATGATAAAGCAACACCAAGCCTAGAAGGGAGGTTCGACCATGAAAATCCGCGTCTTCACGGCCTTTCTGGCAGCCGCGCTGAAGCGCTTTTCGCCAAGGCCGTCGAACCGCCCGTCATCGGCCGTCTTGACATCCGGCAGACCGCCATTTATCTTCCCCGGCGGAGGAACAAATTGAAAAAGATCTCTGTGGGAATTTTCTTAATGGGGGGACTTGCGACTGCGGCGCTGGCGGCCTCCGGCAGCGCGATTTCGGTCGAAGCGTCCGATCCGGCGGCGGTCCTCTGGTACACTCATCCCGCCGACAAATGGGAGAACGCCTTTCCGGTCGGCAACGGCCGACTCGGGGCGATGGTCTTCGGCAAGACGGACGCGGAGCAAATCCAGATCAACGAGGAGACATACTGGTCGGGCGGGCCTTATTCGACCGTCGTCAAGGGTGGGCATGCGTATCTGCGGGAGATCCAGAAGCTCGTCTTCGACGGCAACTACAAGATGGCCCACATCCTCTTCGGCCGGCACCTCATGGGCTACCCCGTCGAGCAGATGAAATACCAGCCTCTGGCCAATCTGATCCTTCAATTTCCGGGCGGCGCGGAGGCGGCGAACGGGGCGGGAGTGACGGACTACCGCCACGAACTCGACCTCGACTCGGCCGTCGTCACGACAAGCTATGGAAGGGACGGCGTCAAGTTTCGGCGCGAGGTCTTCTCGAGCCCCGTCGATCAAGTCCTGGTCGTCCGTCTCACGGCCGACGCGCCGGGGAAAATTTCCTTCACCGCCCAGCTCAGGGGGGAACGGAACACCGCCCATTCGAACTATGCCACGGACTACTTCCGGATGGACGGGGCGCCGCCGAATGGGCTCGTCGTCCGGGGCAAGTCGGCCGACTACATGGGGGTCGAGGGAAAGCTCCGCTATGAAGCGAAACTCCAGGCTCTTCCCGAGGGCGGAAAGATGAACCTGGAGTGGGACGAGCTCAAGATCGCGGATGCCGACGCCGTGACCCTCATCATCGCCGCGGCGACGAACTTCGTGAATTACAAGGACATCAGCGGCGACGCGGCGGGACGCGTCGATGCAGCGATCAAGGCCGTCGCCGGAAAATCGTTCGAGGCGATGAAGACGGCCCACATCGCCGAGCATCGCCGGCTCTTCCGCCGCGCTTCGATGGCATTCCCGGCGACGGAGAATTCGCTGCGGCCGACCGACGAGCGCCTGAAAAATTTCGACGGGACAAACGATCCGGCGTTGGCGGCCCTTGTCTTCCAATTCGGAAGGTATCTTCTCATTTCGTCCTCAAGGCCCGGGACCCAGCCGGCCAACCTCCAAGGCATCTGGAACAAGGACATGAATCCCGCCTGGGATTCCAAGTACACGACCAACATCAACACCGAGATGAATTACTGGCCGGCCGGGGTGGGAAACCTCGGCGAGTGCGCCGAGCCGCTCTTCGCCATGATCCGCGAGCTCACCGACCAGGGAAGCCAGGTCGCCCGGGAGAACTACGGCGCCGGCGGCTGGGTGTTTCATCAAAACACCGACATCTGGCGCGTGGCCGCGCCCATGGACGGACCGAGCTGGGGGACATTCACGACGGGCGGCGCCTGGCTCGCCACGCATCTCTGGGAGCATTATCTCTTCACCGGCGACAAGGAGTTTCTCAAGGCCTACTACCCGGTGATGAAGGGGAGCGTCGAATTCTTCCTCGATTTCCTCGTCCCCCACCCGAAATACAAATGGCTGGTGACCAATCCCTCGACCTCGCCGGAGAATTTTCCGGCCGTCCCAGGCGCGGCCAAGTTCTTCGACGAGATCACGACCTTCGTCACGGGGACCTCGATCTGCGCCGGCTCGACGATCGACATGGCCATATTGAGAGATCTGTTCGAGGCGGTGGCGCGGGCGGCTGACGTTCTCGGCGTCGACGCCGAGTTCAAGGCGAAAGTCCTGGCGGCGAGGTCGCGCCTGGCCCCGATGCAAATCGGCCGCAAAGGTAATCTTCAGGAATGGCTCGAAGACTGGGACGAGACCGAAAAAAGCCACCGCCATATTTCCGGGCTATGGGGGCTTTTCCCCGGGCGCGAGATCTCGCCGCGCAGGACGCCGAAGTTCGCCGAGGGTAGCAAAGTCGTCTTGGAACAACGGGGGCTGGTCGGCAACGGCTGGGCCTCGGCCTGGAAGGCGGCCTGCTGGGCCCGCCTCGGAGACGGCGTCAAAGCGTTGGAGAATTTCGCCTACGCCGTCCGCAATTACACGACGACGAGCCTTTTCTCCATCTGCTCGAACCGCCTCCAGGTCGACGGCGCGTTCGGCATGTCCGCCGCGATCGCCGAGATACTCCTCCAGTCGCACGAGGACGAACTCGCCCTGCTGCCGGCCTTGCCGGCGGCGTGGCCGGACGGGGAGGTCAAAGGCCTTTGCGCCAGGGGCGGTTTCGAAGTGAGTCTCCGGTGGAAGGGCGGCCGGATGGAGGAGGCGATAATTCTCTCCAAGAACGGGGCGACATGCCGCGTCCGCTCCGCCTCTGGGCCGCTGATAGTGACGGCCTCCGGGAAGCCCATCAAGACATCCCGGCCCGAGAAAGACATCACGGAATTCGCGACCTCGCCCGGTACGGTCTACATATTGACGCCGTCGGCCCGCCAGCCCTTGCCCCAAAGATGGGGGACACTTTAATGTGTCCCCCATCTTAAGGCCACACTGAGGCTTATTTGGAGGCCCTGGCGAGATAGATGTTGCCCTGCAATTCGGAAGCCATGAAGACGACCTTGCCTGTGGCGACGCGGATCATGCCCAGGGTTTTGGGATAGTTCAGGTTGAAGCGGCTGTCCGGCGAGAAATAGAGCTCGCGAGCCTCGCCGACGGGCTTCTTGGTGAGAGGGTCGAGCCCCTGGGCATAGAGCGAGCAGCGGTCGTTTTTTTCGGAGAGATAATAGAGATAGCGGCCGTTGGGCGACCACGCCGGCGGGCTGAGATAGCGGTCGTCCCGAGCGATAAGGATTTTATTTTCCTCCGCCTTCCCCGCATCATCGACCGGGCCGATCCGGATCGCTGCTTGGCCGTCCGGTTCGCCGGCATGCCAGGCCAACCATTTCCCGTCGGGGGAAAGGAACGCGTCCGAGATGTTTTCCTTTCCGGCGGCTAGGATTGGCGTCGTTTCCCCGGATTGGAGTTTCATTTTAACGAGGCCGCCGGACATGTCCATGGCTAAAGCGAAATCGTTCCCGGGGAAGAAGTCGAGAACCAGGCACGACTGGCAGATCTCGCGCCCGGAGGTGCTGCCGGCAGGGACGAGAAATGTCCGCCAGCTTCCGGCGACGCGATCCCGGTAAGCAAGGACCGAACCGTCGGGGCTCAGCCGGGGCAGCAAGGCTAGACTTCCGCCTTGCGTCGGGATCGTCGTCTCCTGCCCGTTTGTCAGGTCTCTCAGCCGGACGCCGATGTCGGCGACTTGGGTGCCACTGTAGGCGATGAACGCGGCCTTTTTCCCGTCGCGGCTGACCGAAGGCCAAAGCTTCTGCATGAGGTCCGGGGCCAGTTTTTGGGGCGGATCCGAAGAGACGACGGCATCGTCCGACCTGGCAGAGATAGACCATGGGGCCATATGAGCGGTCATGAAGGCGCAAAAAATCCGGCCGTCCGCCGCGACAAAGACGTGATTGATCATGAGGGGGGCCATCGTCAGGGGTTCGGCGGGTCCCTTGATCGTCCAGTCGCCAGGATCGATGGGGACCCGGAAAATATTGACGCCCTCGATGGTTGTCCCGGAGATGAAATAGATGTCCTGCCCCGTCCAGCCGACCGGATACTGGGTCATCGACTTCTGGCTGAGATTTTCGAGAGCGCGGGATCGGACCGGCTCCCCCCCGCCGACCGGCGCCACCCACCAATCGAATGATTTCGGGTCGCCGACCCGCATGCCGCTGAAGATCATGTGTTTTCCGTCAGGCGACCAGCCCGGCATCGCCCCTTTCGGCAGTTCGCTGATGGAAAAATCGGGATGAAACGGCCTCGCCGCCGTTCCGTCGGCCGAGACCAGTAACATTTTCTGTCGTCCCGGGTCGCCCGTCGCGGGGATCTCAACGTAGGAGATCAAGCGTCCGTCCGGTGAGAACCGCGGGGAATATCCGCCTTGGACGATCTTTTGCTCCTTTCTCGTCTGGACGTCGATGAGGTAGATCCCGCCGCCGTCCCGTTCGGAGCGGAAGACGACCTTGGATTGATCGGGAGAAATCGAAGGGCTCCAATCGTCGGCGGGATGGTCGGTCAGCCGCCGCGCCCCTCCGCTCGCCACGTTCTGGACCCAGACATCGAAGGTCCGGCTCCCCTCCCGGTCCGAGGCAAAGGCCATGAGGTTGCCATCGGCCGAAACCGTCGGAAAAGCGGTGAATCCCGTATCGAAGGTCAAAGGAGTCAGGGCGGCCAATCCCGCTCCCGCGGGGGCCTTCGACCTGAAGACGAAAAGCTTCAAGAGGACGGCCGCGGCGGAGAAGAGGAGGACCGCCTCGGCGAAGAGGAGGACCATCCTTTTTGTTGCGCCGCGGGCGCGTACGGCGCCGGCCGGAGCCTGGAGCTTTCCCGATTCCGACTCCTCCTTGAGGTCCTGAAGGGCGATCTTGAGGTCGGACATCGTCTGCCAGCGCCTCTGGGGGTCCTTGCGGAGGCAGCGGGCCAGGACGCGCTCCATTTCCAGAGGAACGGCCTCGGCAAAGGCGGAGAGAGGCTTCGGCTCCTCGTTCAGGACGGAGGCCAGGGTTTTCATCCGGCTTTCGCCGCCGAAAGCCCTCTGTCCCGTCAACATTTCATAAAGGACGGCGCCGACGGAAAAGATATCGGACCGGGAGTCGATTTTCTTCCCTTCGGCCTGTTCGGGCGACATGTAGGCCGCCGTCCCGAGAATATGGCCTTCCTCGGTCCGGGATTTCGTCTCGGCCCCCATGGTCATGGTCGGCCCGCTCTCGGCGGAAGAAGCTTCCTCGTCCAACAGCTTGGCCAGGCCGAAATCGAGGATTTTGACCAAACCTTCCCCCGTGACCATGACGTTCGTCGGCTTGATGTCGCGGTGAATGATGCCCGCGGCGTGGGCCTTGGCCAAACCGTCGGCGATCTGGACGGCCAAGCCGAGCGCTTCGGGAAGCCTCATCCCCTTCCGCCCGATGAGACGGTCGAGCGGCTGTCCCTCGACGTATTCCATGACGATGAAGTCCCGGCCCCGGTCGGAGGCGATGTCGTGAATGACGACGATGTTCGGATGGCGAAGGGCCGAGGCAGCCTTGGCCTCGAGGACGAAGCGCTGCCGGCGCTCGGGGTCGGCCACCTTGTCAGGGGGCAGGACCTTGACCGCCACGGGCCGGTCGAGGTGGGTGTCGACCGCCTTGTAGACCGTCCCCATACCGCCTTCGCCGATCTTCTCGGTGATCCGATAGTGGAGAAGGCTTTGGCCGATCATTCCCGCACCTTTATAAATCCAGAGAGAAGAGAAGTCAACGCCGCGTTCCCGGAAACGGCGGTCGGCCCGGAGTCCTTCGTCCGCCTCCTCCCCGTCAAATGAACCCCGGCTTCCGGCTCTCCGGCCGTGTTGTGTTGACTTCATCGGGGATTTCTTCTAGATTTGAAAAAAGAGGGGTAACCATAACATGAATATTCTCGTTCTACTCCTGTTTCTCGCGATCTCTTCGGGCCTTCCCGCGGCCCCACAGTCCCATCCGCTGACCGGCACCTGGGAGAAATTTTCCATGAAGGACGATAAGGGCGCCGATATGCCGTCCGCGGATAAAGGGACGCTGCTCATCATCACCACAGACGGCTACTATGCCCAGATTGAAATCCCGAAGAACCGCAAATTCATCGAAAGAGAGCTCGGCGAGTTGACGAAGGAGGATCTCCTCAACCGATTCAAAGGACTCATCGCCCGTTTCGGGACTTATAGGATCGTCGGCGACAAGCTCGTCCGCAGCGACATGTCGCACAGCGATCCGAGCAGTGAGGGTTTCGAGCAAGTCCAAGCTTTTCGGGTCGAGGGGGATGTCCTGATCCTGACGAATCCCGTTCCGAATGACAAGTCCGAAATCCAGTTCCGCCGGATGAAGGCGGCGACCGAAACACCGGCGGACCCGGCCAAGGTCGAGTGGCTGGCCAAAAACCAGGTCCCGTTGCAGTCGATCGATCCGTCGGACGTGAATTTTGAAGACCTCATGCCCTTGAAAAAGTGCATCGGCAGTGCGCGGGTCGTCATGCTCGGAGAGCAATCCCACGGCGACGGAGCGACCTTCGACGCCAAGACGCGGCTCATCCGCTTTCTTCACGAACAAATGGGCTTCAATGTCCTCGCCTTCGAATCCGGCCTTTACGACTGCGAGGCCGGCAACAGAATGCTCGGCGAAGGCAAGCCGATCGCCGAGATCCTGATTTCGTCGATTTTCGGCATCTGGGCGAGAGGGGAAAAGCTCGTTCCCCTTTTCAATTACCTGGCCGCGACCGCGAAGTCCAAGCGCCCCCTCGCGCTCTCCGGATTCGACATCCAATTCTCGGCTTTCAACCAGAAACGAACAGCGGCCGATTTTCTCGCCGAGCTGACGGCCGGGCTGGCGGCCATCGATCAGGGCTTGGCCGACGAAGAAACGCAAAAACTGCTCTCGCGCCTGACTCCGGGGATCGCGGATCCCGCTTCGAAGCCGACGAAAGAGGAGCGTGAGTCCGACCTCCGCCGGCTGAAGGAACTTCTTGACGGGGTTGTAACCGGCAGCGCCCAAAAATCTTCTCGCGACAACGACTTCACGATCCGACTGCTCCACAACCTCGTCGCGCTGACGCAACTGGAGCTGATCTATTTGAAGGAAGGTCCCGACTCCCGGGCCTGGGACTCCACGAACCTTCGCGACAGGAACATGGCCGAAAACATCGTCTGGCTGCTCGAGGAACGCTATAAGGGCGAAAAAATCATCGTTTGGGCGGCCAGCATGCATATTGCCCGGGACGCCGCCAAGATCGACTCCCGCCTGCGAAGCATCAGCTACGCGGACTGCCGATCCATGGGGCAGGGCGTGTGGGACGTCCTCAAGGACCAGATGTACGCGATCGCCTTCACCGCCTACGACGGAGCCTGCGGGCCTCCCGGATACGCCCGCGCCCTCGCCCCGGCGTCAGAGGCTTCTCTCGAGGGCCTGCTCCACGCGACCGGAATGCCGTTGAGCTTTCTGGATTTCCGTGCGCTTCCCGCGGATAGTTGGCTCCGGCAGCCGTTGCTGTCGCGCCCGCTCGGTTATGCGACCATGCTCGCCGCCTGGCCGCTTCATTTCGACGCGATGCTATACACCGAGACGATGTATCCCAACCCTCTCCGGGCCGATTGGAAAAAGCCCGATTGAAGAATTTCGTCGGACCTATCCACGAGGTCGTGATGGAAATTGACGGACCTCCGGCCCGAAAATATAATCCGAGATAGCCGGGCCGGAATTCGATAAATGGCGCGTCCGAACTGCCATTTGGAGAATAAAGACGGATCGCGCTATTGCAGCCATTGGGCAACGCCCCTGGGCGGAGGAGACGCTCTCGATCTCACCTTCACCCGGACGCTCGAGACGCCCGTCTGCTTCATTAAGCCCGGAAGCCTTATCGCCGATGAATATCAGATCATCGACGAGATCGGGCGCGGCTCTATCCCATCCGAACATCTGTATCATTCACGAGGTCGACGAGATCGAGGGACAGACCTACATCGCAATAGATCAAAAAATGGGGACACTTTAAAGTGTCCCCCATCTTGACCGAACTTGAGACACTTGATCATTGATTATGTCAAGTTGTATTTTCACGAAGAGCGGCAGACGTCCGGACTTCGGGGACGTCTCGACGATGCCGATGATAAGCGGCCTTGACCTCCCCCGCCGATTTTGTCAGACTGGAAACAGGCGGATTGGAGACTTTCCCATGAAGACGGCGCATCGACGAAGGCGGCTCGAACTGATCTTGGCCCTCGGAGCCATGTTCTTGCCCTTAGCGAGGGGGGAGGTCGGAGAACCGATGACCCAAGCGGGCATCGATCCCTATAAAATCCCGGCGGCCACGACGGAGACCAGGCCGTGGGAGCACCCCGACCGGCTGTTTTCGGCCCGTCTCCCCGTGGATTGGCTCGCCACGACCGGGAAAAACGACGACGGGACCATCTATGCCCTCTTCGAGTTCCCCAGGCTGGGTTCGGGGATCCGGTTTTCGCTGGCCGAATATCCCCTCCCCAAGAAAGACGCGGCTCTCGGGGCCGAGGCCCTTCTCGCCGTCTGGATGAGAAACCAAAATCTTTCGGGAGCTCCGATCCATTCCTTCGAGGACGGGACGCAGAAACGCGCGGCCGCTATCTACGATACCCCGGTCACGGGCGATCCCCGTCGAACCGTGTTCGAAATCATCAAGGCAGGTTCCAGGGCTTGGCTCGTCCGCTGGGAGGGGTGGATTCCGAATTGGGACGATCACGCGCCGCTGCTCAGCCAGGTCAGCCGGAATCTCCGCTTCCCTTCCGCGCTGACCGATGCCGACCGGTCTCAAATGACCTCTCGAGAAGTCCTGACCCCTGAAAATTCCGGCGAGGTCAAGGGAATGGTGTGGTGGATCCTGGAACCGGCCAAGGGAGTGGAAAAGCCCGACAACCGCCAGCCCGCCCGCGGCGTCGTCCTCGACGTCTGGACCGCGAAACAAACCGGATTCGCCTCTCAGGCCGGCGAGCCGCCGCGGCCGACCTATGCCGCCGGCCGCTTCTACAAATCCTTTCGGCCTGACGAAAAAGGGGAATTCCGTTTCCGCCTGCCCCCCGGAGTATTCGAGATTCGGGCCGCCGGCAACATGGTCGTCCAGATCGGCGGCGGCCGGATCGTCAGCATCGCGGCCGGTTCATCGGTCAAGCTCGAGATTCTCGTCACCGGCGGAGTCTAATCGCCTCGGAACAAGCGGGCGATCCCGGGTCATACAATCTCAAGGGTCGAGGCTCCTCGGCCGGCGTCCTCGCCCTTGACACGCCGCGGGACCGGAATTATTCTCCCGCGTGAACAACTGACCGTGAGGAGGACCCATGAGCGATCGTCTGAACCGCAGGGATTTCATGAGACAGGGCGGCGCCGGGCTGGGCGCGGCCCTGAGCGTTTTGGCCGCGGGCGCGGCGGCGAGCGAACCGCAGCGCCGGATCCGGGGACAGGCGGTCGACCATCTCGTCACCCCTCCCCTCGAGACCGTGAAGGTGGGATTCGTCGGCGTCGGCATGCAGGGCGGCGGCCACTTCAACAACTTTCTGCGGCTCGAAGGCGTGGAGATCAAGGCCGTCTGCGACATCCGGGAAGAGAGAATCCGCTGGGCCCAGGAACGGTGCGAAAAGGCCGGCAAGCCCAAGCCGGCCGGCTATTCGAAGGGGGTCGAAGACTTCAAGAGGATGTGCGACACCGAGGAGCTCGACCTCGTCTACACCGTGACGCCCTGGGAGTGGCACGTCCCGGTCTGCGTCAAGGCCATGGAGACGGGCTCGCATGCCGCCACCGAGGTGCCCGGGGCCATTACCCTGGACGAATGCTGGCAAATCGTCGAGACCTCGGAAAAATTCCGCAAGCACTGCCTGACGATGGAGAACTGCAACTACGACCGGACCGAGCTTCTGTTCCTCCATATGGTCCGCCAAGGCCTCTTCGGCGATCTTCTCCACGCCGAATGCGGGTATCTGCACGACTTGCGGGAGTACAAGTTCGGCGAGCTCTATTATCCCCACGACTGGCGGCTCAAATTTTCAATGAAGCGCAACGCCGACCTTTATCCGACCCACGGCCTGGGCCCCGTGGCCCAGTGGATGGACATCACCCGGGGTAACAAATTCGAATATCTCGTATCGATGAGCAGCCCGGCCCTCGGCCTGAGGAAGGAGGCCCTCAAGCGTTACGGCCCCGACCATGAGCGGTCTAAAACGAACTACAAGCTGGGCGACGTGGTCAGCACCCTGCTCAAGACCTACAAGGGACAGACCGTCCTCGTCGTCCACGACACCAACTCCCCCCGGCCGTACAGCCGGAAGATCCTGATCCAGGGCACGCAGGGCCTCGCCCAAAAATACCCGGAGGAAAAAATCTACATCGAAGGGATGTCCGAGCCCGCCCACCGCTGGGAGGATTTGTCCAAATACGCCGACAAGTACAAGCACCCGCTCCTGACCTCGCTCGAGGAGAAGGCCAAGGGGGCCGGCCACGGCGGGATGGACTTCATCGAGGACTACCGCCTGGTCCAGTGCCTGAGGGAAGGAAAACCCACCGATTCCGACGTCTACGACGGGGCGACGATCAGCGCCGTCGTGGCTTTGAGCGATAAGTCGCTCGCCGCCAGAAGCGCGACGGTCGATTTCCCCGACTTCACCCGGGGAAGGTGGAAGACCCGCCGGCCGCTGGGCATCGTCACGGCTTAGGGCAACGGGCGGGAGACGACGATACCAAGGCAGCCGGCCTCGACGTCGCGGCGAGTCACTTCGGCGAAGCCGTTTTCGCGGAGAAAGGGGCGAAGGCCTCCGCGGCGCAGGAATTCCCTTCCGTTCCGATAGTGGTCCCCGCCGGCTAGACGCTCGACGATCCATGTGAACAGAGCGGCAAAACGCGACTTCAAGCTCCAAGGGGACTCGAAGTCGACGGCAATGAGACGGCCGCCCTCCCCCAGCACGCGTTTGGCCTCGTCCATCATCGCCCGCCTGGCGGCCGGGCTTTTATCGTGCAGGCCAAAGGAGACAGAGACCGCCCGGAACGCTCCGGGCTTGAAAGGCAGACGGGAGGCGTCGCCGCAAACATAGGACCGCCCGGGCGAGCGGGCCGCCGCGTAGTGGACCATGCCCAAGCTCCTATCGAGCCCGACGACCGGGCCGTATTCGGGCCGGCGTCCGGCGAGCGGGCGGAATTGGCTTCCCGTCCCGCAGCAGACGTCGAGCCAGGGATAAAGTCTCCCTTTTTCGACCTTCAAGAGGACCGCTCGCCTCAACCCACGAAACATCCATTCGAAGGCCATGTCGTAGAGCATACCCGGAAGATACCATCGGCCGCGGCTCATGACTCGTAGGGGACAAGGACAAAGAGGTCGCGGTCTTTCGAAAAATCCTTGACGTTGCGCGTGACGAGCTTCAAATCGTGTTCGAGGGCCAAAGCGGCCTGGAAGGCGTCCGGCAGTCTCCAGTGCCGCGTCCTCCGAAGATCGGCGGTCGAAAGGCGGTGCTTCCGGCCGTAATGGCCGAGCCATCGTTTGTCGTCTTCGGGAAGTGAAATGATGCTTCGAACCATGACATTTCCTCGCAGGCATATATATATCACTACAGTGATATCAATTTAAGCGATAGGACTGACTGAATGGGCTTTGCCGGTCACAAGATCGCTCTTTTTGATAATACATATTATTGACATATATATTAATTTTGCGTATTATTATTTCGGAAAATCAAATGGATATCATCAATCCCAGACAGGCTATCGAGCTCTTCCATCTCATCCTGCTCGATTATCTCGGCCGGAAGCTCGACAAACAAAAATGGGCCCTCAAAGGCGGCTGCAATTTGCGGTTCTTCTTTCGAAGCCCGCGGTACTCCGACGACATGGATTTGGACGTCCAGGGCATCCCCGTCGACGTCCTCCGCGACAAGACAAACGCCATTATTTCGGGAAGGCCGTTCAAGACCGTTCTCGAAGTCCGCGGGCTTTCGGTCGAGCACGTCACGGAGCACAAGCAGACCGAGACGACCCAGAGATGGAAGTTCGGTCTGCGAATCCCCGGACTCTCCCAGCCCCTCCCGACGAAAATCGAGTTCTCGAGAAGAGGCCTCGAAGCGGGCAGCGTCTTCGAACCGGTCTCCCCCGAGATCATTCGACTTTACGACCTCGCCCCCTTGATGGCCAATCACTATCCCGCTCCGGTCGTTTGGAGGCAGAAAATCGGCGCCGTCCTCTCCCGGTCCGTCTTACAGGCCCGAGACGTATTCGATCTTCATCTTCTCCTGGAAGCGGGGCTCAAGCCCGTGGCCGTCGACGCACCGACAGAAAGGACCGACATCGCCCGGGTAAAAGACAATATTTTGTCCGTGGATTTCGGACAATTCCGTAGTCAGGTCGTTTCCTATCTCGAGCCCGACCTCGGCCCGCTGTACGATTCCGAGGAAGCGTGGGACGCGATGAGATGGCGGATCATCGAGGCGCTCGGCGAGGAAAATCGATGAGGCTCGTGGATGTCCACGCCCGCCTCTTGAGGCTGGAGCTGCCCTCGTTCCAGACTTCGGACGCCGCGGCTTGCCTCGGGATCGGAAGAGCGCATGCCAGCCAGATGCTAGCCAGATTGGCCGCTTCCGGCCATCTCGCGAAACTCGGCCGCGGCCGATGGGGATTCAAGGATCGAATCGACCCTTTGGCCCTTCCGGAATACCTGACCGCTCCCTATCCGAGTTATGTCTCTCTTCAATCGGCGCTTCATCGGCACGGGATGATTTCCCAGATTCCGGCGGTCCTTTATGCCGTTTCCGTGGCCCGGACAAAAACATATATGACTTCTCTCGGGACGGTGTCCGTTCACCACGTCGATCCCTCGTTCTATTTCGGATATCAGGCGGAAGGAAAAAGCCCCGTGAAAATCGCGACGCCGGAAAAAGCGCTGGTCGATTTTCTTTACTTAGGGCCGGCAAGGTCGCGTCTTTTTCGGGCTCTTCCTGAACTCGAGTTTCCCTCTGGATTCAAGGTCAGGGAGGCCAGAAAAATCATCCGACGGATCCGCTCGGTCCGCCGGAGAAACCACGTGAGCCGTCTTTTCGAGGAAATCTGGAAGGTCCGGGGAAAAGGCGATTAGGCCGGCGGATGCGGCGGCGTTGACATCCTCCTGACCTCGCCATATACTCCCGCTCGAAGTATCGGCAGAAAATCAGGGAAGAAAGAGAGACCCTGCCGTGAAATGCCCCCGTTGCGGATTTGAAAACCCGGCCGGAACTCACTTCTGCGGACAATGCGCCGCCCCCCTCCGCTCGGACAGCGTCTCTCCTCCTACGCCCCCGCCATCGGCCCAAACCCTCGTCCAACCCCTCCGCGAGATCGCCCCGGGAACGACATTCGCCCGCCGCTACCAGGTCATCGAGGAGTTGGGCAAGGGCGGCATGGGGCGCGTCTACAAAGTCTTCGACGCGGAGGTCAAGGAGAAGCTCGCCCTCAAGCTCCTCAATCCCGACATCGCCGCCGACGCCGGCACGATCGAACGTTTCCGGAGCGAGCTCCGGCTGGCCCGGACCGTCTCCCACCGCCACATCTGCCGGATGCACGACCTCGGCCGGGAGGAGGAAACCGGAACATACTACATCACCATGGAGTACGTCTCGGGCGAGGACCTCAAGAGCCTCATCCATCGGATAGGCGCGCTTCCCGTCGGCAAAGCCGTGACGATCGCCCGGCAGGCCGCCGAAGGGCTGGCCGAGGCGCATCGCTCGGGCGTCGTCCACCGCGACCTCAAGCCCCAGAACATCATGATCGACCGCGACGGCGGGGCCCGGATCATGGATTTCGGGATCGCCCGCTCGGTCAAAGCCAGGGGAATCACGGGGGCCGGAGTTCTGATCGGCACGCCCGAATACATGTCACCAGAGCAGGTGGACGGAAAGGAAGCCGATGCCCGGTCGGATATTTATTCGCTGGGAGTCGTCCTTTTCGAGATGCTGACCGGGCGGCTTCCCTTCGAGGGCGAAACTCCCCTCAGTGTCGCCGTCAAGCAGAAAAGCGAGCCGCCGCCCGACCCGCGGAAGTTCAATCCCCAGATTCCGGACGACCTCGGGAAGCTCGTCCTGAGATGCCTGGACAAGGCCAGGGAAAAGCGATTCCCGAACGCGGACGACCTTGCGGCGGAGCTTGCCCGTCTCGAAAAAGCCCAGCCGACGACGGCCACTCCCCTTCCCCTCCGCAAGACTCTGACCTCGAAGCAAATCACGGTCCGCGTGCCGCCTAAGAAGGTTTGGATCCCGGCCGCCGCCGTCCTTCTGGCCATGGCGGCGTTTCTCGTCTGGCAGTTCCTTCCGGAAAACGAAGGGGCGAAGCGGACCGTGGCCGTTCTCGGATTCAAGAACCAGACCGGCGACGCGAGCCTGGACTATCTCAGGGAAACGATCCCCAACCTCCTCATCACCAGCCTCGAGCAATCGAAACACATGCGGGTCACGTCCTGGCAGAGGCTGAAGGACCTCCTGCGGCAGGCAGGCAAAGCCGAGGCGGCTATCTTCGACGAGGAGGCCGGATTCGAGGTCTGCCGAAGGGAAGGCATCGAGGCGGTCGTCGTCGGATTCTTCAGCAAGGCCGGGGAGACGTTCGTATCGGACGTCAAGGTCCTGGACGTCGGTACGCGGGAGGTTTTAAAAAGCGTCTCCGCCCGGGGCGAGGGACTCAACAGCATCCTCAGGTCCCAGATCGACGAAATCAGCCGCAACGTCTCGCGGGGTGTCGGCCGTCCCGTGCTCAAGGTCGAGACGCCCCTGCCAAAAATCGTCGACCTGACGACGGATTCCATCGAGGCCTATAATTATTTCCTCCGGGGACGGGACGACGTCGATAACCTGCTGGCTTCAGACGCCAAGAAATTCCTGGAAAAGGCCATCGCCCTGGACCCTTCCTTCGCCATCGCCTACCGATATCTCGCCGAAGCGGAATACCAACTCGTCGATTGGAAAGCCCGGGATGAAGCCGTGAAGAAAGCGAAAGAGTTCTCCGCTAAGGCCACGGAGAAGGAGCGCCTTTTCATCGAGGCGGAATACGCCTCGGTCATCGAAAAAAATCCGGAGAGAAAACGCCGGATTCTGGAGGAGCTGATCCAAAAATATCCCCAGGAAAAATTCGCCCATTATGAGCTGGGAGTCCAGCATTATTCTTACGAAAGGTATGTCGAGGCCGCTCCGGAGTTTGAGACTGCGCTCGCCCTGGACCCGAATTTCGGCCCCGCGCTCAATATGGTAGGGTATACTTACGCCGCGACGGGGGAATTCGAGAGGGCCGAGTCCTTGTTCAAACGCTATATCGCAGCTAAACCCGGAGACCCCAATCCGCTCGATTCCCTTGCCGAGCTTTACGTCCACATGGGACAACTCGATAAAGCCGAATCGAGGTACCGGGAAGCCCTGGACCTTAGGCCAGATTTCGACGGCTCCTATCGCGGATTGGCCTATGTCTTCGCCCTGAGGGAAAACTACGCCGAGTCGGCCCGCTGGCTGCAGGAATATCTGGCTCGGGCCGTCCCCACCGAGAAGATGCAAGCTTTGTGGCTCATCAGCTTCTACGATATTCTTCTGGGGCGCCTGGAGAAATCCCTGTCGGGATTTGCGGCTCTGAAAAAAGTTGCCGAAAAATACGAACAAGACTACATGGCCGCCCACACGGATCGAATTTCGGGGTATATTCTCGCCGACCTGGGGCGTTTCGACGAAGCCCGGAAGGCATTGCAAGGCTACGAGGAATACTATCGGAGGACCTATCCCGACAGGAAAAGCAATCTGGCGGCGCAAATGGCCCACCATTCCGGATTAACGGGCCTCAAACAAGGGCGGTTGGCGGATGCCCGGTCCAGGCTCGAAGAGCTCGGGCTCGTTCTCCCCGCGCTCCCTGAAAACGAAGATCGGGAATATTATGCTTCCCGATATCATCTCCTGGCGGCCGAGATCGCCTTGGCCGGGGGGGCGGCCGACGAGGCCGTCGCCGCCGCGGAGAAATTTCGTCCGGAGGATTTCCCCGGCATGAATACCGCCGAGGTCAGCGAATACAATATGCCTATGATGAAGGATATGCTCGCCCGGGCGTATTGGAAAAAAGGCGACCTGGACAAGGCCGCGGCCGAATACCGGAAGTTCATGACGATCGACCCCTCGAACCGGGTCCGCTACCTCATTCACCCGGTTTACCATTACCGGTTCGGCCGGATTCTCGAGGAGAAGGGGGACAAGTCCAGCGCAGCGGCCGAATACCGGAAATTTCTCGAATACTGGAAGGACGCCGACAAAACCCACCCCGAGCCCGCCGACGCCCGCAAGCGCCTGGCCGCCCTCGAAGC
>Ga0208828_1000125_pt1 | contig 34120 bp, 30 predicted proteins | sample Kivu_160m_FD_185487 | JGI IMG/M metagenome (GOLD analysis project Ga0208828, IMG submission 185487) | Freshwater microbial communities from Lake Kivu, Western Province, Rwanda to study Microbial Dark Matter (Phase II) - Kivu_160m (SPAdes)... | ecosystem: Environmental > Aquatic > Freshwater >... | reverse complement strand
ATCCATAACCAACTGTATACAGGAGGATCGCCACACGGGTTACGTAAAGCATTCGATTCAATCCATGCTGACGCAGCGGGTATTCCAGATTGCGGCAGGATACGAAGATGCCAATGATTGTGATACTTTGAGAGACGATATGGTATTGAAAATTTGTTCCGCTGTGTTACCTGAAAGTGGAAATTCGCTGTCTTCCCAACCAACGATGAGCCGGTTTGAAAATTCACTCTCGCGACGGGAACTTTACAAGATAGCCGTTGCATTCGTTGATAATTTTATCCAGTCTTATTCACAGGAGCCCGCGGTCATTATTCTTGATGCCGATGACACGAACAGCAATACTTACGGGGCGCAACAACTGGCGCTTTTCAATGATTATTACGGTGAATACTGCTATATGCCATTGCATATCTATGAAGGCCTGAGCGGAAAACTGATCACCACCATCTTAAAACCGGGCCGCAGAAGTAAAACCGCTGATGTTTTTTCCATCTTACAACGCATCATTACCCATTTACGTAAGACATGGAAAAACACGATGATCATTGTTCGTGGCGATGGTCATTTCTGTAGCAAAGAACTCATGGCATGGACAGCGGGACAGGACAAGGTGCATTTTCTTACCGGACTTACCGGCAACAAGTCCCTGAATGACCTGGCCAGGGTTACCATTGACTCGGCTGAAAAACAGTTTAAAAGTACCGGCAAGCCGGTAAAACGTTACCATAGTTTTGACTATGCAGCAGGTTCATGGGGCGGGCCACAGCGTGTTATCGTAAAAGTTGAGGTAAGCGAAAAGGGTACCAATATCCGGTATGTAGTTACCGACATCCGTTGTGTGCGAACAAAAGCGTTATATGAACAGGGGTATTGTGCCCGCGGCCAAATGGAATTATACATCAAAGAAAACAAGTCTTATCTGCTATCAGACCGGATGTCCTGCTCTCGTTTTGAAGCCAATCAGTTCCGGCTTTTCATGCATTCCGCCGCCTACGTCTTATTGCATGCCCTGCGCGAGAAAATGCTCCGGGGAACAGAATATGCTACGGCTACCATGAAAACCATACGGTTGAGGCTCATAAAGGTTGCTGCTTATGTGAGGGAAATGAAAACCCGTATCAAAATTGAACTCCCAAAACAATTTCCGGATATGGCGGTGATTGCAAATTGCCTGGGTAAATTCAACGAGTTACGTTGTTAATCCAATGTTGAAAACAACCGGTAATCCCGTCATAAACCACCCTGTTTGAAAGACTGCACTCCGAAAACCCACACGGACTGGCAGAACTTTGTTAATAACCCTCGAATGATTGTTAATAGCGACTGTTTTTACAAGAAACAAGACCAATGACCAAGCCTTTTTCCGATCAGGGTTAACAAATCATTGCCATGTCTTCGCCATAATATGAAAAAAAAAAGGCCTTCCTGTCTCACAGGCATCTCTTTTTTTTGTCGAATTTTGGGTTTATGAATAATTCAGGTCAGCATTGGCAGCATCATCTGTTTCGGCATAGATGCGGCCGATTTTTATGTATATGGATGGAAGGTTTTTCGTGGCGCCGGCTTGTTCAAAACTGTTTTTCGCCTCCAGCAAATAGGACAATGAAGTTTTTAATTCACCCCTGTGGATGTGGATGGTTCCAATGTTTTCGAGTGTTCTTCCGGTTCTTTCGTCATTTTTTGTTAACTGAAAAACTTCCAGTGCATTTTGGAACACGATCAGCGCTGAATCAAAAATCCCCCGTCTTTCATAAATCAGCCCCATGCCTGTCCATGCCACCCCGATCTGAGTCGAATCATGATGGGTTGTGGCGGCATCCAATCCTTTGCTGAAAAGTAGCATGGCCGTGTCCAGTTTCTGGACCATTAAATAGTTAACAGCAAGATTATTGTATATTTTACCTAATTCCGATGGTAGTTTCATTGAGTCGGCCAGATGCAACGCCTGCATTCCGGTCTCGATACCCATGCAGGGATTGTAAAGATACAACTGCCGGGAAAGTTCCGCCATCAATAGGATCTTCTCCTTGCCTTCCGCCTTCGCGATATCCGTTTTAATTTTTTCAATATCGGCATTTTGTGCATGTAAAAATGGCACAATGGTCAAACAGAGAAGGGCAAGGAAAGGATATTTCATGTTGTTTCTATTATGACATGGTTTCGGCATAAACGGTATCATTTTCAACTTCACCTTGCCGGGAATGATGATAAAGCAAAAATAGGAAAAAACCTGCATGGTGATATTGTTGTAATTCTGGATTTCTTCCCTAATTTTAACGCATATTTCGTATGACCTATGAAGGAATCCACCTACCAGGCATTTTATCACCTGTTGTTTGATCATGCCAAGTTTGGAATAGTCATCTGTGATTTTGAAGGAATTATCATCGATGTTAATCCGTTCTTCTGCAACCTGGTCTCATACGGCAAAGAGGAGTTGCTGAAAACGAATATCACCGTGCTTCTCGATCCCGATGAAATTGCCGCGCAACCACTGGCTATTGCCGAGGTCATGAAAGGAACCACCGTGCTGCGCGACCGCCGCTTAAGGAACAGTCAGGGGGTCTTTTGTCAATGCGAAATTCATGTACAAAAACTCGATGAAGAAAAGGTGCTGATCCTGGTTCACGACGTTTCTGTCCGTCATGAAGCCTTGCGGCTGAGCGAGGAGAAATGCCGGCGGATCGTGGAGACCGCGCAGGAGGGGATCTGGGAAATGGACCAGGACCACCGGACCGTCTTTGTGAACCGCCGCATGGCCGAGATGCTGGGGTACCATGAGTCGGAGATGACCGGCCGCACAGTGGAATCATTTATGTTTGAGGAGGATCTTCCCGATCACAAAAAACAAATGGAGAAACGCCACCAGGGGATGGACGATTGCTATGAACGGCGGTTCGCGAGGAAGGGCGGGAGTGCATGCCACGCCCGGGTGGCCGCCACTTCGCTCAGGGATGAAGATGGTAATTTTTTGGGCTCCTTTGCCTTTTTTACCGACATCAGCGCATCTAAAGAGAAGGAGGAAACCATTGTCCACCTGGCCGAAATGGTCGACAGCGCTCCCAATTCCATTACCATTCACGGGCTCGACGGCACTTTCCTTTATGCCAACCGGAAAACATTCGAGCTGCACCAATACACCGCTGAGGAGTTTGGTCGTATCAACCTGCATGAGCTGGATGTGCCCGAAAGCGAGGCATTGATCAACGAACGGATCGAACGCATTAAAAAGGAGGGTTCGGCACAGTTCCAGGTGCGGCATTACCGCAAAGACGGCTCAACCTTTCCCCTCGAGGTATTCGTCAAAACTGTTGAGTGGAAAGGCATACCTGCCCTGCTCAGCATAGCTACCGATATCACCGAAAGGGAACAAATCATTGCTGCACTCCGAAACAGCGAGGAACGGCTTATGACGCTCATCAATGCCTCGCCCGACATCATTTGCTTCAAGGATACACAGGGTCGCTGGATGCTTGCCAACAACAGTATTCTCAACCTTTACTGTCTTAAAGGGGTTGATTATACCGGTAAATCGGAGTTTGAGCTGGCTGATTTCACAGCACCTGTTTTTCAGGAAGCTTTCCGCAACTGCCAGGGTTCCGACGATCTGGCCTGGGAAGCCGGCGCAGCCTCGAGAACACTCGAAACGATCTCTGATAAGGATGGGAACCTGCACGACTTTGATGTCGTGAAAGTCCCTCTCTTCAATCCCGATGGCAGCCGCCAGGGTATTGTCGTTTTCGGTCGCGATATCAGTGTTCTGAAAAACGCTGAAAGCGCCTTGCGTGAAAGTGAGCAGAAATACCGCCAGATTGCCGAAAACACATCCGACGTTATCTGGATGATGAACAGGGAGATGAAATATACCTATGTGAGTCCTTCGGTATATAAGCAAAGGGGATATACCCAGGAGGAGTTTCTTAAACTGCGGCTGGATGAGATTTATTGCCCCGAATCATATCAATTGATCACAGAATTGTTTTATAAAAGTCTTGAACTGGGGCGGTGGATTGCTGGCCCAATGGGGTGTTCTCGATTTTGCAGGAGGTATTGTCGTACATGCCACGGCAGGTTTTGCAGCGCTGGCTTCAGTGATCTATGTTGGCGCACGTGTCGACAAGAATTCAACCCCAAACAGCATTCCGCTGGTCGCCATCGGAAGCGGTCTGCTATGGTTCGGTTGGTACGGGTTTAATGCAGGCAGCGAGGTTGCCGTCGACTTTATTACCTCCCTGGCTTTCATCAACACCGATATCGCTGCGTCATTCGCAACGATTGCCTGGTTGTTTGTTGAATGGACCAAAGAGCGAAAACCCAAATTCATCGGTTTGCTAACCGGTTCAATTGCTGGCTTGGCGACTATCACGCCCTGTGCCGGGTTTGTTCCGCTTTGGGCATCCCCGTTGATCGGTATTGCGGCAGGTCTTGTGTGCTATTACGCCGTACAGTTTAAAAACAAGATGCACTGGGATGATGCTTTGGATGTATGGGGTGTTCACGGTGTTGGAGGTGTTCTCGGAACAATCCTGCTGGGTGTTTTCGCGTCAAAGGCCATAAATGGGGCCGGCGCCGACGGACTTTTACTGGGCGGCGGAGCTTTTTTTGGGAAGCAGGTATTGGCAGTGGCAGGAGCTTCATTATATGCCTTCGTATTTACCTATGTCATGCTGGTAATCATCAATTACATCACTCCGGTCAAGGTTCATGAATCCGTTGAGAAAGAAGGTCTTGACGTAGCGCTGCATGGTGAACGGGCTTACGACGAAGGGGCGCTTTAACTCAGGGCCGGTCAGATCAACGGATTGTTATTTTAATCCGTGAAGATGCAGAAATCCGTGCCAGGTAAGGTAAAACGCAACCAGGATCAAAAGTATCACATTGATCAGGTTTTTGTTTGATTTAAGGAACGCACTTACAGGAGAAATCAGAACTAATGCACGACTTCGGTTAAAAATGAAAAGCAGGTAAGGCAGGATGATCAACGACATGGAGATGAGGATGATCAGGGAAGAAAGCAAAATGTCGTCTGCAATCGGAAGGGTTGCCGCAGAAATATCCTTAACAGCGCCTATGAATGGAGGAAGGGTGTTGGCGCTAAGCAATCTGATCAGGAAACCGAAGACCAGGTATTTCAGAAAGCCTCCCGACTTATTCACGGTTTTCTCCTTAGCCGGTTTATTCCATCCAACGAAGGTCCAGAGTACAATAAACAGGCAAATGCCAGCCATCGCGAAATCGATGATTGCATGCAATAAATAATCAGGGGTTGATCCCGAATCGGGCTTGTCGAATGAAAACAACACAACAGCAGTAATCAGCATACACGAGATCACGCCTCCTGCAATAAATGCTAACCCATTCTTTATCTGATTTTCACCAGAAACCAGAATAGCCAGGAAAATGAGGATTGAGGTGACGCTGATTGCCGAAGCCAATGCGAGGGGTAAAACGGTTAAGATAATGTCTGACATGGAAATGATTTTTAAGTCAACAATGAAAGTGAACAAACAGGATTCTTCGACCTGACATTACGACAGGTATTGGGATGGTTGGCAAGTGTGATTTGAATTGATAAACTGATTAATGTTTCTTTGATGAGCTAAAGGAGGCTGTTGTTTTGTCATTATATTGATGGATAATTTTTTTCACCGATAAAACAACCGGATTTTTATCAGGAAGCTGCCACAAGGATATGCCATCGCGGTCGTATTGTTTTAGTATTGCATCCTCGGGAATCGAACCTGCATAGGTAAATCCTTCCGGTAAAGAATAGACCTCGTCCTCCATGACCCGGTTAACCACCACGCTGATGCGCGATGAATCAACCAGGCTGGCAATGCTTTTAAGCGTATCGAAACTACGGCGGGAGGCGTCAACAATGACAAAGACCTGGTTTACTAAGGTTGTTACCTCCCGGTTGATCTGTTCGATACCCGCTTCGGCATCGATGATAACTCCTGCGAAAGCATCGATGATTTCTGCCAGCGACTGTCGCAATAAAGTATTGGCCGAACAGAAGCATCCTTTTTTTGTTGTATGCCCCATGGCAAGCAGAGAATAATTAGCCCTTTCTTTCAATGCCCTGAATATGAAATAACTAAGATTTTCGGCGGCCTCCTTTGCCCCATCTCTCCCTTTTTCGGTGACTTCACGGATAAATTGTTCTTTGACAGAAGCTAGGGTATATTGAGCCTCTTCGCCAATGGCCGTAGTCAAACCGCCAACCGGATCGGCATCAACCAGCAAAAGGGGTTTTATTCCGGCATCCATCATCGCTCTGGCTAAAAGGGTAGCAAAGACAGTTTTGCCAACACCGCCTTTACCACAGACGGCGAAAACCGCACGGGAGGAATTAAATTCAGGAACAGTGTTCATGGGCTGGCGATTGTTTATATTTCATTTTTCCGTTTTTCTTTCAGCATTTCCCTGATCTCATCGCAAACAGGTTTATCATCACAGATGGCGCATTCTGATTCGCATTCGAAATCATAACCTTTGATCTTCCATGTGTTTTTTAGCAATTCGCGGGCGATCTTCCTTACTTGAGTTGCAAATTCATCCAGGATCGCGATATGTCGACGGCTTTCGGTTACAAATGCGATCTCAACAGCCTGGGCACCAGGAAGGGCTTGCTTCAGAATCGTTATAAGCGATTCCCCCAGAAATAAGAGTGAAAATCCTTTATCTACTGCAACTTTGCTGACTCTGCTCCATATATTGACCGACTGACTTCTTTCCATATATCCCTCAATCTGATCGCCGATGATTAAGGCGGTTTTTATGCGCTCGTAATCGGTTTCCTCAAGACAGGACCCTCCTACGATGACAATCTGAGCAAAGGGAAGGCTGTGAAATGCTGTTTCGGCCACTTCAGTGTAATATTTCGTCTTTGTCTCAGATCCTGTTACTTGTTTAGCCATTCTGAGGTTCGTTTCCGGTTCTTCATGCCACAAAAGCTCCGGTTTTATGATATCCGGGCCAATCAGGGTGATCCTGCCATCGCGAACGATGGAGGTGTCAGAAGTGAACAGAAGGATGGAGCAGGAACCCAGTTCAGGATTACCGAGTTCGGCAATGGCGTCGGACCGTAAAATAATTCCACGGTTGGCGCCTTTGCCGATCATAAGCGGTACTTTTTCTTTTTCTATATTGTCATCACCGAATGCCCGGAAAACCCGGAAATTTCCCTGATGAAAACTCCGATCAACAATCCTGGAACATATTAAATTGATATGATGATCAAAAACATTCATGAAAATTCATTATTGCATGTATCAGTTCTTCTCGGGCGTTCCTTTTCTTCCGCCGACAGGCGGGCTGTTGTTCACTCCGCCCTGCGGAATGTGTTCGAGCCAGCAATACCCATTGGTCAAATCCTGGCCCATGTAATTTCCGGTACAGGTACCCCAGTGTTCGTAAAGTTGTGGATCCCATCCCCACATATCAAAATTGACTACAAGCGCTCCTTCGGGTGTTTCCGCCTTGATGGTGAAGGATTTATTTGCTTCGATAGGGGTTACTTCAAAGCCTGACGGGATGATGTATTTGCCGTTGATGAAGATCCCTGCATCTTTATATTTCCCGGTCATGATGAAGATTCCTTCCACCTGATCGGTATGGAAAGGAACCCACCACTCGTTCCCGTACTTAATCAGAGCCGTCCGGTAATCCGCTCCTTTCGATCCACCGCAGAAAAGGTTCTCCTGTTCTCCGAAGCCACTTGCCATGACTTTCTTTCCTCCCAAGGTAAAAGTTGCCGTTGCTTTACCCGTCTCCTCGAAGCCGGCCATGGGAGCGTCGGGAAGGATCAGGGCATAATCGACATTTTTGTTGTACCAGAAAGAGTACTGGTTGATCATTTCCGAGGCAAATTCCATCTCCTTGTCCTTGTATTTCAGCATGATCTTCCCTTCAGCCAGGATGTACTCTAAAAACTGTCCATTTTCTTTCACAGTCCAGACGATTTTATCCTTTTCTGATTTTAATGAAGGCAAGGTGGCAAACTTGATCTTGACGATTTTCTGAGGATCGGCGCTGCAACTGTATGCAAAAACTGTAGGCGGTACAAGTTTCCCTGTCCCATGGTGGTTGATATAAACATAAGCCATGTAAAGGTTCCCATCGTCGCCTTTTCCCACAAAATTATACCAGTAGTTCCAGCGTGGCACGCCACTCACTTCCATCAGTTTCAGGTCGGTAATGGTGGCTTTGTGGATTTTCCCCAGATCCATAGGGTCTTTCATAGGGGTTGAGGCCGGATAGTCGGGAACATCCACAGGGCTGTATTGTTTCAACAGGGTATCTGCCTCCGTCAGCAGATCCGTCGTCATTTTCAGATCATCGGCATCCAGGGCCGTTTGTGCTACTTGAATGAGGGAATCCGCCTTCGTTGCGCCTTGCAAAATTCCCATCGCATAAATATCATACCACTGGGTTTTCGAAATGGCAACTTTCGCCTGAAGCGCTGTAATCTTTACCGTAGCCTCTTCTTTGGTCATCTTTGGCTGGGAGCTGCAGGCGCTCATGACAGTCGCAGCCATCAGCAGACATAATAAATACAATTTTGTGTTCATGTTGTTTGGATTTGATAAATGGGATTGACTGATTGATTGATTGATTGACTGATTGATTATTAATTGCAAGGATGTTCAAATGGATAGATCACTTTCCAGTCCCTCTTCATGTCCACCATGATCCATCCCTGCGTTGGAGCTTCCTGCATTCCGGCCTTTAATTCCCCGATGTCTGAATGACTATCGTAGGCCCTTCGCGTGCAGGTAATCATTCATCTACTGCCCAAGGACGAACCAGATTTTAGCCGAAAAAGTACCGTTGGTAATATAGATGGAGTCGGGCAGATTTGGTGGTACAATTTCGTACCTGAGCTTACCGGAAAAGGTGCCAGCCCCCATACCACCATGCCCTTCCCATTTCGTCACGGTGATGTTCAGACTGTCGCCCCAGGATGAATAATATTTTCGACCGCCATTGTCGACATAGAGGAGCTGCGTGTGTGAAGAATCACTCGTGTAGGTTACTCCTGCTTTAACCGTTGTGGGCATACCGATCATCAGGTAATTCTTATCCTGAACCGCAGGATCGGTGTAAAAGGTGTTACAGACACCTGTCATAATACACAGTTTTCCAAAGTTTGAGGTGGTTTTAAAGGCCGCATTTACTCCCTTTATCTGTGCATTGGCATAATAATAGGTTGTTACGGGATCCTCCGATTTCTTCTTGCAGGCGGATACCATGAGAACCAGTGAAAGTAGGGCAAAGATGAGAGGACTTCTTTTCATAAGACAGATTTTTAATTAAGTTCAAATTCAATTTAACGGATTAATCTTCATGTATTTCACGAAGCTTGTTTTGATTCTTTTTGGTTATTGTCTTACCTGTTGACTTGATGCTTTTATTGGCATAAAATCACGACAAAGGCCTTTGTGTTTTGCATTTTGACTTTGCATTTTGATTTTTGATTCTGGCGTGTCCAGGTTAGGTCTAGAGCGGATCAACAATCTGTGGCGACTCCTGTACGGCTTTGATACCATCGGGCGCCCCTTTGAATACATGTTCGAACCAGGCCCCTCCGTTGGTCAGTATCTGTCCGTCGAAAGTACCACACATGGTGGCGACACGTTCTGTATAAATTGGATCATGCAACATAATCTGGAAATTCAGGATGTGTTTGCTATTTTTGAGCCAAACCCCTTTGTTCTGTATCATCAGGACCTCAACCCCCTTCTCCTACAATGAGAAGGAGAGGGAGGATGAGGTCATCTCGGGCCAATTTTTTCAGAACCCAACAACGGTGGCGGATAAGCATCTCTCAGCCTCTTCATTACATCCGACGCTTTTTCAAGTCCCCTGCCCATGGCATCGATGGTGGCCACCCCATCCATTCCGCCGATCGGGGTTTTCTCCAGACAGCCATACCCATTGGTCAGGGGAATCCCTTTGAAAGTCCCGGTTACCGTGCATCCACATTCATAGTAGAATAACTCCATGGTTTTTACCTCTACGAGGATATCCAGGTCGCCTTCCATTGTCTTTGCGAAAACTTTGAATGATTTGTTGGCGATAACCGGGGTAATCTTCACTTCTGTCGGCACCAGGTATTTTCCATGGTATTGAATGGCAAAATCGCGTGATGCGCCGATGATGCACATCTGCCCGTCTAACTGATCGGTGTGAAAAGGCATCCACCATTCGTTGCCATAGGTGGTCATCTGCTTCCGGTAGCCGATGCTGTTGATATCGGTACCCCACTTCGGACCGTTAAACAGGTTCTCCGATTCACCCATGGCATTTTTAAAGGTTGCGGTTTTTCCGCCGATGGAGATGACTCCTTCAGCGCTACCGATCTCCTCGATCCCTGAAAAAGAGGTTCCAGGGTAGAGCACATTGCCTGGCTGGTTCTGGTTGTACCAATAGGTCATGTTCGATTTCATAAGCACATTGAAATAAACATCCACCCCTTCCAGGTCTTTCCCGGCTCCTTCAATCCACACAATCGTTTTCCCGCCGATCTTCGAAATAGAATAAAGCTGGTAATTTCCGTTATCCTCGGCATAAAAAACCATCGAGCTGTCGGTCTCCAGCATGAGCAGTGGCTTTTTTTTGATCAGCACCATGTGCAGGTTTTCGAATTCATCGCTGCGCATGATCTCGAAGGCTACAGGTTCAATAACGCCCCCTGTTCCATGGTAATTGATCAGGGGCATGATTTCATAGTAAAGTCCGTCACTGCCTTTTCCTACAAACCCGATGGCGATATCGCCTTTAAGCAATCCATAATAATCGCGGGCCTTGTAATCACCGATGGTGGAATTTCTGATCCGCGACAGATCCGGATTTTTGATTGTATTCGAGGCATCGTATTGCGGTAACACGCTTTTATCATAGACCTTCAGCAACGCTTCTGCCTGATCAAGCAGCTTCGCAACATCCCCGGTGTTCTTCTGGTCCAGAAGTGTTTTCGCCTGATCAAGGAGTTTTCCGGCTTCGGCAGCCTTGACCATCACTCCGTGTTCGTACAGGTCGTACCACTGATAACTGGCGATGTCGAACTGATTCTTCAGAACATCATACCTGGCTTTGATGTTTGTGGCATCGGCCTGGCCATCGGTTTGTGACCGGGCAACTGTGCCCATGTTGATCAGCAGCCCGATCACTACCAGTAAACGAAGAAGATTGATTGTCTTTTGCATGACTTGTTCTTATTGATTTGATTTGATTTGATTTAACTTAACCCAATCATTTTTTCACCGGCGGATATTTCAAAAGATCGTACTTCTGCCAATCAGCGTAAATGTCCTGTGCGATGGTAGTGGCCGACTGGTCAACATAGTTCGGATCTGTTACCGTAATATCACCGGTCCAGATTGCCTCAGCCGAAGATTTTGTGTATAAACTTGCTTTCAGGTTTACTACTGAAGTTGTAGTCCAGTACCCTCCGGTTGTCACGGTACTGCCTGCGTCGAAGCCCGCTGCTCCACCATAAAACCCGCCGCCGAAACCACCACCATAGTATCCACCTCCCCAATATCCACCCCCCCAGTATCCACCAAAGCCTCCTGTTGTATACGTGGTAGGTGGAACGTAGCTTTGTGATTTATCAGTACCCTTATAAACAAAAACCAAAATGGCATCAGCGCCCAGGCTGTCGCATTTCTTCTTGATGTCTGCAAGCGGGTACTTGATGTCGGGATTCAGGAAATCAAGCGATCCAAGCGCTTTCAGCCCCTGGGAGGTAAAATAAGCATCCATCGATTGTTCAAATGGTTTGATGTATTCAAGTTTGTCGAAAAGCGGCATGACCACAACTTTCGAAATTTTTGAATTGTCATTCGGGTTCTTCCAACTTGTCAATGTGACCGGCGAACCACAGGATGTGATTACAAACGCAGCTACGGCTGCTAAAAGGCTGAAATAAATTTTTCTTGTTTTCATAATGGTTTGGTTAGTATTATTTTTGGAAATTGAATTTACTTTTCTCTCACAATGATATCATGTGCTTTATCTGCATCGATGGCGATGATATGATCTGGTTTATTAACCACATCCCTGTGGTGCGTTTTATCGATTTCGATGGAATAGGTTTTGGCCGGGTTCAGGTTAATAACCGTTAAAGATGTACTTCCGCCATCCTTCTTCCCGATCGTCGAGATGATAAGTGTTTTGTTACCCCGGTCATAGATGGCCCGTGTCAGGATGACTTTACTTAGATCCACGTTCGAAATGGCTGGTTCTGTAAAATGTTTTGCGTCAACCGGATAATTGACCATGGTGTACAATCCCCTGGCCGGAAGCGCCCGTGCCATGGCGATCAGCCGGTCGGCCAGGTCGGAGTGCGAAGGGAAAGTTTTCATGTTGGTGGCATCGCCATGACCAGGGAGTGCCGTAGTTTTTGAAGGTATGCCTGGAATTTTTTGGTCGGCAGGAGGCTGAACCGCTGCCGGAGGAGGCGTTTCCGGTTTCTTCTCGCCATCGGCCGCAGCCAGGTTTACAGTGGGAACATTATCCATAAACGGATACCGGTATGTACCATCTTCCCACACAGGAGAATAGATACTGTCAACGGTTTTGAGTAAAGCCTGTCTGGCCTGTTCATCGCCCACCTCAGCAGCCAGGGCGGTGAAAAATGCGTAATAGGCATCAGGGGCAATCACATCTTTTGTCAGAACTGCTGTTCCGTTGGGGAGCTCTTTATAATGCTTCTTTTTCAAGTACGGGTAATTGGTTTCGATGAGTCCCGGGCGCCAGGCATGCATGAAGGTTCCGATCCAGCCATCGTTTCCGCCGGAGTTGAAGTCAACGCCTTTCTTCACCATTTCCGCCATTACTTCGTCCATTTTATTGCCATATCGCGGGTTCCATCCTGAGAAAGCCCATCCCTGCTTGATCAGGTAGAATGAGGCGAAATCTTTTGTAACCGGATTAATAAATACTGAATCGCACCAGGGATTATAAACTGAAGTTGCTGCTTCGAAAAACCTTGTGTTGTGCATCTGGTCATACAATTTATAACTGATGATCGGATGGGTGTTGCAGGCAGGGAAAATGGCATTCCGTTCACATTCGATGCCTGGCACCGGGTTAGTCATGTTCTGAATGAACATCACCTCCTGCAGACGCTTGTTATCATAGACAAACCTGGTTTTTTCATCCCACTCGAAAACAATGGAACCTGGTTTATCCCACTTCATGTCGTGGTACAACATCTGGTAGAGGTTGATCATCATCCCCAGATGTCCCGAATACATGATGTTGGCATATCCCACCGGATCGGAGGAGGAGGCGTAGGGGCGATCCATATTGGGTTCGAATTTGGTGATCCCAAAGCTCTCGTTTGCCCAGTATTCCCAGACCGGTTTTTGCATCATTTTTTGTATTAACCTGTCGAATGCGGGCTGGATCGCTTCGCGCCAGGCCGGGTATTTATGATACTGCTCCAACGCCAAGAAATAGGAGGCAAAGGCAATGGTGTAGCGATTGGCGCTGATCCCCTGCTGATCGACCGACTGGTAATGTGTAAAATCGGCCAGATCCTGGTTGGCCAGTTTCAGGTTCCAGAGTAGCTGACCCCACTCTTTTTCATCGGCAGCAGGATAATCCTTTTGATTGATCACGGTTCCGGATGGAACTCGCTTTTCAGTCTGGCCTGACATAAGCAGTGGAAAGGCCAGAAAGGCAAACAAAATCGCTGCCATTACACGGTTAATCGAATTAATTCTCATGTTCATCTGTTTTTAAATTCAGTTTTATGGATCAATGTTTTGGGATCAACAGGGTAATTCCCACTTTGACATACATATCGGAATAATTTTCCGGTCTGATTACATTATAGTAATAGGAAACATTGGCCGAAAAGGGTTGTTTCCCGATCTTGAAAACTTTCGAAGCAACTAATCCTACCGGCCAGTTCCAATTATTGCCGACCTTGGTCCAGTCAATATAGAATTCCGGCGAATAACCCAAAGCCCAGCCTTTATGGAAATTGTAATTCACATAAGGGTTGACATACATTGCATTGACATCGGGCATGGAGCCATCGCCGGCAAAAGACCATCGTTGGGTTACCAGTGTGCCAAAAACCACATGTTTCAGCATCACCAGAACTGCTGCATTGGGTCCAAGGGTCCATTTTCCCGAACACATGTTGGCCGGGATCCCCGAGGGAACTGAAAGGAGCGGTCCGATTCCCCAGATAAATTTCGACTTGCTCTTTGGGGATAAATAAAGCTGTAGTTGGATGTCAGAAAGCCCTGATTTGCTCACAGGGGCCGACATAAAGATGACCGGGATGATGGCACGGAAAATCAGGAGCAGGTTTTTAGACAAATTAAACGGCATGACCGGTTTAAGGTTCAGGGTGGAGACAAAAATTTTGTCGACCCCCGAATTGAAATCGCCCATATAACTCAGCGGCACCTGGTACATATTGGCAACCGGGTTCTGGGTTTGTTTCGAGAGTTCTGTCAATTCATTGTGTTTGTCTTCCTCCTGTGAAACTGCCTCCATCTGGAATAGTAGAAGCATTCCGCAAATAAATGCGAATATCTGAATCACTTTAGATCCTCTATTTTTCATAAACTTAAAATTGAATAGCCAGTGGAGTTAGCCGTCATGATAATGTTAATCAGTTTGTTGGTCATTGGCTGAAATTTTAATGTCAAAAATAAACTCCCAATTTATAGTTCCCATCACCCACTGCCCACTGCCTACTGCTTATTGCCTCATTTAAACCAATCCCACCGTCTCAAAAAATGTCTTTATCCGGTCGAAGACCACCTCGGGCGTCATGTACCTTTCATCCCACACATCGCATCCAAGGAACAGGAAAGGGATTCCGTTTTCGCGGCAAACATCCCTGGCCAGTTTGTGGTAGGCGTTGGTATCGCGGTGACCGATGTGGCAGGGCATGATCATGGCGTCGCATTTGAAATCCCTGGATATTCTGACAATGTCTTCGCAATAGACATCGGCACTGTGCATCGCCTGGCGGGTCATCGGAGTGCCCATCAGGTATTTCTGTGCGATGGAACTCATGATAGTCTCTTCGCTGGTGAGATCGATCGGATTCCAGTTGGCGAAGGAGTAATAGTTCATCATGCAAACCGCCCCCAATTCCTTCATCAGTCGCGGAAAAAGTTTGGAACCCCAGGAAGGGGAGACATCATACCACAGAAACCTGATTTTTTCATTGATGCCTTCGATGCCGATCTGATGTTTCACGCGGTATTCGGCAACTTCCACCAATTGCTCGAGCCAGCGCGTGGCGCGGGGGAACACCGCCGGATCGGTCGCGGCCACCCAGCGGGCAATTTCCCATCCTTTGCGGGCCATATCAGGATCGACCGGGCAGGGAACCGCCCTTTTCAGCTCCTGGAAATCCTGGATCAGACTGGCCTGCTTGTTCGATTCATTGCAAACCTCCACGAACCGGTCCATTTCGAACTTACGCCCGGTGATACGCGATATCTCCCTTGTACATTCCCGCAACTGTTGCCCGAAATAGGCAAAGTCGGAGGGTTCCGTTCCGTGAGGCGCATCCAGCCTGAACTTTGGCACCCTGGCCCAGGGCTTGTATTTATCCATCAATTGTCCCATCATATCTACCGCATCGCAGGGGGAATTGGTGGTGATGACCATATCGGGAACCGGAAGGATGCCGGCTTCGAGGTAGTAGGCCGCCATCTTTACGCTGGCACACAACCGGTTTTCGATCCCCATCTCGGAGGCCTTATCGATGTTGGCAGCCGCTTGCGGACCACCGGTTCCCATAGCTCCTGCCACAGTCATGATCGATAAAGAAAAATTCATGGCCACAGGAATTTCCGGAAGTGCATCATCGGAGGCGATCACGAATGGGAGTCCTTTCCTGGCATTGTCGTTAACGCCGTAAATGGTCAGCTCCTTAAAGAGTTCGCCTGCTTCGGCGTTCAACTGGTCGAGTATTGCCTGGTCGTTCATGGGTTTAACCTCTTATGGTTTCAATAAATGCCTGAATTCTTGTGTTGAGCTGACCTAACGAATCGGGGATGTATTCCCGTTCCAGAATTAGGCTGGGAAATCCTGCAGCCTTCAGATCGTCGCGAAGTGTATAGAGTTCGCCACTCCAGGGATCACAGCAACCAAATCGCTGCCCGATCAGCCCGTCGGCACGGTATTCTCGCATCATATTCAAAATCACATCCCTTCTTAATGGATATGCGCCCCCGATCTTGGGACAAAACGGCTTGGTCATGACCTGGTATGTGGCCATCGCCTCTAACGGGTCTCCGCTGGTTTCCGGCACCATCTCATGTTTGATCTGTCCGCCAAAACAGGTAAGGTCATTGACGACCATGGCTCCCAGATCCTCAACAATATCCGCAATAATTGAATCATCGCCTCCCGAACCCACAAGCATTATCCGGGCTTGCGGTTTCTGTGATTTTACCGGAATGGCCGGCAACATCTGTAAAAGGGCTTCCAGGTCGGCGTTGTATTCTTCTTTCGGCAACGATCCTGCAGCTATCATCACGCTCGCAATCTGCGAGCCGGAGATGGGTGAATTATCCTGTTTTCTGAATTCGTACAAAGCCTGGTGCAATTTCCTTGTCCGGTTACATAATCTGATGGCATCCCAGATGGCTTCATCTTTAATCGTAATGCTGAAGGCGGTTTCGAGAGCCGAACGAAACCTTGTCAATTCATCCCTGAAATAGCCGGTCATCGCTTCGCCCGAAACATGCGGTACGTTGAGCAGATGGATGAACGGGGTTTTTATGGGACTTTTTCGCCAGTTGTCATAGGTAAATCTGATGGTATCGCAAGAGCCGGCAACTACCAATCCATCAAGGAATCCATATTCGCCCGATAGCGCCAGATTGAAACAGTGCCGTGGGAAGCTGCAGTTCCAGGAGGTAAAATATTCGTCGGCCATATCGGTGGTTTTGCTCATGGCCCCCCTGATGCGGAATGGAAGGATTCCGCCTGCAATCAGGATTTCCTCCGGGACCACCGAACAGAAATATCCTGTCACTTTCCCTCCGTTGCTTTTGTGTTGTTCAACCGAAGGATTGTTCAATCTTGCGGCGACCGCCCTGAACTTTTCCAATGGTGATGATGGTTCTTTTACGGGCATATTGTTGTTGTTTTATCTTTCGATTTGATATTTTTTTTGGCATATAAACATGGAAAAGGTCCTTTGTTTTCTGCATTTTGACTTTGCATTTTTATTTTGACTCCGGCTTGTCCAGGTTGGGTATATTATTGTAAATTGGTAACTGGCGCAGCGTCGGCATTCATGGCCGCGCTTTGTTTTTCAAATTTCTCCCTCGCTAAGACGGCGGCGCCCAAGGCGCCCATAAACTGCGGATCAAGCGGCAGGTCTTTCACTTTCAGGCCGAGCGCACTCTCAAGTGCGCTTCTTAAACCCTGGTTGCTGTAACACCCTCCCGTCAATACCAGGTCGTCGGCCAGCCCGACGCGCCTGACTTGTCCGCTTACCCTTGCAGCAACCGATTTGTTTATGCCGGTAATGATATCGGGGAGCGGAACGTCGTTGTTGACCAGGGTGATGATCTCCGATTCAGCAAAGACACTGCACTGGTTTGAGATATTGGCAGGCGTTTGACTGATGTTGACGGCCGACCCGATGCCATCGAGTCCGCAGGATAATACCTTGGCCATGACCTGGAAAAACCGGCCGGTCCCTGCTGCACAACGCTCATTCATCTCAAATCCGAGGATCACCCCTTTGGCATTCAGTGAGATGGCTTTACAGTCCTGCCCGCCGATATCGATGATGGTGCGAACCGAAGGAAAAATGTGGAATGTCCCCCGGGCATGACATGAAATTTCTGAGATGTTTTCATTGGCAAAATCCACTTTTAACCGGCCATATCCTGTACTGATAATATACCCAAGATCCTTAACAGTTGTCAGTCCTGCATTCTTCAATGCGGCATCCATAGCCAATTGGGCCGTAACGGATGGTTTTGTCGTGGCCATGATGATTTCACCGAGAATGATCTGATCATCCTTGATGATAACCGCTTTCCCGGTCGTTGATCCGAGATCAATACCCCCTGTTATCATTTTTCTTTTAATTATTTGTTTCCTTCACATTCGTATATTTATCGATAATCGCTCTGAACGTTTGGTTATCCATGGGATATTGCATGATCTCTTTGCATCCCAGCATGACTGCAAGCCTCACCGCCTGCACGGTAATAGTACGGGCCATCAGGATAACCGGCAGGCTGGCATTTATCCTCCTGATCTCAGACAGGGCGCTCAGATCATCGTCAAGCGCCATTTCGAGTGATAGCATGACTAAATCAGCATCGTTGTGCGCCTGAAGTTGCTGAATCAAGCCGGATGGCGATTCAGCATAGATCATTTGGAGGTCGTCAAATTCAATCCCCGGATAAAAAGGGACAGTATTGCTGGTCATCGTGAGGGCGATAAGGATGGTATGCATGGCTTAACCGACACAATTGATTGATCAGCCAAAAGTAACCTTATATGACCCGTATGTCAATTTTTTAACAGGTTAAAAACCTTGGTAAAACCTTGATGGTGTCAGTTAAATATATGACAATCAAGGAGTAATATGGGACGTGTTTCTGTTCTATCTGATTGGCAGAAGCCATGTATATATTCATTGGTGTACCGCAGTATCCCTGCATCCAACATAAAGTTTGACGGAATGACCTTAACAAAATGATGGTGCAATAAATCACGAAGCGGTATGAAGAAAGCAGGAGGAGGTTGCTGGTTTCAGGGATCGATAAATATAAAATTCAGAGACCGATCATAAAAGTGGTCAGGTTTGCTCCGGGGTCGAGATCCAGTTTTTTTCTGATGTGATGACGGGTGGTTTCGATGGTTGTGACCGACAGATTGGTAATCCGTGCCATATCCTTCGACGACAGGTTCAAACGGATCAGTGCGCAGATGTTGAGTTCGGTTTTACTAAGTCCGGGGCAATACTGAAGCAGTTTCTCGTAATATGATCCATGAATTTGTCTGAAAAGTATTTCGAATTCGGCCATAGGTTCTTTTAAAGCGTTTCTGGTTAGGTCAGAAAGCGCTTTTGAAAAGTCGTCCTGGTCTTTTTTTCGTGAAATCTTCAATTTGAAAGGATTCATGGTCTCGAGGACCGACCGGTTAATCTGAGTAAGTTCGGCATGGACCAGTGATTCAAAAACAAGCCTTTGCTCCTGCAACTGACCTTGCAGTTCCAGTTGACCGATCCGTTCTTCTTTCAGGTTTGCTTCCAGTTGAATGGACTCCAGTTCTTTATCCTTTAAAAGATTTTCAATTCTTGCCTTTTCAAGTTCGATCTCCTTGTTTAAACTTTCCTGGTAGGCTCTTTTGGAAGTCTCCTCTGCCAATGATCTTTCGTATTGTGCTCTTTTTGAGGTCTCTTCAGCCAGTAGCGCTTCCTGTTTCAACTGGCGATGCCTGGTCCAAAGCAGAATGATCACGATGATAAAGATGATAGACCCGCCGACTAAGCCCAGCCGCGATAAAAGAAGCCTGGAGCTTTTAACTTCCAGATCCTTTTTCAGCGCCAGATTCTCTGCATCCTTTTTTGCAGTCTGATATCTGGTGCGAATGGAGGCAATCTCCTTTTGTTTTTCGATGGAGAGCAGGCTATCGCTGATGGCCCATGACCTGATAAGTACCTCGTAGGCCTCCTTATATTGTCCCATCCCATTAAGGATTTCATGCTTCCGGTCGAGGTGAAAAGGCAGGTACCCGAAGTTCTGCGTTCGCACGGCAAAAGCGATAGCGCTATCGATGGCAGTTATTCCGGCAGCGGCTCTGCCAGTCTGAGCGTAAATGGATGCAAGGGCTGAATAGGCAAGGCCAATTCCGTCGTAAATCCTGTGCTGACGGCAAAAATCAATGATGCTGTACATTTCGGATTCAGCTTTGCCGAATTTTTTCTGATTTTTAAGAATGAGGCCAATGTTATATCTAACCCTCACCAGGTTGATGGAATCGTTAATGGCAGCAAGTATTTCATGAGCCTGCCGGTAGACCAGTAATGCAGAATCGCTTTTCCCCTCCTTTCGGTAGAGGATTCCCAGGTTTTGCAATGCCTGGGCATATTCGCGCGGGCGATTGAGTCTATGCCAGATTGCGATTGATCTTTTTATGTTTTTTTCAGCGTCGGTAATCTCTCCGGTATTCGACAAGGTTATGGCGAGATTCTGGAGCGCAACTGCAAGAGTGGCATCGTCATGGCGCTTCTCGGCCAGGGCAATGCTACGCATATAGGTGTTGATTGCTGACGGAAAGTCGCCACCTGAGTTCTGGATATTTCCCAGGTTCAGGAGAAAGCGGTTTTGGAAAACGGTGTCGGGTTTCGTCATGGCTAAAGCAAGACCCTGTTCATAGTATCCGCGCGCGTTATCGTTGTCACCCTGATCCAGTTTCAGGTTTCCCGATGCCAGCAGGGTATTCATCATCAGGTTTGTATCGTGGGAGTTTTCAGCAACTATTGTGGCTTTTCGAAGTAACAGCTCCGCCGTGTCGGTATTGCCCCTGGTGATGAATATTTCCGAAAGTCCGATCAGACTTTTGGTAATGTACTCCGGCGCCAGGTTGAGACTATCTGAGAGAATGCTGCGATACAATGAATCGGCATCAGATGGTTCAAAACGCGTTAAAGAATCTGCCAGTTTGAGCAGGGCAGCCGTTTCGTGGGGCGACGCTCTCTTTTTCTGATGTATACAACCAACTGCCAGTCCCAGCAGCAATGCAGAACATAAAAGCAATATCCGTGAATGGCGGTAGAAAAACATTCAGGTTGAATTATAGCCAAAGTTTGCCTGCCATTTTATACGGGTAGGATTACCTTGTACATCACAAAGGTATAGATTTATTTAGTATTTAAGTTTTACCGTGATGATAGTGCATACGGAACAGACCCAGGCGGTCGGAAAACACTGATAACAGTATTCGTTGCCGGAAGATGTTAGATTGTTGAACAAACAGGTATTTGCACAGGATAGGCACTACTATTTAAATAAGTGGTATCCGCGAATGAGTTATGATTTGCAAATGTTAGAGAATTCTAAAAATCGGACCAATTAAAGAAATCACGCTTAATGGTATCAAAAGGCTTTTTTTCGACCTGACCAAAGATCAACCCTCCCGCACCATACTTTATTAACAACAAAGATGTTCTCTGCCGCCCATTCTGGTATGGTGAAATTTACCCGATTGAATAATATTCGGTGAATTGCCAGGTTTTCGTTGAAACGCTATGACGATAGTTCAGGTTAATTTGATTATCAGACTTTTACTTTATCTTATACAGTATATAATCCCCTTCGGACATCCAGGTGGCGTAACTATTCCAGGCAAAGCCCCCTGCGATGGGTTCGACTTGCCAGAAGATATAATTGGATGAAACCAGGTCGCCGGCCTCATTGAGTCTCCGTGTGATCCCCAGATAATTATAGGAAGCGCAAATGGAGGGAAGGATGGTTTTAAACGTCGGGGCATCGTATTTCTGGCAAAGGTTATAGCATTGGGCATAGATCATCAGTGCGTCGTAGGAGCTGAGTGCCATATCGTCGGGATCGGAGCCGGTCACCGCTTTCACCCTTGCGGCTAGCGCCTGGGCGGGTTCCGGCACTGCAGAAGCTGTGCCGATGGCCATCACGGGGGCTAAAAAGCCGACCTGGCTGGCAAAGATTGCGGCGTTTGTGTTATCAATGACCGAGCTTTTTTTCGTGTTGGCATCACACCCGAACCAGCGCACATTGCCCAGCTCAGGAAAAGCGGCAGCAGCCGTAAAAAAATCCGGGGCATCCTGAAATGAAATGAGCATCACGGCAACCTTATCAGCGCCATGCTGGGCAATGGCTTCGGCCACCTGAGCCGATGCCTGGCCCATGGCTGTTGAATAATTCACTGCACCTGTAACATAAGCGACACCTTCTGTGACGGTTCCCCCCAGCGAGGTGAAATGCTGCCTGACCGATTCACTCAATCCCATCCCATAGGTATCAGTGCACCATACCGGGACCAGCGTTTCGATCCCCTCGGTTTTCAGCATCCTTGCCATGGCCCTGCCCTGTACATTGTCGTCCGGGATCAGCCGAAAGATATAATCATCCGGGATGGCAAGGGCCGGCGTAGTTGAAAAGCAGTTCAACACCAACATTTTATTCGCGTCGAGCCAGGGTTTTATCGCCTTGAGTTCGGCGCTGATGTTCGGACCGGCCACAATCATCCGGACACCGCTGCCATACAGCTGTTTTGCAGCATCCAGCGCTTTTACGGTATCCATCGCCCCATCCAGATATGATATGGAGAAGCGCGTTCCGGAACCAATCAACTCGTACTGCCGGTTCAGGTCAGCCAGGGCAATTTCAAGTGTTGCTCTGGTGGCTATCCCCTCTTCGGAGTATGGCCCGGTAAGATCAAGAATTGCCCCAAGTTTCACCGTTGACTGGCTGGGTTCGGGTTCCGGGTCCGATTTCTTACAGGAGATCAAGCTGGTTGTTAAAAGCATATAGGTTAACCACAACCCTATGAGGTTTAGTGTCATTTTCATCCGTTATTGGTTTATTTTAGAAAGTGAAATTTAACCTGATAAACTTTTTAGATATCTCGTATTACCACCACCAGCAAAAGGGACACGAACCATCCCCGCTCTGAACGCCGCCTGATACCGATTCCAGCTCTTTTTCCGTTAACGGAGCGTTGGTTCGAGCAACCTGGAACTCTTCCATTGTAAATTCATACCCCTCCTTTTGGGCCAATAATATTCTGTCGTTGGCGGTTCCCGCCTGATTGAGCCTGTCTGCAAACTTTTCGTCCGAGGTGACTCTTTTAATAAAATCCAAAGCTGATGCTGTTGACATATTTCCTCCTTTTTTTTATCCGGTTCTCCCAGATTTTTATAGAAGACCGGTATCCGGGATTGTTCCCGGGGTTAACACTGATTTGACATCTCTCTGTCCCGGGAACTCAATTGAAATCCATCGGGCAGTATTTTTCCTTGAAAATTGCTTCCTGATATAAAAACTGAACATCGGATTCATCAAGGCCGGCAGTCAGTTCTGCGGCAAGCGCATCGATGGCCACCCTTCGCCGGCAAACCTCCCGGCCGGGCGTTTTATAATCACCGGTTGAAATCAGGTTGTCATGATAACACCCTCCGGCACACGTATAACGTGCCGGACATGCTTTGCATGAAGGGATCTCATCCACACTCTTCCAGAAGTTGAACGTGTTCACGCACTCACCCGTTAAAACACTTCCCAGCCTGAATTCCTCCATCCCGGCGAAGCGATGACATGGATAGAGGTCACCATTGGAAGAGACGGCCACCAACTCCCTCCCGGCCCCGCATGGTCTCTCTTTCTTTATATTTTTAATTTTCATCTCCGCAAGCCTGAGTATCAGGGATGTTTTGCCAATCTCTTTAATTTCTGCGTCATTCCTCGACCTGACAGCGGCTTTCAGTTCTCTGGAGTGTTTTTCTTCGATTTTAATCAATGGCTCCAGAAAACCGTCGGGGGTTCCTTCTGTATTTTCATAGGCAAGGGTAGCGGGCAAAAGATAGATATTACTAAACCCCAACTCTTTTAATCCGTCCAGAATTACTTGCGGGTCTTTGCCAGGCAACCAGGTAGCCCTGCAGGATATGCCGGGTATCTCCTGCAGCAACTCCCTGATCAGTGGTCTGGCCATTTTATAGGATCCCCGACCATTTTTAAAAGGTCGTTGTTTATTCTGTATCTCCTCCGGCCCATCGAAGCTGATCAGTGGTTTTATTTTATACTCCTTAAAGAATTGAATCACCTCCGGACTCATCAAAGTAGCATTGGTGGTCATCTCAAACGTGATCTGTTTGTCATGGTCGGTCGAAGTTTTTTTTGTGTACCCGGCAATTTCACGGATCATTTCGAATTCCAACAATGGTTCGCCTCCAAAAAAAGTGAGGCGAAGGTTTTTTCGGTCTCCTGACTTTTGAATCAGCCAATCGACGGATTGAATCGCTGTACTCAGTTTCATGACTGATTGCTTGCGGTGGTTTCCGTTTGATCCATAGCAATAAACACAGGCCAGATTGCATCGTTCCGTAACGAGTAATGCTATCGCTGTTATATCCTCCGGCATAATTCGTTGGTTTTTATTTTATTATTCATAAGGGTAAAAATTTTGTTTTAAAATGCCTTTTCATTTTAACATGTCTTCTTCTATTCATGTGGAAACAAAACATATTCCCAATCAGACATCCAGGTTGCATAGTTGTTCCAGGTGTAAACCAGGCGTGGGCAGGGATGAGGTCATACTCAGCAATCCGATAGAGAAGATGCCAAAAAACAAGAACTGTTTCATGATTATAGTCCTAAAATATAGCCGATGCTTAATTTATACTTGTTTGTTGAAGCCTGATAGCTGTCGAAATACTGGTTAAATTGCAGATAAAGGGAGCTCTTTTTGATCCGTTTTACAATCCCGATCCCAATGGAGCTGCCAATACCCTGGTAATTGTTCTTTACAGTTTGGGAGTTCTCTTCCCACTTTTCCTGGCCTACGGCGTAATACGCAAAGAATCCAGGCTGTACCCACCAGGTATCGGTTACCCTGAAATTTAAGGCAAGCTCAAATCCAAACTGGCCCTCATAATAGCCGTTATAAAGATAAGAGGTCGTATCGTCAGGGGCCAGATAATCAGTATAGACTCCATTGGCATATTCGCCCCAGATGGCCAGGTTTACATCTATTACAGGGATGATCTGTTTTCTGATAACCCACCAGTTGACCCAGCCTTCGTACAAGGCCGAATGGACATTGTCTTTCAGCAGATCCAGTTTTTCCGTATCGTACATGTCTTTCGTATAAGAAAATTCAATATCGATAACTCCTTTAATGGAACCTCCGACCTGACCGGAGAAGCCATATTCCCCATAGGTTTTTTCGGCGCCCAGCCGGATGCCTACACCGCTTTGTCCTTTTTCCAGGTAGCGGGACACCTGGGCGCTGGCCACGAATCCAAAGGCAATAATGACGGCTGTAGTAATTAGTTTTTTCATGGTTTGGTTTTTTTATGAATAAATAAAAATTAAAAGTAGGTGCATCCTCATGTTAAAACAAACAATGGTCGTACAACATCGTAAAAGGGAGTGCAAAAACGTAAAGCGGTTCATGTCATAATAGTTTTTTTTTAATCAGCCCTGTAGAACCGTCTATCTCCAACATCTCCCCGTCCTTTACCAGGCGGGTCAGGTTCTCAATACCGGCGATGCAGGGTTTCCCATATTCCCGGGCGATGAGTGATCCGTGCTGCAACATCCCACCCACTTCCAGAAGAATGCCGGAGGCGTTGATAAAAAGAGGGGTCCATCCGGGATCAGCTGCTTTGGCCACCAAAATATCTCCATTGCGGATGGCCTTTTCTCCCACATAATTGACTATGACCGCTCTGCCGGTTACCTTACCCGCCGAAACAGGATCACCATAAATTTCGCCGGGAGATGGTTTTGGGCGATCCGGACGCAGGATCCTGCCACGTGAATCGATCACAGGAGGAAACTGACCGACGCGTTGAAACGGAGCCATCAAGGCTTTATTCGCAACAATCTTTTCTTTCAGGTCGATGGATGCGTCGTTGAGTCCTTTCCTCAGCTCATCAACGGTCAGATAAAAAATGTCGCCAACCGATTCAAGTCTTTGCTCTTCAACCAATCTGATGGCTATGGAAAGTGCTCTGTACCTGATCTTATTACCGGCATATACCAGGTAGTACTTGTGGATCTCCCGGTATCCCCCCAGGTTGACCAACACCTGGTATAAAGAGCTGAATCTCTTTTTATTTTTCACGGAAGCGAGCAGGGTTTTAAAGGCCTTTTCACGATCGGCAGCCTGTTTTTCAAGAATGGCCCAGGGAGAGTTCTCAGGGGCCAGTTCCGCGTAACTTTTCATCTGGTCTATAATGATCATCGGATCATCCTGATACCTGGGTGTTGCCACATCCACCTCCCCGGGTCCCCGAAACCCAAATTTTCTCATAAAATCATTCCATGCGTCCATAAATGGTTGCGGAAGCTCCCCTGAACGGATCTTGTCAAGCAGGCTTGCGGTCGAAGTGAACTCCGTTTTGTCCAATGCCTGCATAAGGTCGTATATCCTGCAGCTCATCTCCATGGTGATGTTATAAGGCAATCCCCTGTCAAGAAGATCGGCCGTTTCGGGCAGTGTTTCTCCAAACTCCTTTGCAAGGAGTGCTTTGATCTTTTTCTTTGCAGATTGCCCGTCTAACAGACTCGGAATCGTCGTATGAATCATCAGGTCGGCGGTTTTCTGCATGGCAGTGTGAACAAACTCACTGAAGGGTATCCCGGAATCGAAAAGACTGTCTATCTCCAGCATGAAATATTCCCCTTTGTCATCAATTGCCTCCCTGAGTTTTTCCGGATGCTTCATCCCTTTGATCATCCCGATGACCAGATCGAATGATTTCACCGGTGCCATGACCAGTCCCCTAGCCACTTTCATGATTCCCCGGGATGTCACGGATGCCTTGTATTCCTTCATGTCGACTTCGCGGATGATCTGAGCGGCATAGGTGTCGAGTCCTTCATAGGCAGCGGCTGCAGATTTTTTTCCTTCCATGAGGATATCATCCGACAGGTTGATATAGACCCGTCCGCCGGCGCCAACCACGATATCTCCCGGGTTTTCGGCAATGTGTATCCCGGCAGCCGATATCCCCATACCATCGGTAAGCATCCTGAAACAGTCGGTTCCCATCACCGAGAGCGGTTTCTGAATCCCCTGTTCAACCAGGGTCAGGTCTAGGTAGAGTTTTTTGGTTTCGCCCGGGGACGTCATGAGTGAGGGATGCAAGGGCACGTAGGTGGTGATCGGCCGGGCCTGCAACATATAGAAACGGTTATCGGCCCATGCCCATTCTGTATCCATTGGCATCCCGTAGTACGCTTCCACCCGTTTTACGATGGCTGCGAGTTCGAGTATCTGGGGTTTGGAAAGAGATGCTTCCCTTGTATTGTCTCCTTGCACAGTAAGAGTGCCTCCCCCTGAGCCGATCGTAACGGAGAGTCTCTTTTCACCAATTTTTGATTCCAGGATGGTATTGCGGTACTTGTCGACCAGGAATTGATCCGGGACAGTCTCTCCTGAAACAACCGATTCTCCGAGTCCGAAATTGGCATTGATGACCACCTCATCGAAAGCGTTGTTCAAAGGGTTGATGCTGAAAGCTACCCCGGCTATTTCGCTTCTGATTTGTGCCATGACGACCACCGCGATGGAATAGGTGGTAAAATCGAACCCTTTCTGCCGTTTATAAGCAACCACGCGATAATCAATGCAGGAGATAAAGACATCACGGATCCGCTCCTCAAGCGTTTCGGTGGTTACCCCGAGAAAGGTTTCGTACATGCCGGCAAATGAGGCTCCGGCCATATCCTCATCCGGAGAGGAGGATCGAACGGAATAAAGCTGGTCTTCTGCGAGTTGGAGCAGCCTCAGTTTTTCGTTAAAAAGCGCTCTCTGCTGCTCAGAAAACCGAAGGACCCGGGCAGCATGCTGAAGCTCCCGTGTTTTTCTCTGCAGGTTCTCCTCACTGTCTGACGATAACAACCTGAGATCCTCCATGCCGGAGAGCTTTTGCAGCCAGTCATCAAAAAAACTGACAGAAAGGATCATGCCGTGAGGAACCGGGAATCCTCCGGTGGTCATCTTTATCAGGGAGTAGCCTTTCCCGCCTACCTGGGCTTGTGTGGCACCCAAGTCTGAAAATAGAAAAATCATTGTCTTGAGCATTTAGAATGAAAAATCATCATTGATAATTATTGGCTTTTAAAAAACTGAGGGTTTTTTCCCGGATTACCAGCCAATCCTGGCCTAAAAAGAACAGATGTCCGTTCCCGTCAAAGGCAAACAACGCTGCCCCCGGAATTTTTCCTGCAGTGTTTACCCCGTTGGAAAAAGCCACACTGCCATCCACTCGGCTGTGGGTTACCAGGGTGGGGGCGGTGATTTGCCCGAGGGGATAATCAGGTAGTTTTTCCGCCTGATGGCATTCCTGCATCATGCCCTTGTAATAAAGCGACATTGGCGAGGTAATGGCTACAAACAGGTTTAACATGTTCCGGTCGACGGGATTGGCAGCCAGTTGCCGGGCAATCTGACCACATTTCCCGCTGTCGTACAAAGTAATCACCTCCAGCCAGCTCTTCGTTAACCTTGACCATGCGTATTTTCCTTCCAGATACTGCAGATAACCAAAGAAATCCAGGTAAGAGCCTGATAAAAATATTTTTCCGATGAATGTTTTTTTATGAGCAGGGTGAATGTAATAGGGTGTGCTTACGGCATCCATCATGATCAGTGTTCTGGTCATATCCTGGTGACGGATGGCAAACTGCAATGCAGCCGGACCGCCCAGAGAAACACCCAGCACGTTTACTTTCCTGGTTATTCCTAGTTTTGCAAGAAGGGCTGCTGACATATCCGCCGATTTCTCAAATGAAGCATCGGGATCGTAAGGGGTACCTTTCACACCCGACCTGGAAGCACAGATCACATAAAAACCCTGGTCCGCAAATTCCCGGTATATCCAAACCATGTTGCTTCCGGTGCCGCCGCCATGAAACAACAACATTACCGGATTTTCCTTTTTACCCAGCGTGTTATATTCTGTTATCCCGAACTCCGTTTCAACAATCCGGCTGTCTTTTAAGGCGTCAGCTGTGGTCTGTCGCAGCCACGAGCGATATCCATAGAAAAACAGGATGCCGCTGATGACAATAAGGAGGATTAACCCTGAAACTGCGCCTAAAATCCATCGTTTCGTTGATTTTTTCATCTATTGTTCTCTTTAATGTAATTCAAAGTGTTGAATCCATAAGCCAGGTGATAAAAATGACCCTGGCCTTCGACCACCTTAATGGTGACATTCTTCGCCTTTCCTGCCAGGAATTCGCTAAAAGAAGGTGGAATGAATCTGTCATCAGAACCCTGAATGACCAGAATGGGTATTTCAATGTCAGCCAGATCAAACCCCCATTGCCTGTAAACCGTCTGAGCGTCGTACGCTGCTCTGGAAGCGCCCTGGCGGAAAAACTCCTGAAAATCGCGCATCAGAAGGTATGCCAGCCCAGGATTGTCAAACAGCTCCTTGTCGGAGCGGCTGAGGCTGGAACTGAACATTTTTGCAAACGCTTTTGGACTGCGGATCAGGGTTTGAGACAACCCGATCATTGAAAAGGGGATTTGGAAGAGTCCCAGAGGCATCACACTGCCCAGCCATGCGTAGAAGCGGTCAGTCGCTCCCAGGTGTTTCCTCATCTCCGGATCCTGATAAACCGGCATGGCGCAGGCCAGGTCGACTACGAATTTCAGTCGGTGCGGTATGGCAAAGGCGCTGGCCATCAGGGTAGGGCCGCCTCCCGAGAGGCCGACAGCCCCGAAGGTTTCAATGCCGAGATGATCGGCCAGGTCAGCCATATCCAGGGCATAATCCAGCACGGTCCATCCCTTCCGGTATTCTGAATGGGAGATCCCCGGCCGGTCGGGAGCAATGATCCTGTAACCGAGCTCGAGGGCAGGTTTGTGAAGCAGTACAGCCAGAAAATGAGAGCCCGTATGATGATAGTAGAAGATGGGTTCTCCGGCAGGATCGCCATATTCATGCCACGCAATATGGCTGCCCGAAGCTGTGCGAAAAAAGTTGATTTTCTTCTCCAGATCATCAACTTCCTCCATGGAGGGGAGATCCAAATTCAAAACTTTTTGATCATTTTTTTCCATTTGAACTTTCATTTGCAGTGATGAAAATGCAGTATATCATTTCAACGGAATTATTTGCCGTTCTCCGGAAATTTCATTCGTTTCGTATCAAATTATAAAATCCTGGTGATATAGCCTGTAGCCGAATTGTAACTGGCTACCACTTTCCAATAGAAGCCGGATGAATTTCTGCGGATGGCCCAGAAATCATAGTTGCAGGTCTTACGGTCGCCATTGATATCAAGTTCACAATTCCCGGTTACACCACAATAATTTCCGGCTTCGGTAACAAAAGCTGATTTTAAAGTGGCAATTTCGACATTGGTTCCGGTCAGCAGTAAGGTCTTGATTCCGACCCATACGGCATCGTAAGCCACAAGTGAATACATGTCGGGATTTATTCCGGTTACAGATTTTATCCTGTTTTTCAGTGGCTCCCACTTATCCCTGCACGATTCGTCCAAACCAAAAATCGGACAGGGTAAATTATGAGTTAATGCGAATGAGGCAGCAGTTGTATCGGTCGGCGTCGAAGGGTTCTGTGCATAAGCCGAACTGCCATACCAGGATATTAAACCCAAATTGTTCCAGTTTGATGCTTCCCGTAACAATCCGGTTCCTTCACCGAATGAGCAGAGATACACTGCTATCTGGGAACTTTGATAGCTGGTGAGCAATATTCCTGCCAGGCTGTCGGCCGAAGTCAGTAACTCTGCGTAATTCAACGCATCCGGAGTATAATGTAAAACCGGCATGACGATCCCACCATGGGCGAGGAAAGCGACTGTGGTCGCCTTAATGAGATCGTTCCCCCAAACATCGTTCCTTACCACGGGAATGATCGCCTTAACGCTGTCCTCCAGAAGTAATGCGGACATGGCCTGGCCCTGCATGAGATCGCTGGTCACGAAGCGAAATATATTGTCGTTTGGAATGGCCAGTGATGCCGCTATGCTCGAAGGGCTTACGAGGATCATTCCGTGGCTGTCGGCGAATGGTTTTAAGGAAGCTAATTCGGCGCTGGTGGTCGGACCGACAATATACTTTATCCCTTTTTGATAGAAATTCCTGAGCTGTTCGAGCGCCACGGCAGTATCGGTCCGTGTATCGACGATCGTCACCGATACTGTAACTTCCTTTGATATTACGTTCAACCAGGCATTGATATCCTGCTGACCCAATCTGACAGAAACAGCGGCTGAGGTTCCAAAGGAACTGGCATCTCCCGACAAGGCAAGCAGCGCTCCGATCCTGAGTTCCGAAACAGGCTGATTCCATTCATTATCCAGTTTTTTTTGACATGAACTCAACAAAATTGAAGATGCCAGGATGGCCATCAGGCCAAGGAAAAAATTAACAGGAGATGGTTTCATTTTACTTATTTTGTTTTGTTTGAGGATTGACAATATTAGGATTTTCAGGCCATAATCGAATTAAAAGATTGTCGATATGAGCTTTTCATCTCACAATCCGAATACATATCCCACGCCTGGAACCTCAATGCGGCGCCTCACGGCCCTCAAGAAACCGGTTCATTAACTGAACGGCATTTCTGGCGCCGTCGATCGAACGAACAAGGTCTTTAAGTTCGGCCATTCTGGATCGGTATTCCTTGCTGCGCACCTTTTCCACTGCTGCGAGAAGCGATTTTTCAGAAACTGACAGGATTGGAATCCTGATCCCGGCTCCGGCATGGACCAGTCCGTCGAGATTGGCCTGTTGCTCCCATTGGAAACCAATACCCACTACCGGCGTTCCGGCCCAGACTGCGGTCTGGACAGTTCCCTGTCCGCCATGAATGACGGCGATGTCGGCTAATTCATTGACCTGTGGTGCGGGAAGGAAGCGGGTAGCAAAAAAGCGATCGTTGTTTGGACCGAGTTCAGTCGGATCAATAATTGAAGTGGTGGCACAAACGATACAGAATCCGGGGTTGGTTTTCAAAATTGAAATGACTTTTTTCAGAAGTTCGGGAGAGCCTGAACTTCCCATGGCGCAGTACATCTTCAGCCCGGGACTGTCGAACACCCGTCGGACCTCATCCGGTACAGGAAGTTCAGGGTGAGCAAACAGCGGTCCGCAATACTTGTAGCCGGGAGGGAGGTCGGTTTCTTTCAATCCACTCAGTTCGGGGAGATCGGGAAGGAGGGTTAGATCGCCCCTGGCGAGCGAGGGGTAATTGTACAGTGGAGGAAGACCATATCCGACCCTGACCTTGTTAAAGGCAGCGCCGGCATGTTTCATGACTTTTCCGAGCATCACCCGGTTGATAATCATTTTCTTAACAAATCCGGGAACAAGGTAGTGCAGAAGGAGTCCCTTTTCCAGGCTGTTCGGAAAGCTTGCCAGACCTTTTTGGAAAAAGGCAGGGCAGAGCGCAGTAGGCACGAAGGTGACACTGGGGATTTTCAGATAAGGCACCGAGATCATGCAGCTTATATTGAGTCCGCAATAGGCGCCGTCGGGTCGAAATTCCCTGAGCGCTTTGATTTCCGATGTAACCATTTCCCTGATCTGTTCTTCGTGGAATGGCAGCGGGGTTCCAAGAGGTGCCCGCTGCTGATCGATAGCCATCAGGACCTCATGCTGCTCTTTGCTGACTTCCGGTTCGAGCCCGACCAAGTCAATTCCTGCCTCAGTGATCTTTTTGACGAAATCTCCACCGTGATGAAAAAACCTGACGGTATGACCGTCGTGCTTCATTTGCCGGGCAATCTCAATGGCCCTGGAACAATCGCCGTAGTTATGCGTGTCAGAAAAAAATGCCCATTTCATGCTACATTGTTTGATTTGCCGGATAATACTGATCTTCAAATCCGTAATTATTTTTTCATAGGTAATGGCATACCCAGTCTTCCTTCCAGGTTACCATGGCAAAGAAATGGTTTGTCAAACCCGCGACAATTTTTTTTTTACAGTTATTCATTGTTTAAATATTTGTACTATTAATTATAAAATGATGATTTCAAAGCTTTCAGCGTTTGCCTGATGCCTTCGAACGGTGGGGTGGGATGGAACCCGAAGTTGTTCTCGAACTTGCTGCTGTCAACCACATAATCCTCCTCATGCTGGTAAACCATTTCGTGAAGTTCGCGCATCATTGGCACGACGGTGCCTGATAAACCGAGCATCCATTTGGGAATCAGCCGTGACTTCGGCTTCAGGCCAAGTTCCGCTGCGAAACGTTCAACCCAGTTCCTGTTGGTAATCATCTCTTTGGTTGTGGGCAAATGCCATTCCTGGTTGAAGGCGCTTTTGGCGTTGCCCAGAACGGCCAGGGCCTTGGCCGCATCGGGAGTGTACGTGTAGGTATGCACCTTATCGGGATTGCCCAGGATTATGGCTTTCTTTCCCTTTAGCATTCTTTCTGCCACCAATATGCCAGGCAGGCTGTTCCGGTTGTCGGGGCCATAAAAGTCGCCTGATCTGGCGATAAGAGCCGTCAGCTTTTTATTGCCTACCTCCGAAAGGATCATCTCCCGTATTTGCTGCTTTATTTTTCCTTTTTTACTTGGAGGATCGATCTGCGACATCTCCGTCATGAAGGGGATGGCCGATCGCGCGTACAGGTAAACATTGTCTAAAAACACCAGTCTCGCTTCATGTCTGATGCATGAAGCAATGACCTGTGAGATAAACCGGGGCCAGGTCTCCTGCCAAACCCTGGCGCTGTAAAGAAATCCGACCGTGACATACACCACACCGCTCCCCGCGATGGCCCGGTCGAGTTGCAGCGGATCGGTGATGTCGGCAGCGAAAAGTTCATCGCCTGAGTTCACCCTGTGCGGATTCCTGCCGACCAGCCTGATGTGTTCGGTAAAGTACCTAAGCTCCCGGGCCAGTGGAATACCTACCCCTCCGCCCGAGCCAAGAATTGTTTGTAGCATAAGGACTTATATTTAATTGTAACATTAGTAAAGAGGTTCCACGTATTCCGGGGAACTACTTTGTTTGACCCTGGCGCCAACGCTTGGGCCATATTCATAACGCCTCTGAATTGAACTGTTTGGATCGGGATCGTTGTCGAAATGAACCATAACATTCCAAAAATCTGCACCATTGAAAGGTGGTCCCAGATTTTGAACAATGGTTCCCGGATCCCCGACATTAATAGAACTGCTGCTCATGGTACCTTTCACTTTCCCCTTGTCGGGAGGGATGTTAAAGACGGCCATTCCGACCAATACCGTGATCACCAGTGCGATGAAGCCTGCGGCAAACCACAACTTTTGATTCATTTTGAATTTTTGCGTTAAATTTTGCATAAATGTCAATTTTCGGGAAATTAATACTGGTTCTGGTGGTTCGACTTTCATTTAATCACAATCTGTAACGTCCC
>Ga0208828_1000122_pt1:15000-35611 | contig 35611 bp, 20 predicted proteins | sample Kivu_160m_FD_185487 | JGI IMG/M metagenome (GOLD analysis project Ga0208828, IMG submission 185487) | Freshwater microbial communities from Lake Kivu, Western Province, Rwanda to study Microbial Dark Matter (Phase II) - Kivu_160m (SPAdes)... | ecosystem: Environmental > Aquatic >... | reverse complement strand
TTAAATTCCCGATTTCCAAGAGTAATCCCTGATAATAGGAGTGGTTGAATGCCTCCTGACATTCCTGCTTAGGATCGTCAATTTTGAATTTACTCAGGACTTCATTTTTAAATTCATTCAGAGCCCACAACCCCGGCCGGATGCGAAAAAAATGTCTTTCGTCCTGGACAATTCTCCTGATGGAAGCATAAGGAGTTCTTGTTTTCCATTCAGACGTATTTACATTTTTATTTAAAAATCCCAAAGTAGCAAAGCCGCCATTATTACGCATCACCTCGATCACGTAATCGTACTGTTTCATTTCTTTTGCTATTTGTTGTTCCCCCATTCTTATTTCTCTCCTAATTCGCCGCGGTTGGTTGTACTCGCATTTGTATTGATTTTACAAAGTCTGCAGGATTTTGTCAACATCATCGGTGCAATGAGGGACGGGATTAATCACCGGCGCCGGACATCACAATTCCACGAGTGTGGCGCCGGTGCCGCCGCTGTCAAAGTCTTCGAAGTGGAAATGGCGTACGCGGGGATGATTGCGCAGTACCTGATGAGTCATTTTCTGGAGCGCGCCGGTGCCCATTCCGTGAATGATCTCCACCTGATTCAAACCGGCGATGAGGGCCCGATCCAAAAACTGAACGAGCATACTTTCCGCCTCGTCGGCCCGCAAACCGCGCAGATCCAGGCGGGGCGAGACGGGTTTTTCAGCATTGACAATGACCGGCGCGGCGGGGGCGGCTTTGCTACCGGTGGGCGGACGGACGCGCTGGAGATTTTGACTGGCGATCCACAGGGTTTTGTCCCCGATGCGGACGGCGACGCGCTTGCGGTTGGCGGCAAACGACACGATTTCGCCCTGGTTCGTCAGACCCTCGATTTTCACCCAGTCGCCGGTCTCCAATTCGTGTGTTTCCATTGACGGAGGTTCTTTTAGTCGGGCACGGGTCTGGCTAATTTCTGACTCAAGACGCGCGACGACCTGCCGGGCCTGTTTGGTCGCTTCCGGGTGAGCATTGTTTTCGCGAATGGTTTTAATCGCCTGCTCGATCTGCTGGCGCGCCGAAGCCACGACCTGCTCCAATTGCTGGACTAAAGTCGCATCGGCCTGTTTTTCTTTCTCGCGCAGGTGGGCCAGCAGTGCGGCATGCTCCGCTACCAGACGATCAAGTGCTTTTTGTTTTTCCTCCAACTGCCGGGATTCGGCGGCTGTACTTTTCCGGAGGTCTTCGACTTCCTGGAGTAAAGCGGTCAGTCTCAGTGACTCCGTTCCGAGGATTGACTGGGCGCGGGCGATGACCTTTTCCGCTAATCCCAGCCGGCGTGAAATTTCAAAAGCATAGCTGTTGCCGGGCAGTCCCACCTGCAGACGGTAAGTCGGAGCGAGCGTCGCCGTATCGAATTCCATGGCGGCGTTCAGGGCATCCGGATGGCGCTGAACAAATTCCTTGAGTGCGTTATGATGCGTGGTGGCCAGCGTAAGTGCTCCTGATTGAGCCAGCATCTCTAACACAGCCTGTCCGAGCGCGGCCCCTTCCGTCGGCTCGGTGCCGGTGCCCAATTCATCAATCAAGACCAATGTACGACCATCGGCTTCATCTAAAAAATCTTTCAGGTTGCGGACATGCGATGAAAAAGTCGAGAGGTCGTTTTCGAGTGATTGCTGATCACCGATGTCGGTTAAAAAATTGGTAAACAGCGGGATCGTGCTATCGGTGTCCGCCGGTATATGCAGTCCGCTCATCGCCATCAAAACCAGTAAGCCGACCGTTTTCATCGCCACCGTCTTACCCCCGGCATTCGGTCCTGAAATCAGTACAATTCGAACCTGTTCGTCGAGAGATATGTTGAGCGGCACAACCGGCTTGACCAGCACCAGCAGAGGATGCCGGGCCTGCTGCAGGCAAAGGCGGCGTTCCGTGACGTTTATCCGGGGCGGTTGACAGAGATAGCGTCGTGAATAGAGTGTGCAAGCGCGGCGGCTATCCAGTTCAATAGCCTGTTCATAGTTGAGTCGAAGCGCATCGAACGAGGGGCGCAGTTGTTCGGTCGTTTTGAGTAAAATCCGTTCGATTTCTTCTTTCTCGGCCTGTTCCAGCTCCTTGAGCTCATTATTGATCTCGACGATTTCGAGTGGCTCGATGTAGGTCGTGGCACCCGTTGCCGACTGCCCGTGAATGATCCCGTTGACCTTGCGCTTGAATTCCGAACGCAGGGGCAAAACGAGGCGTCCCTCGCGCAGAGTGGGATTCTCCTCATGCAACCAACCCGAAGTCCGTGCCTGCTCCATCAGCCGCACAATCGACCGCTGAAGGCGTTGCTGGCGCACCCGGGTCGCAGTGCGGATCGTCTGCAGGTCAGGGCTGGCGTTATCGCGAATATTACCATCGGCATCGAGGAGACGATCAATCATTTTTTTAACTGCGGTCAGCGGATTCAGGTTTTTAAACAATGCTTCCAGCGGACTCAACGTTGTACGTTGGCTTCGATAAGTCTGCAGCAGACCGGCTATCATTACCAGATCCGCCCGGATGTGCTGCAAGGTGGCGATTCCCAGGAAGGTCCCCTTCAATTGACAGCGTTTAAGCTCCGGGCGCTCGTCCTCGAAGGCGCTGAGCGGCAGATCGGTGCCTTCTTCCATCAATCTCTTTAATGCGCTGATCTGTTGCTGAAACTGCAGAATATCTTCAACCTTGGCGAGCGGCGCAATCTGACCGACGCGCTCGCGACCGGCGGTTGAAACCGCAAATTCCTGATGCAGGGCAATTACTTTGTGAAAACCGAGCGCTTCCCGCGCTGACTCAACCGCCGTGAGCACGGACATCTACCTGCCGTCCAGACCGGATGTATCGGGATGGAAAATGTCTTCAGGAGTCGCCAGCGCCGGCAACATAAAGATTTTGCGCAGGCTGATCTGCAGTTCGCCTAATTCTTGCTCGAGATTAAGCAGACTGACAGTCCGTTCCTCGAGCCGATTCAAACTGCGGTACAGTCCGGAATCCCGCTCCAGAGTCTGGTCAAGACTTAGCTCCGGAAAGACATTGATAAACCAGATGAGTACGATAATTATTCCCAATCCGCCGATTATCCCGAACAACGCCCCACCGGCCCGATCTAACCACACCAATTTCAGACCACGCAGAAGACTGCGCAACATGACGCCTATCAGTTCAATGAACAGGAAAATGATTAAAAATATTACCGCAAATCCCAGTATGGTCCGGACGCCTTCGCTGGCATTAAACAGCGAGTTGACAACGTTGCCGCCGAAATGATAGAAGCGGGAGGCCGTGTAGCCGGCAATGAAAAGACTGCCGAGCTTGAGCAAAGCGCCCACCAATCCCTTGCGCCCGCCCAAAAAGGCCAACAAGGCGATCAATCCCAAAACGAGCAGATCAAACATCGCGACACCCTCGGCGACCGGATGCTTTCATACCGCGCTCAGTTTATTCCGCACCAGGGTCTGGAGCTCCGATCCGCTGGCGCGGCCTTTCGCCTGCGCCATGACTTTGGGCATGACCTTACCAATATCCTTGATCGTAAGTGCGCCTGTTTCTTTAATGACCGACTCAATAATCTTATTGATTTCGTCTGGAGTCAGCGGCTGGGGCAGATAGGAACGCAAGACGTTGAGTTCCTCAGTCTCCTGGGCCACCAGATCGGAACGATTACCAGCCGCGTAAGCCTTGATCGAGTCCTCATGCTGTTTGACCGAATTCAGCAACACTCCAATCACATCCTCATCAGAAAGTTCACGGCGCTGGTCAATTTCCATTTTGCGGATATTGCCGCGTATCAGGCGGATGATCCGCACCCGGTTTTCGTCCCGCGCTTTCATGGCGGCAGTCAGATCATTTAAAAGTTTTGTTTTCAAATCCATAACTACTCCTGATTCAGAGAGAATTCTGATGATGATTAAGACCGATGACCCCTAACATTCGACCGGTGACGCCCCGCTCCCGCCGATGCGAGTAAAACAGGTCAGGTTGGCAGGCCGTACAGAAGTCGCTGGCGTGGATATTGGTTTCCGCTAACCCGGCTGACCGGAGACGATTGCGGATCGCGCCCACCAAATCCAGGAAAAGCCCTCCCTTGCGCCGCACCACTTCCTCCGCGGAAAAATGCAGGGCCACATCGTCTTGTATTTCATAACAACATTGTGACAGAGCAGGTCCGATCGCGGCTACAATCTGTTCGGGATTAACATCGAACCGGTCAACCATGGCTTTTACGGTATTGGCAATTATGGCATTGGCGGTGCCGCGCCAGCCCGCATGAACTGCCGCGACGATATGTTTCTCCGGCTCATAGAGCAGAACCGGAGCGCAATCGGCGACCCTGACGCTCAGAAAAAGATTGCGCTGATTGGTGATCAAGGCGTCCACCTGCCCGGGGGAGTCGTTTGCCTCAACGATAGCGATGCTCGTGCCATGTACCTGCTCGCCCTGCAGTAAATTGGAGGGCGCGAAGTTCAGGGTGTTGCAGAAGCGCTTGCGATTGACAAGGATATTTTTTAAGGTGTCGCCTTCCACCATGCCCAAATTGAGAGACCGGAAAGGTCCGCGGCTGATGCCGCCGTTACGGGTACTGAATCCATGCACCACCTCCGGATAAGTTTCCAAGGCGGGTGCAGTGATAATTTCAATGCCGTTGCTGGGCCGAATCGAAAACATCAGCGAATTACCTTCTGCCCGATGATCAACTGGCCGTTCTCAATCAGCGCCGCTGGTCGCACGCGGTTATTGTCGTAGCGCAAAATGAAACCGCAGGAATTGACACGCGGACGATTGCCTTTAAAGGAAATGATGCGTCCCAAACCACGGTAAACCGGCATTTCAAGCAGTCCGCGGCGAATCGCCGAACGACTGATTTCCTGCGCTTCCATTACCGACAGCAAGGCTTTCATCGTGTCATAGCCGTATAGTTCAAAGCGCCCCGGCTCATTACCGAACACTTTGGCGAATCCGGTCGCCATCGTCTTGAAAGTCCTGTTATCTGGATCAATGTAGAAATCCGAAATGAAATATAAGCCTTTCAACAGGTCTTTGTTGCGTTTCAGCAACTCGGGATCGTTCCAATTGCCACTACCGAGGAATTGCGCCCGGATGTCAAAATAATTGATCTGCGGGACGATCAGGTTCGCGTCGCCGGCCCGGGCCGGGATTAAAAATCCGTCCACCAATCCCGATGGAAAAGTCAGGGTATCGCGGCGCTGGATTTCAAAATCTGAGATTTTCATCAGGCCGGTATAAATCAGCGTCTCGCGCAAGGTCAGGCTGAGCGTTGTATCCTGCCGGATAATCGTGCAATATGGTTCATCCACGACGATCTTCAGAATAGGTGCGGGTGGATTTAGGGCTAAATTCTTCAGATTCTGGCGGGCTTCATTTATTTTGAATTCCACCTGTTTTTCGACGCGCTCTACGGCGGCTTTGTGAATATTAGCAATCTGATTCTTCAGATCCGCCGGTTCGCCGGAGTACCACTGTTGCGAAATGATCGAAGCTCCATATTCATCCAGCGCCCGACAAAAAGCGTCAGTGAATTCCTTACCAAACTCGTCAGCTGGGGCGAGCGAAGCGGCGCTTTTTATCCCGGCGACCCGCACTCCGTATAGCCCGAGGAAGCGTCCCAGGTTTTCATAGTCTAAGTTTACTTGAAAAATGTACGGGCTCAGAGTCGAGATCTGGGAACTGGAAGCAGTCGGTGTCAGTAGCGGTATTTGTTGATAATTGGCGATAGCCGCGACGGCGATGGTTTCCTCGCTGGTCAGGGGCCCGATGATCGCGCAGACCCGCGGATTGCCTGCCAGAAATTCCACCTGCCGGACACTCTGGGCGACTTCACTGCGATTATCCAAAACGAGAGCGGCAATTTCGGCATGGCCAGCCTGGCGATACTGCGCCAGCGCATATTTCAATCCATTTAATATTTTTTGCCCAAGCGCGGCATTCGAGCCGCTCAATGGCAGAACAACACCAACGTAGACTCGGGGAGCGGCGGGACTTTTCAAACGATTCTCAGTCTGGGCGACCTGGTTGCGCAGATATTTATCAGTAGCGGCAGGCGCGACCTGCCGCAATTCTTTCTGCGCCTGGCGGGAATCCCCCTCGGCATGCAGTTTCTCAGCCAATTTCAAGGTCAGAAACTGTCGGATGAAGGGATCCGAGGTGAAATCACGTAATGCCCGGATTTCCTCCGCCGTGAAATAGAAACCTAAAATTTTTTCGATGGCTTCTTCACTGCTACTGCGCAGGAAGGCATCATCACCACTTTTCAAGACATCCAGGTAATAGTTCAAGGCCTCGCGATATTTACCCTGAGCGAGCAGGATTTCCGCCAAATCCTCGCGTACCTCGGTCACATAACGTGAATCCGGGAAAGTCTGCAGAAAGGTGCGGGCCAACTGGGCGCTCCGGTCCAGTTCGCCTAACCGATAAGTGGTCTTAAGCACCATCAGTTGCGCTGAAGAAAGCAGGGGATTTTCATTTTTATTTGCGGCAGCTACCTGCTGAAAATTGGACAGGGCGTCCCAGTATTTTTCCGTATTGAAATAAGTAACGCCCTCATCGAAGACTTGTTGCAGTTGCGGGTTAGCGGTCCGATCCACCGTCTGACTAAACGCGGTACTCAAGATTACTGTGATAACCATCGAGACTTTCAGCCCGGTTTTCTTCATTCCTGATCCAGATTATGGTTTGCTATTCCCACTCGATAGTTGCCGGAGGTTTGGAGGTTATGTCATAGACCACCCGGTTGATTCCCCGCACCTGATTGACGATGCGATTAGCAATTTGACCCAGCAGATCGTCCGGCAGACGAGACCAGTCGGCGGTCATACCATCGCTGCTGTTGACCGAACGCAACACGAGCAAGTGTTCGTAAGTGCGTTGATCGCCCATGACCCCCACCGTTTTCACCGGGACAAGCACCGCGAAAGCCTGCCAGACCTTGGCATAGTAGCCGGATTGATGCAGGTGTTCGATAAAGATCGCGTCCGCCTGGCGCAATAACTTTAGTCGATAGGGCGTAATTTCCCCGATAATACGTACGGCGAGACCCGGACCCGGGAAAGGGTGCCGGTTCAATATTTCGGGCGGTATTTGCAGTTCGCATCCGATCCGCCGCACCTCATCTTTGAACAGGTGATTGAAGGGTTCAAGAAGCTGGAAACGCATGCGTCGCGGCAGGCCACCGACGTTGTGATGGCTTTTAATGACCTGTGAAGGGCCGTGCACCGCGCGACTTTCGATGACATCCGGATAGAGCGTCCCCTGGGCCAATATTTTAACCTCGTGATAGCACTGCGCAATTTCTTCGAAGGCACGGATGAATTCGCGACCGATGATCTTGCGCTTGCGTTCGGGATGGGTGACGCCCCGTAAAGCTGTTAAAAACCGCTTGGCATAGTTGAAAGAGCGGATTGGCAACCGCATCTGGTCGCGCAGTTGTTGCACAACCTGGAATTGTTCGTTTTGCCGCAACAGACCATTATTGATAAAAACCGGCAGGCACTGTTTACCGATGGCGCGGTTGACCAGGACACCCATAACGGAAGAATCCACACCGCCGCTGAGCGCCAACAAGACCCGTTCTTGGCCGACCCGCTGACGAATCTCGGCAATACTGTTTTCGATGAAATGCGCGGCAGTCCAGTCAGGACTCAGACGGGCAATCGCAAACAGAAAATTTGAAAGCATCCGGGAACCTTCGCTCGTATGAGCGACTTCCGGATGAAATTGCAAACCTATGATTGGTTTCTCGGCATGTACCAAGGCCGCGGGAGCCCCGCTCTCGGATTCGGCCAGGATGCGAAACCCGGCCGGCAGGGTATCCACATGGTCGCCATGGCTCATCCAGACCTGTGTGGTCGTCCCCACTTCCTGAAAAACAGGATGCGACGCCAAAATGCGAACGGCATTGCGACCATATTCACGGTGGTTGTCGGAATGCACCCGCGCCCCAAAATGTTCAGCGATGACCTGCAGTCCGTAACAGATACCCAGAATCGGCAGGTTGAGGTTAAAAATCGCGTTGTCCAGTTTCGGTGCCGAGGCTTCGTAAACGCTGGCCGGCCCACCCGACAGAATCAGTGCCTGAACCTTTTCGCGGCGAATATCCCCGGCAGTAACCGAAGGTGATACGATTTCCGAATAAACGGCGCATTCACGCACCCGCCGCGCGATCAACTGTGTATATTGCGAACCAAAGTCCACTACCCAGACTTTACTGTTGACCGTCATGTTAGGCGACCTCCTGCAACCAGTTCCGGAGTTCAGTGATAAAATCGTAATTGGTCAAATCGTATTTGATCGGGGTAATGGAAATATAATTGCGCCGGATGGCGACATCATCAACATCCTCGCCTTCCTCGATTTCGGCCTTTTTTCCGTCCATCCAGTAGTAGACGCGCTGACGCGGATCAATCCGTTTGTCAAACTGCTCGGCAAAATTTGCCATGCCCTGCCGGGTTATCCGCACGCCCCGAATTTCACCCTGCGGGACATTCGGTACATTAATATTCAGCAATGTGCGGGGCGGGAGACCTTTCGACAGCACCATTTTCGCCATGGTCAGGGCAAATTCCGCCGCCGGCGTAAAAATCGGTTTGGTATACGTCGTGAGCGAAACTGCGATTGACGGAATTCCCAGAATGGTGCCCTCGGTTGCCGCGGAAACCGTCCCTGAGTAAATCACATTGATGCCGGCGTTGGAGCCGAGATTAATACCCGAAACGACTAATTCGGGGCGCTTTGAAAGAAGCGCGCCCACTGCGATTTTGACACAGTCCGCCGGGGTGCCGGATACCGCATAGCCCTGCCGAATCCCGTTCTCGCGATAGTCAGTTACGCGGATTGGATCGGATAAGGTGATCGCATGCCCGACGGCACTTTTTTCGCTGTCCGGTGCCACCACGACCACTTCGCCCAGGCGCATCAGATATTCAGAAAGAATCTGGATGCCGGGAGCGGTGATGCCATCGTCGTTAGTCACCAGAATGTATGGTCTGGCCTCAGTCATAAAAGAAATCTAAGATTTTGATGAGTGTGGAACGCATCTCCGAACGCTGGACGATGATATCGATAAAGCCTTTTTCCAGTAGAAATTCGGAACGCTGAAATCCAACCGGCAAATCCTGACCGATGGTTTGCTTGATGACGCGCGGTCCGGCAAACCCGATCAGTGCGCCCGGTTCGGCGATGATCAGGTCGCCCAACATCGCAAAACTGGCCGTCGTCCCGCCGGTCGTCGGATCAGTCAGAATCGAGATAAAAAGCCCGCCGGCTTCGTGCAATTGGGCCAGTTTGGCGCTGGTCTTAGCCATCTGCATCAAAGAAAGAACACCTTCCATCATCCGGGCCCCCCCGGATTGGGAGACGATAATCAGCGGCTGATGCGTTTCGCGAGCCCGGTCAATGGCACGGGCGACTTTTTCCCCGACCACCGAACCCATACTGCCACCAATGAAGTTAAAATCCATTACGGCCAAGACCACCGGGTGCTGACCTATTTTCCCGGTGACACAGCGCACCGCTTCATTGGCTCCGGTCTGCACCACCGCCTGCTTAATCTGCTCCTGATAGCGTTTCTGGGCTTTGAACTTCAGTGGATCACTCGACTTCAACCCGACTTCGAATTCCTGATACTCATCTCCCACCAACATCCGGATGTACTCCTGACAGGCAATCCGAAAATGGAAATGGCATTGCGGACAAACCCACAGGTTCTTATCCAGTTCGCGTTTATAGAGGTATTCACTACACTCCGGGCACTTGACCCATAATCCATCCGGAATGACCTTTTTTTCCGTGCTGAGTAATCCTTGTTTCGTGCGCTGAAACCAATCCGGCATATTTACCTCACTGCAGACTCCGCGACAGGATCAATGCGTCATCGCGGTTTTCGTAATATTTGGCGCGCCGACCGACTTGCGCGAACCCGAACTTGCGATACAAATCGCGGGCGCTGACATTCTTTTCATTGACTTCCAATGTGATGATTTTTGCTCTGTGCCGACTTGCTTGATCAAAAACGGTTTTTAACAATTTCGTACCCATACCCGAACGTCTAAATTGAGGATGAACGGCCAAATTTGCAATATGAACTTCATCGGCCACCAACCAGAAAATGACATACCCGATGACGCACTTCCGCTGTTCCAGAACATAGAACTTGCTGATCGGATTGTGCAATTCGTGAAAAAAAAAGTCGCGACTCCAGGCGGTGGTGAATGAAATTTCCTCGATGGCTAAAATGGCATCGAGATCGGCTTCATTGGCGATGCGTAAACGAATTCCGGTCAGTTCCGCCACGATTTGATTTCCATTTCAGACAAATACTCCGGTTCCAGATCAGGCCGGTTCAACGGCAATAACTCCTGGTAATGTTCGGTGGCTAACAAAGCGGTGCAATCTCCGCGCGGATAAAGGAGCCTGCTCCGACGCGAATGCCCAAGGTCTATCTCGCTATCGCCGATGAAAACATATTCCGGAGCGAAACGTTCGACGACTCGACTGATACTCTCATGACCAACAGGACGTTTCCAAATTGTTTTCAAGGAATCCGGGACTTCAGTATAATAAATCAGGTCGCGATGTGATTTGATAAAAATTACCATTGCACCATCAAACTCCTGACGCGCCACCCGTTCCAGTACTGCCAGAGTTGGCACAGGCAAGACCGGCAATTGTCGCGGAAACGCCAGCCCTTTGGCCGTCGCCAACCCAATCCTTAAACCGGTATAACTGCCCGGCCCGATACTAACCGCGATAGCATCTAATGCGTTAATGTTTGTACCCTGCAGGGATTGCGCCACCAGTTCGAGCAATTTTTCGGAATGCACCGCCCGGTCTACGATGCAGTGATGATTTACAATTCGGCCATCCCTGACCAGCCCGACGCTGCAGTTGGCGGTTGAAGTATCGATGCCGAGGATCAGCATGGTGCGGACGCTCCGTTTGACTGATTTTGCATATGCGTCGATAAAGAGCTGAGCAAGTTAAGCGGGCCGGTGAACTCGATTCGCCGATAATTTTCGTGCCAGGTATCCTGCTGGATTTTAATCCGCAGGCTATCCTCCGGCAATAAACTGCTGATACGGTCAGCCCATTCCACCAAGGTCACTCCTGCACCATAGAAATACTCGTTAATCCCGAGTTCGAGCCATTCCTTGATCCGCGATTCGCGATAGCAATCCAGGTGGTAGACGGGCATTCGCCCCTGGTATTCATTAATCAGCGTAAAGGTTGGGCTTTCCGCCGGGCGCGAGACACCCAAGCCATCACAGATGCCTTTAATCAGCGTGGTTTTCCCCGCCGCCAAATCACCACTCAGGGCTACGACCATGCCCGGTTCAAGGAAGGCGGCTAAGCGCTGTCCCAAAAGCTCGGTCTCGGTCGGATGGTTGGTTTCAATCAGTAACATTCCGAAAACCTATTTCGGAGTCAGTTTTACCACCGGCAAAATCATCTCCTCCATCGAAATTCCGCCATGCTGGTAGGAATCCTTGAAAAAGGTCTGGAATTTGTGGTAGTTGGTTGGATAAATGAAGTAGAAATTTTCCTTGGCGATCAGATAATTATTGTTGATGCCGAGGTTGGGCAATTTGTAGCGGGCGGGTTCTTTGATGACCAGGGCGTACTTGGGTGGGCAATTGAGGTTTTTACCGAATTTGAAGCGGATGTTGGGAGAAGTGGCTTTGTCGGCGACGACTTTAACATCGTTCTGCACCCGGATACTGCCATGATCGCTGGTCAGAATAATCGTGAAATCCAGAGCGGCAAATTTGCGCAGGACGGCATAAATCCAGGAATGCCGAAACCAGGTGCGGATCAGCGAACGATAACTGGCCTCATCCGGTAAAATTTCCTTGAGAATATCCGATTCCGACCGACGATGCGCCAGGACATCCACGAAGTTCAAAACGAGGGTGATGAGGTTATTGTTAAAATAGGAATTGATTTTGCGTTCGATGCCCCAGCCAGCTTCTGAATCGAGAATCTTATGATAAGTGTAGCCATTTTTCAGGGTCAGCATTTCGCGCTTCAGCAGACTGTCCAGCATCTGGTTTTCGAAGCGATTCATAGAACTTTCGTCTTCTTCTTCCTGAAGCGTATAAATGTCCGGGTAATAGGTCTGAATCTCATCCGGGAAAAGTCCGCTAAACAACGCATTGCGGGCGTAGGGTGTCGCCGACGGGATAATCGAAAAGCAAAAATCCATCTCGATATTAAAAAGTTCGTAAAGCAAAGGTGCAAATGTCAACCATTGGTCGAGCCGCATACAATCGATCACCACAAACAGTACCTTGGTATTATTTTTGAGCAGGGGCAGAACCTGCCGCGGCAGAATGTCCGGTGAGAGCGCAGGACGGAAGTGGGGATCGTCATTGATCCACCCGACGTAATTTTTTTCGATAAATTTGGCAAATTCAATATTGCATTCCCGTTTCTGATCCGCCAGAGTCTCTTGCAAACCCAGGTCAGGATGATCGTCAAATTCTATCTCCCATGCGGCCAGTTTTTTCCAGATTTCGATCCACTGCGTACTCGTAAGATCATCGTACAGCTGGCGGGAAATAGCATGGAATTCCTCGAGATAGTTACGGGCGATATGTTCGGAGGAAATCCGTGACTGTTCCAGGACTTTTTTACAGGCTAACAGAATCTGACTGGGATTCACGGGCTTGGTCAGATAATCGGTGATTTTACTGCCGATGGCTTTTTCCATCAGGCTTTCTTCTTCGTTTTTGGTGATCATGATGACTGGCAGTGCTGGTTTGCGGGCTTTGATTTCCGACAGCGTCGTCAAGCCGTCCTGGCCCGCCATCATTTCATCCAGGAGGACAATATCGAATTGCTCGCGTCCGGCCAGATCCACGGCATCCACCCCGTTGGAAACCGGAGTCACTTCGAAACCGCGGCTTCGTAAAAACAGAATATGCGCTTTCAACAGGTCAATTTCATCATCGACCCATAAAATCTTGCCTTTTTTTAATGACATGTCTGCCTCAATCTGTCTCCAGTCGGGATTATAATTCTGATCACTTGGATTGTCAAATATTAAATGGAAATTCAGCGTAATTTAAGCAAAAGACGCCGCCAATGGCACAATTTCCGACGCTGACCTGGAAAGGTTAGTTCTGCCCGCCGGATTCCTATTTGGTCTTCATGACAAACTCACCCTGCCAGTCGGCACCGGGCGGATTGGCCTTGAACAGCTGACAACGTTCGATAAAAACACGGGATGGCGGGTCGTCACCCTGCACCGCGAGAGCGCGCTGAAAGGCGGCTACCGCCGCGTCCCATTGCCTTTCCCAGTATAACTTAATCCCCTGATCGAAATGTTCGCGGATGTCAGCTTTTACCTGTTCGATCTGACCTTTGCGGCCCAATAGTTCATAAACCGTTATCGGTTTGAGTTTCCCCTTGACGACTAATCGGTCGAGAATGCGGACCTCGATGAAATCACCAGCCCGACGCAGGGTTTCCTCGCCGACCATGATGTATGTCCCATATTGCTTATTGGCGCCTTCAAAACGGGAAGCCTGATTGACCGCATCACCCATGACTGTATATTGGAAACGCTGGGTTGAACCCATGTTTCCGGCACTGACGACGCCGGAGTTGACTCCCATGCGCACATAAATATTCACGCCGTGATCGCGCTTGATCTGTTCTCGAATCGTCTTCAGCGCCTCCTGCTGATCGAGCGCCGCAAAGCAGGCTTTCCAGGCATGGTCGGGATCCTCCATCGGAACTCCGAAATCGCACATGATGGCGTCGCCTTCGTATTTATCCACATAGCCGTCGTAGCGCATCAGAATTTCAGTCATCGGTGAAAGGTACTTGTTCAATACCGTCGCCAGTTCTTCGGCGGACAGACTTTCCGAAATGGTCGTAAAATTGGCGACGTCAGAAAAGAACATGGTAGCTTCGCGCTTTTCACCCGAAAGGCTGAAAGCGTCGGGATGGTCTTCGAGGTATTTTAAGACCTTGGGACTCATGTAAGTCTGGAACATACCCCGGATTTTTTTCTTTTCCTTTTGTTCGGAAAGAAACTGATAAATCACGCTGGCGATATAGCTGACGGCGATGCTGGCTAAAATGGGGATTAAATAAATCCAGCGCCCCTGGTGGATAAAGATCCAGTAAGTACCCACGGTAGTAATGCCGGCCAGCAGGATCGCCAGTCCGCCACCCAGAACCGGGCGCACAAAGGCGACCGCCACGGCCGTGATGATCCCGAAAATGAAAATCAGTACAATATTAACGATCTGTGGCAAAGTACGGATAAACCGCTGATCGAGCATGGTTTGTATGGCGTGGGCGTGAGTTTCCACTCCCGGCGTCAACCGCCGATTGCCGGCATAGTTATAGAAAGGCGTGAATTTGTTATCATGCAGTTCTTCGATCGAAACTCCGATCAGGGCAATTTTGTCCTTGAAGGGATTTGCCGCTTCCAAAATCGCATTCACCTGGGCCAGGTCGCCCCGCTCCAAGGCCGCCATGGCGGCAAACTGCTGAGTTGAATCCGACAACAAGGAAATCCGGAATTCGGGCGGATAGGGAGAGTTGGGTTTGAAAAGCTCCAGGTAATCGGTATCCTCTTCATCCTTCAGATCAAACTCCGCATCGTCCAGCAAATCCGACATCGAAAAAGTCGGAAAGGTCTTGGCTGGTCCGTAATAATTGATCAGGATCGTCTGCTCCCAGCCTAAACTGCCGCGATGCCCCAACAATCGCTGTTTATTGCCCGAGGCCGAGTCGGAGAACATAAAGTAGCCATCCTGGAATTCAAATTGCGGGAAGCTTGGCAGGTTGCGTTCTTTGAAGAACACGCGTGCTCCGAGTGAATAGATAAAACGCCCCTGATATTCTTCAAAGATCGAATAGCGTCGGGTGAAACCGTCCGGGTCCTGCATTTCACCCACCACGCCCCAGTCACTGCCCGTTTTTAACAGGATCGGCAGAGGCTCGTCAGCGTAAACATATTCACCGCCGGTAGTCAGTTCCCGGGCGACTTTTCCTGCCAGGATGACATTGCCGTTTTCCTTAATTGCCGCCGCGAGTAAGGAATCTCCGAGCGGATTCTTCAAATCGGGTTCGGTAAACTGAATATCGAACATCACCATCTTGACGCCGACTTCCTTCAGATTCTCGACCAGGGTAGCATAATATTCCCGGGGATACGGATAGCGGTCGCGACAGTCTTTGAAAGTTTTGTCATCAATGGCAACGATGATCAGTGGCGACTTGCTGACGTCCTGAGGTCCGCGCCATTTAAAGCGTGAATCCAGGGACTTCAGTTCGATTTCCCGGAATGTGCCCAAAAGCAGTAGTACTGAAACAATCACACTCAGTACAACGGCAATGCCCACACCCCACAATGCCTGTTTCAGTGTGTTCTTTTTCATCTGACTTACCGGCGAAAATTAAAAGTTAAGCGAATAGGTCAGGTAGAAGCTAACATCGTTGAATTTTTCAACGCTGGTGCGGTCATTAATGTTGGTATAGCTCAGATAACCGCGCAGTTGATGCACTTTCAGGAAACGCAGGATCGCGCCGACGTACATATTATGCTGGGTAAAATCCGCCATGCCTTTGCCGTTAGTCAGATTATAGCCCGCCAAAGTGCCCAATTTCTCACCAAAGAAATCGTATTCACCCTGCATGCCAAACGACATGAATTCATACGGTTTATCCGCCAGTCCACTCTCGTTCTTATTGGTGGACAACCGAATATTGGTCTTAAGCGGGAAGGGGAATTTGGAATTCAGGCTAAAGCCCAACATGGAGGTTGACATCGAACTGAACTGATAGCCGGGCAGACGTGACAGACGATCGCTTTTGTCGGAATTGGCATAGTTCAGGCTGATGGTATTCTTGATGTTTAAAAATTCAACCCGGTGTTCGATCCGGATATCCTGGCGGATGGTCATGTTGGATTCGCGATAATCACGCAGACTGAATGAATCAACAGTCGCCCAGGTGGTATCGTACGTCGTGAGATCGTTTTTCCGGCTGTACTGCATGGTATTGAGGTTGATCGTCGGTAGGTTTTCCCCGAGATAGAGCGATATGCCGGCATTCAATGCCGTCGTGGTTGTCGTAGCGCGTTTTTGATCGTTCAGGTTGTCGCGGTACTGCTCGAAATTCAGGGTGAGGAATACGCGGTTCTGAAAGAGCCGGATACGGTCGGACAGGCTAAAACCCTGGACGTCATTGCGCATGTACGGATTGCCCAATGAATAAAATTCCGGACCGACGCGCTGGTATTTCAAAACCACATAATTGTTAAAATAATTCAGGGTCAGGGCGGTACGGAAAGCTGAAGAAGGCATATTTAAAATCGCAAATACGATTCCGGTATCAGGATTGAAGGGCAAAAGCGGAGCAATGTTCTTGTTGATGATAAAGATATTCGCAATGTCGGCAGGATCAATAGGAATGACTTTTAGCGGGATATTGACCCCCTGGATACTGATGGTATCGTTTTCCAGCGTATCGCCCGGGGCGAAAGTGTCGAGCTGTTTTTTAGTCAGGGCACCGGTACTGATATCGCGGTTGAGCATGGACAGGGCGGCTTCGGTCATCCAGGTGAAGCGTTTGTTGTCGAAGGCCAACAGCAGATCGGTACCGACGACCAAATTATCCTGGGGCTTGGTGCCCTGCATGGCGATGGAGACGTCGTTGGTGGGCAGAATTCCCTGCATTTCCCGGGCGACCGAAATCGTGTCATCCACGGCTTTTAAAAAATATAATCCCAACTGAAAATTCTGACCACTCCCGAAATAGGGACGGACAGCCAGTAAATTACGACTGAAGGTATAGCCACTGCGCCCGTATTGCAGAACCCCGGTACTGAGTGTATCCGGCGTGTCGCTGATCGTACCTTTGATTGCCCGCTCGGTTTCGCCGTACACTACATGCAGGTTGAAGTATTTGAGCATCAGGCGGGCGTTAACGCCACGGACCCGCTTGCCCTTGATGCCGAACTCGGCAAATTGTGGATTGACGTCACCAATCCCAATTTTAAAATAATTCGTACTGAAGCCTGCGGAGTAGCGGTTGCGGGGTTGCTTATTGGGATCTTCCTGGTCGGTCAGATACATACTGGCTTCGAAATTCAGCCAGTCATAGGCACCGCTGAAACGGGTACGCAGCTGATTGAGTTTCTGTTCGATACCACGGACCGTTTCGGAATTGGTTTCGGCGATCACATTGCCATTATAGGACAGTACTCTTTCGGCTTCGCTGATCGAACTGACAACCGTGAAGCTCCAGACCAGTGGATTAAAAGGGACGTTATTCTGATTGGAAAAGGTGATTTTAACCGAGTGCAGACCGGCGAGCAATTTGCTGGGGCGGACGGTGATAAGATCTTCCGAAACCTGCGCCTGACTGGTAATATCGAGCCCATCAATTTCAACTTTAACCGTATTCAGAGCAATATTCCGGGCATTGAAGAGCGAAACAGCGATGACCACTTCCTGGGCGGCGACGACCTGTCCGTCATCCGGGCCGAGAATGATGGCATTGCTGGGGATGCCGCCTTCCAAATCTTCTGCTTTTGCATATGCAGAGCCGGCAACAGCCTGAGCGCGCTTTACGGTGACGAACATGGGCACATTGTAAGGATCGGTTTCCGGAAAAGCGGCCATACTACCATCGGAAAATTCAGCCACGATCAAGTATTCGAGCCCGTTTTCGGTTACGACGCGTGCGGGGATATTGTACTTGTAAATTCCCATGATCTCATTCATGCTCGCTTCGAAATAGGTTTCCTGTCCGGCTTCCCGAAAGAATATTTTCACATTCTTGATGCCCTGGGAGTTGCCTTCAATAAGCGCCTCGACGAGAACCGGAGTGCTCACGACGATATCGCGGGGCGGTTGGTGTAAAATCCGGGCTTGCCCGAAAACGCTACTGATTAAAGCTAAAGTTAAAATGAGAGCTCGTGTCAGGTTCTTTCGCATTATTGACCTTTCAGTAATCTGAAATTCCCGATATCGCTTATTTGTACTCGACCTTCAGGTCTTTGACTTCCCCCTGCGGATTTTTCAGCTGGATGCGCAGGATGTTGGACGGGGTTTCTTCTTCCTTATCTGGTTCCTGGGGCACTGTGCCTTCCGGAGTGACTTCGACGTTGACGTCGCCGGTCGGGGTCGAAGTGCCGGTTTGATTGGCGCCAACGACAATCACCGCGCCGCTCTCGTTATTGGTCACTTCCACCGATCCCGAAAGTCCATAAAAGACATCGCCGTTGACGGGGTCGGATTGTACCCAGAAAACCGTACCCTTAACCGATGCGACCGAGGTTGGAGTAGCAATAACGAATTCGCCTTTGCGCATGGGCGTGATTTCGGCCTTCATGGTGCCGAACTGCATGGCGACGTTTTTCGAGATCGCTTCCTTTCCGCGGGTTCCTGAAATTACCATTTCGGAATTCTCGCGCACCTTGATCTGACTTTTATCATCCAGGAATACCAATACGGCCATACCATCCTTGCCGGTTTTGATATGATCCTGGTTAAACAAAGCTGTACCGACGGGCAGATTGGCTTTGAAAGTGGATTCGTTGGCACGTTTGATCTGGGTGTCTCCCCGAGCTTTCAGGGTCAGGGCGATTTTATCCTGTGCAAAGCCTTGCATTAGGAGTAATACGATACTAAACAGAGCGATAATGATTTTACGCATAACTTTACTCCTATTCCACGCTAATCGATTTAATGGTTACCTGACCACTCAGAAATTGAGCGACTAAGGCAGTCAGTTGCTCATAGGTCAAATTTTGAGTCGCATTCAGTGTGACCACTCCGGTGGGTGTGAATCCGGTCAATTCACCGGTAAAAAGCCTGTTATAGGTATCGGGGTCTAACAGTTGCGTCAGCAGGGTCATGTATTGACTCAGCTCGGTCGTGGTGGTAGTTCCACCGGCCGTGCTGGTGCCTCCCATAGAAGCCTTGATGGTAAATGCAAATATCTGACTGGAAATTGTCTCCGGGCCGGAAGTAGTGGGATAGGTTTTTTTAATTTGCCAGACATAGGTTTTACCGGCTTCCAGTGGTTTCGCTCCAGTCATGGGATACTGAAAAATTGTGCCGGCGGTATAGAGTCCGACCCCCGCCCGGCTGGTTACGGCCTGGCTTGGCAAACGGAACTCACCACCGTTATCCGGATACGGCAGATTGGCGCGGTCATGGAGGGCTTCCTCGATCGAACTGTGCTTGGCAGGATCGTACTCGGCTATCCGGATGCTGTAACCACAAGTCGGGCAATTGGCACTGCTCCACATGAAATCAATCGATTCCCATTGGAACTGGGGAAAAGTCGTCGCAATTTCGAGATTCTGGTCGAGGGTACCGCCGGGAGAAATAAGTTCGAGAGTCGAAGGATTGGACACACCGATTTCCTGGGTCTGACTCTTCAGCACACTGCCGGACTCATTCATGATATTCAATTTAAAGATATACGAACCGGCGGGAAGTTTCCCGGTGGCCATGATTACGGCTTTTAACCTCTCGACGTTCTGTTTGAATTCGGTGATACTGATGGGTACCTGTCGTCCATCGGTATAGTAGAGGTTGCGCATGTTCTGGTCGAAATCCTTAGTCGTCAGCACCACCTCACCCTTAAAATCGAAGGGATTGGACAACATGTAGACGATTTGACTGTTGGTCAGGTTCAGAGACGGGACGGTTGCCAGCCATTCAAACTCGAGTTTGATTTTAATCGGTGCGCCCTGCGGGTCATTGGGGGTGTAGGACAGGCTGTAAGAGAACATATCCGGATTATTGCGCCCATTATTAAAATCGAAATCCAGCAGGTAATAGATTTCGAAATTGTAGAAGTAATTAGTCCTCAGATCGAGCGTCCCGGTAGAGACCTGCGCGAAGAGACTGATTGTCCAGAGACTCACGACTGCGATAACGATTGATTTATGTTTCATAAGCACCTCCAATTCTGCCACTTTAATTTAGGTGGGCAGAAAGTATGGGTTTGTGAGATAGGACATAAGTCCATTTCCGTCCAGAAATCGGTATTTATTCTCGTGCCACATGCACTTGGAATATAAAACTGCCGGGGCTTGCGAAACAATAAAAAAAATCCCGCTCTAAGGCGGGATTTAAAGTTTCCCGGCAACGACCTACTTTTCCACCCCGTGACCAGGGCAGTATCATCGGCGCTGGAAGGCTTAACGACCGAGTTCGGGATGGGATCGGGTGTGGCCCTTCCGCTATAGTCACCGGAAAAAGACTGCATTGGGAATGGGAAAAATTGGATCGCGAAGTCACCTGCATAAAAATTTTTGGTCAAGACGCACGGTTTATTAGTATCACTCGGCTGAGACCATTACTGATCTTACACCTATGACCTATCAACCTCGTAATCTACAAGGAACCTTCAGTCCCGAATAATCGGGAGGGAGATCTCATCTTGGGGAAGGTTTCACGCTTATATGCTTTCAGCGTTTATCCTGACCGAACATAGCTACCCAGCAATGCACCTGACGGCACAACTGGTGCACCAGAGGTTCGTCCACTCTGGTCCTCTCGTACTAAGAGTAGCCCCCCGCAAATCTCCTGCGCCCACAGCGGATAAGGACCGAACTGTCT
>Ga0208828_1000122_pt1:0-10000 | contig 35611 bp, 20 predicted proteins | sample Kivu_160m_FD_185487 | JGI IMG/M metagenome (GOLD analysis project Ga0208828, IMG submission 185487) | Freshwater microbial communities from Lake Kivu, Western Province, Rwanda to study Microbial Dark Matter (Phase II) - Kivu_160m (SPAdes)... | ecosystem: Environmental > Aquatic >... | reverse complement strand
GATGAAGCGTAGAAAGCCAGCTGGGGTTGTTCGGTGACCGTGTACCATACCAAACCGATTACCGCCCCAAATCCCGCCATCGTCAACCCACCGTCCCAGTATTCATTAAATAATAATCGCCCGGCGCCCGGCCATAAGGCGGACAATCCTAACGCTCCCCAGTGACGTTTTGGGTCTCGCCTGAGCGGTGTCTGTCGGAGCTCGCGATACTTCTCACTCAACCGTAAAGTTGCGCCAGACCGATTTTCCAGCAGCGTCAGCAAAGAATCCGCCGCCTCAAGATCGTGCATGGCAATCAGATTATAAATGGTCACGACCTGGAATGGAATCTCCGATTGCCGGAGCGCGTAACGTAAGCACTCTTCATTACGGCCTCGGCGATATAGAAAGTCCGCATAGCGCAGGCGACTCTCAAGTGCCAGCAAACCGGCGAGATCCTGTTCCGCCACCTTGCGCAGAGTTTTCTCCGCCAGGTCAACTTTACCGCTCCGCTCATATACTTCGGCGATGCGGAAATTTACTACCGGAACGAGCGAATCGGTCGGAAACCGGTAAATGAACGCATAGTACTGGAGCACGGCGTTTTGCCACTCGCCCCGGCGCGCATACACATCAGCTGCCTGTAAAATGTTGTCCTTGAGATTCGACGATTCAAATAACAATCCCTGAGCAAAGCTACCTGTTACATCTATTAAAAACAGATAGACCTGCCATTTGATTAGCGTCCGGATGATCGAATATTTTGCGATCCTGCGCACGCCTCAAATTAACATTTTTACGCTGAGCATCCCAATAATTTTTTCCGAAAATAGACCTACGCACTTGATTTTGAAATAATTGCTCTTTATATTCGTTCCAAAGTGAGGAAATCAGGAGCAGCGAAATGCCTGAAAACAAGAAAAACCGTAATACATTTTGGCCTCTGGTTCTTTTTCTGCTTGCCGTCGCTCTTTCCGGACGTGAGGATCTGCGTTCCGGCAATCGCCCAAAATCTGCCACGCTCTGGGACATCGGTCAGTTCGACCGCAACCAGATTCGCGCTTACCTGACCAATCAGGGCGATTTAATTACCTATAGTGCAACCAACGACGCCGGTCTCGAATGGCCGCGGGGTAGTGGGTTGACCGCTATTTTTCAAACAGGACACTGGCTGGTCGGTAAAGTCAACGACCAAATCAGAACATCTGTCATTGATTACACCTCAGAGTACAATCCGGGAACTGTGCGCTATGATCCCGCGACGCCTGCCATTCCCGGTCAACCACATAATCCCGACAGCATTCGCTTCCGCATTTACAAAATCCAGCGCGGCGACAGTCCCGATCCCGCCTCACCGCTCTTCAATCCCGACTACCTCAACTGGCCGGTTGCTGATGGCGCCCCGGCAAATGACGGTGAGTACTTCACTGATGGCAACGGAAATCAGGTCTATGACATCGGCGAACCTTTCGAGGACTTCAATCGCAACTCAGTTTATGACCCGCCGGACGGACAAATCACCGAAGGCGCTGACCCGCCTCTGCAGCGGGGCGATCAAACCCTCTGGTTCGTCATCAACGATTTCCTCCCTGAAGGCCATGCGCACATCTGGAATACTCCGCCACTGGGAGTCGAAATTCAAATGACTGTATTCGGCTTTGATGAATCTGCTCTGCAAAATGTCATGTTCGCGCGTTACCTGATCATTAATAAAAGTGGTACGACGATCAATGATGCCTATTTTGGGTTTTTCAGTGATATGGACATCGGTAATGCAATGGACGATATGGTGGCCTGCGACTCAGCGCGCAGTTTGGGATACTGCTATAATGGCCCGGAACTGGATCTCAAGTATGGCTATTTCCCACCTGCGGTCGGTATTAGTCTGATTCAGGGGCCGATTGTTCCCGCCGCTGGTGAATGGGCTTGGGCGGATGGTCACGCGTTGCCTGATTTTCGTAATTTGCCGATGACAGCCTGCCTTGGCTTGTTCGCTGGTCAGTCCGTCTGGTCCGATCCCAACGATATTAACGTCGTATATTTCCTGATGCAGGGACTGGATAATTCCGGCAATCCGATCCTGCACCCGTCCGGCAATCCAACAAAGTTCACTTTCTCCGGCGATCCGATGTCCGTTACGGGCTGGTTGGACGAACGCCCCGGAGATAAGCGCTTATTAATGAGCAGTGGTCCGTTCAATATGGACACCTGGCAGGACTCGCATCACAATCACCGACCTGAGGTTGGGGAACCGGGCGTCCAGGAAATCATTGCGGCAGTTCTGATCGCACCCGGGACCAACCATCTCCAGGCCATCACCAATCTCAAAGATTTGGCAAGTCTGATCGAGACTCGCAATTACTTCGGCGATAATCGCCCGCATCAGCAAATCACGGCACCAGTCAACGGGACTACTTACACCGATTCACTGGTAATCCGTTGGACCGATGACGCCAATTTCCCTCTCGCCCAATACGTCACGCTCCAGTTTTCTCCGGATAATGGCCAAACCTATCGGAATGTTGCCTCCCTGACGACCAATCCGGGTTATTACCAGTGGGATATAGCGGCTGAGCCGGATGTCTCGCAGGGAAAAATTCGCCTCGTTGGATATGCCGGTGAACGTCAGTTCGGCCTTGCTGAATCGGATGGAACCTTCAAACTAGACAATCCCGCGATCAATGTCCCGCCGCTCATCTCTAACCTGATTCACAGTCCGGGTTACGAATTAAACCTCAGCGGTGACTACCTTCTGCACTGGGAAATAAGTGATCCGGACGATGCCAATCTCAGTGTCGCGCTGGAAATGCAAAACCGCTACCAGTCATGGGAGACTATTGCCCTGAATCTCCCGGCAGTGGCCGACTGGAACTGGGCAACGGCACAATTCCCCAATTCTTCTGCCTGCCATCTGCGACTGAGAGTGACTGCCGGTGGTGATTTGGTCTACAAAGAATTTCCACACCAATTCCTGATCAATAATGCCCGGCGCAGAATCGTACCACTCCAACATAGCGCAGGCGCTGGTAATCCCGTCAAAATCCAGGTGGCCGTGATTGATTCGACTCAGCAAAATGACCACGAATATGAAATTCACTTCCATAGCGGCATTCCCAAAAGCTTCTCGGTTATTGATCTGAAACTCGCCCAACCCGTGTTGGATTCCCTGCCGATCCTTGACCAATCAGACGAATCGCCGGCATTTGACGGCCTGACTGTTACCATCGAAGATTCCCCGTACCTGCGCTATATCCCGGATTTCTCGGGCTGGATCAAAGGTGACTGCAACTGGACCTACGACATGATTTCGCAATCGGGACGTTATTTCGCGAGTCAGTACGAAATCCGTTTCACTCTCAACGGTTCGCTGGACATTAACAACACACCCGCTCCCTTCGAGGTCTGGAATACCACCTATAATTACCAACCGAAATTCCTACTCGCCACGCAGACTGCCACCAAATATTTAATCGGTGTCTATGAACTATTTCAGGGCACGGAACAAATTGTCTGGGTAATTACTTTACAGGCCCCGTCTGACCCCCCATCCCGGCCACCGGAAACAGGCAATATCATTCGATTCTTTGTCGCGGTTCCGCTGACCGACACTGATGTCTATCGTTTCACGAACAGCCCTGTAAAGATCACCCCGGAATCCAAAGTGCCTAGTCAATTTCGCCTTCTGCCGGTTTTCCCCAATCCCTTCAACCCAGTCACGACGCTCCGCTACCAGCTACCCGAAAAAGCGCAAGTCACTATTTCCGTCTACAATCTCACCGGTCAATTGGTCACGACGCTCGTACGGGAACCAAAACAAGCCGGAACTCATTTGGTGACTTGGAATGCCGGAAATTCGCCATCTGGTATATACCTGATCTGCATGACAGCCGGTAATTTTCATAAAGTGCAAAAATGCGTGTTGCTGAGATAGAATAGGGGTTATGCCAAGAGTATTTGTTACATTCACGATTATTTTCGCTTGTCTGCGTTCTTTATTTGCAGCCGCTGATCAGCCGATTATCACATCTTCCACAACCACCTTTACACCCGATTACCAGCAGTTCGATGCCAACCGTATTCGCAACTTGTTCTCCAATGTCGGTGAAATTACATCGTATCGCATCACAGGTAATGCCGGTCTGGAATGGCCGTCCGGAACCAGCCTGACAGCTGTATTTCAATCGGGGCTATGGATCGCTGGAAAGGTTAATGGAGAGATTCGTACCGCCTTATCAGAATATGCCAGTGAATTCCAGCCCGGCAAAATCCTGCCTGACGGAACAGCCGATGATCCGACACTGCCCAAGTACAAAGTCTACTCTATCTATCGCGGCGATCAGACTAGCGCTGACTATCTCAACTGGCCAGTCGAAGATGGCGCACCCATTGATGCCGAAGGAAAGCCTTTATTACTTGGCGATCAGACACACTGGTTCGTTTGCAACGATCTAAGTGCGGAAACCCATGCCAACCTGATGAATACGACTCCCATCGGGCTTGAAGCCCAGTTCACGATTTTCGGCGCAGATCATTATCAGGGCATTCAGGATATCATGTTCGTGAAAATTCTCCTGATCAATAAAAGTTCGAATGTGTTAGATTCGACCTATGTCGGCATCTGGAGCGATCCCGATTTAGGTAGCGCCGCTGATGATTATGTCGGTTGTGATACCACTTATCAACTTTCCTACTGTTATAACCAGCAAGAATTTGATCAATCTTACCATAGCAGGATTCCATCTGTAGGTTTTCAATTTATTCAGGGCCCGCTCGTGCCAACGCCGGACAGTTTCGGATACCTTGGCGGAAAATCACATCCGGATTATTCCAATTTTAAAATGACCAATTTTTATCGTTGTCTGAAAAATGCGACGACGTTTTATGATCCTGAAAATGCTGTTGAAGTTTACAATATTATGAAGGGATTGGATCCGGATGGCCGCTTAATAATTGATCCGACTACAAATAAACCCTCGCCTTTTTGCGTGCCGGGCGATCCGCTCACCGGAAGCGGCTGGTATGAAGATATCTATCCGGGCGACCGCCGTTTTTTATTCGCCAGCGGTCCTTTTACCTTTGCACCCGGTGATACCCAAGAAGTGATCGTAGCGGTGATGGTAGGTGAGAGTAGCGACCGGCTCGGCGGAATCGCAACTTTGCGCAAAATGGTTCCATGGATTAATTATCTCTATCAGAACAACTTTCAGGCCCTGCGCCTGCCGCTAAACCTGGTCCATTCTGAAAACCTTTGCACCGAATCCGCCGATAATTACCTGTATCTGCAGATCGACCCGGATGATAGCCATTGTGTCGATCTGGCTAACAGCGCCATCTATTACCGTGTGGATTCTCTGGGTGACTTTGCCGCAATTCCCCTACAGCATGATCGGGATAACCAGTACTTCGGTTTGATCACTCTGGATGGCAATGAACATCTGCTGGAATATTACTTCTCCATCAAAGAAAATGAAGGTCAGACATTTTACCTGCCAGTGGCGGCTCCGACAGTTTTCTATTCAATTATTACTGGTCAGGACCGAACACCACCGGTAGTTACTGCCAATATAAATCGCTCCCTTCAGTCGGTATTCATTTCAGGTGAAAAAAGTATCAAGAATAGCTTATCCATACTTGACCGGTTCGCACCAGATACAATTTTCTTAGAGTACCGAATCAATAATGGTTCCTGGACTGCAGTTCAGCCTGACTACTGTAAACAAACAGACAGGTACTACCGACCTGACATCTTCTTCAGAGGAGACTATTACCTTGAGACACGGATTGCTTGGCAAAATGTGAATTTTGGCGATCAAATCGAATATCGATATGTCGTGCTCGATTCTGCAGTACAACGCAATCGGGCAATTTCCACTTCCGGGTTTATCCAGATTACTCACCAACAAACCTGGAAAGATCTCCCCAGTTTTTATGGAGATTGGCAAGTGAATGGTTGGTATGTCGGATACGGAACCAACGCGATTTTTGCCAAGTGCGATTCCATAAAAAATTACCGTAATAATTTAGAAACTTCTCTGGCTTACTCTATTCCGGTGCCTTTGAATCGGTATCAGAACTTTAGTATTGTTTATGAAGAGGTAGTGAAAGTCGCCGCTAATGATACCTGCTACTTCGAGATAAATCCCGACGGATTAAGTTGGCAGACAGTCTATTTCCATACCAATTACCTGCCGACAACCACTGCGCAAAAAAAAGTCGTTATTCCGTTGGAGAATCTTTCTTCCAGTGATAATATTTTATTTCGTTTTCGGTTTAAAAGCGGCGAACATACCGGTGATTTGAGCGGCTGGCTAATCACCAATATCTATTTTTATGCCGATACAGTAACCTTTGATCATCTGACCAGTACCATAATTCAGGATTTCGGCTTGGTTAATCCCGATTATCCCGCGACTTACGCAAATTGGAATTTAAACGGCTGGGAATTCAATACCATTCCACCTAATTATATTATTCTGGGCATCTCTGCTGATTCAACTGCAGACTACATTGATAATCTAAACACAACTCTGACTTACAACCAGCCGCTCGACTTCTCCGGGTATTTTCTGGCTTACTTGCGTCTTTACGGTCTGCATTGGATCAATGTCGGTGACACCGGATTCGTGGAGCTCAGTCCGGACGGCAATCTCTGGACCCCGATTAAATATCTTACCGGCGACACCAGCACTACTTTACCAACAAGATTTTGGTACGAAGATATTGCCATTCCGGTTAGTTACCTGTCGGGTTCTTATTATCTCCGCTTCCGCTTTCAAACTGATGCCAACAGTGAAAATAATCAATATGGCTGGTGGATATATAGGTTATTCTTAGCCACAAGTACACGCGTTACGGTTAATCCGCAAATACGTTCTTTTCCGGAAATTTTTTCTCTCGCGCAAAATTTCCCTAATCCTTTCAACCCAGTCACGACACTCCGCTACCAGCTACCCGAAAAAGCGGAGGTCACAATCTCCGTCTACAACCTCGCCGGTCAATTGGTAACGACACTCGTACGGGAGCAAAAACCGGCTGGAACCTATTCGGTCAAATGGCATGCCGCTAACCGGCCTTCGGGCATCTACTTCATCGCGCTGCGGGCGGGCAATTTCCACCAGACCCGCAAATGTCTGCTGTTAAAGTAATCTCAGGGACGTTTGAAAAAAATGTATTCTTTGGGCGAATAAAAAATGGACTCGATATAGCTGTTCTGTCCGAAGCGCGTATCAATCGTTCCGCGCTTCACCGAGCGAAAATTGACCGAGCCGGTGCTGTCTTTGACTACCTGATTAAGATAAGAGGCGGCGAATGTGTAATTGCCGTCCGGAGCATCGGGGACATCGATTTCATAGTTTTTGTAGTTGGTATAAAACTGTAAAAGCAAATTGCCCTGCTCGCCTAAATCCGACCACTCAACCCGCATATTATTTCGAATGTCCTGAGTATCGGGTGCCATAGGTCTGCTCATGTATTTGGACTGCGTGTGGATCTGCGCCAAATAAACACTGGAATCGCTCAGCGTTATCTCAAATGTATAATCAGCATCCGGCTCGACCGCCAGGATCAGCGGCGACCGAATCGAATACACCGGGACGCTGCCGCTGTAAACAATCGACATGGCGATATTATTGACCCTGATACCGCCGTTCAGGATTTGGACATAGTCTAAATTATTGTCAACAATCGAGGCTCGCAGTACATGTTCGGAGTAGTTGGTTCGCGGAGTAAGCGTGATGCGTACGTGAATCAAACCGGGGTCTTTCAAATAACTGTTCGATAGTACCGACTCGTGCGGGCCGCCGTCGTGAATACAACTTACCCAGAGCAGAAACGTCATAAGCAGTGGCAGTAGTCTGGACATCTCATTCTCCTTGTTTTGGGGGTTGAGCCGCGTTTTGCATATGCTTACCTTCGATACAAATCTACATACAAATTGCCCGGTTGTCAATAGGATCGGAAATTAACTTCGTCAGCTAAATTGAAATCCGGTTGGCATTTAAAACATGTCAGTTTAAATTACTGCCAAAATTGTGAGGACAAAATGAAAATTAATCTGCGTTTCTGTTGCGTTCTTTTGGCTCTTTTCAGCGTCTTGGCCGCGCGTCCTGAAATCTCCAGCCGCCGTGCGCAGTACCTGCCCGACGAAATCATCGTCAAAGTGCGGGATGGCTCGACCGACGTTCGCGCCTTACCGAGTTTAAACACCCGCATTGACCTGGCAAAAAGTGCCAAAGAGGCTGTCACTAACGTTTTCGAAACTAAAAAATTGCGTTCACCGGCACGGGCGGAGGCCATCGGCTTGAATCGCATATTCAGGGTGCACGTCCTACCCGGCACCGATATTGATATACTTTGCGCCGAGCTCAGCGGTCATCCGGATGTGGAATGGGCGGAACCAGTTTATATCCTGCCGGCTGAAGCCATTCCCAACGATCCGCTGTACAGCCAGCAAACGCACCTGCCGCAAATTCAAATGCCCGCCGCCTGGGATGTGGTCAAGGGTTCACCGTCCGTTCCCATCGCGATTCTTGACTCGGGCATTGACTGGAAACATCCCGACCTGAAAACCATTCTCTGGCTCAATCCCGGCGAAGACATCAACTCTGACGGCGTGCTGACTGCCGCCGACTCGAATGGCGTGGATGACGATCATAACGGCTTTATCGACGATTTCCACGGCTGGGATTTCGTCACCGGCGTCACCGGTAGCGGAACCAGTAACGCCACGCCGGACGAGGATGGCGAAGAACCGGACAACGACGTCATGGACGTCAATGGCCATGGTTCGCACTGCTCCGGTTTGGCCGCGGCGGCAACCAATAACAACCTCGGTATCGCCGGCGTCTCGTGGGGTTGCCGCATCATGATGGTACGCATCGGCTGGATGGCCAACGACAGTCTGGGTTATGGGCGCAGTGACTGGATGGCGCAGGGTTTCATCTACGCCGCCGATAACGGCGCCAAAGTCGCCAATCTGAGCTACGGCACTTCGGGGACGGTAATCGTCGATGCCGCCAAGTACGCCTTCATGCACGACGTTTGCATCACGACCTCCGCCGGCAATGACAACAGCCCGATTTCCAAATCACTGTCGCAGGTGCCCTGGGTCATGTCAGTCACCGCAGTTGATCCCTACGATGTCAAAGCCTGGTACTCGAGTTACGGCTGGCAGGCCAGTATCGCCGCTCCGGGCGGCGACCATCTGCCCGGTCTGTGGAGCACCACACCCAATAATATTTATAACGATTTCTCCATCTACAATGCCTATAGCGGCACCTCGATGGCCTCGCCGGTCGCCGCCGGTGTGCTCGGCCTGATTCGCAGTCAGCACCCCGATTGGACTGCCTCGCAAGCTTACTTCCAAATGGTCGGCACGGCAGATTCGATCGATCACCTTAACCCGGACTACGCCGGTTTGCTCGGTGCCGGAAGAGTCAACGCCCTGCGCGCCGTAACCGAAAACGTGATTCCCCAACCAAAATTGGCTTTGTCGTCCATTCGCTATTACGACCCCAACGGCAATAACAACGGTCTGATTGAACCGGGCGAAGAAATCAACCTGGTTTTTCACCTTGAAAACCGCTGGGCCAGCGCTGGCGTGACAACGGCCAAAATCGTCACGGCCGACGATCGCCTGACCCTTAAAACCGCCACGGTGCAACTAGACACCCTTTACGGTCTGGAAAGCTTTCCGATCGATAACAACAATCTGACCCATCCGCTCGTTATCCAGCCCGTCGCCAATCTGGCGCCGGGATTCCTCGCCGCCTATCTCGTGATCGAAACCAGCAGTTCCAGCGATACCTTCGCGATTCAAATTCCCATCCACCAGCAGGTTCTGCTCGTGGAAGACAATCTGGGCGGCGGAAATGGCGATTTACCGATTGCCCACTTCTACCGTGAGGCATTCGACCGACTGGGTGTCAGCTACGAATACTGGCACAACACAGAACCGATCGACAGTAATTATATCCTGAAATTCCCGGTGGTTGTCTGGGGCTGTGAGTGGGCTTTCCCGTCT
>Ga0208828_1000120_pt1 | contig 35703 bp, 27 predicted proteins | sample Kivu_160m_FD_185487 | JGI IMG/M metagenome (GOLD analysis project Ga0208828, IMG submission 185487) | Freshwater microbial communities from Lake Kivu, Western Province, Rwanda to study Microbial Dark Matter (Phase II) - Kivu_160m (SPAdes)... | ecosystem: Environmental > Aquatic > Freshwater >... | reverse complement strand
CAAGTCGTTGAAAGAGGAATTCTTCACCCTGGCGAACCTCTGGCACACGCGGAAGATCCTGGAGCGGGGCGAGCACTGGTACGACACGGCCTATGACGCGATCGCCGGGGCCGGCGGGACGCCGGGTTCTCCTCTGCCCCAGGACAAGCGCCTGCTCATCGTCTTTCCATCCACCTCATTCAAAGTCGAGGGGGTCGAACCGCAGAAACGGCACTACCAGGACGAGTGGACGATCCACCAGACGGCCGGCCAGCACTTCGAGCTCCGCGAGACGGTCGGCTTCGTCACGGTGCTCCAGCCGCACGCGGCCAAGGACGACCCGAAGGCGCTGGCCGGGCGGATAAAGCTTCTCCCCGTAGCGGCGCCCCGCAGCGGCCAGGCCGTCGCCATCGAAGCCGGAGGAAAAACCTATATCGTCGGGGCGAAGAACGACCTGCGCCAGGACATGGCCCGCGACAACAGGCGGCCGAAGTACACGTACGAAGCGGGGAAGATCCTCTACGGCGACATCGAGACGAACGGCGATTTCGTCTATGCCTCGCTCGAAGGGACCAAATTGAGCTATACGATCGTCAACCTGACCAAAGCCCTCTACAAGGACCGGCTCCTCATCCAGGGCAAGCCGTGGCTGTCCGGACTCGCCTTCGACGGGATGCCGGACGCCTCCGACAGGGGGAAGCTGCGCTATTGGAGGGACGTGGCCGTTTTGAAGTGACCCCGCGGCGCGGGCTCAACATGTGACGGGACACTAGCGATACGGATCGTTGCTCACTCGGAACATGAAGTCAGGGTCGACGGCGGGCTCATCTTTCCGGTGCTTTTTCATCAGGGCGACCCTCTTCCGGAGCAGGCCGGCGAAATTCTCTCCGTGGATGAACGGCGTCTCCCCGAAATCCGAAACGTACATCCATTCGACCGGCGCCTGTTCCCAGAGCCGGATGAGCCGGCGGGAATTCTCGATTTCCCGGCCGATCATGTCGTCGAGGAGGGCCCGGCAGCGGGCTTTGACCTTCCGCCTGCCGGTTTCCAGGTATTCGTGCACCGCGTAAATCCAGACGGCTGTATTCCTCAGGGTTTCGTAGAGGCTCAACAGGGCTTGCGCCCGAACGGCCTGATCGGTGAAGACGGCTTCGGCTCGCCGGTCGCCGACCCGCCGCGCTTGGGCCGCTTTTCGAGCGAACAGGCCGGCCGCCGCGCGGAGGGGCCTCATGGCCCGGGCGTCGATCCTCCGATACGCGCGCTTCGCGTAATCCTTGGTGATGAGCTCGAATAGAACGTCGCGGGCAAGGTCCACTTTGTTAGGATTGTGGACGGGGCTGACCATGACCTTCTCGTAATACGCCCGCTCGTCCTCGGGGATCTTCTGGATATCGGGGACGAGGGGCCGGACGAGGAGGCGGTTCCAGACCGTGCCGAAACCGGAATACAGGGACATCGGAACGAAACCCCGCACGGCGCGCTCGAGCAGGCGCCACCCGCCGACCAACGCGGCGGCGAAGCAGTCTCCTGCATAGCGGCGGGCGATCCTCATAACCGCGGCGTCGATGTCCATCGCCTCGTCGAGCTGGAATTCCTTGAAGACCTCCTGGTTGACGGCGTAAGGCACTTTATCGGGAGGCTGGAGGCCTCCCATGTGGGCCAGAGTTCGAATCCCGAGTGCGGCGCTCGAAAGGAGCTTTTCGTGCGTCAGCCAGGGAAAGGGGATGCCGAGGAGGGGCTCGTGGTTGCCGTGGGAATTGAAGAAGTGGAAGAAATAGCTCCGGCTCCCGCGGGCCGCCAATTCCGCCGCGGCTCTTTTTTCCGCCGGCCGCAGCCGGTTGTGATAGGCCGAGCCGAGGACCTGGATGTCCGGGTATTCGGGATGAGGATAGTTCGTCTCCCACCCGGGAACGAGCAGGGAGTTGACCTCGACGTCGATCTTGTCCGCGAGAAGCGGCCAGAGCTGCCGCCGTTCTCCGTAAAACGATTCCAGCCGGGTGATGACCCGGAAGCGGGGATTGACGTCGGCCGCGGCGTCCCGCAGGAGCCGGAAGAACCGGGCGATGTTCTCGGCGGCCGAGCGGGCGATCTCCTCGTCGTTCTTCCACTCCCGAATCATGTAAGCCCCGCCGTTCCTCCCGACGTAGAGGGATTTCGTGTGCTCGAACCCGGACCCGCTGTCGTTCGACCAGACGGCCATGAATTCGAGCTCGGGGACTTCGGCCATGAGCTTGGCCATCATCTCGGCGTAGTGACGGCGGGCCAGCGGATGGACGAGCGACAAGACATAGCGCGGTTTGAAGCTGCGGAACGGGTGGTCGACGCGGGCGCCGCGCAAGGTCGGGTATTTCTGGAAGAGCGCCTCCGGCACGGAGCGCGGCTCGAAGCAGAGCAGGCCAGGGACGAGGCCGTACTTGACGGCCAGCCGCGCGTTCTCCTTGAGGCGGGCCAGATTGGCCTCGAGGTATTCCCGGGGATAGATCCCGCGGTTGAGACGGCTGTCCACAAACTGGTCGAGGGCCGGGCAGTACGTGTAAAAATCCGGGTAGAACTCGTCCGGAACGCCCTGCTCATAGGGCATGGGCGTGGCCAAGCCATTGACTTCTATATGGGTAAAGCCGAGCCTGGAGTACTCGCGGACATACCGTTCCCGGTCGAATCCGCGCATGGTCCGGGCGTACTGCGTCAAGGCCAGGTCGAACGTCGATTTTTCGACCGAAAAGGTAACTTGCCTGATCCGACGGCTAAGCCGGGCCGGATCTTTCTCCATCAGGTCTTCGATGACGTGCCTCACCGCGGCGAAGAGAAAAGCGGGCTGGGAGGCGAGAATGAGGGCGGGCCCTTCCGCCGCAAAATCGAGGTAGATCCATTCCCTGTCCGCGGGAATCCGGATTCCGCCGCGCCTCAAACAGGAAATCCAGGCCGGTCCGACGACGGCCAGATAAAGGGCGCTCCGGTCCGCTCGTTCGGCCGGACGAGCGCCCGCTCTGATGTCTGCTCCCGGCCTCAGGAAAGGCAGCATCTCCAGCGCCGCGGTCTCCTCGACGGCGGGGCCTTTGGCGTTGATCCAAACGCGGCGGACTTCGCCAAGGCGGTTTTTGACGGTCACGGAATTTCCTCTTGTCCTATTTCTTTTCCCACGGAGGGGTGCTGTAGGTGGCCCGGGACTGGAATTCCGGCGCGCTAGGCACCGTCGCCCGGCGGGCGGGCCTCTGGAACTGCTTCAGCTTCTCGTGCATGGCCTTGTCATAGACATAGGGCTTTGCCGTTTCATAGTCGATCTTTCCGTCGTTGCAAAGCTTGAGAAGGGATTGGTCGAGCGTCTGCATCCCCTCCGCCGAGGAGGTCTGGAGGGTCTGGTAGAGGGATTCGGTCTTTCCCGAACGGATGTTGTTGCGGATGGCGAAATTCGCGATCATGAGCTCCGAAGCCAGGCAGCGGCCCGGCTGGTCGATCCGCGGCAGGAGGATCTGGGAGATAACGCCGAGGAGATTGGCCGCCAGCTGCACCCGGACCTGGCTCTGCTGCTCCGGGGGGAAAACATCCACGATCCGGTCGACGGTCTGCGTCGCGTTCGTGGTGTGGAGCGTGCCGAAGACGAGGTGGCCGGTCTCGGCCGACGTGATGGCGATGCCGATCGTCTCGAAATCGCGCATCTCCCCGACCATGATGACGTCCGGGTCCTGGCGCAGGGCATATTTGAGGGCGTTCTTGAAGGACAAGGTGTCGCCCGCCGGCCCCACTTCGCGCTGGGTGATATAGGACGTCTTGGAATTGTGGAGATACTCGATGGGGTCCTCGATGGTGATGATGTGGTCGCAGCGGGTCGAATTGATCTCGTCAATCATGGCCGCCAGAGTCGTCGACTTGCCGCTTCCCGTCGGCCCGGTCACGAGGACCAGTCCCCTCTTGGCCGTCGTGAATATGCGGCTCGATTCCGGCAGGCCGAGGTCTGCGAGCTTGGGGATCGAGGAGGCCAGGGCCCGGATCGCCGACGACACGGCGCCGCGCTGCCTGTGGACGTTGACCCGAAATCGGCCGAGGCCGGCGACGCCGAAGCCGAAATCCAGCTCGTTCCGCCGATCGGCGTCCTTCTCGAAGATCGCTTTCTGCTCCTCGGTCAGGATGCTGTAGACGATCTCCTTGACCGCCTCGGGCAAGAGCCGGGGATATTCGGTCAGCGGCTGCAGGTCCCCGTGCACCCGGATGGCGGGATGAAGGCCGGCGATCAGGTGAAGGTCCGAGCCTTTCGCCTGGACGAGCCTCTTCAGAAGGTCGAGCATGATGATCATCGGACGACTTCCTTTCCCCTCAATTACCCATCATACTTGTTTCAAAAGGAAATCACAAGGGCCCGGTTGCCGTGCCAGGCCAGGAATTTCAGCAGGTCGGCGTAGGCGATCGTCAAGGTCGCCGTGTTGATGTTGGGATGGAAATTGATGAGCTCGGCCGTCTGCAAGTCCGCGTCCAGGACGACGGTGACCTCCCGGCCCTCGTCGAAAAGAAGGCCGAACGGCGAGACCTCGCCCGAGCTGACGCCCAGATAGCGCTTGAGGCGCTCGTCCGAGGCGAAGCTCAGCCGGTCGATAGGAATCTTCTTGGCGATCGCCTGGATGTCCACTTTCTTCAGGTGCTCGGCGATGATGAGGTAGTGGCGGTTGCCCTTTTTGTTGCGGACGAAGAGGTTCTTGCAATGGGCGCCTTCGATACCCTTCCAGTGGACGAGGGCTTGCTCGACCGTGGCGACCGGAGGGTGCTCATGCTTGACGTAGGGGATTCCCAGCGCAGCCAGGGTCTCATAGACCTTGTGCTCCCGTTCTTCAGGCATTGACGGCCTCTTCCTCTCCTCCTATTATCTATCCGTCCGCCGAAGCGAAGTCAAGCCGGGAACGATCCGTCCTTCCGCCGTGAACCTTTCGCCGCCGGCCTTCGTATGAATCAGAGGAGGTCGAGAACGATGAAATTCCTGCTGTGGCTGATCCTGCTGGTGATCTGTTGGCCCGTCGCGCTCCTGGCCCTGCTCCTCTACCCCCTCGTCTGGCTCCTGCTCCTGCCCTTCCGCCTGCTCGGCATCACCGTCAACGCGGTCCTCGACTTATTTAAAGCCCTCATCACCCTGCCGGCGCGCGCCCTGCGCGGCTTCAGATGAGGCCGATAGTCCGGCCCTGGGACGCCTGATAGGCGACTTTCAACCAGCCCCGGCCGGCGATGAACGCCTGGGCGAGCAAAAAGCCCAACCCGATCGTCAAGGCTGAGGTCTGGGGGACGAGGGAGTCCAGGACCTCGTAAACGGCGAAAGCCGCCCAGCCGACGACCCCCAGCAGATAATAGAGGGCGAATGTCCGGACGGGCTTTGTGAAGACGAAACGAACGGCTTCGAACAGGGAGCGGAACACGTCCCGGGAATCCCGGCCCGCGATCAAGATCCGAGCGTAATCGAGGATCATCTTGATCAGGAAGACGAGGAAGAGGGCCAGGAGGATCCGGACTACAGTCAGAATGGCCATCGTCGACTCGTCGGCCGAGCCGCGGTAATTGAAATCTATGAACGCGTCGACGAGGACATAGACGAGCCCCGCCGCGGCCCACAGGACGAGGGAATAGACCTCGAGCCGGAAAAATCTGCCGTAGAAACGGCCTCCGCCCGAGAAAAAGACCTCGGCGAAGCGCCATCCCCCTCCCTTCTGGATCAGCGTCTGCAGGATCCCGCCGTGGAGAAATATGGCGAGGAGCGAATAAACCAGGCTCAATCCGAGGACGACGAGGACCAGCTCCGAGACGGCCGCGCCGCCGCGGGACGTCACGAATTCGACAATGACGTTCATATCGGCTTTCTTGGCCATATCGCGGGCCAAGGCGCTCGTTCCGACCGTTCCCCCGAAGGAGGAGAGGAAGACGACATATACGAGGCCGGCCGCGAGCGCATTGAACAGCCAAAGGAGAAGAACGAGCTTCGGCCGGACCGTCGCTTCCCGGAGCCCTTTCGCCGCGCATTGGACGACGTTCATGGTCCTCTCCTCTCAAAACGACAGCAGCGAAAACAGGGCCTGAACCCAAAACGTGAATTTGAGCGCGGCCTTGACGACGCCGGGACGCTTCAGGCCGAGAACCTTGGAGTTGTTCGCATAACTCGTGTCGAGCACCATTTTGCGGTCCGGGTCGACTTCGGCCGAGACGACCTTGGACGTCTTCTGGTAGACGAAACGCGTCCAGCGATTCCGGCCGTCCCATTGTTCGCGGATCTTCTCGCCGTCGTCGAAGACGATCAGAATCTCCTGGGGAAAGACCCATTCGCCGTAGCGGGCGACCGTGACCTCGTTGCGGTAGGCTTTGAGCACCGGTTCCAGCGGCGGCGGACCGGCTTCGGCGGTCTTCGCCGTCGGCGCTGCCGTTCCGCCGTCGAAAACGCCCTCTCCCGACGGGATCTCCACGGCCGTCAGTCCGCTCACCCCGTAATCCAGCCGGTCCGGGCTGCGGAGGGCCTGGTCGAAGAACCACCCGAGGTCCTGACCGCTCACCTCTTCGGCGACCTGAATAAAATCCTTCGACGTCGGATGGCGGAACTTCCACCGCTCGAAATACGTCCTCATCACCCGGGACATCACGTCCTCCCCCAGCCATTTTTCCAGGGTCAGGAGCATGAGGCCGGCCTTGGCATACACGTTCAGGGCGTAGCTCCCCCCGCTGATGTACCGCCAGGATTCCTTGAGAACAGGATCGAAGCGGCCCGAGCCGAGGACCGACATCCTGTTATAGGCGATGCTTCCGATCCGGATGCCGGCGAAGTCGATCATCGACCGGTCTTCTCCATAAAAGCGGGACATGGCCTTGATCTCGGAGTAGGTGTTGATCCCTTCGTCCAGCCAGGCCTCTTCGAACTCGTTCGAGGCGACCATGCCGTACCAATAATTATGTCCGAACTCGTGGATCGTGACCATCTCGGGGATGCGGATGCCTTGGGGCATCCAGGCCGTGGTGCCGGCCGTGAACAGGGTCGGATATTCCATCCCGCCCGCGCCCATCGCGCCCGGCGCCGGGTCCACGAGCGTTATCGTTTCATACGGATAGGGGCCGAAGCTCCGGCTGTAGAATTCGAGCCCGTTGCGCAGCGCCTGCGCATAGCGTTCCTTCTGTCGGATGTGGGCCCGGTGGACAAGGAGGATCATCTCGGTCTTGACGCTCGGCTCGTCGAGGACGTACGTTTCCCGGAATTCGACGAAATCGGGGCAGGCCGTCCAGGCGAAATCGTGGACGTCCTCCTGCTCGTAGACGCGGGTCATCGTGCCGTCGGAATTTTTCGTCTCCGAGGTTCTCTTCCCGGTAGCGCCGATGACGAATTTTTCGGGGGCGGTGATCTCGACCCGGTAGGTCCCGAAATCCGAGAAGAATTCTGAGTTGGCGTGGTACTGGTGGCAATTCCAGGCGCCGTCCTGGAAGACCCCCAACTTGGCAAACCATTGGCCGACCATGTAAAAATCCCCCGAGAATCCCGAGCGGGCGAAAACCTTCGGCAGCTTCGCCGTGAAATCGACGGCCAGGACGAGCGGCTCGCCGGGCGCGACGGGCGCCGGCAGGTCGACTTTCATCACGGTCTGGTCGTCGGCATTCCCGTCATCGGGCTGAAGGTAAGCCAGAGAGGGGGTGAGGTCGGCCCCGTCCCGGATTCGTATCTTCTCGACCGTGATGAAGCCCCGGTTGTCCAAATCGGCCTTGAAGCCTCGGCTGGCGCCCCCGCTCTCCTTCATGAACGTCGTCCGGTTGTTCTTGAAGGCGTTCAGGTAAAGGTGAAAGCGGAGCTCGGAGACAGGCGACTCGGAGGTATTGAGCCAGGTCAGGACTTCGCTCCCGACGACCTTTTTTTGATCCGGGAGGAGGCGGGCTTTGATGTCGTAGCTGGCCACCGGACGGCTCAAGGCCGCTGAAAGGGAGCCGGCCGCCAGGACAAAGATCGCGGCGAACACGGGGGGGATTCGTTTCATGCGCGTTCTCCTCGTCGGCACCGGTCCTCGGCCTTCCAAAACGCCCGGCCGCGAACAGTTTTGAAGATCCGTTTTCCGTAAATGATCAGCACGGGAAAGACGAACACCGCGGCTTCAAGGAGCAGGACTCCGCCGTTGCGCCACGAGATCATGTCCCGGAGCCTCCAACGCTCGAGATAAGGAAAGAAGCCCAGATTGACAAGCGCCTTGGAAAAAGGAAAGAAAGGCCGGATGCCGATAGGCCGGGCGGGATCGATGACGATGACGTCCAGGAGGAGATGGGACAAGCCGAGGAGGAGGAGGACCCAGCGGTCCCTTCCCTTGGGCAGGGCCAGCGACAGGAGCGAGACCGAGACCAGGATGAAAAGAAAATTGTGCGTGACGTACTGATGGACGGAAAGGCGGTTGTGGCCCAGTACGAGGTTCAGGACGAAGTCGATGTCGGGCAGGTTGCCCGCGAACACGAACAGCGCCAGCGTTTTCCAGGTCTTGCGGGTCGCCCCGACCTGCCAGGCGAGGAGCGCCACCCCGCTGTGAGCGACGGGACTCATCAGCCCTTGACCGGAGGAACGTTCCGGCCGCAGAAACGGCAAACCTTGGCCTGGGCCTTGATCGTCTCGGCGCAAAACGGGCAGTTCCGGGTCGGCTCCTCGGGCCCGGCCGCGGTCCGGCCCTGGATCTTCTGGAGCTCCTGGCCGTATTCGTCGCGATAATGGGCGATCGCTTCTTTCAGCTTCTTCGGTCTGGCCACCTTCCGGTAGATCGTCGCTCCCTCTTCGGCCGCCGTCTGGATTTCGACGTCTCCGTAGTTCATTATCCGGCCCAGCAGCGTTTGGTCGTACGAGAGGTTGTTGATCTTGTCCAGGGGGCTCTCCTTCGAATAGCGCCGGAAGATCCCCTGCTCATCGACGACCCTGAGGTTCGTCACCGCCCATAGGTCTGTGCGGCGGAACCATTCGCTATAGCCGAAGTAAGCGATGGAGGCCAGGAGAAGGACGCCGCAGGCCCAATGGGCGATGCGGCTGAAAATCGTCGGTTCTTTTATCAGGACGAACGACAAGACCAGGAGGACGACCGCCAGCACCAGGACGAGAAACGGTTTGACGACGGTGATCCAATGGGCGGTCGTTTCAAAGACCTTCTCTTCGCCTTCACGAAGCTTGGTGCGCATGGAAAGCTCCCTCTGCGGAATCGGCGGTCGGCATCCTTCGCCTCGGGTCGAATTGTAAGGGGAATCGGCCGAAATAGCAACGGGGGAAGGGTCACTTCCGGTATTTCGAGATGAACTCCTCGACTTCGGGAATTCCTCCCTGGAAGATGAGGTAGCCGTTGGACGGCTCGCGCTCGGTCGTCTCGCCGGCGATGGGCGTCAGCATCATCCGTTGGACCTCGCCGGGATCGTGCGTCTGGCCGAGAACCCAGGCCAGCTTGACATAGGCCACCTCGGGCAGCATATTGGCCGCCGGGACCACCCCCAGCTCCATCATGTCCCGGCCGGTGTCGTAGACGTACATCTGGACATAGCCCCACAGCGTCTGGACGGTCATATAGACGGCGATCTTGCGCTCCTGGGCGCGCCTGAGGGCCGGGTAGAGCGGCTTGTTGACGTGGCCCAGGCCCGTACCGGCGATGATGATCCCCCGGTAGCCGTTGTCGATCATCGAGTCGATCATGTCCGGCTTCATGTTCGGGTAGTAATAGACGATGCCGACCTTCTCCTCGAAAGCCGTGTTGATGATGACGTTCCGGTCGGACCGCCGGCGCCGGTAATCCTGGCGGAGCGGGGTGATCTTGTCCCGGCTGACCATGGCCAGGGGGATGTCTCCGATCGTCCGGAACGTGGACCGGTAGCTCGAATGCATCTTGCGGACGCGCGTCCCTCGGTGGAGCAGGCCGTAGATGTCCGAGGTCGGTCCGAACATGCAGACCATGACTTCGGCGATGTCGGCCTCGGCCGCCGTCTTGACGCTGTGCATGAGATTGAGGGCGGCGTCGGACGAAGGCCGGTCGCTCGAGCGCTGGGAGCCGACCATGACGATCGGGACGGGCGAGTTCTGGACCATGAAGGACAGGATGGCCGCCGTATGGTGCATCGTGTCCGTGCCGTGACCGATGACGATCCCCTGGACGCCTTTGGCGATCTCCCGGCCGATGGCCTGGGCCGTGCCGACGTACTGCTCGGGCCCCATGTTCTCGCTGAACACGCCGAAGAGCTTTTCGGTCTCCAGGTTGCAGATGTCGGCCAGTTCGGGGACCGAGCCGTAGAGTTCGCCGGGGGAAAACGCGGGGATGACGGCGCCGGTCCGGTAATCGAGACGGCTGGCGATCGTCCCTCCGGTACCGAGCAGTTTGACGTTCGGCTTCTTGGGGTCGTAGGGAAAGTCTTTTTCGGGAATCTTGTAATGGGCTTCCTTGCGGCCTTGGATATCGACGGCCGTGATGGACTCGACGGCGATGCCGATATTGTATCCCGAGCGCAATTTCAGGACGACATGGAGGGGGTCGGCGGTTTCCGATCTCGGCAGGATGATCCCCGTATATTCGCCCTTTCCCGTCGTGATCTTGACGTCGCTCCAGACGGCCGCCCGGAAGTGCTGAAGGACCTCGAGCGCCCGGCCCTTGTATCCTTTATACAGACCGGCGTCCATCAGCCCTTTCCTTCCTTCAAGCGGCGGCCGAGCGCTCGGGCGGCGTCGGTGCCGTCGACACGGCCTCGCCATGTCCCCATGAGCAGACCCATGGCCCGGCGGTTCATCGCTTCTTCGGAAGCGAACGCCTGCGCCTGGACCGTCTTGACGATCCCGAGAAGGTCGGCCCGGAACTCCTCTTCGGCGGCCCGGGCCGGGAGAAGTTCATCCAGCGTCTTGCCGGAAGAAAGCTTTTGCTCGAGAACCGGGAGCAGGCCTTCCTTGAAGATCCTCCCCTCTTTGACCGCGCCGAGAAGTCCGGCCATGGTCCCTTCGTCCAGCCCGTCGATGGCCAAGCCTTTCTTCTTGAGACGCTTGGGATATTGGGCCAGGACGAGCGACGCCAATTTCGGCGCAATCCCGAATTCCTTGACGGATCGTTCGAACAGCCCGGCAAACGGTGAGGCGGCCAAGACCTGAATGAGGTCGGCCGGAACGCCGATCTCTCCATACCAGCGCTCGCGCTCGGGAACGCGGGCCGGCAAGGCCTCCCTGAGGCGTTCCAGCCGCTCGGCCGGGATGCGCTTCGGGGGGAGGTCGGTGTCGGGGTACATCCGGTCCGGCCCGGGCAGGATGCGCTCGAAGCCGTTGGTCCCGTCCTTGAGCGCCTGCCGGGTTTCGGAGGGTATGCCGACGGCGGCTTCCCGGGCCCGGATGATGACTTCCTGAACGGCCAGCTTGGCGTCGATGTCGGGCCCCCAGACGACGACCACGGTGTCGTCCGGCCCGGCATTGAGCGTCTTGCGGACCATCTGCCATTCGGCGCTGGTCAGGGCTTCGCTGAGGCTGTCGGAATGGACCATGTTGGGGAGGGTGGTCAAGCAGGCGATGACCCGGATGCGGTCCGAGATCTCCTGGCTGAAGGAGGTATTGGTCTGGGTCTGCCACCGCAGCAAGTCCTTGAAGCCGATCAGGCGCACGCCGTAAACGGTCATCCCTCCCGCCAGGGCCGATTGGAGCGGGAGGAAGTGCGTCCGTTTGAAGAGCCGGGTGACCTCCTCGGAACAGGCCGAGAACGTCGCCGGCGTGATGCCCCTTCGGGCCAGCTCCTCGCGAAGGCGGAGGAGGTTCCATTGGCGCATCGCTTCGTTGTGCGTCAGCAGAGGGATGCGAGGAAGCCGCGGGACGCCCTTGATCTCGACGCGCGTTCCTCCCTCGACGCTGACGTTGACGTCTTCGCGCGCCGCGCCGATCCCGGTCCTCACCCGCCCGGTGCTCCGGACGATCCGGCGCAGCAGCTGGCCGACCTCGGCGGCTTCCTGGGGCGTCTTCATGTCCGGCGCCGTGACCGTTTCGATGAGGGGCATGCCCAGCCGGTCCGTCAGATACGTCCGCATGTGGCCGATGTCGCTGACTTCGCGGCAGGCGTCCTCCTCGAGGCCGAGCTGGACGATGCGGATGAAGCGATCCTTATAGGGAACCTTTCCGTCCACGCCGACGATCGTCGTCCTCTGGAAGCCGGTCGGGATGCTGCCGTCGAGGTACTGCTTCCGGGCGATGTGGAGCTCATCGACCATGATGCAGTCGTAGAGCATCCCGATCGTCAGGGCGATGTCCAGCGCCTCTTCGTTGACCATGAACGGCGGCGTGTCGTCCATCTCGTAGGTGCAGACCGTGTCCCGGTTGATGCGGTAGATGATCTCCTTCTTGGTCTTGAACTCCATCAACGCCGTGCCGTCGTACTCCCCGAGCTCGGAGAGGGTCGGCCGCATATGACGGAGGATCTCGGCGTCGTACTTGGGGCTGTAGCAGCCGGCCGGACAGCGGCAAAAGAGCTTTTTTGCGGTCAGGAGCTGCTGATGGATCTCGAGGCCCGACTTGAAGCCGACGCGGGCGTAGTCGGCGGGCGTCATATCCTCGAACGGCTTGAACTGGAAATTATCCACGAGCTGATTCTTTCTAGAAATACTCCAAATTACACGGAGCGCCGCCGCCTGTCAAGCGCGCAGGAACGGGGCGAAGGCCGGCGCACAGAGGAAGCGGCCGGCGCCTGATTAGAATTCCATCCCGGCCGTGAGCGCGATATGGAATCCGCCGGGATCGACCCGGGCGCTGTTCGAAACCATCCGGCAGTGGTCGAACTGAGCCTGAAGGCCGAGGACAAATGCTCGGCTGAGCTTCAGGAACACCCCGGCCCGGCCCTCCAGGCCGAATTCGAGTTCATGACTTATCTCTCCCCCGAAGGTCTCGCTGAAAATGTAATATCCGGCTCCGAAGCCGAGATAGGGATTGACGAAACCCTCGATAGGCCTGTAATTCAAACCGACAAGGACCGGTAAAAGACTGAACGACCTCTCCTGGGCGGTCGCCGGATCTATCGCCGATTGGCTCCTCAACGACGCGGACACCCAGATCTCGAAGTGATCGGCAATCCGGCCGTTGAGCTCAGCGCCGACCTTCACGCCGATGCCGTAGCGGTCCTTGAGGGCGCTCGCATTGGGGAAATACGGACCGACAGTGACCATCGCCCGATATGTTCGGGCCGGTCCTGTCGGCTCTTCCACGAGGGAAGGCTTGGCCTCATGGCGCGCCTGGTCCAATTTCGCCTGCCGGGCCTCTTCCTCCTTGCGCCGGTCGACGGCCTCCGGCTTCTCGACGGGCTTGGCCTGTTCTTGATTCACCGCCACGGCGGGCGGCTTTTCCTGCGCGACGGGCTTGGCCGCTTCCTCTTTGGCCGGAGGAACCTTGGCCTGCTCTTCGACCACCGGCGGTCCTCCCGGCGCCGCGGCAAAGACCACCTTCAAGCCCTCAACCGTCTTGACGATCTCGTAGCGGGGGATCTTCCCGGCCATGTCGAACACGATGCGGGCGGTGTCCTTGCTGAACATGCCCGTCCGGACGCGGAGGATCCCGCCGGCGCCGACCTCGATCTCCGGCCGCGCCGTGCTCGTCCCGATCCCGGGCAGGTCAAGGACAAGGCGCGTGGGCGAAGCGAGCTCCAGCACTTTGGGCGCGACGCCCACGGTGAGGATGACCCTGACCTCGGTTCCCGAAGGACTGTTCGCGACTTTGATATCCTGAAGGACGCCGGATTGAGCGACGAGGGCGGCCGCCGTCCCGAGAACCGTTGCGACGGCACCCAGAGAAATCGTCAAGGACCTTCGGAGGTGATTGTCTTTTCTCAATTTCATCTCCCTGAAGTTATTTCGTTCATGGTTGAAACGGAAAGAAGCGCGCGAGAGAGGACTCGAACCTCCGACCTTCTGATTCGTAGTCAGGCGCTCTATCCAACTGAGCTACTCGCGCGCCGGAGAGGCCTTATTATGCCAGAATTCGAGGAAATTATTAAGGGCCAATTTTCAAGACGGCCGCGCCGCTGATCAAGCCTTCTTTGAGCCGCTGCAAAACCCGGTTGGCCTCACCAAGAGGATAGGCATTCGTCGTCGTCCGGATCGGGATCGCCGCGGCGAGCTTCAACAGCTCGTCTCCGTCCTCCCGAGTCGCGTTCGCTACGCTCCGCAGGACCCGTTCCTGGTACAGGTGCTCCTGATAATCCATCGCCGGGACCGGCGTCATGTAAATACCGGCCAAGGCCACGGTCCCGCCTTTCGCCGTGTTCGCCAACGCGAGCGGAACGAGCCCGCCCGCAGGGGCGAAGATGACCGCTGCGTCCGTTTGAGCCGGCGGGCTCTCGTCGGCCGAACCGGCCCAAGCCGCCCCGAGCTCGAGGGCCATGCTTCGGTGCTCGCGGCTGCGCGAGAACGCGTACACGCGGCAGCCCCAGTGGACGGCGACCTGGACGGCGATATGGGCGGAGGCGCCGAAGCCGTAGAGGCCGAGCGTTCGCCCTGGCGCGATTCCGCTCAACCGGAGGGCCCGGAATCCGATGATCCCGGCGCAGAGAAGCGGCGCGGCCTCTTCGTCCGTGAAGGCGGCGGGAACGGCATAGGCGAACGCTTCGGGGACCGTCATGAACTCGGCGTATCCGCCGTTCGCGTGGTATCCGGTGAACCGCCCCTCGAGGCAGAGGTTTTCCCGCCCCTGCCGGCAATAGAGGCATGTTCCGCAGGCCCGGTGGAGCCAGGCCGCTCCAACGCGGTCCCCGACGCCGAAGCGCCCGCAGCCCTCGCCGCGGGCCGCGACGGTCCCCACGACCTGGTGGCCCGGAATGACGGGGAGTGCGGCTTCGGGGAGCTCGCCCTCGACCGTGTGGAGGTCGGTGCGGCAGACCCCGCAGACCCCGACGCGCACCAGCAACTCGCCCGGACCGGGGTTCGGGACGGGAACGTCCTCCGCACCGAGGGGCCGTTCTTCGACGGGCCGAAAGGACCGCAGGACCATGGCCTTCATCGCCGCATCAGCCTTTCCGGCATTTCCGGCAATAGCCGAAAACCTGGATGGAGGATTTGTCGAGCGCGAATCCTCGGCTCGCGCCGATCGCCCCGATCGTCTTGTGGATGCCGCTGTCCGTGAATTCCATGACGATCCCGCACGAAAGGCAGATGAGATGGCCGTGCCCGGCCTTGGGGCCTTCGGCCTCGTAGTGGCTGTGGTCCTCGCCGAGGTCGACTTGGCTGACCAGTCCGCTCTCGACGAGAAGACGGAGCGTTCGATAAATCGTCGCCAGCGAGACTCTGTGCCCTTTGGCCCTCAACCTGCGCTGAATGTCCCCGGCGTTCGGATGGACGTGCCGGCTCGTCACGATTTCGGCGAAGATCAATTGCCGGGTCCGCGTCGTTTTCAGCTTGCGGGCGCGCAATCGGGTCTTGAGCTTGCCGAGCTCCTTGCGCACGGTTTCTTCGGTCATCGCCCCGTCTTCCGCTTCAGGAGCTTCGCCTCCAGCCGCACCAGCCGGTGTTCGAAATCCAGGCGATAGTCGGACGAGCCGTTCACGGCCAGGGCCAGCCCTTCCTCCGCGGCCTTCATCGCGTCCTCCAGGCGCTTCGCCTTGTGCTCGAAATACATGGCCAGCTCCCGGAAGCTGAACAGCTGGTCCTCTAGCGAGGTCATCTTCTTCCACAGCGGAAGGGCTTTGTCCCAGTCGGCGTTCCTCTTGAAGTGCTCGGACAGCTTCCGCTTGATGGCCACGACGAGCTCGTCCGGAAGGTTTCCGGCCAGGGCCCGCTCGAAATAGGCAACGGACCGCTCCAGGTCCTTCAGATTTTCGAAGACCTTGCCCACGCCGAACATGTCCATGGCGTCGACGCCGCCCGGCGCCTCGTCCTCCCGGTCGGCGACGAAGAGCTTCGCCGCCGCGATGAGCAGGCCCAGCAGCGAGAGGATGTCCTCCTGATTGTGATAGAGGATGGGTTCGATGACCGAAAAATCGCCGCTCCTCAAGTAATCGAAATAGCGAAAGGGGATCTCGGCCGAAGGGATGTCCTCGCTCCGCTCCGCGGCGACGATCTGCTGGGCCAGATGGGAGAGCCGGCAGTTCTCGTGCTTGTGTTTCCAGAGGTGGCGCGCGGAAAACAGGAGGTCGAGGTGAGGCAGGTCCGAAAGGGCGAAGGCGCGGCGCTGAAGGACGAAACGCGTTTCGAGAAGCGGGAGGTCGAATGCTTTGCCGTTGTAGGTGACGACCGAACGGAATTCCATCTCCCTGAAGAACCGGCCGAGCTCGTCGATCAGCCGCCCCTCCTCCCCCATCTCGCCCAGGAAATACTGGGCGACGTGGAAACGGTCGTCACGGTAGTAGCCCAGGCCGACGAGGAAAGCGACGGTCCCCGTCCCGCCGGCCAATCCGGTCGTTTCAAGGTCGAGGAAGAGCGCCGTGGACAGGTCCAGGTCGGCGAAGGCCTCGTCCTTGGCCAGGCATTTGAGGACATCGCCTCGGACGGCGAGCCCTTCGGCGATCTGCGTCCGGCCATAGCGCGTCGTCAAAGGGTAAGGATTGTCCGTGACGAGGATAGGATCCCTCGGCGGAGGCGGCGCGGCGCGCTTGGGTGAAGGATGCGTTTTTCGGGCTCCCGTCAGGTTGATGAGCTTCTCGAGCTTCTCTTTGACGGACAGGTCATCGTCCTTGTCGATCCTGTCCCAAGCGTCCTCGACGGACGAGGCTCGGCTCCGCCGCCGCAGCTCCCGTTCGATTCTCTGAAACTTGAATTTGTCGTCCATGAGGATGCGCTCGCTCACTCTCCGAGGAATTGAAGAAGCACCGATCGGTTGCGGGGGCCGTTGTCGAAATCGACGAGGACGACCTGCTGCCAGGTGCCCAGGTTCAACCGGCCTCCGGAAAAGGGAATCGTCAAGGACGGACCGAGGAGGCTGGCCCGGACATGGGAGAAGCCGTTCCCGTCGCCCCAGCGCCGATCGTGATTGTAGGGGATGTTGCCCGGGATGATTTTATCCATCAGCCGGGAAAAATCCTCGATGACGCCCGGCTCATACTCGATCGTCGTCACGCCGGCCGTGGACCCGGGAACGAAGACATTGACGAGGCCGGCAGAGAGCCCGTGCGAAGCCAATTTTTCCGAGATCAAGGGAGTCAGGTCCGTCATGTCGTTGAAGCCCTCGGTTGGGATCGCCAGGGAATCGCTGAAGACCTTCATGCCGTTCTCCTCACCGTCCTCCATGATACAGGAAATGGCCGCCGTCCGGCAATCGGACGAAAGAGCCGCTATTGATTCCGAAGCCCTTTCCGGATAAAGATGAAGGACGATGAGCGCCCATCGGTTCCTGGCCTTCGACCTCGGAGCGGAAAGCGGCCGCGCCGTTATAGGCCTGCTGGAAGGCGGGAGAGTGTCCATCCGGGAATTGCACCGCTTTCCGAACGCGCCCGTTACGGTCGATGGACATCTCCACTGGGACGTCCCGGCTCTCCTGCGGGAGGTCAAGGCCGGCTTAAAGGTCTGCGCCGGCGAAATCGGATCCGGGATCGAAGGTTTGGCCGTCGATACGTGGGGGGTGGATTTCGGCTTTCTGGACGGCCGCGGCCATTTGCTCGGACTGCCGTTCGCCTATCGCGACCTGCGGAACGTCAAGGCCATGGAGGCCTTCCTCCGGACGTTCCCCAGGGAGCGGGTCTATGAAATCACCGGGATTCAGTTCCTGCCGTTCAATTCGCTCTTCCAGCTCCACGCCTTCGCCATGGAAGACCCGGGGCGCCTCCGCCAAGCGGCGGATTTTCTCTTCATGCCGGACCTGATGACCTACCTTCTCTCCGGCGCGATCGCGAACGAAGCCACGATCGCCTCGACATCGCAGCTCATCGAGCCCCGGCGCGGCGCCTGGAGCGACGAGCTCATCGGCGCCCTCGGCCTTTCCCCCCGGCTCTTCCATGCGCCAGTCCGGCCCGGCACGGTCCTCGGCCGGCTCCTGCCCGCGCTCGCCCGGGAGACCGGTTGCCCGGAGATCCCTGTCATCGCCGCGGCCAGCCACGATACGGCCTCGGCGGTCGCCGCCGTTCCCGCGAAGGGGATGGACTGGGCCTATATCAGCTCCGGGACATGGTCGCTCGTGGGCATCGATGCGCCGGCCCCCATCATAACGCCGGATTCCCTGCGGCTGAACTTCACCAACGAAGGCGGCCTGGGCGGCCGCATCCGGTTCCTCAAGAATGTCAGCGGCCTCTGGCTCGTCCAGCAATGCCGGAAGCGCTGGAGCGCGGACGGCCCGCTGAGCTACGAGGACATGGCCGCGGCCGCGGCGGGCGCGGCCGCATTCACGGCCTTCGTCGACCCCGACCATCCGGATTTTCTCAATCCGCCCGATATGCCCGAGGCCATTCGGGACTTCTGCCGCCGGACGGGGCAGGCCGTTCCGGCCGGCCGGGCTTCGATCGTCCGCTGCGCTCTGGAAAGCCTGGCCTTGAAATACCGTCTGGTCCTCGAAGAGCTAAAGCAGGTTTCCCCTCGCCCCGTCGCGGCGATCCACATCATCGGCGGAGGGAGCCGCAACGAGCTGCTCTGCCGTTTCACGGCCGAAGCGACCGCGGTCAAGGTGGTCACGGGGCCCGTGGAGGCCACGGCGATCGGCAATATCCTGAGCCAAGCCATGGCCCTGGGTTATGTCCGGTCCCCCGAGGAGATCCGGGCCATCGTCGCCGCGTCCGCCGACCTCGCAGCCTACGAACCCCGGGACCCGTCCGCCTGGGAATCGGCTTTCTCCCGATTTCGCGAGATCGTCGGCACGGGACATCCAAACGGATCATAGAGGAGGATAAAATGAATCCAGGACGCATCGAGCGCGCCTATAAAGTCGCTCAAGAGATCTATGCCGACCACGGCGTAGACGCCGAAAAAGCTCTGAAGAAGCTCGCCGATATCCCGCTCTCCCTGCATTGCTGGCAGGGCGACGACGTCGGCGGCTTCGAGAAGCCGGGCGCCAGCCTTTCGGACGGCGGGCTTCAGGTCACGGGCAGTCATCCGGGAAAAGCCAGGACGGTCGACGAGCTGAGGGCGGACCTGCGCCTGGCCTATCGCCTCATCCCTGGAGCGCACAGGCTCAACCTGCACGCCATCTACGGGGAGTTCGGCGGCAAAGCCGTCGACAGGGACGAGATCGGCCCCGAACACTTTCGCGGCTGGATCGATTGGGCCAAGCAGGAGAAATTGAGGGTCGATTTCAACGCCACGTGCTTTTCCCATCCGAAGGCGGCAGACGGATTCACGCTGAGCCACCGCGACAAGCCGGTCCGCGCGTTCTGGATCGAGCACGTGAAGCGCTGCCGCAGGATCAGCGCGTTCATCGGGCGGGAGCTGAAGAGCGCTTGCCTGCACAATCTGTGGATCCCCGACGGATCCAAGGAAGTCCCCGTGGACCGGCTGGCCCATCGCCTCCTGCTCAAGGAATCCCTGGACGAAATCTACGCGGTCGACTACAGCCCGTCTCAAATGAAAGACTCTCTGGAGAGCAAACTCTTCGGGATCGGGTCGGAATCATTCGTCTCCGGGTCTCACGAATTCTATCTCGGTTACGCGCTCAGCAGGGGCAAGATGGTCTGTCTCGACCTCGGCCATTTCCATCCTACCGAATCGATCGCGGACAAGATCTCGGGCATCCTCCCCTTCGCGCCGGGAATCGTCTTTCACTTGAGCCGCGGGATCCGCTGGGACAGCGACCACGTGGTGACGCTCGGCGACGAGGTCCAGGCCGTGGCGGATGAGATCGTCCGCTGCCGGGCCCTCGACCGGGCCCACATCGCCCTCGATTATTTCGACGCGAGCTTGAACCGAGTCGGCGCGTGGGTGGTCGGAGCCCGGGCGACGCTCGAGGCATTCCTCTGCGCCCTCCTTCTGCCGGAGGACCGGCTGCGGGCGTTTGAGCGCTCGCGCAACAATTTGGGCCGCTTGGCGCTCCGCGAAGAAGCCAAATCGCTCCCCTGGGGCTCGGTCTGGGACGAGCACTGCCGCCGCGCGGGCGTCCCGGTTGGGACCGACTGGCTCGACGAGATTTCCCGCTACGAACGCGAGGTCCTCAGCCGGAGGGCATGACCGCTCCGGTCCCCGTTTGAAATTTTCAGACAAGTGGTTTATTCTGGACGTCAGGGCCAAGGATGAAGACCTCAAATGGGCGATGATCGAGAGGTGAAGAGCCGGCCGAGCGGGGGCCGGGACGACCGCCCGGATGCGGAAACGCTGGGCCAGGTCAAGGACATCCTGACCGTGTTCGCCCACACGATCTCGGCGATGAAGCTCTTTCCCGCCTTTCACTCGTCCGTCCTGAGCTTTCAAGACGAGCTCTTCGACAAGCTCTGCGCCTTCCTCGAACGGCATTGGGAGCTCGAAGTCCGCGTCGAGGAAAACGCGTTCCGCTACAAGGACGAGCTCGCCTACCAGGATGCGGACATCCTCAAGAGCCTGCCCTACGTGTTCTTCAAGGACGGCTTGATGGAGCTCGCCTTCCTCCGGGACCTGGAAAAGGACGAGCTCGAGATCTTTTTGGAGACGGTCAGGCGCATCGCTCTTCTTCCCCCCGAAGAGGGCGACATCGTCGATGCCCTGTGGGAGAAGGACCTGGCCCACGTCCGCTATTATGCGCCGGACGAATTCCTGGAATCCAAAATCGCCGCGCGGCGGAAAGAACGGCTGGCGCCGGAGGTCGATCGAAAAAACCTCTTTCAGGGCCGAATCGAACTGACGGCGGAGGATCTCGAAGACATCTCCAAGCGTCTCCTCGTCTTCCGCCAGAAGGAAAACCGGGAAGCCAAGGAATTCATCGGCCTGGCCGCCCATCTGGACCGAGGGGACCGGTTCGATATCGAGACCATGCTCGATTCCGAGCGCGGCGTCACCCTCGAAAAAGGCCTGTCCGAGCTGATCTTCGAGCTCCTCTACATGGAAGACCGACTCGAGGCCTTCAAGAATATCCTCTCTTTCCTCGACAAGCGCTTCGCCGAGCTCGTCCAAAAAATGGAATTTGCCGAAGCGCTCCGCCTGATGGGGCAGATGGAGGACCTCGACCAAGCCCTCAGCGACACGTCTCCGGCGCGGGCGGTGGAGATCGACCGGTTTATACAGACAGCCCGTTCGCGCGTTTCGCTCGACGGATTGCGGGACCAGCTGCGACGGGGGGTGATCCAGGACGCGAAAGTCTTTTTCGAGTTCTTGCGCTGGCTGGGTCCGGAGACGCTTCCGGTCGCGGCCGAGATCATCGAAGGCGACCTGGACCCGAGCCTGAGGTCCGGCGCGTTCGACTTTCTGGTCGATACGGGACGGGAGAACCTGGCCCTGCTGACCCGTCTGGCCCAGGAACGCAAGCCGTTCATCAGCAAGACGATCATCGCCGCTCTGGACCGCATGAACGACAAGAGCGTCATACCCTTCCTGGCCGCCTTCATCAACTACCGGAACCGGGATGTCAAAGCGAAGGCCATTCAAGCTCTCGGGCGGTTCTCGGACTCCCGAGCCCAGAAGATCCTGATCGGCTTTCTTCGCGACGCGGAGGAGGAAATCCGGATCGAGGCCGTCAAGCAGATCCGGCCGGACCTGGGCAGGGACCTGACGGCCTCCCTCGTCCAATGGGTCGGCGCCAAGGAGTTCCACGCCAAATCGCCCCAGGAAAAAGAGGCCGCTCTGCAGGCTTTGGCCCGGATCGGAACGGACGATGCGCTGGAAGGATTCCGCGCGCTTCTCGGGCAGAAGGGCATCCGGGGAAAGCATAAAGAGGAGACGGCCGTTCTCGCCGTCGACGCTCTCGTAGCCGCAGGCTCTCCCCGGGCCGTCGAAATCATCCTCCTCTGCGCGGCGAAATTCCGACGAGGCCGGGTCCAGGACGCTTGCCAGGCCGCGCTGGCCCGGCTGGCGGCCGTCTCGACGAAGAAGGACAGGACATGAGTTCTCCCCCGCCCGTCCGAACGGAATTCAAGGAAGCTGCGGAAATCCTCCATCGTTTTCAAACACTCTTCAAGCTGGCGAAATACTACGAGCCCAACAACACGATGGTTCAGGAGCAGGCGGTTCCCTTGTTCGACCGCATCCGGGCCGTACAGGAAGAACACCGGATCGTCCAGATCAACGTCAGCCAGAATTCCGTCTTCGTCAACCGGAGCCGGATCAAATTCGACTCGGCGTCGTTCCATGTCTATAAATTCCTCACCGGCTTGTTCCAGGAACGGCAGCTTGGGACCATCACCTTATCGGCTGGAGTGACCCGGGAGGAGCTGACCCGGTTCATGATCTTTCTCGCCGGCCTGGAGACCGTCAAGGACGAGCCGTACGCCCATCTCCTCCGCAGATTCGAGGCGGCCTCCTTCCCCCATGTCGCCCTCGAGATGCAGGGCGCCGGGCAGGTCTCCGAAAACCCGGAGAGGAACGCCGCCCGGACGTATTTCCTGGGCATCCACCATCTCAAGGACCTCTTCGACCGGAACCGGGAGCTGCTGAACTTCAACCTGACCAAGCGCTGGATCCAGTCGATGTTCAACTACATCGCCTCCAACGAATCCTACGTCCAGGGCTTGGCCAATACCAAAAACTTCGACGAGTACACGCTGAACCATTCGGTCAACGTCTGCATCTTCGCCCTGGCCATCGGCCGCCGGCTCGGCCTCTCCCGCCAGGAGCTGACCGAGCTCGGGATCGGCGCCTTCCTTCACGACCTCGGCAAGCTCGACATCCCCAGGGAGATCCTGGAGAAACCGTCCAGGCTCGACCCCCTGGAGCGCAATGTCATGGAGCGCCACGCCCGCTTCGGCGCCGAGCAGCTCGTCGAATTGGCCCGCTCCCGTAACATTCCGATCCGGGCCATCCAGATCGCCCTCGAACATCATTCGCGGGTCGACCTCGGCGGATATCCCAAATACGTCCGCAAGACGGACATCAGCCTGTACAGCAAGATCGTCGAGATCGCCGACACCTTTGATGCCCTGACGTCCAAGCGCGTTTTCCGGAAAAAAGTTTACACGAAGGAGGAAGCGCTGAGCCTGATGCTCGAAAAAAGCGGCCAGGAATTCGACCCGATGATCCTCAAAGCCTTCATCGGGATGGTCGGCGCCTATCCCGTCGGATCGGTCGTCTTCCTCAACACGGAAGAGATCGGCATCGTCTTCGCCAACAATCCGCACGCCTCCTTCGCCCAGCGCCCCAAGGTCAAGATCATCGCCGACGCGGACGGCAACAAAATCGACGGGCCCGTCCTCGACCTGACCGAAGTCGACGCCGCCAGCCGGAAATTCCGCTGGACGATCATCAAGACGCTCGACGCGGACCTCTACGGCATCCCGGTCGCCGACTATTTCCTGGCGCTCGCCCAGTGACCGACAAAAGGGGTCGAAGCATGATCCTTCCTCCTCCGCGGGACCTGACCTGCGAATTTCTGACCGACCCGCTGGGGATCGGTTCCCGGCGGCCTCGGCTCTCCTGGACGCTCCGCCACCCGGAACGAGGCGGGGCGCCGGCGGCCGTCCACGTCATCGTCGGCTCGCGCCGGGACGGCGTGGCCGACGGCCGCGGCGACCTGTGGGACAGCGGAAAGATCAAGCCCGGGCCCGCGGCGTTCCTTTCTTATGGCGGCCCGCCTTTGAAAAGCCGGCAGGTCGGCTATTGGCGGGTCCGCTGGGAAGACAAGGAGGGCCGGACGAGCGCGTTCAGCCGAACCGCCGTTTTCGAGACGGGCCTGCTCGAGCCGTCCGATTGGACGGCCCGCTGGATCGGCTCGAACCGCCCGCGCATCTTCAGGACGAAAGGAACCGTCCTCGCCGGCCGGTACCGCGGCGATTATATCCAGGCCGAAGCGATCTACCTGTCCCGAACGTTCGACGCGGGACCGCGGGTCAAAAGAGCGCGGGCCTACGTCTGCGGCCTCGGCTTTTTCGAGTTCGTCCTCAACGGACGCAAGGTCGGCGACCATGTTCTCGACCCGGCCCAGACCGATTACCGGAAAACGGCGTTGTATGCGACCTTCGATATCGGGGACGGTCTGGAGCGCCGGAATGAAATCGTCATCGTCCTCGGCAACGGCCGGCATATCAAGAACTACGGCTACGGCCCGCCGCGGGCCATCTGCCAGGTCGAAATCGAGGATGAGGACGGAGAGAGGACGATCGTCGGCACGGACGAGACCTGGGCGGCCGGCCGGGGGCCGGTCGGAAAGAACGGCCTTTACCGGGGAGAAGATTTCGACGCACGGCGCCGGGCGATCATCCCCGCCGGCCGAGCGGTGCGGGTCTGGGGGCCGCCTCTGCGAGCGCAGATGCTTCCCCCGATCCGGGTCATTCGAACGCTTCCGCCCCGCCGGATGTTCGCGCTTTCTCCGGCCGTGCGCATTTTCGACTTCGGCCGGAATTTCGCGGGCTGGGTGCGGCTCCATGTCCGGGGCCCGAAAGGAACGCGCCTGGCCCTCCGCCACGCGGAGCTCCTGAACGAGGACCGGTCGCTCAACGTCGCTCCCAACCAGGGCGCCGAGGCGACCGACATCCATACCCTCGACGGCCGCGGTCCTCGCGTCTGCGAACCGCGGTTCACATATCACGGCTTCCGCTATGCCGAGATCCGGGGCCCCCGGCACGTCCTGGACGGCGCGGACGTCGAAGCCTGCGTCGTCCATTCCGACGTCAAGCCGTCCGGGACGTTCCACTGCTCCGACTCTTTGATCAACCGGATTCACCGCCACGTCCTTTGGGGCCAGCGGTCCAATCTGATGAGCATCCCGACCGACTGCCCCCAGCGGGACGAGAGGCATGGCTGGCTGGGCGACGCCCACCTCTCGGCCGAAGAGGCGATCCTCAATTTCGACATGGCGGCCTTCTACGCGAAATTCCTCGACGACCTCCGCGATGCGCAGGGCCGAAACGGGAGCCTTCCCGATTTCGTGCCTGCCTACGTCGGAGGATTCCGGCCGGCCGATCCCGCCTGGGGTTCGGCCTATATCACCCTGGCCTGGCTTACATACTGGTACTACGGGGATGCCGGGATTCTCTCCGGCCACTACCGCGGCCTGAAAAAATACGTCGATTTCCTCGCCCGCCGTGCGTCGGGATACATCCTTCGCGGCTTGGGCAAATACGGCGACTGGTGCCCGCCGGGAAGCGTCGTCCCGAAGCAGACGCCGCTCGAACTGACCTCGACGTGGTTCTTCCATCATGACGCGATGCTTCTGGCCAGGATCGCGGCCGTCCTGAAGCGGGAGGACGACGCCGACCGCTACGCCGGCCTCGCCCGCCGCGTCAAAGCCGCGTTCAACGCCGCCTTTCTCGAGCGCGACCAGTATCGCGCCATACGGACCAGCCCCGTCGACCGCTATGTCAGCCAGACATCGAACGTCCTTCCCCTCTATCTGGATATGGTTCCGGCGGAGAGGAAGCCGGGGGTGGTGCGCAGCCTCGTCCGGAGCATCCTCGACGATTGGGACGGCCATCTCAACACGGGGATCGTCGGCACCCGCTATCTGCTCGACGTCTTGAGCCGCAACGAGCACGAGCGTCTCGCCTACCGCGTCGCCCGCCAGACGACATATCCCGGCTGGGGCTATATGGTCAAGGAAGGAGCGACGACGCTCTGGGAGCGCTGGGAAAAGAACACCGGCGGGGGGATGAACTCTCACAACCACATCATGCTCGGCAGCGTCGACGCCTGGTTCCATAAAACGCTCGCCGGCGTCCGGTGCGCGGCTCCGGGCTGGACACGCATCCTCGTCCGGCCTCCCGACATCCCCGGCTTGGCGGCCGCCCAGGCGTCTTATCGCACGGTCCGGGGCAAAGCCGAAGCCCGCTGGGAACGGAGCGAAAAGACGCTTTCCCTCGCGGTCGCCGTTCCCGTCGGGAGCACGGCCGAAGTCGACCTTCCGCTCCTTTGGAAGAAAGCCCGTCTGTATGAGAGCGGCCGCCGCGTCTGGCCCGCCGCGCCGGGCCGCTTCGACGTCCTGCCCGTCATCCGCGGCAGCGGGCAGACTCCTCGCCTCGCCATGAAAATTCCGTCCGGAACCTATCGGTTTGAGCTTGTCGGTAAAAGCTCAAAGACTAAAACAGATATTTTTTAAACAAGCGGGCTGCTTCGGCATAGGCGGCCACCGTCCGGGTGAGATGCCGATCCTCATGCGCGGACGAGATCGCGCCGCCGCCATGGACGACGTGGACGTCGTCGGTCAACAGCGCCAGCTTCAGGACTTCCTCCTTGAGCCGGATGTCCGAGCGGGAAGGATCCCAGACGTCTTCGGCGCTGGCGTAGTCAAGGCTCTTCCGCGGGAAATTGACCATGAACAGCGAACCGCCCCGGACGACGGAGTTGCCGTATCCCGTGCATTTCGCTTCGATGCCCTCGGCGGCGAAGACGTCCTCGATCCGCTTCCGGAGCATGTCCCCGGCCAGGGCCAAGCGCGGGTAGATCGTCGCGGCATGTTCGACGAGGTGCTTCAGCATGACATAGCCCGCCCGCATGTACTGCGGGTGGGAAGAGAACGTTCCGCCCTCGAAAAGGACGCGCTGTTTGGCTTTCGCCCGGGATCCGTCCAGAATTTCGGCTCGGCCCGTCACGGCGGACACCGCATGCCCTCCCCCGATGAGCTTTCCGAACGTCGAGAGGTCGGGCTCGACCCCGTACAGCTTTTGAACTCCCGACGGGCAGAACCGGAATCCGCTGATGATTTCATCGAAAATGAGGACGATGCCGTAGGCTGCGGTCAGCTCTCTGGCCCGCCGGAGATAGTCTTTCGACGCCGCGAGAAATCCGCCGACCCCGAGGAAAGGCTCGAGAATGAAACAAGCCAGCTTGTCCCTTTTCGACTTGATGATCCGCTCCAGGTCGTCGATGTCATCGAAGCGGGTCACGTGCGTGTTGCGCAGTATCTCGTTCGGCACGCCGGCCGATTCTCCGAGCGAGAATCCCTTCCGGGGATGGTATTTCACGGCCTTGAGGAGGTAGGGAGACGCGCCGTGCCAGCCGCCCCCGACCTTCAAGATGCCGTTTCGACCGGTGTGCGCCTGGGCGAGCATGACGGCGTACATCGTCGCCAGCGTCCCCGACGTCGTGAAGCGGACCTTGTAATCGCGATACCCGATCTGCTTGAGGAGGAGACCGGCCAGCTTGACCTGGCTCTCCCCTTCGAATCCCGTATGGAGAGAGCCGGCTTCGGGGTCGAAGCGCTCGAGCTCGCCCTTCAAGACGGCCGGATTATGGCCGAGGATATTGGCATAATGGCCCTGCCAATAGTCGATGTACGCATTGCCGTCGATATCCCGGACGTAGGGGCCTTTGGCCTTGGCCATGAAGAAAGGATAAGGCGCCCAGAGGCGAAGCGTATGACTTCCGCCCCTGACCATGATCTGCTGGGCCCGGCCGTAGAGAACCCGGCTTTTCGGCGTTTTTTTCTTGTATTCCGCCTCGAGGAGCGCAACGAGCTTGTCGATTTTTTCCATATCGCCTCTTCCGATTTCCTCACTCTATCAACGTCGGTTTCTCTTGTCAAACGCCCCCGCGATTCTGCATCGTTGGAATTATATAAATCTTGTCAAATTCTTCAAATAATTATAAATGCGAGCGAAGAAGCGAGCGAACGCGCCTCATACAAACAGAGCCATCAGACAAGGTCGGGGAACGGTTGAAGCGACCATGCCCTCTAATCCTTTATCTGCGAATCCGTTATCAATACAGCCCGTCCTATATTTTTTGGGCGAGCGAGAGGCGGGAAAACGCTCTAATCGTTTTTTATGAAATGACGCGGCGGCAGGGTTGGCCCTAAGGCGAGCCTAGCGGAGGGGGGTCCCCTAGGCGAAGCCTAGGGGGGCACCGACGGGACTGGTGCCCCAGTGAGCCGTGGGCCACCCTGTCGCCGCGTCGACCATCTTGCGTTCGCCCGCTTCGAGCGAGCCTTCGTTGACAAGCGCGCGTTTGGTGCTATAATAGCCACCCTTCATGGCTATCCTCAATAAAAAAAAGAAAAACCGGGTCTGCGTCATCGGCTTGGACGGCGTCCCCTACGGCCTTCTGCTTGACCTGGCCAAGAAGGGGGTCTTGTCTGCCCTGGGGCGCATCATCGATGCGGGCCGCCTCCATAAGATGAAGGCCAGCCTTCCCGAGATTTCGGCAGTCAGCTGGACGGACTTCATGACCGGGACGAATTCGGGCACGCACGGGATCTTCGGCTTCACCGACGTGAAGCCCGGCTCCTACGACCTCCGTTTCCCGAACTTCCTGGACGTCCAAGTCCCCACGATCTGGGACAAACTGGGTGAAAAAGGGCTCAAAAGCATCGTCATCAACCAGCCTTCCACTTACCCGGCGCGAAAAATGGAGGGCGTCCTCTTGTCTGGTTTCGTCGCCGTCGAGCTGGGCAAAGCCGTCTATCCCCCGTCGCACAAGGCCGCCTTGGAACAGATGGGCTATCAGATCGATATCGACACGCTCAAATCCCGGGAAAACGCCGGCCTCCTCTGGGAGGAGCTGATCAAGACGCTGATGGGCCGGCAGAGGGCGCTGAATTATTTCTGGGAGGAGGATTGGGACTATTTCGAGCTGGTCATCACCGGCACGGACCGGCTGCACCACTATCTATGGAACGCGTACGAGAACCCGAACCATCCCCACCACCAGAATTTCCTCGAGTTCTATCGCCAGATCGACCGGCTGGTCAACAAGATCTATACGGCGTTCCGGAAGAATACCGGTGACGAAGAGAATATCTTCTTCCTCTCCGACCATGGCTTTACCGGGATCAAGAAGGAAGTCTGCCTCAACGCCTGGCTCGAAAAAGAAAAATTCCTCAAATACGCGAATTCGACCCCCAAAGGCCTGGAGGACCTCCACTCCAAGACGGTCGCCTTCGCCTTGGACCCCAACCGGATCTATCTGAACTATAAGGACCGCTATCCCCGCGGCTCGGTCAAACATGCCGACGCGAAAGCCATCCGGGAGGATATCAGCCGCAAGCTCGAAGCCTTCGAGTTCGAAGGAAAGAAGGTCGTCCGCAAGGTCGTCCCGGCCAAAGAGGTCTATTGCGGCCCGCTCACGGCGAAAGGCCCCGATCTCATCGTCATCGGCGAGCCCGGATTCGACATGAAAGGCTCGGTCAAAAAGAAGGACATTTTCGGCCGGACCCCCGGCCTTCAAGGCATGCACACGTGGGACGATGCTTTCTTCCTGGCCAAAAGCGACTTCGGCGACGACCTCAAGATCTCGGACCTCTCCGAGATCATCCTGGACCGCTTCTGATGCCCGCTTCGTCGACTCTGCGCCGCAGCCTTGGTCTGTTCGCTGCGGTTCTCGCCCTGGTAACCCCGTTGGCCGCTTATATCGGTCCCGGGGCGGGTTTCGCATTCTTGTCCTCGTTCTTGGTCTTGTTCCTGACGTTCGTCCTGGCCGTTTTTTCCATCCTCTCCTGGCCGTTCCGTTTTCTCTTCCGCCTGGTCCGCGGCCGAAAATCCTTCAAGCGCAGCCTCGTCGATCAGGTGGTCATCATCGGTTTGGACGGGCTGGCCCCCGAACTCGCCGAACAATTCATGGCCGAAGGCAAGCTGCCCCATCTCTCGCGGCTCAAGAAAGAGGGCTTTTATTCCCGTCTCCAGACCACGACGCCGTCCATCTCTCCGGTCGCCTGGTCCTCGTTCATGACGGGCTCGAACCCCTCCAAACACAACATCTTCGATTTCCTCAGCCGCGACCCGCGGACGTATCTCCCGGACCTTTCTTCGGCGCGGATCGGGAAGCCGAAAAAAGTCCTGTCTCTCGGCAAATACAACATCCCCTTGTCCAAGCCCGAAATTCGAGGCCTGCGGAAAAGCGTCCCGTTCTGGAAGATCCTCGGAGACCGCGGCATCTTCAGCACGATTCTCCGAGTGCCGATCACCTTCCCTCCGGAGAAATTCAAGGGCCATCTCCTGTCGGGGATGTGCGCTCCCGACCTCAAGGGAAGCCAGGGGACGTTCGCGTTCTATACCTCCGACCCGGAGAAGATCCGGAAGCGCGAAGGCGGCGTCTTCTTCCCCGTCGAGCTCCGGGGCGACCGCATCGAGACCTATCTCTCGGGGCCGGAGAACACGATGCTGAAGCGCCCCGAAGAGATTCGGCTTCCGATGACGATGGTCATCGACCGGAGCAAGGAGGAAGCCCGGATCGAGGTGTCCGGCCAGACGTTCACCCTCAAGAAAAATACGTTCTCTCCGTGGATCAGACTGACGTTCCGGCCCGGCCTCGGGATCAAGATCAGGGCGATCGCGAAGTTCCATCTCTCCTCGCTCGAGCCGCACTTCGAAATGTACGTCACCCCGCTCAACATCGACCCGGAGAAGCCCGCCCTGCCCATCTCGCATCCCTTCATTTACTCGGTTTATCTGGCCAAGCTCCTCGGCAGCTTCATCACCCTCGGCGAAGCCAACGACACATGGGCCTTGAATGAGGGGGCTCTCAGCGAAAAAGCGTTCCTCGAGCTGACCTACGCCAATCACCGGGAATGGGAGGCGATGCTCTTCAACGCGCTGGCCAAGACCAAGCGCGGCCTGGTCGTCTGCGTCTTCGAGACGACCGACAGCATCTCGCACATGTTCTGGCGGTATCTGGACAAGAACCACCCGGCCCTCAAGAGCGGCCGAGCCGAGATGAGCGGCCGGGTCATCGAGGATTTGTTCATCGCCATGGACGACCTCATCGGCCGCATCCGCCGGAAGATGGCCGGCAAGAGCGCCCTGTTCGTCATGTCCGACCACGGCTTCAAAGCCTTTCGCCGCGGCGTCAACCTCAATTCCTGGCTGGCCGCCAACGGCTACCTCGCCCTGAAAGACGGCCAAGCGGTCGGCGGCGAGTGGTTCAAGGGCGTGGATTGGCCTCGGACGAAAGCTTACGCCCTCGGGCTGGGCGGCATTTACGTCAACCAGAAAGGCCGGGAGGCCGAAGGCATCGTCGAGCCGGGCGCACAGGCGAAGGCGCTGCGCGCCGAGCTGAAGAAGAAGCTCGAAGGCCTTGCCGATCCCGAGGCCGGCGGCCCGGCGATCCGCCGGGTTTACGACCGGGACGAGATCTATTCCGGCCCCTACAAGGACAACGCGCCCGATTTGATTGTCGGGTATGCTCCGGGCTGGCGCGCCTCCTGGGAGGGAGTCACGGGAATCGTCTCGGACGCGATTTTCGAGGACAATGCGAAAGCCTGGAGCGGAGACCACTGCATCGACCCCGCAGCCGTTCCGGGCGTCCTCTTCAGCACGCTCGAGCTCGGGACGAAGTCGCCTTCCATCATGGACCTCGCCCCGACCGTTCTCCGACTCTTCGGCTTGGAGGCGCCGGCCCACATGGATGGGCGCTCCCTTCTCCCCGCTTCGGGGCAAAACGCGGAGGCCGATCAGGGAACCGCCGCGCCGCTTGCGCCGAAGGCGGGTCCCGACGCTGCGAATCGAAATAAGGAACGCCGATGAGCCATCCGATCTCGCGCCGCGATTTCATGAAAGCCGGCCTCGGAGCCGCCTCGCTTTTCGCCTTTGGATCCCCGCGCGGAGCGGCCGGAACGCCGCTTCGGGTCCCGGGCCGCGCGGCGACGCGGCTCAAGGTCATCGTCCTCGGCTTCGACGGCATGGACCCGAAGATGACCGGCCGCTGGATTCAGGAGGGCAAGCTGCCCGCCTTCGAACGGCTGAGGTCCATGGGCGCCTTCCGGCCGCTAGCGACGAGCGTCCCGCCCCAGAGCCCGGTCGCCTGGTCGAACTTCATCGCCGGGACGAACCCGGGCGGGCACGCTATCTTCGATTTCATCCATCGCGACACGAAGACGTATTTCCCGACGTTTTCCGCTTCGGCCACCGAGGAGGCGACCAAGACGATCCGGATCGGAAACACGATCTTCCCCCTCAACGGGGGCAAGGTCCGGAACCTCCGCCAAGGCCGGGCTTTCTGGCAGGTCCTCGAAGAGCACGGCATCCCGGCGACGATCTTCAAGATCCCGGCCAACTATCCGCCCGTCCCGACCAAGCAGCGGACGATCTCCGGATTGGGCACCCCCGATATCCTGGGCAGCTACGGCACATTCCAGTATTTCACGACCGAGCCCCAGGAGATTCACGAGGACATCGGCGGCGGCCAGGTCCATCAGGTCTATGTCATCAATAACCGGGTCGAGGCGAAGTTCCCCGGCCCGATCAACAGCTTCAAGAAGGACCGGCCACCGGTCGAAATCGATTTCAAGGTCTATCTCGATCCGCAGAACGCGGTGGCCAAGGTCGTCATCCAGGACCACGAGTTCATCCTCCGGGAGAAGGAATGGAGCGGCTGGAAGCGCCTCCGCTTCTCGTACATCCCGACCCAGAGCGCCAGCGGCATCTGCATGTTCTATCTCAAGGAGGTCCGGCCGCATTTCCGCCTCTACGTCTCTCCGATCAACATCGATCCGGCCGACGCCGCCCTGCCCATCGCCACGCCCGAGTCCTACGCCGTTGAGCTCGAGCGGAAATTCGGGCCCTTTTTCACCAAAGGACTTCCAGCCGATACGAGCGCCCTCGACAACGGGGTGCTCGACGACGGCGAATTCCTCGAACAGGACGCCTTCGTCTTCGAGGAGAGCCGGGCCATGCTCGATTACGAGCTCGACCGCTTCGATTCCGGCCTCCTCTTCTATTACATTTCGAGCACGGACCAGCGCCAGCACATGTTCTGGAGGCTCCTCGACGAAAACCACCCGGCCTACGACGCGGCTTCGGCCAAGACCTACGGCGGCGTCATCGAACGGACCTACAAAGAGGCGGACGCCCTCCTCGATCATGTCCTGGGCCGGATCGACAAGGACACCCTCTTGCTCGTCATGTCCGACCACGGTTTCAATCCCTATTACCGAAGCTTAAACCTCAATACCTGGCTTCGCCGGAGCGGTTACCTCCATTTGACCAACGACTTCAAACAGGAGGACCTGGACATCGGCTTCCCGAGCACGGACTGGTCCCGGACCAAGGCTTACGGCGTCGGCCTGAACAGCCTCTACATCAACCAGAAAGGCCGGGAAGCGCAAGGGACCGTCGAGCCCGGCGCGGAGACCGACGCCCTGGCCCGCGAGATCGCCCGTAAGCTCGAGGACTTCACCGACCCGAAGACCGGCGAGCGGGTCGTCTTCAGGGCTTACGTCGCAAAGGACGTGTATACGGGAGCTCACAGTGGAGAGGCGCCGGAGATCATCCTCGGCTTCAACCGGGGCTACCGCATCTCGTTCAGCTCCCCGCTCGGCCGGGTGCCACGGGAGATCCTCGAGGACAACTCGTCCAAATGGAGCGGCGACCACATGGGCGCGGCCGAGATCCTGCCCGGGATTCTCTTCGCCAACCGGGCCGTCGCGGCCGAAAACCCGGCCCTTTACGACCTGACCGCGACGATCATGGCCGTCTTCGGCATCGACAAGCCGAAAGAGATGATCGGGACATCGATCTTCAAGGAGTGACGCCATGGGCAACGAAAAAATCAAGATCGACAAGGCCCTCGTCGACAAGCTCCGCAAGCTGGCCGAGCTCTCCGGCTATTCCTCCGTCGAGGAGTTCGTCACCCACGTCCTGGAGAGGGAGGTCGCCAAGATCGAAGAGGCCGGTTCCGAGGAAGAGATCAAGAAGAAGCTGAAAGGATTGGGCTACATCTCGTGACGTGGATTTTCAACCTGGCCGTCGGCAAGGTCTTCGCCCTGCTCTTTTGGCCGCTCCGGACCCTGGGCGATTGGCCGGCGATGATCATCATCGCCTTCCTGACCGGGCTGCTCATGCTTTTCATCTTCCGCTTCACCTCGAACCAGGCCGGCATACGGTCTTCGAAAAACCGGATCAAAGCCCATCTCCTGGAGCTCCGCCTCTATAAGGACAACCTGGCCCAGCAGCTGCGGTCGCAGAGCAAGATCCTGGCGGCCAACGGCCGCTACATCGGTTATGCCGTCGTGCCCATGCTGGTCATGGTCGTTCCCGTCGTCCTCATCCTCATCCAACTCGGTCTCTGGTACGAGTCGCGGCCTCTGCGGGTCGGAGAATCGGCGCTTCTCAAAATCAAGCTCGCCGAAGGAGGCCGTCCACTCGAAACGGAGTTCCGGCTGGAAGCTCCGCCGGGGATCGAGGTCGAGACGCAGGCCCTGCGGATCGAGGACGAAGGGGAGGTCGACTGGCGCCTCAAAGCGAGGGACGAAGGCGTCCATGTCCTCGTCATCCAAGCCGGTGGAGAGAGAGTGACGATGCCGGTCACGGCCGGGCCGGGCCGCTTGGCCCGCATCGCCGCCGTCAAGCCGGGACCCGGCTTTTTCGGACAGCTCTTCAATCCGGGCGACAAGCCCATCCCGAAGAGCGCCGGCATCGCTTCGGTCGAAGTGGCCTATCCCCCCAGGACGATGAGCTTGTTCGGCTGGCGCATCCACTGGCTCATCGCTTATTTCGTCCTCTCGGTCGCGATCGGCTTCGCGTTCAAGGGCGTTTTCAAGGTCGAGATCTGACGCGCCCGGTCAGGGAACGCTCAGCACATACGGCAGGTTTTTCGTCCGCAGCCGGATCGTCACCTTCGACTCCTGGTCTCGGCTGTATTCGTCCTTCTGCTTGAACGTCAGCGTCAGGTCGTGGACCGTCTCGATTTTGGGCGGCTCGGCGTCTTTCTTGTCCTTTTTCTTCAACAGGTCCTTGAGAAGCTGGTAGATAAAGCCGATCGCCTGCAGGATCGAGACTGAGTTCATCGGATTCGGCTCGTTGCGGTGCAGCACGTAATCGGGCTTGAAGCCGTAGGGCAGCGTCCCGGGCTGCAGGCCGAGCTGGAGTGAGACGGGCCGCTCCACCTTCCGGCTGGTGATGACCAACTCGTCTCCGATATACATCGAAAGCGCGTACTCGGCCGCTCGGCCGGGAGTCCCCGCCGGCTTGGGAGGCGCAAATCTCGGGGCCGCCGCTTCGACTTCGAGGGTGATCTCCTTGCGCAGGATCAAACCCCCTGCCATGACCTCCAGATTGTAAACGCGCGTTCCCGGGTTGAGAAACAGCTCGTTGGCGTCCAGGGCGATGACGTTGAAGCCCGGCCGGAAGAGGCCGCCCTCCAGGACGCTCGCCCCCAGGGCGAACTTGTAATGGGCTTCGTTCCGGATGTCGATGACGAGGGGCAGAATGCCCTGGGGCATGAGCGGCTCGTTGCCCACGCCCTTGACCAGGGCGATATCGACGATCTGGGGATAGCGGCCCCGCCATTCGTTCAGCCAGCCGATGACATCGACCTGATGGGACAGGTCCAGGAAGGCGTAGCCGGCGTCGTTCCCGCCGTTCACCTCGAAATACTCGACGATCCAGCGCACTTCTTCCGAGGTTTCTTTCCGCCTCCCGGCGCAGTAGGCGAGAATCCCCGATGCGTCCGACTTGTCGATGAGGCTTTCCAGGGTCCCGTAAACGGGCCCTAAATAGTCCGCGATCGCCTTGTAGTCCTTCCCCCCCTGGAAGAGCTTTGCCACGTCCGTTCGCCACTGCGCATGCAAAGCGCCCGCGCTCGCGGCGAGGACCAGGACGAACGCGACGATCTTTTTAATAGCCATATTGAAATACTAGATAGAATTCGAGGGTGGAATTCGGAAAATCGGCGGGAAGCGGCGGAAAAGGCGCGCTGGCCCGTACCGCCTGAAGCGCGGTTTGATCGAGGAGGTCGATCTTGGACGAAGCTCTGACATCCGAAGCCAGCAGCTCGCCGCCTTTCGTGATCATGACGTTGATCCCGACTTCGCCGACATAACCGACGAAGGCCTCCTCGCCGAGCGACCAGCGCGTCTGGATCTTATTGACG
>Ga0208828_1000119_pt1 | contig 35753 bp, 36 predicted proteins | sample Kivu_160m_FD_185487 | JGI IMG/M metagenome (GOLD analysis project Ga0208828, IMG submission 185487) | Freshwater microbial communities from Lake Kivu, Western Province, Rwanda to study Microbial Dark Matter (Phase II) - Kivu_160m (SPAdes)... | ecosystem: Environmental > Aquatic > Freshwater >... | reverse complement strand
CTGGGCCCAATTGCCTTCACATACTCCAGAATACTCTTTCGCGTCATGTTGCCTTTGACCTCCTTCGGTAACACTAATATTGACGCAACCACCTCCATTTCGGTAACAATTATTATGAGTCAATGCGGTCTATTGACAGGGAGAATGGAAATTGTATAATGCCTTGACTGACCTTTCTCCCGACAGATACAAATAAAAATGAAGGAGTAGACAGGGATGACAGAAGAAACACAGCAAGGTCAAGGCATACTCAGAAAGGAGCTCACACTGGTACTGCTGATCTTTCTCATGATCGGCCTGAACATCGGCGGCTCCCTTTTCACACTGACCACAGTCGCCGCCGGCCTGACCGGGCCTTCGCTTATCTTCGCACAGATCATCTGCTCCATACCCGTTTTCCTGGCCATCATACCCTACATGCTGATGAACTCCATCGCGCCCAAGTCGGCGGCCAGCTATCAGTACGGCAAGCTCGCCTCCTACCCTATGGCGGTGGCGGGCGTGATCGTGCTGCTGGTGGCCATGCCGCTGGGCGGCCTGCCCCTTTTCGCCATCACCAACGCTCGTTTCATTATGATGCTGTTTCCAGGAGCGCCCGCTCTGGTGCCCGGCCTGGGCATTTCCTGGGTGGTACTGATCGCCATTATCACCATCACAGTGTTCTATATAATCAACATCGTGGGCGTCAAGCCCTCCGCCTGGGTACAGTTCGCTATGGTGTTCCTGCTGATCGTTGCCCTGCTGGCATTCATCTTCGGAGGCTTACCCCAGATTGAATGGTCCAACTTTTCTAACATGTTTACGGGCAACCTGAAATTCCCCTCCATGCCGGCTACGCTGGCGCAGACGGTGGGCCTGATAGCGGCGGCGGCGATATGCTACACGCTGCTGGCCGGGGGCCTCTTCGGTATCGAGCTGGGCGACGAGGTTAAAAAAGCCAAGGTCACGATACCCCGCAGTCTATGGATAGCCCTTCTGGGAGTCTTCCTGCTGACTTTCTTCGTCGAGCTTGTCGCCCTCGGCGTCATGCCCTGGGACCAGCTTGCAGCGTCCAAGGACCTGGGCGCGGTGAGTACAATGATCTTCGGCGCCGGTTCGTTCTGGTTCTATTTCTTCATCATCGGCGGCGCTGTGATGGCCTGTATCTCCACTGTGCATGCAGTAATGACCATCGCCGGACGCTACGTTATGGCCTATGCCAATGACGGCTTCTTCCCCAGGTTTTTGGCCGATATCAACAGGCGCTGGGGCACGCCGCACTGGGGCCTCACCGTGCCCTGGGCGCTGAGCGTAATCATGCTCCTGCTGGCCGGCGAGAGCCTGGGCATCTACGGGGCCATGCTCAACTTCGGCATGCTGTGGATGGTCACACTGGTTCTCATCGCGGCGGCACGATTGCATAAGACACACCCCGAAGAGTTCAAGCTGTCACCGTTCAAGTTCAAACCCGGCCTGGTCTCCTTTGCGGCCATCACCGCCGCAGTTCTGAACGTCATCTTCATGCTGCTGCTGGTCGTCTTCATGCTGATGCAGAAGGTAACCTGGCCTATCATACTGTTCGTGCTTGCAATCATCGTGGGATTAGGCCTGTACTATATCCAGAAAGCGAGAAAGAAGGTCAAGCCGGCAACGCTTTTATGATCCGGTTTGACAGGGAGCCGCCAGGTAACAATGCCCGGAATTAAGCGTATCGCCGTCATCGGAGCGGGCGTAATGGGCCCGGGTATCGCCATATCTTTCGCCCGCCACGGTTTCCCCGTGGCTCTGGCTGATATAGATAGTGCAGCACTCGAACGCGCCTCAAAAAGCATTAATTCCATGGCCTGTCTGTTCGATAACAGTCCTTCCCCATACAAGCGCGGCAATAATAATGGCGCAGCAGGGATAAACCTGACTGCATCGATAGAGGAAGCAGCAAGTAAAGCCGACTTTATTGTGGAGGCCGTCAAGGAGGACCTTACCGTTAAGAGCCGCGTGTTCGCCGACCTGGAAAAGGTATGCCCTCCGCAGACTATTATAGCCAGCAACTCCTCAACGCTCTCAATCGATAGCATAGCGGAAAAGGTCGGGAGCAGGGAGAGGACCATCCTGGCGCACTTCATCAATCCTCCCGAGGTCATGCCGGTGGTGGAAGTGGCGCGCGGCAGCGCTACTTCGGATAAAACATATGCGGATACCGTAAACCTGTTACAGCTAATCGGCAAGAAGACTATTATTTGCGACAAGGTGGTGCCCGGCTACCTGGTCAACTCGTTCAACATGGCCATTATGGGGGCTGCGCTGGACTTCCTGGGACGCGGGGTGGCCACCCTGGAAGAGATCGATTTCGCCTTTACCCGGGGCCTGGGCCCGCGCCTGTCCGTGATGGGGCCTTTCAAGACCATGGACCTGATCGGCCTGGACCTCATCTGGCAGTCCATACTCAACTTCGATCCCAATGCCCACAGCGACCCGCGTGCAGCCCGCCTCCGCGAACTGGTGCAGGCAGGCCACTTCGGCATGAAAACGGGCAGGGGATTCTACGATTACGGCGGGCGCAGTCGTGACGAAGTTATGCAGGAGATCGACCGTCAACTGCTGGACATCGTGTCTAACCGTCCCGCGGGGAAAAAAGGAGGTACACGCACCCATGGGATTCAATAAGATTTTAGTGGTCGGCGGCGGCGCCATCGGCGGCATCACCGCGGCGCTGCTAACAAAGCAGGGCTTAAATGTGATGGTGCTGGACGCCGACAAAGAGCATGTCAAACGAATGAACAGCGGCCTGGAGATAAGCGGTTTCAGAGAGATGACCGTTCCCGTCAAGGCCATGCTGCCCGGCGACTTCGTCGGCGCACAAAACGCCGGCTGGGCCGATATCGTCCTGCTGGCGGTCAAGGGACTGCATACTGAAAATGCGCTGAAATCCGTATTACCCGTGATATCAAAGACCGCACCGGTCGTCTCGCTGCAAAACGGTATTAACGAGGAGACCATCTCCAAAATCGTGGGCGTTGAGCGCACCATCGCCTGCAGCATCACCTGGGGAAGCACCAATAAAGGGCCGGGCCAGCTGATGCAGACCACCGACGGCGGGTTCATCATCGGCCAGTGGCCGACCGGCAAGAGCAAAATAGTGGAAGATACGGCCTCCCTGCTTTCCAAAGCCTTCAACACCGAGGTTTCCGACAATATCATCGGGGACCGCTGGACCAAGCTGTTGATCACCGTTTCGCTGACCGGGGTAGGCACCACGGCGGGACTGACCTATGGAGGTGTGATCGAAAACGAGGCAGCCCGCAAGGTGGCGCTGACCGTGATCACCGAGACCTATGACGTGGGCATCAAGGCGGGAGTTAAGTTCGCCGACCTGATGGGCGTCTCCCCATCCATCGTCCTGGTACGCAACAAGGAGGACTTTGAGAAAGCGTCCGGGCTGATGGAGATCGGGTTCGCCAACCACAAGGCCACCAAGCCCTCTATGTGGCAGGACATCGAAAAAGGACGCAAGACCGAGGTGGATTTCGTCAACGGCTACGTGGTCAGAAAGGGTAAAGAGGTCGGCCTGAAAACGCCGGCCAACGAGATGGTGACCAGAGTTATAAAGGAGATAGAGGAAGGTAAAAGGAAGCCCGCCCTGGAGAACCTTAAAGAATTCAACAGCATCACGGCTTACATTAAATAACAATTTTATATATTAAGGAGGTATTTCATACATGACAAAGAAGTTGATTATCCAGGTGGCGCCTTTCGGTTCAAACACTCTACATGAAAAAACACCCAATCTTCCCAACCTCGGTAAAAGGACGCCTTACCTGCCGATTACACCTGAAGAGGTAGCAGAGGAAGCACTTCGTTCTTATAATGCGGGTGCAACACTGTGCCATATCCACGCCAGGGATCCCATACACATGCTGGCCACTCCCGATATCAAGGTCTGGGGCGATGTGGTGGCACGCATACGGGAGAAGTGCCCGATATTAATCGAGGCCGGCGGCGGCATCGGCGCCTGGGTGGATACGACCACATGGCAGATCATCCCGGCGTCCGAAGAACAGAAACTGGCACTGCTGGACATCAAGCCCGAGCCGGACATGCTTACGCTAAATATGGGCACCTTCGATATGTCGATCGGCAAGTACGGTTTTTCCACTTTCAGCAATACCCCACCCTTCCAGAGGAAGATCATCAAGGGCATACTGGAAAAGGGCTGGGGCATGGAACTGGAGATCTGGGACGTAAGCCACCTGTACAATACCATGGCGCTCTGCGAAGAAGGGGTATTTGATAAAAACATGGTCTTCCACATCGATTATCCTCTGGGGGTAGCCGGCGGCCAGCCTGCTACGGCCAAACAGCTTATGTATATCTCGGAAGAGGGCAAGAAGATGTTCCCCAATTCCAAGTGGCAGGCCCTGGGCATCGGCAAGGATGAGTTCCCCATGATCACGATGGCCATGCTGCTGGGCGCCGATAGCGTCCGGGTGGGCCTCGAAGATAACATCTATATTTCGCATGGCGAACTGGCTAAATCCAACGCTGAACTGGTGGAAAAAGCAGTCAGAATCGCCCGCGAGCTGGATTTCGAGATCGCTACCGTGGAAGAAGCCAGGGAATTGCTTCACCTCAAGAAAAAATAAATAGAGACCGGAGGAGCAGAATGGATAGTCAACCGGCTGTAAAGCGGTACCAGTTGCCGTCATCTTCCCGCATGTATATATTCGTCCTGCTCTTCCTGCTCTACTTCTTCGACTACGTCGACCGCACTGTAGTCACCTCCCTTTTCCCTTTTATACAGAGGGACTGGGGAATATCGGATGCTGAGTGCGGCATGCTGGTCTCCGCGGTCTACTGGTCCATCCTCATCTTCACCTTCCCTGTTTCCATACTGGTCGACCGCTGGAGCCGCAAGAAGACCATCGGATTGATGGCCGTATTCTGGAGCCTGGCTACGGCGGCCTGCGCCTTCATGCCCAACTTCAAAGCACTCTTCGGCGCCAGGACCGCCATCGGCATCGGCGAGGCGGGCTACGCCCCGGGCGGGTCCGCCATGATATCAGGGCTTTACCCCGAGGAGAAGCGCGCCCGCATGTTCGGCATCTGGAACGCATCCATACCGCTGGGCAGCGCCGTAGGCATCGCCCTAGGCGGCATCATCGCCAAGTCACTGGGATGGCAACACGCCTTCGGCCTGGTGGCCATACCCGGCCTGATCGTGGCCATCATGTTTTTCTTCGTAAAAGACTACAAAACCGTGGAACTGGTCAAAACAGTGGACGAAGGCAAGGGCGCAGGCAAGAAGAAAATGAGCTTTGGAGATATCAGCAGAGAGTTCCTTCAGACTCCGAGCCTGTGGTTCACATACCTCGGATTCGCCGCTGTCGTATTTGTGACCACATCGATCATCACCTGGCTGCCGACCTACTTTTATCGCGCCGGTGGTATCGCGGAGGACCAAGCCGGCCTGCGTGCCAGCGCGATCATGGCGCTGGCAATCATCGGCGCGCCGCTGGGCGGATTTTTAGCAGACCTGTGGTACAGGAAAGACCTGAGGGCCCGGCTGCTGTTCTGCGCCATATCCATCCTGATCACAGCAGTATTCGTTTATCTGGCGTTTTCATTTCTCGAAGGAATGAACCAGTACCTCATGCTGCTGCTGGTAGGTATCGCCATCACAAGCTTCATCCCTGCCGCGCTGGCCGTCTGCCAGGACGTAGTGCACGCCGGATTGCGCGCTACTTCCGTCGCCCTGGCGGTTGTCATCCAGCACCTTTTGGGCTCATCGCTGGGACCCATAGTGACAGGGGCCTTCTCCGATGCCTACGGCATACACACGGCCATGACCTTTTTGCCCATCTACCTGATCGTCGCAGCGGCCCTCTTCTTCGCAGGCTCTTTCTTCTACAAGAAAGACTACGCCAAGGTGGAGAAAATAGAGCTCCAGATGGAATCCTGATACGACCGCCGGCCTGTATAATCACCTTCAGCAAGAACTGGATTCTATAGAATTTTGCATATTTCTATAGAATTCTATACCATATATCTTCAGTCGGTTGAGCGCCATGCAGAAAGACTTTCAAAATGAGAAAAACAGACCTGATCGGTATAAGTGAAGCCAGCCAGATACTGGGCGTCAATGAAGCTACGCTGCGCCAGTGGACGGACGAGGGTAAGCTCAGTGCGTTCGTAACGCCGGGCGGACACAGGCGCTACTCGAAATCTGACCTGAAGAAGCTCACCCGGCCCGGCCAGAAAATTCTGGGCATCAGGGACCTGGTAAGTGAGCTTGAAGATACCACACCCCGTCACAGGGAGATAGCGCGTGGCTTCTTCGACAGGTCTCCGCAGGCAATAAAACCGTGTTGGGAACACCAGCGTCAGCTGGCCGAACTGGGACGCCATTTGCTCAACCTGACAGCCAGATATGTCAGCGAGCCGGCCAGAAGGGAGGAATCTCTGTCCGCCGCCCGCGATACGGGCAGAGGTTTCGGCCGACTGCTGGCTGAGATGGGAATGCCGCTGACTGAAGCCACGGAGGCGTTCCTTATGCACCGAGAGCTGATCATGCAGGCGGCAGCCGGCCTTGCGGGAAAGCGCGAGGCCCGTGGCGGTCGTATCGCAGAAGCCATACCGCTTGCCAACCGTTTAATCGATGTAACTCTCATTGCCATGATAGATGAACACCAGAAATATTCAGGCAGCGGGGCAGGACAGGCATGATATCGATATCCCGCCTGCTTTGCGGCACCATTAGCCCCGGGGACAGCCTGCGCTATCGGGATCCCGGACAGGCCCGCAAGGCCGCAGAGCCCGCACCGGTGGTGGTCTGGAACTGCACCCGCCAGTGTAATCTCCACTGCATCCACTGCTATGCCGGCGCCAGCAGCCTGGCGGAAGCACCCTCCATGAACACGAAACAGGGCATGCGGTTTATCGATGACCTGGCTGAATTCAAGGTGCCGGTCATCCTCTTCTCAGGCGGAGAACCTCTACTGCGGGACGACCTTTTCGAGCTGGCCGGATACGCAGCCGGCCGGGGCCTGCGCATCGCTCTCTCCACCAACGGCACACTCATCAATGGGCCGACTGCGGATAAGATCAGGGAGACCGGTTTCGCAGAGGTGGGCATCAGCCTTGATGGCACAAGTTCAACCAACGACCGCTTCCGCGGCCAGGACGGCGCGTACCGGCAGGCCCTCGAAGGCATACGTGCATGCGTGGCCAGGGACATCAGGGTGTCCCTCAGGCTGACTATAACCAGGTACAACCACACCGAAATACCCGACATGTTCTCACTGATAGAACAGGAGAACATCAACCGTGTCTGTTTCTACCACCTGGCATATTCCGGACGTGGCGACAGCCTGCGTGAACAGGACCTCCCGCATTCAGAAAAGCGCAGGGTTCTGGATATGATCTGCGATCGTACACTCGATATGCACAGGCGCGGACACTCCAGGGAGGTACTTACGGTGGGCAACCATGCGGACGGGGTATACCTGTACCTGAGGGCGCAGGAGCAAGGGCACAAGGATGCGGGACGAATACGGGAGCTGCTCAAAATGAACGGGGGCAATAACTCAGGGATAAGAATCGGGGCCGTGGACGATAAGGGAGACGTCCACCCGGACCAGTTCTGGCAGAGCTATTCACCGGGCAACGTTTTAAAGCGCAAGTTCGGCGAGATCTGGATGGACATGTCCCAGCCCGTGATGAAGGGATTGAAAAATCGCAAGCATCTGCTTAAAGGGCGCTGTGCCCGCTGCGCGCATCTCGACCTGTGCAACGGCAACCTGCGCGTGCGCGCCGAGGCTGTGCACGGAGACATGTGGGCCGAAGACCCGGCCTGTTACCTCAGCGACAGGGAGATCGGTTTAACGAAATGAGCGCCGACCCGTCATATTCAAGCTTGATTGAACCGCGGCTGCAGCTCGTGGCATGGGAGATCACGCGTTCCTGCAATCTGCACTGCGCACACTGCCGAGCCTCTTCCTCCTCAGAGGAATACAGCGGCGAGCTTTCCAGCGAAGAAGCGCATCGCCTGATCGACCAGATTACTGAAGCGGGCAGCCCCATCATCATACTCACAGGCGGTGAGCCTCTGATGCGCACGGACGTGTATTCCATTGCCGAATATGCAAGGGGCAAGGGCCTGCGCGTGGTCATGGGCACCAACGGGACACTGGTCACACCGCAGGTCGCAACCCGGCTGAAAGCCTCCGGGCTCTCGCGCATCTCGGTCAGCCTGGATTTCCCCACAGCGGAGATGCAGGACGAATTCCGCGGGCAGCATGGCGCATTTAATGCAGCACTGGCCGGCATCCGCAACATCCGCGAGGCAGGCATGGAGGTACAGGTTAACTGCACCCTGACCAGGCTGAATATCGCCTGTCTGAATGATCTGCTATCCCTGGCGCTACGTGAGGGTGCAGTGGCCTTCCACCCATTTTTCCTGGTGCCCACAGGCAGGGGCAAAGGTCTGAGCGACGTTGAGCTGAGCGCCGGGGAATACGAGAGCGCGTTAAACTGGATATACGACAAGCAGCTTGAGCTGGGGGATAAAATATTCTTCAAACCGACCGACGCGCCTCATTACCTTCGCATATTGAGGCAACGCAGCGGAGACAATTCTATACAATCCGGCCCTTCGACTGCAGCACGCCGTCACCACGGGGGTGCGGATTCGATCAGCCGCGGATGTATGGCCGGCAGCGGATTCTGCTTCATATCCCATACAGGTCGGGTGCAGGGATGCGGCTACCTGGATCTCGAGGCCGGCAATATCAAAAACCAGCCATTCGGCGATATCTGGCGCGATTCTCCGCTATTCAGACAGCTGCGCGACCTCAGCGCCATCAAGGGGAAATGCGGGGCCTGCGAATATAAGCGGATCTGCGGCGGCTGCCGGGCCCGCGCCCTGGAGACCACGGGCGATCATCTGGAGTCCGAGCCGTATTGTATATATCAGCCGCGCGGCGCAACAGGAGAATGCGTAAATGCCGGATAGCGCGTATGTAAGTCCCGAGAACAGGCTGCTCGGCATGCTCCAATCGGGCTTTCCCCTGTCCAGGGAACCGTACACCGAGATGGGCGCCAGGCTCGGCATGAGCGGCGATGATGTGATCATAAGAATAGTCAATCTGAAGAAGCGGGGCATCGTACGCCAGATCAGCCCGGTGCTGGATGCCAGAAAACTGGGTTTCCAGAGCACGCTGATCGCCATGAAGGTCGATGGATCCCGTATTAAAAGCGCTGAAAAATATCTTGTCGCTCACCCCGGCATCAGCCACGGATACGAGAGGGAGCACGAATTTAATATCTGGGTGACCCTGTCCATGCCTCCGGGCACGGATTTGCAGGCAGAGGTAATGAACATCTCCACAGGTTCCAATGCGCGGGCGACAATTGCCCTGCCCGCCGTCAAAGTATTCAAGCTAAGAACTAATTTCAGCCATATTGAAGATACTTCAGAGGAAGAGGATGTTCTGAGCGGGAACGGACTGCCGGGCAGGGCCCGCTTATTAAAGGCCGACAAACGGATCATCAATGGCCTTCAGCATGACCTGCCGTTGAGCGCCGACCCTTTTGCCCCGCTGGCGCGCAGCATGGGAATGGACGTTGATGAAATGCTGGCACACAGCCGCGCGCTGCTACGCCGCGGCGTCATCAGGCGCTACGGTGCTTCCATCAACCACCGCATGGCCGGATACAGGGCCAACGCCCTGACGTGCTGGAAAGCCCCCTCCGGCAGGGTGGATGAGTTGGGACGCCTGCTGGCTTCCAGCAGGCATGTCAGCCATTGCTATGAGCGAACGACCACTGATCCCTGGCATTATAACCTGTTCGCCATGGTGCACAGCCGTGACAGGGCAACCTGCCTGCATATAATCGAAAAGATAGCGGACGGAACAGGGCTGACAGATTACGCCGTGTTATTCAGCATAAGGGAATTTAAAAAAACCAGAATACTGTACAGGGTGTAAATAAATTATAGCCACATATTATCCGGTCTATCTCAACCTGCAGGGCAGGAAATGCCTCATCGCAGGAGGGGGTCAGGTCGCCTTGCGCAAGGCTGCCGTGATGCTGGAACACGGCGCCGAGATTACCGTCATCAGCCCCCGGTTATGCGCCGGGCTGCGCAAGCTTGAGAGTGAAGGAATGATAAAAGCCGTAAACAGATCCTATCGCGCCGGCGACATGAAAGGCGTATCCATCGCCATCGTCGCCACCAGCAATCGCAAAATCAACCGCAGCGCGGCTGAGGAAGCAAAGAAACGCAAAGTGCCTGTCAACGTGGTGGATGATCCCGTGCTGTCGGATTTCATCGTCCCCTCCATCCTGCGCAGGGGCGATCTCTCGATCGCTGTCTCGACCTCCGCCAAAAGCCCCGCGCTGGCGCGCAAGATCCGCAGCAGGCTGGAAGGCGTGTTCGGCAGTGAATATGCTTCCCTGGTCACAATAATCGAGGAGGTCCGCCGCCGCATCAAGAAACAGGGACTGAAAGTGAGCAGCAGCGACTGGCAACGGACCATCGATATCGACTCGATGATAGCGCTCATCAGGGAAGGGCGCGGCGAAGAGGCGGGGGAAGATTTGATAGAGAAGCTCAGGAACTGCGTAAAATGATTTCACAGACGGAAGATACCCATGCATGTTAGCCTGGCCGGCATAAACCACCGCACGGCACCCGTCGAGGTGCGCGAAAAGGCTGCCATCGGCCCGGACGGCCTGCCCGCATATCTTCATCTTCTGCGGCGGAATTTACAGCACGGCGTCATCCTTTCAACCTGCAACCGCACGGAAGTATATGCCACGGGCAGCCAGGTTGGAGATCTTGAGCAGGCCTGCGTCGATTTCCTGGGCAAAAGCATGGGTCTGACGGAGAGCACTGCCACCTATCTCTACGTTATGAGCGACCGGGTCGCACTGGAACACCTTCTCGATGTGTCCTGCGGCCTGGATTCAATGGTTATCGGCGAATACGAGGTGCTGGGCCAGGTAGGGCAGGCGCTGACAGAGGCAGAGAAATCGGGCACGATTAACCTGCCCCTGCGGCATATCTTTGAGAGTGCCATAAGCACGGGCAGGCGGGCCCGCAACGAGACGGGCATCAGCCGAAATCCGCTGTCTATCAGTTCAATAGCAGTCAACAAAGCCCTGGATATCGTCGATGATATCGGCAGATGTAAGATTGTTATCATAGGAGCGGGCGAAGCAGGCAGGCTGGCCCTGAGGGTGGCCGGCAGTAGGGGAGCCGCGGATATTGCGGTCGTCAGCAGAACGCTGGAGCGCGCAGTACGGATAACGGGCACATGCGGCGGACGTCCTGTCGGCCCGGATCAGCTGGCGGCGGAGCTGCGCGGCGCCGACATCGTTATCGCCTGCGCGGCATCGCCCCATCCGGTGCTGCGTCACAGGCAGGTGAGCGATATTATGAGCGCAAGGCCGCAACTACCCCTGATTATTATAGACATCGCGCTGCCGCGCAACGTTGAGCCGGATGTCAGCAGCATCGACAACGTGCATCTCCACAATATAGACGACCTTAACGAACTGGCCGACAACCATCGCCAGGAGAGGGAATCGGAGATGGTGGCAGTCAAGGGAATCATAGCCGAAGAAATGGAAATACTCATGAAATGGTGGCAGGCATACAGCGCCCGACCGGTTATAAAGTCCCTGATGGGCAGGGCCGAGAAGATCCGTGCGGCACAATACCATAATTCCATGAAAAAAATGGCGTCCCTGTCGGAGAAAGAGAAACTACATATCGACCTGCTCACCAGGTCGATCGTGGACAAGATTTTAAGAAATCCCATACTGTATCTCAAAGAAGGCGGGGGCGCGGAACGGATAGATGTAATCAACCGTCTTTTTGGACTGAACGATGGTAAGGACCTGTGAATAATAAGATTGTGATCGGCTCCCGGGGAAGCAGACTGGCCATGATCCAGGCGGAGTCGGTGGCCCGCGAGCTCAGGCAGTCCCGGCCTGATGTCGATATCGAGATAATCAAGATCGTGACGGAGGGCGACCGCAACCGAAGCGTGAGCATCGACCTGGCCGGCGACACAGGCATCTTCGTCAAGGCGCTGGAGGAAGCCTTATTGAACTGCAGCATAGATATAGCAGTGCACAGCCTCAAGGACCTGCCGACCGTTCTGCCGCCGCAATTGTGCCTGGCCGCTGTGACTGAGCGATTGGACCCTCGCGACGCGCTGGTCGCCTGCTCCCCGCTGGCCGACCTGAAGCCAGGCTCGAAGATAGGTACCGGAAGCCTGCGCCGCGCGGTACAACTCAAACACCTTCGGCGGGACCTGGAGGTCTGCAGCATTCGCGGCAACGTGGACAGCCGACTGCGCCGTGTGAGCTCCGGACAACTGGAGGGTGTAATCGTCGCCGCGGCAGCGCTACTCAGGCTCGGCTGGAGTGATAAAATAACCGAATACCTTCCCCTGGAATTCTTCCTGCCTGCTGTAGGGCAGGGCGCACTGGCAGTAGAGGCCAGGGAGGGCGACGGCAGAGTAAAGGAGATCATCGGACCGATCAACCATTTGCCCACGTGGCGGGCGATAACTGCCGAACGGGCATTCCTGCATACGGTGGAGGGAGGCTGCCGCGCGCCCATAGCAACCCTGGCCTCGGCACAGGATGATATTCTGGAGATTCAGGCTATGGTGTCGGACAGGGAAGGAGAAATAATAATGAAAGACTCATATCGGGGTCCGGCAGATCCGCCGCAGGAAGCCGGCGAAAAGCTTGCGCGAAGGATGCTTAAGGCGGGCGCCGCCGGCCTGATAAAGGATGCGAGATGCCGCTGAAGCAAGGGAAGGTCTATCTGGTGGGCGCAGGCCCGGGCGATCCCGGCCTGTTCACCCTCAAGGGCGTTGAGTGCCTTACCGCGGCGGATGCGGTCGTGCATGATCACCTGATCAGCAGCCTTATCCTCGATCATGCGCCGTCGGCGGCCGAAAGAATTTATGTCGGCAAGATAGGCGGGAGCCACCATGTCGAGCAGGATGAGATCAATCAGCTCCTGGTGAGCCTGGCCCGCCGCGGAAAGACGGTGGTGCGCCTCAAGGGCGGCGACCCTTACATCCTGGGCAGGGGAGGCGAAGAGGCCGTCGCGCTGAGGGCCGCAGGTATCCCCTACGAAGTCGTGCCCGGCGTCACCTCTGCAGTGGCTGTGCCGGCCTATGCCGGTATCCCGGTTACGCAGCGGGGGCTCTCATCCTCATTGACCATACTCACCGGCCACGAGGACCCTACCAAGCGAAGCTCCCATATCCGCTGGGATATACTGGCCAGATCGGGCAGCACATTGGTCATCTTGATGGGTATGCAAAACCTGCGCCCCATCACAACGCGTCTCCTGAAGCACGGCATGAAACCCAATACCCCGGTGGCCGTCATCAGAGACGGCACATTGCCCACGCAGTTCACAGTCACCGGTACTCTGAAAAATATTGTGCAAAAGGCCGACGAGGCCGGTATGAAGGCCCCGGCGGTGATCGTCATCGGCCGCGTGGTAGAGATGCGCCGGGACCTGCTCTGGTTCGAGATCTTCCCGCTTTTCGGCAAACGTGTGCTGGTCACACGTGCAAGCAGCCAGACGGGCGGCCTGGAAAGATTGCTCATCCAGCGCGGCGCACAGCCTGTGCGTTTCTCCGCCATCGAGATACGTCCCATCCGAGCAAAGCAGCAACTGGACAACTACATTTCGCATTTGAACGAATACGACTGGCTGGCCTTCACCAGCGCCAACGGTGTCCACGCATTTTTCCATCGTATGAGTGAGATGCAGAAAGATTCCCGCGTGCTGGCCGGCCTCAGGGTAGGAGTCATCGGTTCCATGACGGCGAGGGCGCTCAGTGCGTATGGGATCACGGCGGACTATATACCCGCAGTCTTTACCGGGAAGGGATTCCTTAAAGATTTACGTAAAGCAGATATCAACGGGAAGCGCTTCCTGCTGCCGCGCGCCGATATAGCCGACGATGAGATCATACAGGGTCTGAGAAAGCTCGGTGCGCGGGTTGACGAGGTCGCCGTCTACCATACTGTCAGGCCGCGCGGGAACCTGTTAAAGCTGAAGGACCTGCTGTTGCCCGGCAAGCTGGATGTAATCACGTTTACCAGCTCATCGACCGTGATAAACCTGCTGGCAGGGCTTAGCGGTAAAGAGATCAAGCAGATCGTAGCTAAAATAGCCTGCATCGGCCCCAAGACTGCGGCGACGGCCGTAAAAGCAGGGCTGAAAGTGGATATACTCGCTAAAGAACAGACGATAGAGGGATTGATTGAAGCCATGGAAAAACACTTCCGCAAGGAGGCCTGAATGTCTGTATTTCCGGAATTACGTATGCGCAGACTGAGAAAAAGCCCGGCGCTGAGATCGCTGGTGAGGGAAAGTCAGCTGGACCCCGGCGACCTTGTCTTCCCTCTTTTCGTCGTGGAAGGCGAGGGCATAAAGAGGGAGATAGATGCCATGCCGGGCATCTTCCATTTCTCCGTGGATAAGCTTGCCGCCGAGATCGACGACCTGGTCAGGCTCAAAGTCCCTGCCGTATTGCTCTTCGGTGTAGTAACCATGAAGGACGAGCGAGGATCGGCCGCCCTGGATCACGAAGGTATTGTGCAGCAGGCGGTGCGGGCGATAAAGAGAACCGCTCCGCAGATGATAGTGATTACCGATGTCTGCCTGTGTGAGTACACCGACCACGGCCACTGCGGGGTGATCGTCAACGGCGATGTCGATAACGACAAAACGCTGCCTCTTCTGGCCGACATGGCCCTCTCCCATGCCTCATCCGGCGCGGACATGGTTGCGCCGTCAGACATGATGGACGGGCGGGTGATGACTATTAGAAAAGCGCTGGATGGCAACGGCTTCAGCCATATACCGATACTGTCATACGCAGCTAAATACGCCTCTGCCTTTTACGGGCCTTTCCGGGAGGCGGCCGGCTCGGCTCCCCAGTTCGGCGACCGCAAATCCTATCAGATGGATCCCCCCAACGTGCGCGAGGCGCTCCGAGAGCTAGAAGAGGACATCAAGGAAGGCGCAGATATCGTCATGGTTAAGCCGGCGCTGGCGTACCTGGATGTTATCCGCCGGGCGCGGGACAGTTTCAATCATCCGCTGGCTGCATATAACGTAAGCGGCGAATATGCCATGGTCAAAGCCGCTACGGAGCGCGGCTGGATCGACGGGCAAAAGGTCACTCTCGAGATACTGGGCGCCATTAAAAGGGCGGGGGCCGATATTATCATCAGCTACCATGCCAAAGAAACCGCCGCCTGGCTTGGCGGGCGGGCTTAATGAGATGAGAACAATCAAGAATTCTGAGCGCCTGTTCAAACATGCCCGGCGCTATCTGCCGGGAGGCGTGGACAGCCCTGTCAGGGCATTCGGAGCTGTGGGGGACGTCCCGCGCTTCATCATAAAAGGTAAAGGCTCTCGCATTTTTGATGAGGACGGCAACAGCTATATCGACTATGTTTGTTCCTGGGGTCCGCTGATATTGGGGCACGCAGACCGCCGCATAGTCGAAGCATTGAGACACGCGGCGGGCAATGGCACGAGCTTCGGAGCTGTCACGGAACTGGAGACGCGGCTGGCGGCCATGATATGCAAGGCCTTGCCCTCAATGCAGATGGTTCGTTTCGTCAGCTCGGGCACCGAAGCGGCCATGAGCGCCATACGCCTGGCCCGCGCTTTCACCGGCAGGGACAGGATCATCAAGTTCGCCGGATGCTATCACGGTCACTGCGACAGCCTTCTGGTCAGCGGCGGCTCGGGAATGGCCACACTCGGCATACCGGATTCCCCCGGTGTGACAGCGTCCACAGCCCGGGATACGCTGGTTGCCGGCTACAATGATCTGGACTCGGTGCGCAGGCTGTTAGCTAAATACCCGGACAGTGTCGCCGCCGTTATCGTTGAGCCCATCGCCGCCAATATGGGCCTGGTACATCCGGCCAGGAGCTTCCTCAGCGGCCTGCAGCGCCTGGCCAGAAGGCATGGCGCGCTGCTCATCTTCGATGAGGTCATAACAGGTTTTAGAGTAGCCTACGGCGGCGCACAGGAGCTTTATCAGATAAGACCTGACATCACCTGCCTGGGAAAAATCATCGGCGGAGGCCTGCCGGTGGGCGCCTATGGAGGCCGTCGTGAGATCATGCAAATGGTTGCGCCAGCAGGCAAGGTTTACCAGGCCGGTACGCTCTCCGGCAACCCGCTGGCTATGACGGCCGGGATAACGACGCTTGAGATACTTGATGATCCATCCGTTTATCGGGAGCTCGACGAGAAGGGAGATCTCTTGCAGGAAGGGTTGGCGTCCGCCGCCTGCGACGCCTGCCTGCCGTTGTCGATAGCACGCCAGGGGTCTCTGCTCACCGTATTTTTCAACACGGAAATGGTCATTGATTATGCTTCTGCCCGCCGCTGCGATACGGACATTTTCTCCCGCTTCTTCAGGGGGATGCTGGAGGAGGGAATCTACTGGCCGCCCTCGCAGTTCGAGGCCATTTTCCTCTCGCTGGCACACAGCCGGCGTAACATCGCTGACACAGTAAAGGCAGCGCGAAAGGTCTTCAAACAGATACAGGATCAGGCTATTTGATAGCGATAGCCTCTACCTTGAGCTGGAAATTGCCGGGCACTTCTTTGACGGCCACACAGGTCCGCGCCGGCGGATCCACGGGAAAGTACCTGGCATAGACCTCATTCAATTTGGCGAAATCGCCCATGTCGCGCATGAAAATCGTGACTTTCACCACCTTTGCCAAACTGCTGCCCACCGATTCCAATGACCTTTTCATGTTCTCCATGACGATTTCAGTGGCGCGCATGATGTCGTCTGTGATGATCAGGCCCTTCTCCAGGTCCATGGGATCGATGCCCGTCAGAAAGAGAAAGCCGCCCGCTTCCACCATGTGCGAATAGGGCCCTGCTTTCAGCAGGAAATCATTATCTATGCATTTCTTTTGCAAAGCGGTTACCTCCGATTATATCAGTAGTCAAATGTTACAAGGTATGTTAATATCATATCATGTCTGAATACAACCAGACTGAAGAGAAGATCGTCGAGGCCGCCCTGTACGTTATCCTTGCTCACGGTATAAAAAAAACCACTATCGAGGATGTTGCGGCGCGCTGCGGACTGACGCGGGCCACCGTGTACCGCTACTTTAAAGACAAGAGGCACCTGATAAGGGCCAGCATTCTGCACATGGTGAGCGTGCTTAACGAGGCGCTGGCCAGCATGGACAAACACAGGTACTACGATACCGAGAAATCCGCCACGCTGATCAAGGAGGCGGTGTCTTTAATGCCCAAAGGGGACATCTCCACACGCATTATTGAGCTCAAGCAGCTTTATCCGGAGATATTCGCAGAGTACCAGATCGCTCGTCTTGCCTCGATCCGGGGGATATACAAGCGTGTTTTTAACGCGGCCAAGCGGGATGGGTTGATCACTCCTTCTGAGACAGATTGGAACCTGGTGCAGACGATTCTTTCAGAAGCGACGCTGTACGTCGCCGAGAGCCCGCTGGTGCTAATGCACGGCAAGTCGGTGGGGCATATCTACTCGGCCGTCCTGGATATCATGCTCTATGGCATCATGGGCAGGCGTAAGAAACGTTAACCGGTTAACGCCTGCGTGCGCCCGCGGCCCGCTGCGGCTGCGTCCTGTGCCCCCCGACACCTTGTCGGCGCTGACTTCCTTCCTCGGACACCGCCGGAGCCGGGGCATCGTAATCGAACCCCTGTAGCTTACGCTTTTCCAGCGGCGTTTTGAGCACCTTCTCTATATCTTTGACCAGAGCGGCGTCAGCGGCCGTTACAAATGTCAGGGCATCGCCCTTCTGATCGATACGTCCGGTGCGGCCGATGCGGTGTGTATACGCATCCACGCTCTCCGGCATGTCAACATTGATAACATGCGAGATGCTCAGGACGTCTATGCCCCGGGCCGCGATGTCCGTGGCTACCAGGATCTTGACCGAGCCGTCGCGGAAGTCGTCCAGCGCCGCCTGACGCCTGTTCTGAGCCAGGTCACCGTGCAGGGCCGTAGCACTGAAGCCCGACCTTTTCAATTGCAGGGCTACGCGGTCGGCGCGGTGCTTGGTGCGGGTGAAGACCAGCACCGAATCGCTCTCGAAGCTGCGCAGCACCGCCGTCAACAGCTTTATTTTGAGGTGTTGTTTTACAGGATAAATGCTGTGGGATACAGAATCCACTGGCGCCGAATGCCCGATCTGCACGGTGACAGGGATGCGCAAAGCCTCCTGCACCAGCCTGCGTATGTCGGGCGGCATGGTGGCGGAGAAAAGCATGGTCTGCCGTGGCCTGACAAGGCATCTTAAGATGCTTCTGATATCGGGCAGAAAGCCCATATCGAACATGCGGTCCGCCTCGTCGATGACCAGCATCTCAACGAAAGAAAGATCTATAGTGCTCTTCCAGATGTGGTCGAGCAGGCGGCCAGGGCAGGCCACGATGATATCGACACCGCTGCGCAGCCTGCGAATTTGCTGGTCCATGCCCACACCGCCGTAAATAGAGATGCTCTTAAGGCCGGTGTACTGTCCCAGCGCATCGATGGCCTCGCAAGTTTGTTCGGCCAGCTCCCGGGTGGGCGAAATGACCGCGGCGCCGATGCGCCCGCGCTGCAGTTTCAGCAGGCGGTCCATCACCGGCAACAGGAAGGCTGCCGTTTTGCCCGTGCCTGTCTGCGCCAGACCTATGATATCACGCCCCTGCATAATGGGGGGTATGGCCTGCAACTGAATGGGTGTGGGCTCGGTGTAACCCTGTGCCCGTACACCATCCATGATGCTTGGATGAAGATTGAAATTCTCGAAACTCAATGAATGACCTCTTTAGTATATTTAGCGGGGTTCGGGCCATCCGAGGCTTGTGATAATTCTGGAAGGATTATAATAAGCTTGTGATAACCTAAACTTGAACTATTGATCTATTATACTATAAACATTGACAAACAACCTAATAAATACTAAATTGAAATTGCAGACCGCCCTGAGGATGCATATCCGCTATATATCGTAACTGATCAGCTTTTAAGCATATACGGAGGTATCTATGCCGGAAGAAGAGGCCAAAACCAAGAAGCAGCTCGTAGCTGAACTGGAGAAGTTGCGCAAGCAGGTCAAACAGCTTAAATCACTGGAAAGCGAGTTTAAAGTTATTGAGCGGGAGTTGAGGAACTCCGAGCATCAATACCGGCAGCTCTTTGAGGGTGCACAGCATGGAATCGTGATACTGGATGCGGATACAGGGCTGATCAAGAGTGCCAATCCCCAACTGCTGAAAATGCTGGGATACACTCATGATGATCTGATGGGGAAAAACCTGTGGGATATGGAGGCATTCATAGATACCGAAAAAAGCAGGGCCGCGGCGCATCATCTCAAACAACAGGACCATCTGCGCTATGAAGATTTCCCATTGGAGACGAGAAATGGCCGCCGATTGGATGTGGAGATCGAATCCACCGTATGCCGGATCAACGACGACCGCGTCGTCCACTGCAATATCCGTGATACGACGGAGCGAAAGCGGCTGGAGCGCGAGTTACGCCTGGTAGCCACGCACGATACCATGACGGGACTCCCCAACAGGACGCTCTTCCGCGACCGCTCTCAATTAGCCCTATTACATGCCCAGCGCAGCAAAAAGAAAGTGGCCATTTTATCCCTTGACCTCGATAAATTCAATGCCGTGAATGAAACTCTGGGCAATTCGGTGGGAGATAACCTGTTGAAGGCCGCAGCCGACCGCATGACAGGGCTGCTGCGCAAGAGCGATACCGTGGCGCGCGTAGGCGGAGACGAGTTCGCCATTGTGGTACCTGAGATCGAGGACATCAGCAGCGTGGACAAGGTCAATCACAAGATTGTGGACGCCTTCAGGCATCACTTCCTGGTCAACGGCCATAAAATACTGGTCACCGTCAGCGTCGGCACATCCGTGTTTCCCGATGATGGAAGGGACATCGATGCATTGATAAATTGCGCCGATAAATGCATGTACTACGTGCGCTCAAACGGCTGTAACAACTACAGGATATCCCCCGGCCAGAAGTGACACTGAACCACGCCGGTCTCGTCAGCCTTCCGGCTTGATATCCCTGATATCTCCGAAACAGGTCCCCACAGACCTGGCCGACGTAATCAACGCATCGCCCACTGGCACACGCCTCTGTCCGCGCGCAACTTCCTCCAGAGGCACCTCCACCAGATCGTTGCCTTTTACCCCCACCATGTGGCCGTAGAGGCCGTCCATCAGCATATCTACAGCCCTGGTGCCCAGCCTTGTGGCAAGCACCCTGTCGAAGGGAGTGGGCACGCCACCCCGCTGCAGGTGGCCCAGGACAACCGTACGCGTCTCAATCCCTGTTTTAGCTTCAATTTGAGATCCCAGCACAAAGCCTACACCGCCAAGGCGGACCGGGTCAGTGCTTTCCTCGACGATCCTCTGAATCACCCTGTCCCCACCCTTTGGCCTGGCGCCCTCCGATATCACGGTAATGGTAAACCTCTTACCCCTGCAGTTTCTGTCATTAACTTTATCGGTGATGATATCGAGGTCATAGGGGATCTCCGGGATAAGTATCACATCCGCCCCGCTGGCGATACCGGCATGCAGGGCGATCCAGCCTGCGTTGCGCCCCATTACCTCCACGATCATCACACGGTGGTGCGACTGGGCGGTGGTGCGTACGCGGTCCATTCCCTCCGTGGCGACATACACCGCAGAATCAAATCCAAAAGTGATATCCGTCCCCCTGATATCATTATCGATGGTCTTGGGGATGCCGATCACAGGCAGGCCGTCTTTATACAACCTGTTCGCTATATTCAGCGTGCCGTCGCCGCCGATACACACCAGGCATTCAGCTTCCAACTGGCCGAAATTATCGATAACGGCTTTCGACAAATCCTTGAATTCCAGGGAGCCTTCTTTTTTAACGGGGCACCTGTAGGGATTGGCTTTATTGGAGGTGCCCAGTATGGTGCCGCCCAGGTTAATAATGCCGGATACGTCGTCGTAATGGAGTATTCGATGCCGGTTGTGCAGCAGACCCTCATAACCATCGGATATCCCCACCACTTCCATCTCCAACTCGAGCATGGTTTTCTTGGCCACCGCCCGGATCACGGCGTTTATTCCCGGGCAATCACCACCACCCGTCAGGATGGCTATCCTACCTTTTCTTACCACGTCAATTCGCTTTTATCCGACTGTTACTTGCAGCAGGTCTTGCTGCCGAAAGCAGTCAGCAATATACCAAGCCCCAGCAACGTTAGAGTCACCGGGCATGGCAGCGGCCAGCCCAATAAAGGATTGGGAATTCGGGCAGCCATCAGGACGGCATCCACTATAAGCAGGAAACCAGCGATGATCAGCAGGATTTTACCAGCTTTAAACATGCAGCACCCCCATGGTTAATTTGTCTTATTATTAGAGTATCACGTTGGAAATTCACAGTCCATATCAAAGGTTGTACAATCTAAATACAGGACTGACCAATATGGCAGCGTCAATTGTTACGGCAGCCATTGAAGAAAAGGAGGTGCGCTATGTCGGGTAAATTTGCGCTTTCCCTCGGTGGATGGGTACTGGGTCTGATTATCGCAGCCATAGTTATCATCATAGCCGCCGCGTTGCTCGGCGGGTACCTGTGGGGCAACAACAGCGGATACCAGTCAGGCTATGACAGAGGCAAGGTCGACGGGGATAAGGCCGGCTTCACCAGAGGCTACGAGAACGGCCAGAAGATCGGTTACGACCTCGGATTTCAGGCCGGTGAGAAAGCGGGATATGACAAAGGCAATAAGACAGGATACGATGAAGGCTATGCCAAGGGCAAGGACCAGGGCTATCAGGAAGGCGAAACAGCAGGTTACAACAAGGGACTGAGGGAAGGATACAACTCCTGCATAACGCCCTATTATTACTATCCCTGGTACTTCAGAGGCGGCCCCTTTTATTAATGACGATGAAAGGATTTTAATATTCGGAAACGCGACGGGGTGTTGTCCAACAGGCTGCTGCTGGTCTGTATCATTCTCGCCCTGATCCTGCTGTCGGCAATCGCCGTGGCTGCCATTTTCTTTAAAGACACGGCCGCCGGGCAGTGGGTGTTCAGGGCGACGGATATCGTTCTTCACATCGACGTCTACCTTGGCGACCTCATTGAGCAGTATGGCATCTTTGTCTACGGAATACTGTTTATTATCATTTTCTGCGAAACGGGCCTGGTTGTGACTCCCTTTTTACCCGGGGACTCATTGCTTTTTGCTGTGGGCGGATTTGCGGCGCTGGGCGCGCTGAATGTATGGGTATTGATCTTGTTGATGTGGCTGGCCGCCGCGCTGGGTGACAGCTTCAACTACTTCATCGGCAACCGAATCGGGGAACAGGTTTACATCAGGGATTACAAATATATCAGGAGGGAATATATCGACCGAACCCACGCTTTTTTCGAAAAGTACGGAGGGATGGCCATAGTGCTGGCCAGGTTTGCGCCGATCCTCAGGACCTTTACCCCTTTCGTGGCGGGCGTCGGCAAGATGAACTACCCCAGGTTCCTTTTCTATAACGTAACGGGCGGCCTGCTATGGGTGACGATCTGTATATTATGCGGATTCTTCTTCGGCAACCTGCCTTTCGTTAAAGAGAACTTCTCGATCTTTATACTGGCCATAATCATTGTTTCGCTGATGCCGGCGGCAATTGAATTTTTCAAACACTGGAGGGCCAACCGCTGAAGCCGCTCAAGTGGTACAAAGAGCTTTCCGCCCATAGAGGACGGCTGGCTACAGGAGCCTTTCTGCTGGAAGGTCCGCGCGCCATCGACCAGGTGGTCGAGAGCAGTCCCGGCAGTATACTGGAGATACTATATACAGGTGACCCGCCCCCCGGCTATGCCCGCTACGCACTGCGATGCCTGACACCTTCCCAGATGAAATCCATCAGTTCCACAGTCGTATCCCAGGGGATCGCAGCGGTGGTGCAGCTGCCGGCCGACACATATTCACATAGTCTACCGGTGGATGCCGGGTCCAGGGTCCTGCTGCTGGAAGATATACAGGACCCCGGCAACGTGGGTACACTTATCCGCACTGCAGCTGCTTTCGATTACTCGGGGATTATGCTGACCGAGAAATGCGCCGATCCCTTCTCCCCCAAGTGCATACAATCTACGGCGGGCACTGCCCTGTCTCTCTGGATCAGGAGAACGGTCGCCTATCTCGACCTCGTAGGCGAGCTGAAGAGGAGGGGATATATCCTGGCGGCGGCCGATCTGCGGGGAACGCAGGGACCTTCGATACTGAAAGAACCTGACAGGCTGGTGCTTGCGCTGGGCAACGAGGCAGCGGGGCTATCCGATACGCTATTGAAGAAGGCCGATCATAGGGTGAGAATATCCATAGCTCGAACGAAGGCGGAGTCCCTGAATGTCGCCGCCTGCGGCGCCATCTGCATGTATTTAAGCAGCCTTGAATAACCCGGAAGAATAAGAGAAACTGAAATTACCCTGTATCAGACCGCTTTTTCCTGCAGGATGATATATAAAGGTGTTTTCTTCTGTTTCCAGTACTGTGCCGCAGAATCGAATATGCGCTCCGCCATATGCGCGTCCGGCGGATTTTTTGCGGCGAAAATTTGGCGGTTCTTGAATAGAACTACATATCCGGCGGCCGGCCTCCAGGACAGGTCCGTCAGGCAATCGCTGAACGCGTCCCAGTTCATACCGAAATATGAGGGAAAGCCCAGCCCGGACGCCGCCTTCTTCAGGAATCCCTTTTTATCCTTCACATCTTTTAAATCGACCTCCATAAACTCCAGTTCCCTGTACAGCGCGGCATCGCGGATAGCGGCGTCGGCAGCCGGCGCCGCCAGGTAAACTCCCGAGTTTAAATATGTGCTGAATATACCTGCCCAGTCTTCCATACCTCACTCCTGTATCAACTTGAATGACCTGTAATGATCGTCCGTATAGTAGTATTCCCCACCACCGCCGGCAACTATACGTCGCGCGCCCCGGTCATGTGAGCCGGGTGTGATCACGGTGTACTCGTGATAATATCCGCCCGGTCTGGCCGGCAACAGCCCCTCGTAGTTGCTGAATACCGTGCCGTCCTTGGAATAGGGGAAGGGGCCCCCACTCTTGATCAGCGCCAGCGTGGTCCTGCCTTCGGGAGGCAGGTCAGCGACGGCGATTACTTCTGTACCGGCGGGTATATCCACCTGGCTTTCGGTTGCGGCAGGGATTGCCTGCTCAAGGGGAGATGCGGGCTGCGTGCAGTTGAAAAGGGTGTTGTTGCCGCTAAATAAATTGAAGAGCAAGTAAACCGAGGCAAGAATGGCCAGGTAAAGTATGACCTGTTTCCAGGTGGTTGGTTTGATCCCCACATGGAAAGTATATTACAGATATAAATATTTCTGAAAGCGCCGCCTGATTTTACGGTATACCTGCTGCAGAACAGCAAGTACTACCAGGCGGATTTCACCGAATCTAAATAAGCATTGATATCAGCGCGATACTGCTTGGCTTTGTTCCATAAACTGTCGCGGAATTGTGAAAGTTCGCTCAGCAACTTCTGATTCCGATTCAGGCAGCTTTCGACATCCTCGCTGAGTCTCCATATGGAATACATAATTGCGGGAATTACCAGAAAGATCCCAACGAAGTGCAGAAAGAACTTGTCATTGGCCAGACAGTCATGAATAAAAAGCACCAGCATCACAAGCAATCCCAGCGCCAGATATATGTTGCCCAATAATTTGAGTAACTTCATGCCGTCCTCCTCAGGATTGGATGTTTGAACACCAACCCGGCAGCACTTCCGACCAATTCAGTATACTCCGCTGATTTTTTCTTTCCAAATCCCCTGAAAGGTAATCGCGGGGGGAATCGTCGGGCTCATCATAATAAACCGGCTCTACCACAGCAAACTTGTATATAAAATGATATATTATGCTGAACAGGAGCGAAAAGATGGCGAGGACGTCGGACAGATATCCCGGTGTAGAATGGGTCGGTGATACGGGCGCTTTCATTACAATCGATGAAAAGAGATGCACGGGATGTGGAAACTGCATAAAGGTTTGCCTGGGCCGCTGCTTTGAAATTGAAAGGAAACTGGCCAAAATCAAAAGCCTGGCTGAATGCATGGAATGCGCTTCCTGCTGGTATGTCTGCGGGGAAGAGGCAATAAGTTTCCGCTGGCCGCCGGGCGGCACCGGATACAGGAGCGATTGGGGTTAGGACGATGCGCCGGGAATACGATGTCATTGTGATCGGGGCGGGATTTGGAGGCCCCGTAGCGGCGAAAAAATGTGCCGACGCCGGGCTGAGAACAATCATGCTGGAAAGGTCGGAGAATCCCGGGGAAAAGGTTATCTCCGGCCTCACCATTCCCATCTACGGGTTCTTATTCGGCCCCGCTTTCATACGGGACGGCAATCCGCCTATCGAGAGGCCGGTGGACGGAATAAGGAATTACGTTATTTATGACGTGAAAAGCGGGGATATCGAGGTTGTCGAACTGAGGATACCCCGGCCTCTTTCTCCCATTATCGCGTTCGGCTACAATGCGTACTGCAAGCCATTCTGCGCCTGGGAGGCGCAGCAGGCCGTCAAAGCCGGGTCGGAGTTATTGACCTGCACCACCGCAGTGGATGTCATTAAAAATAACGGCCGTATCGAGGGTATCATTACCGAAACCGGGGAAGAAATCAGGTCGAGGATTGTGATCAACTGCGAGGGATCACAGGGTATACTGGCGATCAAGGCCGGTATAAGAGATAAATATCCGCCCCGGACGATCTCACTGGCCGACACATATGATTATGAGTGTCCCAAAGAGATCATTGATCGGGTTTTCGGACACAGCCTGCGGTTCTGCTGGGGCTTCGATGAGCAGAAGTTAGCTCCGCCCCTGGGCCACGGCAACGGGCTAATGAGCTGGCCGTACAAAAACAGCATACACTGGATGCAGGACCAGTGCCTGGCGCTGGATGACGGACAGGTGCCTAACCTGAGGCGGTTATTTGACGAGTACCACGAAAATATCACCACGCAGCTACCCTGGTGGAGAGACGAGATAGCGCCCAGGGTCAGGTTGCGGGCCAGGATGTGGGAGGGATTCGGAATATACGTCGGCCTGGACGATAAGCTGCGCAACATGCCCAACTATACCGATGGTATGATACTCGCAGGAGATGTGGCCGGGCTGGAGAGCACAGGGCTGTGCGACGGTGTACCTACCGCATGGTTTTCGGCGGATATCGCCGCAGATACGGCCATTGAGGCCGTCAAGGCCAACGACACGTCAGCAGCCTTTCTGGAGAGATACAACCACAGGATTCGAGCTCACAGCATTATCCAGTGGGCGATCACCTGTAACGGCAGATGGAACCTGCGTAAAGCACAGGAAAGCCATGACCGCAAGGACTTGAAGCGAAGGATCAATTACCAGTTCGGCCCGGGAATTCTGACACATGCCGGCACTCCTCTTATAGGCAACCTTTTATATGCAATCAGGAAGGACCCGCTTGTATTAAAGAAATGGGCCAGGATGTTTCTGAGGTACTACTACAACTGGGAAACCGATAGTGCTAGCGCTGACATGCTCCCGGAGGGCAATAAGAAGAAAGCCCTGGCGCTGGACCTGATTGTTCTGGACGCTCTGGTGATACTGTTCAGCCCGGTCAACTGGGTATTGGCCTGCCTGCTGGCGCCACTGTCCGGCACGGTTAATCCCCTGATAAAATTCTTCCTCCCGGTGATTGAGATCGCATTAAGCGCCGGTATCAAAATGGAGCCGCTGTTCAATCCTCTATACCGGTGGATGATCGATTACGTTAAGCAGGCGGACCCTGCTATACTGATCAGCGACTCTTCTGAATAGTCTCGAGGACAACCTCGTAAATCTCGAGCTTCTCTTTCTTGAGCAGGTCTTCGATCTTCTTCTTGATAGCCAGCGCCTTCTCCATGGACTTGCTCTGTTCCTCGTCCGGAAAAGTCGCCTGTACTTTGAGATAAGCGGTATTTAACCGTGCGTGTGGCATTTAAACTTTCCTCCTTTTGATTAGCCCCGACTGAACATCTTTCAATGTACTTCAAAGAAACTGAGTTTGTCCAGTCGATCGAAGTTATGCTGGGCATCGATCCAGCGCACCGTTCCTGAGCGGCAGCGCATCGCTATGGACTGGGTCCGCGCCCCTCCGCTGAAATAGCGCACTCCTTTGAGCAGTTCGCCGCTGCTGATGCCGGTGGCGGCAAAAAAAACATCGTCGCTGTCTATCAGGTCTTGCGTCTTATAGACCTTGTCGATATCTACCCCGGCGGCCAGGGCCGCCTCTCTTTCACCGCTGTCGCGCATCCAGGCCTTGCATTGGATGGCGCCCCCGATGCAGTGAATGGCGGCGGCGGAGAGAACCCCTTCAGGTGTGCCGCCGATACCCATCAGCACATCGACCTCCCTCTCCGGCAGAGCTGCGTCTATGCTGGCTGCGATATCGCCGTCGGTGATCAGCTTAACCCTGGCGCCGGCGCTTCTGATGTCTGCTATCAGACGCTCATGGCGCGGCCTGTCCAGTACTACAACGGTCAGCTCGGATATCTTCCTTCTCTTGGCGACGGCTATGTTCTTCAGATTATTAGATACGGGCGCGTTTATATCGATGCAATCCTTTGCCTCAGGGCCGGTGACGATTTTATCCATATAGACAAATTGCCGGGGCCAGTGTATTGTTCCCCTGGAGGAAAGAGCCACGACGGCAATGGCGCCGGGCAGGCCCCTGGCAACCAGATTGGTGCCGTCTACAGGGTCCACGGCGATGTCCACCTTCAGTCCCGAGCCGCCGCCGATGTGCTCGCCAATATACAGCATGGGGGCGCGGTCCTTCTCCCCCTCCCCTATGATCACGATGCCGTCCATGTGCACATAGCCCAGCACATAACGCATGGCATTTACCGCGGCCGCATCCACTATTGTTTTGTCGCCCCTGCCCAGGTAGCGCGCCGAAGCCAGGGCGGCGGCTTCCGTCACGCGCACCAGCTCCATGGCGATGTTGCGTTCGATCGGTATATCTGAATGGCTGGATTTCATACGGCACAACCTCCCCTTCCAATAAGACTATTACATTGTCCATGAGTTCGTCAATGTACTTCATGGTTCGGCGCCGGTGAGAGACAAACGATATCGTGTTAAATTTGAATTTTTATGTTAAGTGTCGTATAATTTAAATACGGCTACAAGTTCAGAAAAGCTCTGCTTGCAAATATCGTCCGCGTTAAGTTAAGGAGTAACTCCATGGCATCCAATCAATTCGCAGATATCAGCAAGGATCTGTTCAATCAGATCAAATTCATTGAAAGCAGGGTGAAGGACGATTCATTCAAAGATGCAGTCAAGCTGCTGGCCACCGCAGAAAAAACCTGCGAACAGCTCGAATCCCTGATGACACCGGACAACCAGTTACAGACACATATAATCAGCAACCGCCGGCTGGAGATCGGCTGGCTGCATGACAACATTCAACAGGGCCTGCAGAAGAGGAAAAAGCCGGCAAAGAAGCGCGCCACTAAATAGAAGCGGCGCTTTTTAAAAACTTCAGTTAACCAATAAGCACACACGGTCCCGGAATTCGGCCCCGTGTGTGCTCTTTTATTGCCTGCCTGACATACATAATCCAAACTGGCCCCGGATATCCGGTTTACCTGTTTTCTCTTCAAACACGTTACAATAGAAAAGGTCTGAAATAGTATGGATGAAGGAGTAGCGCCATATGGAAAGGAAAGTGCACAACATTGAGGGGCAGGCAAAAGCCGGTCCGTATTCCCATGCAGTTGAGGCCGGCGGATTCATCTTCGTGTCGGGCACGGGCCCGGTCGACCTTGAACGGAACCTTTTCGAGCTTGAAGACGTTAAGAAAGCCACCGGGATTACCCTCGATAATATACGAAGAATCCTCAAAACCGCCGGCAGCGACCTGGATAAAGTAGTCAAGGCCAACGTATATCTGCGGGATATGGCCGATTTCAACCTGATGAACGAGGTCTACGCAACTTATTTCCCCGAAAACCAGCCGGCCAGAACCTGCATCGCGGCCAAACAGCTGCCTGCCAACATACCGGTCGAAATCGAGGTTATCGCCGTTAAATAAACATACCCCGGATCGGCAGTATTAAGACAGGATCTCAATATTGCTGTTCAATTATTTGGTAGACCGAAAAGTCGCATACCCAATTCCTCATCCAGTCTATCGGGGTGACCTTCGGGATGTGGCGGATGTACAAAGGCGTCCTTATATACATTCCTCGTCAGCATTTTCCCTGAAGTATCCCGTAACTGGAGTATTACATTGTAATGAGTATCGGCCTCCGGCTTAAGGGACAGATCGCAAACTCTGATTGCACTATCACTACCGACATCGACATTCTCCGATCCCTCGGCTACTTTGTTCCCGTCGTCGTCGCATATCAGCCATTTTAAAACACTTTTAGGGAAATCCTGCAGCAGGTCGTTTACCACCCAGACGGCCACAGGTTCATTCTTATATTCCATAAACACTCCCAGCGGCTGGCTGCTTTCCTCAAACGCCTTGAGGCCCTCCTTGGGCAGCCCCCACCAGTCATATACGCCGAAAAAGCTTTGCGGTAGCATATCGATAAACAGGAATTGGAAATACCCGCCGCAGGGATTATATTTTTGTATACGATAGTGTTCGATGAAATACTTGATCAGCCTGTATTGATAATATTGAAGCTCTTTTATATACTCCCGGGGATTTTCCAGCTTGATGAATTTTGCGAACGGTTTGGGCATTTTATAAAGGTTGTCGATACATGCCGGCGCATCGAACCCGAACTCCGTATTAAGTTTCTCGCTGGTGCCGAAAATATCGGTATAATGCGTTTCGGCGCCGTCCATTGAGCCATAATAGTTATGGCTGTCGCCGCTTTCGGGATCATCGTCATACCATGAACCTTTTATATAAGGCCTTGTCGGATCGAGTTTCTTGATCGCCTCCACAAGCTGCGGCCCGGGTATTACATCCATCAGTGACACAGGTCTCTCAAGGTTTGAGAACATGCCTTTTCTGACCCCGATCATCCATACATTCGGCTCATTTATCACGCCCCAGCATATAACGGATGCATGATTACGCAGATTAACGACCATGTCACCAACGACTTTAATCGCCCTGTCCTTGAATTCCTCGGTCGTGGGTATAGCCCATCTAAGGTCTGAATCCTGCATTATAGCTATTCCCAGTTCATCGCACAGCTCATAAAGCTCAGGCCTGGCGACATGGATGTGTATCCTGACCGCGTTGCAGCCCGCGTTTCGTATGGCCTTCAGGTCCCGCAGATAACGGTCCCTGTTCATCCTCGAAATATATACGTCAGGAAAATACGTCGTTCCCCTTATGTATATTTTGCTTCCGTTTAAAATGAAGGCTACCTCTTTATCCGTCCTTTTGATACTTATCTCTCTTATTCCGAATTTGTATTTCCGGCTTTCAAGGCATTTCTTGCCTGACCATATCTCGATAACCGCGCGGTAAAGGTCGGGATTCCCCCTGTCCCAGGTATTCCATAGCTTTGGATTTTTCATATTCACTGTAAGGCTGTGTTCCGATATACCGGCAGGCGAGGTGATTTGTTTTTCTACAGATTCCACCTGTAATCCCGTTGCTTCATCGATGATCCTGCAACGTAAGATCACCTCACTATCTTTTACCTGAGACGAAATCGGTATATTTATATCGATTCTAGCCAGTGCATTCTTATCCTGTATCGTGGTCCTGATACAGGGCTTGTCATAAAAACGTATCCCGTCATAAGCAATCAGCTTTACTTCTCTCCAGATGCCCACCGGGTTGATGTCTCTCTGGATACATGCCAGAGTGTGTTCGTAAGTGCCCTTGATCATATTCCTGATAACCGTAAGCCCGTTGAAGTAAATACCTAAATCCATTCCGCTATCGCGTACAATGAGAGTTTCCGTATCCCAGGGCGACCATACCCTGACTACAAGCACATTTACCCCGTCGCGATTCAAATAATCCCCGACCTCGAATTCAAATGGAGACGAGTATCCCTCATGCTCACCCAGCAGATGACCGTTCAGCCAGACCCTGCAGTAGTAGTCCACCCCAACAAAACGGAGGACGGCGTATTTTCCCCTCATATCTTCCGGCACAAGGAATTCCCTCTTATACCACCATGGAGCATTATTGAATTGCCTCAGTTCCCTGCCGAAATTGGGATTCTGAGCGAAAAGTAACTGGAGATGGGTGAGACGATCGATCGGCTCCCAGGCCGAGAAGCCCTGAGTAACTCCTGAGACCGGGTCCCAGTTCACCTGATGGGCGCCCAGTTTTTCGCCCATATCCAGGACATCCTGTAGTACATACCATCCCCTGGCAAAGTTCAACTCTTTCACAACAGAAACCCCCCTTTAGTATTTCAACCTGCCGATTTACTTGAACTGTAGATGCAGACATATTATGGTTTTATATGCATTAACGTCAAAGCCTGTTTAAACCTGGATTTTCCGTGCGCATTAATACTGATTATCGGTCATTATTTGAAGCAATGTAGTGAGTATCAAACAACCTGCCGGACTATTGTTACCTTTACACTTAAACAGCTTATGATTTAGATTAGAAGCTACATATATTTAGGAGGCGGTAATGTCGAAGGAAGAGACGAGGTTTATGCGGGTTGGAGAAAGTACGATAGGCATAGAGGCGGGTTCCTCGACAAATGGCCCGGGCAGGATGGGGGAGATCAGCGTCGCAATCCGTTCCGCCAGAAAAGATACCGTCCTGATGTGGAAAGAGCCTGTAAGCCGTCCTGACGGCGGCAGCGAATGGACAGCACAATCCGACGGATTGACCGTAACAACGGTCCTTTCGCCACTCGACCATATAATAAAGTTTGACGTATCGATTAAATCCGAGGGCCCCAAATCGATCAATTCTTGTATGTTAAATTTCGATTTCACGCTCGTCCATTCTGCTAATCACAAAGCTATTGATCTGGATGAAATTTACGTTCCGCATCTCCTTCCCGAAAAGGATATGATTATCGCCGACGCGGTATTTCGGTCTCCGGCGATTGTGGTACGACATAAAACCACGGCAATGGCGCTGATACCGGACCTGGACGCGATACCGGAGTTGAGAGCGGCGACCTGGGCGATGAATTTCGACCGCAGAGGAATTAAAGGCGTTCCAAGGCTATCGCTTGGCTTGATGAAGTATCGACCCCAGGGACATGTTTTTTTCAAAGCCCTGAAAAACGAAACAATAGACATTCCAAATGACGGACTGTCCTTCTCCGGGTTCATTCTTTTCTCTATGGACGCCGGAGAAAACTATTCAAGGGACGTTTTACGCTTCCTGTGGGATTCCTACGGAGTTAAGAATTACCGCTCGATGAGCCCTCAAGTCTTATCGCTTGGCGAGCTTGCCGGGGCGGCTCTGCACCGCATTTTTAAACGGGACGACCTTTACCGTGAGTTCGATTATCAGGGAGTTAAATGCGGTGGCGTTGTCACGTTCAGCGCGACGCGGGAAAAACCGCTCAATCCGATCAAAGCGTCACGGACCCGATCGATATCTTTATTCAACGGTATTACAACCCATCTTACACTGACGTATTTTGCTTTATTCGGTACGCCGTACGAAACAGGCGAATCGCTCCAACGGTTGGTGCACAAGCAAGGTGTGCCCTTCATTCAACAAACGTGGTTCCAGGCATGGTTTAACGCGATGCGCACTGCTTACGGCGCCCGCGTTATGGCGGATAGATGGAAGGATAAGCATTTAGCGGAACAGGCGACCCGGATCAAGGACTTAGCACTGCACGCGCCGGACGAAGACGGTATGTTCTCGGCCATCTGTTTTTTCCCGGAGGACAGGGTTTGGTGGAAACGCGGCAGCTTAACGTTCATGGCCATTGAAGATTACCATACGCCCGACCAGGCTACCACAGGCTATTTCATGTTGCGATGGTATAAAGACGTCGAACCGGATCCGGCTCTGCTTGAAAAGGCCAGGGGACTCGGCCGGTTTTTCATCAAGCATCAACTTGCCGTAGGCGCGGTGCCGGCCTGGATCAAAGGCCATACGCATCGCCACTCGAGGACCCTTTTGAAATCGGCATCCACCGCCGGGCCTATGATGTTTATGGCCCTCCTGGCGGCGGTGGACAAGGACGAGGCGGTTTTAGAATCGGCCAAGAAAATGGCGGGGTTCATCGAGGAATACGTCCTTCCGAAACATCTCTGGTACGATTACGAGACGGTTTTCTCGTGTTCACGCCACCCACAGCGGTTTATGGACAAACGGACCGGAATCCCCCCTCAAAACGGAATGAGTATGCTCTGGGCGGCCGAAGGCTCCAGGCTGTTGTTCGAATTGACCGGCGAGCCGCGATATCTTGAAATGATGAAAAAATGTTTGGATGATTTGCTCTGGCTCCAACAGATTTGGAACGCCAGCGTCGTCTCGATTAATCCGTTCGGAGGCTTCGGGTCGATGAACACAGACGCCGAATGGAACGACGCACGACAGGGGATTATAGCCCCCGTGCTTCTGGACGCCTATCGCGCCACGGGGGACCCGCATTATTTTCAAAGAGGCGTTGCGGCGGTCCGGTCGTGCTACATCACCATGTTGCATCCCGCGATGAAGGAGGTTGCTCCGGGCAATATGGTTTTCTACCGGGATTCAGACTACGGATCAATATATGAAAACTACGCCCACAACGGCTTCGACCGAGTTATCTGGGGATATCTTGAACCTGATTGGGGAGCTGGAACAGCCGTTTACGCATCCGCTCACGCATTAAAATTTTACGGAGATCTATTTGTGGACTTAAAACGGGATTACGCCTTCGGAATAAACGGATGCAATGTGAAAAAGCTACAGCGTAAAGGCTCTCGAATCAAATTGGACGTTGAATTCATTGCGAAGATAAAAGATGCCCCTCAGGTAGTCGTTGAAGGAGCCGCGCCTGAAACAATAATTGAGATCAATGGGAAGGTCACGTCTTTTAATAATTTCAGCCAATAACCAAGAGATTCCACACGAACTCGGATGGAGGAGGTAAATTTTGAGTTATAAAATACTTGATGACAACACTCTAGTCGACTACATATTACAGCTTCCGTCACTAAGAAACTTTTTCAAAGGCGCCGATTCTTTAACCGCCTGCGAAGTGGGAGATGGCAACTTGAACCTCGTCTTTGTCCTGGGCGACGGCAACAAAGGCGTGGTTGTCAAGCAGGCAGTTCCCTACCTGAGGATAGCTGGCGACTCCTGGCCCCTGACCAGGGACAGAATGCGTCTGGAGAGCCAGGCACTGGCACTGCATAACAGACTGGTCCCCGGCCTTGTTCCATACCTTCACCATACCGACCTGGATATGTCGCTGGTGGTTATGGAATATTTAAGCCACCACACCATCATGCGAAAAGAACTGGTCAAGAGGAAACGCTTCCCTCAATTTGCTGATCACATATCAACGTTCCTGGCGGAGACATTATTCAAAACATCGGACCTTTTCCTGAGCGGGGGCGAGAAAAAGAAGCTGCAGGCAGAGTTTATCAATCCGGAATTATGCAAAATCACAGAGGACTTCGTTTTTACCAACCCTTACAAGGAATCCTCGGAGAACAAATGGAACCCCGTTATTAATCCAGAGATAAAAGCGCTCCGCAGTAATTCGCATCTGAAGGTAGCCATCGCAGAGATGAAAGAAGGATTTATGACCCATGGACAGGCCATCATTCACGGCGATTTGCATACCGGCAGCATAATGATTAATGAACGCCAGACCAAGGTTATCGATCCCGAATTCGCTTTTTATGGACCAATGGGCTTTGATATCGGCGCGGTACTGGGGAACCTGGTGTTAAATTACTGTTCTCATTTCATACACACACCGGAACCTGTTGAACGAGCCGATTATCAGTTATACCTTCTGAATCTGGTTAAAGAAATCTGGAATAGTTACGCGCTTAAGTTTGATGATTTATGGCGAGAAAACAATAGAGGAGACCTCTGTCCACCAAGCTACTGGGACTACCCGGGCGGAGAAAGGGCTTTTGCGGATTATCGCCAGCGGTACATCAGACAATTGCTACGTGATACTGCAGGCTATGGTGGCTGCAAGATGATGCGGCGCATTACTGGTATTGCGCACGTTGAAGATATTGAAAGTATTAAGAATCCTGAAGATCGTGCAGTCGCTGAACGCCTGGCGCTGAAGATCGGGGCTCGATGGGTGATGGAACGGGCGAGCGTTAATCATATCGAAGACCTCATCGGCGTTGTCCAGGAAGTAACTGCAGGGGGTGAAAGGAAAAAATGAAGGTGAACGGCAAGCATTACCGCACTATATGGATGGAAGGCCGGGTAGTAAGGACAATCGAACAGAGACTTCTGCCTCACAAATTCGAGATTGTGGATTTATCCGACCACCGAGCAACAGCGGTGGCAATTAAAACAATGGTGATCCGAGGTGCGGGGGCAATCGGTGCTGCCGCCGCCTATGGAATGGCGCAAATAGCATTAGAGGCATCTGCCATTGATTTCTGGAACTATGTCAATCAGGGAGCGGAAACAATAAAGCGTACTCGACCTACCGCGCAGAACCTTTTCTATGCAGTTGATAGAGTCTTCAATGCAATGCGAACGGCATCTGGTA